>Ga0209202_1002595_pt1 | contig 9934 bp, 10 predicted proteins | sample AD_UKC032_MetaG_FD_184416 | JGI IMG/M metagenome (GOLD analysis project Ga0209202, IMG submission 184416) | Active sludge microbial communities of municipal wastewater-treating anaerobic digesters from USA - AD_UKC032_MetaG (SPAdes) (version 2) | ecosystem: Engineered > Bioreactor > Anaerobic >... | reverse complement strand
CACATTTTGCGATATAATAACGCGCAAATCGATCTTTATATTTTTTAAACTTATTTACAAATTTTAGTCCAGATCCTTGATATCGTTTTAATTGAGACCATGTGGGCCGATTAGCTTTACCAATATAATATTCGCCGCTTTCCCAGTTTATTTGAATATAAATTACTCTATAATAACCATCACTTTCATTTCGTTTACGAACAAGTTCACTTGGGGTTAAAACATCAAACCAACGGTTTTTTATTGCAATACGCTGTTTATTGAAACCCCATTTTGCTGAATTACGTTTTGAATCAAAAAAAGCGGACAGATTGTCATCCAAAGACAATTCAGCCGGATTAAATTCCTGCCAAACTCTGATATTTTCATTAATTGTTATTATCATGCTTTAATTGAAATAAAAGTGACGCGCACATTTATTGACTCATTTAAAAAAGGTGTACGTCACGCGTCCCGTTTATTATTTATTCATTTTATCTCGTGGCTCCGGATTCTTCTGCATAAGCCCATTGAATTCGTCTGCAGTCTTACAGACCAATTTTTTTACCCTTCATTTTATTGCTTACACCAAGCGGCGATGGTATTAATATTCTTCTTTATTGCCGCAGAGATTTGATCATCGCCAAGCCCATCAATTTTAATTAAGACACTGCTTGCCTTATGATCAGCATTCCGAAAAATTCCAAGTTCTTCTTCAAATGATTTATCGAATACCGCTAAAGCATCCTCCATAATCCAAGAACACGGTCTTTTGTTATCAGACTCGTCTTTCTTTCTACCATCTAGGTCAAAAACGGTAAAATATGGTATTCCAAAGGCTTTGCATAATAGCTGGTAATATGGGATCTTCGACTTCCCATTTGCACTGATAATGGTCACGTCACAAAGACTTTTATTAATCTTATTAGCCAAAACCGGCATTCCATATTTCTCAGCGGGTCCTTCAACAATTAAACATTTACGGGCAAAGAATATTTGATTATCCTCACGAAAGAATACTGTTTTATGCTGATGAAATTTTTTAATCTCATCGAGGTGCTCCGACACTTCCTTGTTTTCTATAACCTCATTCAGCTTTTCTGCCTCCGGCGTATTCTTAAAATCTCTGTTGAACCGACTTATTGAATCCCAATTGGCGATACTTATAAAACAATCCGATTGCGTTGTGTAAACTATTTGAGATGATGATTTTTGAAATTCCTTGAACAATCTCGACTGCAATTGAGGATGCAAATGAAGTTCCGGCTCATCTATAAGAAATACTATTTCCCCTCTCGAAAGACTACTAATAATCTCTAATAAAAAATAAGCCAATAAAATGGAGATACCGGAACCGAGGTTTTTCTGGTCAATTTGATTCGACCCATCGCGTAATGAGAAAAAAGATTTTAAAAACGGCTGTTCGATATCCAATAAACTCAGCTCTAGATTTTCGCACTCAATACCAACAAAATCTTTTAGCTTCTCTCCTAGCGGCCGCATAATGCGGTCATTTTTTGGATCAATCACAGTGGCGATAACCTGGCTGTAAAAATCTTCCCACTTCTGCACGATATCCACCTGAACCCATTTATTCCTGTATCGCCAGTTTAAATCCTTTATTATTTTACTCAAAAGCGTATTAAAACCGGTACTTGCTTCACTTTCTCTGTCACGATCAAAATAAAATATGTTTGGATAATTTATGAATTCATTCTGCAGTGATAACCTTTGCTGTGTGAACTTAAAGACAGAGTTAGCTGTTTTACGCGGAGATTCATATCCTTGATCAGTCTTAAGCACTTTATCTGGGATTTTGGTTGATAGCGCATCTAAATAAATGCACTGAAGCTCCTCTTTAGAGTTATACAAAATTGGTACAGCATATTTCTCTGTCACGAACGGATCAGACAATGCTTTTCCTCCCGCGGCCTGTTTTCTTCTATGCGCTGAAAACACGACGCTTCGACACAAAATATCCTGAGTGGTATACCCATCGGGTATCTTACACAAAAAGGGCTTATCGAAATATACTGTTATCCCCAAATCTCCTTCGTCGCTATTATTGAAATCTTGCTCAGTGATATATGCATATCCTGATGAAGTTGCTAAATTAATAGCTTCTAAAATCGTGGTTTTGCCACAACCGTTTTCTCCAATTAAGGCATGACATTTTTGAAAATCGACATCAACTTTCTTAAAACATCGAAAATTATTTATTTCTATTCTAGATATTGCCATTACGCCCTCTTATTATTGAACTTATAAAAATAAAGGCAACGGACACATTTGCTACGTTCCCTTTATGGCCGCTTTTCCATCCTGCCTTTGACCAGCTTGGCCGGATACTTCCTGGCGTTCTTCTTTATCTTCCTGAGGACCGCCTTTTCCAGGTCGATCCCGTATAGGCCGCAAAACCCCATCAAATAAATGGCCACATCCGCGACCTCATCCTCGATCTCAAATTTTTTGCGTTTGTCTTTCAAGATCTGAGCCGCCTCTTCAGCCGAATTCGTCCACTGGAAATGCTCCATGAGCTCCGCCGCTTCGATAGACAGGGACATGCTCAAATTTTTTGGGGTATGGAATTTTTCCCAATCCCGTTCTTTAACGAATTTTTTTATTTTATCCTGGATCAAAGATATTTCATTCATGCAATTCCCCCGATCAGAAAATAATAAAGGCCAGGGAGCTCCTGGCCACAATACAGTCATTACGTTTTTTATATCTCAACTTTAAAAAAGCGTCCGTCATGTTTTTTGTTTTTTCCTATTTTTTTTAGGAATCATATTCACTCTTAAAACTCCCTAGAGAATGCGTATTAATTTTATAAACAGACTCTTCTATTTTATAAATAATAACATTATCAGAATTAAATTCCTGCAGATGGCTTAATGTTGCAACCTGACCCGGAACCAATTGAAGTTTTTTTCTTAAAATCCAATTCCCCAATTCTTTATTGGGATCGCTCATTAAAGCTTTACATCCCTGCTGACAAACCTTTGCTGTCATTTCCCTCCCATCATCTGTAATAAGCTTAAACTTCTGGTCTTTCGGCGGGAAAAAGCCGGGCTTCACCTGATGGATAATCTGTGGAATCGGAATATAAACTTCATCCGGATGACGAGACCGTCCGCCCGCATTCCATTGGTTAAGGCCGGATTTCAATGAGACTTTTCCTGTTCTTGTACTGTAAAGAGGCAGAATCACATAATCTGTTTTCTTGATAAGACTGCGATCTACAGTATCCGGCTCACTAAGTTCATCAAGGGCTGCATTTAAAAGCGCCTTGTTTAAAAACCCGTTAATTTCTACAGCATCAAAATATTGCGCATAACTAAAATCCATAAGAAGAACACTCTTGGATATATTGAATGTATATTTAAAATACTTATCTTCAAAAGCCACTGACCCCCGTTTTTTTTCGATCCCTCTAATTGAAGGAAGATCAATAGGGATCATAGGACACTCTGCGATATATATTTTCCCTACATCCCGAACAACATAATGATAAACGGTGTTTTTAAGGCCGTACGCCTTTACCGTTTCTTCTATCCGCTGATTCCTATATAAAGCAACCTGCTTTATTAAATGATCATCATTTGTTAAATCTAATGGGAACTTCGCGCGGTTGTTAAACTCAGCCACTTTTTCTGTCCCGCGCATTGCTGGTTTTGCCAAAAAAGTTTTTACGCCTATCCCATCTGTGATCTTAACAGCATCAACCGAAACATCTTTTCGGGTTTCGTCAGAGGCTTCAAAGGCTTTGCAGAAAATTTTTTCAACAACCCGATAAGGCAGATACGGTTTTGTATTTCCGCTGAATATTGGACTAAGCTGAGCTGTGCCTAATATAAGCTGTTTGTATTTTTTTCTCTGAGGGGATGATTGTTTAGGATAAAAGGGGTCAAAAAACATTATCCAGCTGTTCTTTCCATTAGAGCGTTCTGCTTCATCCTGCAGCCGGCTCTAATACATTTTGAACTCGATAGGATCCGGCAGCATTCTGATATTTCATATCTAAAGCAATCCTAATCTTTTCCGCGATACGGCGTATTACAGGAACACTCACAGAATTTCCCATCTGCTTATAAAGATGCGCTGAGGCTATATCGGGAAGACGAAAATCATCGTCAAACCCCTGCAGGCGGGCACATTCACGCGGAGTCAGCTTGCGAATGCCGTAATTATCACGGACAAGCGGAACATTATGGCCTCCGGTTCCCATATTTGCTGTCAAAGTCGGGCATACTCCGCTTTTATTCTCCCGAAGATAAACCCTCCGCCACTGATAAACAGTATTCTTAGATTTCATCTGTTCATTCAGAACTTTATAAAAACCGCATTTCTCAGTATAGTAATATTTTCTGTCAACTTTCTTTTGTTCTAAAATGTCTCGACGGACCGTTTTTGTTAATTCACTCTTTTGAGGAAAAGAAAAATTATCAGAACAACTCCCGTCTCCTCTTACCCATGCAGATTCGTCTTGAAAACCGACAATATAAATTCTTTCTCTGGTCTGCGGAATATTGCCGTACTCCATTGTATTAAGAACTTTCGGAATAAAAGAATAGCCCGTATCTTTAATTGTTTCTTCCATCACGCGGAATGTTCTGCCGTTGTCATGGGCAATAAGATTTTTGACATTTTCTAAAAGAAATGCTTTCGGCTTAAGACTTGTAATTATTTTCATCGTTTCAAAAAACAAATTACCCCTGGAGTCTTCAAATCCCTTTCTGTAACCGGCAATAGAGAATGCCTGACATGGAAAACCGGAGGTAATAACATCCGTCTTATCAAGAAAGCTCATCTTCTGATTAACCAAATCATGAACATCGTCTGGAAAGAATTTATGGGAAAAATTGGATTCGTAAGTGATCTTTGCATTCTTATCAAATTCATTTGCCCATAAAAGCTGAAAACCTGCCTGTTCAAAGCCTCGGCAGATCCCGCCTATTCCTGCAAATAAACTTCCGACCGTATACTTTGCTTTTTTTACCATGTTATGATTCATTTCAATCCTCCATTTTAAGGGGGAAATTTAAGGAATGAGGATTGAAGCATGTTACCACTCATATGTGTGGAATGTCAATACTTTTCTTTTCTTCAAACAACGGCTTTAATTTAGAAAAAACTTTTAATTCCTTTTTTACTTCACACTCCCAAACTGTAATAATACGCCAACCATCTTTTTTTAACGCTCGTTTATTTATTTTATCGCGTTCTAAATTTCTTTCAAGTTTCGGAACCCAATATTTTTTATTTGTTTTTGGTACATTTGCCCGGCGGCATCCTTTATGGCAATGCCAAAAACATCCGTGAACAAAAACTACAGTTTTATATTTAGGAAGAACTATATCCGGCTTCCCGGGAAGACTTTTTACATGAAGCCCGAATCTAAATCCCACCCTATGAAGAATACTTCTAACTATCTTTTCGGGCTTCGTATCCGCGGCCCGTATGCGGGACATATTCCAGCTTCTTTTTTCTCCGCTCAAATGGTCCATATGTCAGTTCATCACTAATATTTTCTGTATGATTATACCATTAACAAACTGCTGTAAAATCGTTTATTCTTTATTTCGAGATGTCTGCCATATTAAATTCATCAGATTTTTCCTGTCACCAATCAATCGGAAAGTAGTCTTTGAGGAATTTGCCGCACCAGTGTTTGCCCGTGAGGATGCCGCTAAAGAACGGATCGCACACCCGCGCCGCGCCGTCCACAATGTCCAAGGGCGGCTGAAAATCATGCTGCTCCTGCTTAAACGCTGCCAGGGCGGCCGGATCTTCGTCCGTCACCCAGCCGGTATCGACCGCGTTCATGTAGATGCCGTGCCCGGCCAACTCTGCCGCGGCCGTGTGCGTCAGCATGTTGAGCGCGGCCTTGGCCATGTTGGTGTGGGGATGGCGTTCGCTTTTTTTAAAACGCAAAAACTTCCCCTCCATGGCCGACACATTGACGATGTGTTTCTGCCCCGTCACGTCGCGCTTCATCATCGGGATGAGCCGGTTGCACAAGACAAACGGCGCGATCGCGTTCACCAGCTGAAGCTCGAGCATCTCAGCGGTCGGAACTTCGCCGAGCTTTAGCCGCCAGCTGTTGGTCGCACGCAAATCCACCTGCTGAAGATCCGCGTCGAGCTTTCCGCTGGGGAAAACTTCCTGAGTGTTCAGCGCATGATCATACGCGTAGGGGATCTGCGAGAGTGCGGCGGATGCGCGCAACCCTATCCCCGGCGTTCGGCCCGTCCAGCTGACCGGCAGGCCTTTCTCTGAGCTGAGGGCGTCTTTTGAAAAAGACGCGAGCCTTTGCTTGCATTCTTCAAAATCATCCATCAACGAAAGCGCCTCGATCGGAATTTCAAAATGCGCCTTCGCTTCATTGGCCATCAGGTGTTTATAAAACCCCGGCGGGCGCCTCACGGTCTGGGCCGCGTTGTTGATCAAAATATCCAGGCGGTCATATTTTTGTTCCACAAAAGAACAGAAGATCTCCACGCTCGGTGTATGCCGCAAGTCCAGCCCGTAGATGTGCAAACGGCTTTTCCAGTTTTCAAAATCCTCTTCTTTGGAATACCTGAGCGCCGAATCCACCGGAAAGCGTGTGGTGGCGATGACCCTCGCTCCGGCGCGCAGCATCATGAGCGTCGCCTGATATCCGATCTTTAAACGCGAGCCAGTGATGAGCGCGACCCGCCCCTCAAGAGAGGCGGTCTGAAAGCGTTTTTGATAATTCAACTCTGCGCACGACGGGCACATGGAGTCATAAAAAAAGTGGAGTTTGGTGTACTCGGCCTTGCAGACATAACAGTTGCGGGCGGATTTCAGCTCTGGTGGTGGCGCCTTCGGGGGCTGCGGCTCCTCCGGCGTTTGCGGGTCGTGGGCCTGCGCCTCTTCAAACGCAATTTGTTTGGGCGCGCTGAACACTTTGGCCTCGCGCGCTTTGCGGATGCCTGTGTTGGCGCGGGCCATGCGTTCGTGCGTGCGGGTGCGCTGGCGTTTGGCTTTGCGGATCTCGCGTTTGCGCGCGACGATCTCATCGCCGTTGGGCTGCGCGAGCCTCCCTGCGGCTTTCAAAAGCTGGATGCGTTCTTTTTCAGATAATTGAGCGAGCTTGGAGCTGTCTTCAACTAAACCTTCAAGGATCGAAATGCATTCCGCGATTCGTTCAGGTGATGGAGTGATCGGATTTTTTGGGGTGGTCATAGGGGAAGATTATAGCATGACTTTTAACAAAAGACACTAGGACACTACGGCACTACGACACTAAAAACCTTAAAACCCTAGTCACTAAGTACCAATGTCTTAGTGTCTTAGTGCCTTAGTGCCTTAGTGCCTTAGTGCCTTAGTGTCTTAGTGCCTTAGTGTAACAGCCATTCCAACGCATCGGCCCGATCGCGAAAACTGTGGACGTTAGCGCCCCGGTTGACCGAGATGTTTTCAGCGAATCGCATATTTTGTTCAAGCGTGTCAAGGAAGGCGACTTTCAGATCGCCGAAATGCGTCTTTGAATGGGACCCCAGCTCTGCCTTATCCAGTTCTGGGATGGAGCCTTTCAGATGTGTCAGATCAATGAGGATCTTATTTTTGCCGCGGGCGCGGGCCTCCTCCGCCGCGGTCTGCCCGCTTTCCAGAAACCGCTCAAAAGAATATTTGCCCTCCAAGATCACCTCTAAATAAAGTTCTTCCTCAATGGTTGTCACCTTGAAACTCATAGAGCATGCCCCCTGTTGTTGGAATAGAAAATATTATAAAACATGAAGCGCGGAAGGTAAAGCATTTAACTAAGACACTGAGACACTACGACACTGAAAACCTTCAAACAGGACACCCTGACAATACGGCACTAGGGCACTAAAATCTTAAAAACATTAAAACCAAACAGTCAAAAAAAAGGCACCAAGAGCTTCCAATGTCTTGGTGCCTTAGTGCCTTAGTGTCACAGTGCCTTAATTAGCGCCTATTTATTTTTTTTCCGTAAAAACGCGCCGGCCAGTCCGGTCGAAAAAAGCAGCATCGTCGCCGGTTCGGGGACCGCGTTAGGAGCAGTAACATCTCCGATCGTGACCCGGTAACTGTTCAAAGAAAGAGCGCCTAACAAACGCGTGTGATTGGGATCATCAACGCTCCAATAATTCAACTGAGGATCGGAATTGGATGTGTAAATACCATCCGGCAAAATGTCATATCCCGGCGCATTGGCAAGACCAAGCCCCATAGGAATCAGGGTCGTTCCACTATAGACCCCCCAATAACTTCCCATGTTATAATCTATTCTTACAGCCGGAGAATATTCCCCGTTCAAAAGCGGATAACCATTCGATTGCCCCCCCGCCAACTCATCCCCGTCAGAAATAACCGTGAACGGAAGCCATACCCGGTAAGCCCCGGATTCAGCTATATCCGTATAGGTCACATTCGGGTCCGTCCCCCAAAACCATGTCAGCGCAAAAGCATCGGACGCCAGGATAAGCGTCACAGTCAGAACTACGGTTAAAATTATTCCTTTTTTCATTTTCCCCTCTTTCTATTTTTGACTTTCCCTCTACGCTTTACGCTTTCGCTTTTTTAGCGCCATACCCGTCAGCCCCGCGCCGAACAAAAGCATCGTCGCCGGTTCCGGAACTGCCGATGTCCCGTCCCCCCGGACAGTAAGATCATCAATAAAAACTTCGCTTCTGCTCGTTATGTCGGACACCTTTAGACTTATTTTTGAAATAACACTATCGATATTAAAACTCAACTCCCGGTATGTGGAATCTGCCACCCCGGAATTGACAGGGTTTTTACTAAAAACATACCCCGCCGAAGGATCGGGATCAAAAGCAACTCCATCCAGATAGATAAATCCCTGCGATCCCCAGTTTCCGAATAATTCGATGTCTTTAAATGATAGCATCGAGACATACGTCGGCTCATCGAAATCAATGTTCAAAATTGTTTCATAACTCGAAAAACAGCTTGCACCGCAGGTCGAACGGCCAAAACCAAACGCCTTGGTGCTGCCAAAAACAGTTTGATCAACGATGCCTGGATCAGAAGAAAAACTTCCCGCTGAAGAAAATGAAGCTCGTGGATCCAGAACACCATCTTCAAAATTTTCAGAAAATATGACAAGCGCAAACGCATCGGACGCCAACATAAGCGTCACAGCCAGAACCGCAGTTAAAATTATGCCTTTTTTCATTTCGCCTCTCTTTCTATTTTTGACTTTCCCTCTACACTTTACGCTTTACCCTTCGCAAGCTCAGGACTCCCTGCGGTCGCTCTTTCTGAAAGCCATACCTGTTAATCCAACGCCAAAAAGCAGCATCGTCGCCGGCTCAGGGACCGCGTTGCTACCATTTCGGCTTTCGTATTCAACAATATAGCCGGAGACATTCCCGGGAGAATTGTAATCTCCGATATCATTCCACCCTCCGCCCGCCGGATGAAACTGAAGATAATCTTCCGTAACGTTGCCGTAAGCGCCGTCATTGGGCTCTTCGCTCCTCCAAGCCGTATAATCCCATGTCTCTCCTGTTACCCATGTCCACACGCCTTCTGTTTCCATGTCTGTTCCGCCTAACAAATAACCATCAAGATTTCCAAAGGTTGTCTTCAGCCAGGTTTCTTCGGCAGAACTGGTTAACGTGGCAAGATGGCCTGAAAATCCAAGATACGTTGACTCCGACGCGGCTTTATTTGCATCGGTCCAATAATAGAATCCGGACACGAGATCATAGTAATTCCCATTGCCCAGCCATTGTATCGGCATTGCGAATGAGGGCTTGGTCGCAACTAAACTCATGCAGATAATGCTAAAGGTGATCGTTGCTATTTTTTTCATTCTTTTCCCTTTTTTAAATTAGGTAGTTATGATTTAAACTTTTCGCCTTCTTAATGCTAATCCCGTCAAGCCTGCGCCAAAAAGCACCATCGTCGCCGGCTCAGGGACCGCGTTGGTCTGCGC
>Ga0209202_1002588_pt1 | contig 9957 bp, 11 predicted proteins | sample AD_UKC032_MetaG_FD_184416 | JGI IMG/M metagenome (GOLD analysis project Ga0209202, IMG submission 184416) | Active sludge microbial communities of municipal wastewater-treating anaerobic digesters from USA - AD_UKC032_MetaG (SPAdes) (version 2) | ecosystem: Engineered > Bioreactor > Anaerobic >... | reverse complement strand
ATGCTTTCCTGTTGCTTGCCCGGCTCGAGGGCATTATCCCCGCGCTCGAATCCGCCCACGCCATTGCCGAGGCGGTCAAGATCGCCCCCTCGATGGATCCCCAGCGGATTGTCCTCGTGAATTTGTCCGGGCGTGGAGACAAGGATGTCGATCAGGCGGCCAAGCTCTTGGGCAAAAGAAATCCAGACGCCGCATCGTCTCTCGCAAGCCTGCTCTGATTTCCCTCCCCCCGCGAGGGACGAGCGGGGGGCAGAGGGAGCGTTGATGACAAACGACTTGTCACGCATCGGGGCCATGAACCGTGTTGGAGCGCGGGCTTTAGCCCGCTTCCGCGCGTTCGGCCTTTCACGTGTTGAAGCGGCCTGAAGGCCACGCTCCGGCAGGGCAGGGTTACGGGAAGTTGCCTTGGCCTGTCGGCCATGCTCGAAGCCCATGAACCGCTCACGCCGGGTCGGGGGACCCGGTCACTGTGTAGGCCCGGCACCCTCACCGGGCGGTTCATGGGAAGGGGCTCGTTCCAACGCCCGCCTCTCCCCGGCCCTCCCCTCCACTGGCGCGGAGGGGAGGGAGAAGACGATCGGCTACCGGGGTCCGAGTTACCCAGCACACCGCCTGGGAAGCGATTGTCGAGCGTGCGGTATGGCGGCGGCTGCCCGGCCCCGGCAATAAATGCTTGAGAATCAGCGAATTCTTTGATTTGCTGTAGGGCATGAGAATGCTCCGGCGCCTGCCAGCGGTTGCCTTGGTTGCGTTGGGCATCGTCCTCCCGACGGCGCAGGGATACATCATCATCGACAGCTTCAGTTCGGCAAAGAACGACCGGTTCGCCAACAACGCATCGTTGTTTGTTGCAGCAGGCTTCGATCTGTCCGGGATCGCTATATCCAAGCTCGTCACTAGTGACTACACGTTTGAGCGCTGGGTGACGATGATCAGTCCGAATGTTTACTTGAGCGCCGCTCATTATCCGCCACCGATCGGCGCTTCAGTGACGTTTTATGCGTCCAATGACCCATCCGGACAGAATACAACGCGAACGATTTCAAGTCCGGCACAGCGAATTCCAAATTCGGATCTGTGGATTGGGACCATCAATCAGCCGCTGACGTCTGATTACACCTTTTACGATTTTGCAGTCGAGGATATCGCATCGAAAGCTGGTTTTGAGAGCTCCACGTATTACCTCGAAGAGGCGTTCATGTTCGGGCGGTCGCAAACCGCTTCTTGGCCAACATCCCAAGACATGGCTGTAGGAAGGAACAAGCTCGATTTGTGGGACGAAGAAGCTATCGTTGGGGGAACCACCGACTCGGCCGTCGTGGCGGTCAGGGATCCTTCCGGCCAGCGCAATTTCGTGGCTTCCGAGGCGTATCTGCAAGGGGGAGACTCAGGTGGCGGCATGTTTGTAGACGACGGCTCGGGCAGATTGAAACTGGTCGGCATCAACTGGTTTATTGGCACAGTCCAAATAGGTCAAACCACTTATGACGTAAGCGGATTCTCGTATGTGGGCAATTACGATGCCGAGATCCAGGCGTTTCTGGACTTGCATTCGGTGCCCGAGCCTGCTGGATTGGCGGCAGTGTCAGCCGTTCTGGCGCTTGGATTTGCGGCTTGGCATCGGAACTCGCGACATTGAAATAGGCACATGAAACGGCGCGCTTTTTGGCTGATGGTTGGCTGCGTTGGAGTGGGTCTTGTTCTCCCAGTCGCGCGGGCAAGCATCCTGATTGACGGTTTCAGCTCGGCGAAAAACGACCGATTCGCCAACACAACCGATTTCATCGCTGCAGGCTTCGATCTGTCGGGGATCGCCGTGGACGATGACGGCCATTGGCTGGCGATGATCAGCCCCAATATCTACCTGAGCGCCAACCACTACCACTCGGCAGCAGGGGCATCGGTGACATTCTACGCATCCAATGACCCCATCGGATCGAGTGTGACAAGAACGATCTCGAGCCTGGGGCAGCAAATTGGATCTTCGGATTTGTGGATCGGGGCCATCAGCCAGCCGTTGCCAGCCGGATTTGCCTATTACGATTTCGCCACGCAAGATATTGGGACCGCAACTGATTTCACTGGTTCGCCTTTGAATGGCGAGAATGCCTACATGTTCGGGCGATCCGAGACGGAGACTTGGCCCACATCCCAGGACGTGGCCGTGGGCCGGAACATTCTCGATCTGTGGGGATCTCCGGACAGGGTTGGGGCAACCAAAGACTCCTTTGGCACCGCACATTATGTGGAGCACGAGGCGCGTCTGGATCCCGGGGATTCAGGCGGTGGCATGTTCGTGCACGATGGATCAGGGGGGCTGACCTTGGTCGGGATCAATTGGGGCTTTTCCACACTCACAATGGGAGGCGTGACCACTTACAGAAGCTGGTTCACCTACGTTGGGAATTACGATGCCGAGATCGGTGCCTTTCTGGATACGCATCCGGTGCCTGAGCCAGCCGGAGCGGCAGCCATTGCGGCGCTCCTGGCCGGATTTGCTGTGTGGCGCCGAAGTTATCGGAGGTAGAACATCTTGCTGGGATGGGTGAGATGCCAATGCTGGAATCCGATGGCGGATGTGCGTAAGGCGCGAATTAGCAGTCACATGGATCTGTTCATGTCAAATTGGACAGAGCCACACTGCCCACAAGCCTGAAGCTCCTTACACATCGGGCTTGCAATTAGCCAAAAAATTGATCTTCAGACTTGACAGCGTCGTTTTATTTTATATCTTCTCCTGGAAATGGGCAAAATGGGCTCAAAATTTGACTGTGGAATCAATGCTCGATCCATGAGCCAATCCAGTCCCGCGCTCTGGTGGATTTCTTTACCTGCTTGATAGGCAGGGTATTTCGACGACAGATTTACTATTATAACGATCAGTGATAGGCTTGATGAGTTTTTGAGATTGAAACTGGCTGTTCGCGGCGGCCGAAAAGGAACGAACAAATGAAAACTGACAGGATGATGGGCGGGACAGGTAATAAGCCTTGGGGGCCAATGAGCGGATTGAAGACCACCCTCGCATTGGCGGGCGCCTTGCTGATCGGATGGGGCAGCCAGGCACAAACAACCATCGGATTCCCCGATAGTGATCCGATGAGCGGACGGTTCATCAATACCACCATCGGGTTGGAAACCTTGGGAGATGTGCCTATTGGAGGCAAGCCGCTCAACCTGTCGATCATGGTGCCCAAGTCTCAAGGCAACTCGTTTAACCTGAGCATCTTCGATGGTGATTTCGGCGGCAGTTGGGACATTGTCAGCTTGCCTCCTGCCGGCTTGGCGGGGCTGGATCGGGTTGTATACAAGCTCTATGCCGATCCGGATTTGCTCGGCAACACCGATCCGGCCGATATGATTTGGTACCAACCCAGCCTCGACTACAATCCTGACGGGACGATTTGGAGCATGCCTGACAACGGTTGGTTTGAGGCAACGATAACTGATACGGCACGCTCAGGATACAATGCCGAGAAGTTGGCCTACTACTACCATCTGGTTTGCGAGTGGGAAGTGACTGACACCACGCTGAGCAAGCAGAACAACTTTAAGCTCGCGGTGACAGGGGGCCAACCTTTCCTGCTGGCCGGCAGCAGCATCGGATTTTTGGCTCTTAAGGACGCCGGTCCCATACTGCCGGCAACTACCTATGATGGGACATTTACGTTCAACTTTCTGGTAACCGGCCCCACTGAACGAATCGATCTATGGGATGGGGATGCTGACTTGGGGTGGATAGCACTCGGCATAACCGACACCGACGATTTGAATTCCCCTGAATTCCCGCCATTTCTTTATTCGAGCTATACAGTTTCCGAAGGCGCACATTTAGGGAGTCCTCGTGACGACCACCGGGATGCTCGATGGCGAATCTCGCCGGCGGTCAACTATGTCGTCACGTCGCCCGATGGGCAGTGGCAAGTCCAGAACCTCGATCCATCAGGGAACATGGAGTGGGAACTTTTTCAAATCGTCTCCTCTAGTTCGGAAGCAGGTAATCCGGACGTAGTCATTCCGTCCCCGAAACTGCCGGCAGGCATTTACGAATGGAAGTTCATTGGTCTGGACTTCAACAACGACCTGTTCATCACCTTGGATTACGATCTGTATAGCGTGCCGCCTCCTCCTCCTCCTGGCGGGGCCGGGACGCCCGGCTATTGGAAGAACCACCCAGAAGCTTGGCCCGTTCAGTTTATTGTTATCGGGGGAATTACCTACACCAAGGACCAGGCGATCGCTTACATGAAATTGGCCGAGAAGTACACCGTTGGCAAGAAAGCGGACGGGACATGCATCATGTTCTTCCAGTTGGTGGCTGCTGTCCTGAATGTGGAACTGAACAAGGCCAATCCGGATTGGGTTACATGCGTGGCCGAAGGGGATCCTAGCGTGATTGCGGCAGCCCAGGCGTGGATGACGGCTCACCCGTTAGGCTCGGCAGTCAAGTGCAGCACTCCCGTTTGGACGGAAGTGGGCGAGCCGCTCAAGAACCTGCTCGACGCTTACAACAACGGCTTGCTCTGCTGCCCCAGCCGGGATTCGCTCGAATAACAAGTTTAGTCATCCTTCAGCCAAAGGTGGATAGGCGGTTTTTGCTTGCCTATCCACCTTTTAGTAAGGTGAAATGGCATCGAGATTGATCGAGGTCTTTTCCTGGCGGGGGGGTGTGCGAACCTGCAAAGGCGCAATTCGGATCATCGAGTTCGGAGAGAAAGTGTAGTCCTGATGAAAACAATGCTTCGGCTGGTATTGATCGGGTTGGCGGGTTTGTCGATTGCGTCCTCTCACGCGCAGATCGTATACACTTGGGATCCAACCGATGAGGACAAGATCGATTTGAGTGGAATGACACTCGGCGGGGGGACCATCAAGTTTATATTGGACTATCAGGGAACACCCCCGTCCGGATTGAACTCCACGCTTGAGCTTACTCTTGATATAAGTCCTCAGGGATCGGAGGCATTCTTCGCCTACAATCACCTTCCAAGTGGTGCAGGAGGCACAACATATGGCGATGGTGACGGCGAAGTGTACTATCGCGGCTATGGCCAGAACACGGAACCATGGAGCAGCACTGCAATGTTGGCTTTCGACTTGGTGGCCCCGAATCCGACTGGAGTATGGAACTTCGATTTCACTCCGGCGACTTTGCCTTCCAGTTACCAATACGTGGGGTTCAACGTTAGCGAGATTTTCGAAAGCTTTAGCGAGACTGCTCCATCGGGAACCGATCCAGGATTTCCGTACCTGGGCACGGACACTTTTTCATGGACTGAAGTTGACGCCCTTCCAAAGGACCGATTGTTGGATCATTCGCAAGGCGAGGATTCGCTCACGGGCAATCCTCTGGATGCTACGCACTCTTTTGCTCTCGACTTCACGAATGTTGATGGATATTCCAACGGCGGCATTTTCTTCGGGCTTTACCAGTTCGAGGTGATTGTTGCGCCGGTTCCTGAACCGGCGGGGTACCTGGCTGCGTTCGGTCTTTGTGCGGCGGCGGCGTTCCTGAAGCGCCGGGGCTTCCTTGCGGCACGCTGAGCCAGCCGAAGCGGGCCAGCAATTCGGAGGCTGACGCCCATTCGGACACGCCCTCGCTGCGCGCGAAGCGTCTTGCACTGCGACCTGCCTGCGCCGCCGCGGCAGGCAGGCAGCCCCTGCCGCCTTGGATCACGCCGGACAGCCTGCGTATCCCAGCATCCAGGCTGAAAGGAAAGCGGCAGAGGACTGCCGCACTCCACGAGGCTGGCGCCCATTCGGATGTGCCCTCGGTCGCGCGAAGCGTCTTGGAGTGCGGCAGCCCTCTGCCGCCTTGGATCACGCCGGACAGCCTGCGTATCCCAGCATCCAAGCTGAAAGGAAAGCGGCAGAGGACTGCCGCGCTCCACGAGGCTGACGCCGGTTCGAATGCGCCCCCGGTCGCGCGAAGCGTCTTGGAGTGCGGCAGCCCCTGCCGCCTTGGATCACGCCGGCCAGCCTGCGCATCCCAGCATCCAGGTTGAAGGGAAAGCGGCAGAGGACAGCCGTACTCCACGAGGCTGGCGCCGGTTCGAATGCCCCCCCGGTCGCGCGAAGCGTCTTGGAGTGCGGCAGCCCCCTGCCGCCTTGGATCACGCCGGCCCGCCTGCGTATCCCAGCATCCAAGCTGAAAGGAAAGCGGTAGAGGACAGCCGCACTCGACGAGGTTGGCGCCCATTCGGATGTGCCCTCGGTCGCGCGAAGCGTCTTGGAGTGCGGCAGCCCCCTGCCGCCTTGGATCACGCCGGCCAGCCTGCGTATCCCAGCATCCAGGCTGAAAGGAAAGCGGCAGAGGACTGCCGCGCTCCACGAGGCTGACGCCGGTTCGAATGCGCCCCCGGTCGCGCGAAGCGTCTTGGAGTGCGGCAGCCCTCTGCCGCCTTGGATTCAATCTCGCAAGGCTCTCGGCATGCCGCCATTTTACGGTTATGCACGAACCGCGCATACCGTGGCCTCACGCCCCCGACCACCGATTGAGCATGCGTGGCACTTATTGCGTGACGGCCGGCACATACCAAAAGGCGCATCTCTTTCGCCAAGCCAAACGCCTGGATGTGCTGCAACGCGGACTGCTCACGGTAGCGCGCCACTTCGGGTGGCATCTCGAAGCTTGGTCGGTGTTCTCCAACCATTACCATTTTGTCGGGCATTCCCCGTCCGATGCGCCGGATGCAGCGAATCTGCCCGACATGCTGAGCATGTTGCACGTGAAAACCGCGGAATGGATCAACCGTATGGATTGCACTCCTGGCCGACAAGTGTGGTTCAATTACTGGGAAACGAGGCTGACATACCAGAAATCCTATCTGGCACGGTTGAATTACGTGCACCAGAATCCGGTAAAGCACGGCTTGGCAGCCGTGGCCAACCAATATCGCTGGTGTTCGGCTGGATGGTTCGAACGCGAGGCATCGGCCCCCATGGTGAAGGCCATTTATCGGTTTAACATTCAACGAGTTCAGATCCTCGACGAATTCGAACCATTGGTGGAACAGTAACTGGCCAGCAGCATGGAAAGGGAAAGCGGCAGAGGACTGCCGCACTCCACGAGGCTGACGCCGGTTCGGACACGCCCTCGCTGCGCGCAAAGCGTATTGGAGTGCGGCAGCCCCCTGCCGCCTTGGATCATGCCGGCCAGCCTGCGTATCCCAGCATCCAGGCTGAAAGGAAAGCGGCAGAGGACTGCCGCACTCCACGAGGCTGACGCCCATTCGGACACGCCCTCGCTGCGCGCGAAGCGTCTTGGAGTGCCGCCGTCAGCTCGGCCTCGGTCGGCTCAGGCACCGGCGTCACGTAGAATCCCTCGCTGACCTCGGTGATCCGCAAGGAGGTTCCTGCCCGGATGCGATTGCGTTCGCACATGGCCTTTGGCAAGACCACCTGGCGCTTTGTGGCGTGAGTAGGCCCCCCTGGCGCCAAAGATGAACCGCTTGAAATTGTGAGTTCTTGTGATTGGCCAACAAGGCGCGCAACTATTCCAGCGTTCATACTTCCCGCAGCACTTCTTATATTTTTTGCCGCTGCCGCATGGGCATGCCTCGTTGCGGCCTATCTTCGGCTCTCGGACAAAAGGCAGCGGGGCAATATCGTCGGGGGCAATATCGTCGGGGGCGAAATCGGAGTCGCGAGGCGGTGGGACGGGTGTTTTGAGCTTGGGCAGTTTCGTGGGCTGGGAATCGTCCGGATGAAAGGATGCCCACCATTCCATTTCGTCGATGGCATCCGTGATGAGAGGCTGCCGGTCGCGCCGCGGCGGCGATTTCAAGTCGCGCTCGAGGCCATCGAGGCCGGCGACCATCGTGTCCACCAAGCCCTCGTCATACGCCTGTCGAATGTCGTCGATCAATTCCGGGGCTGGCAGGTCGGCCACCGCGCAGACCAAGCTGTTCCAAGCGTAAGATGGAACGCGCTGAAGCCTTCCGTGAAAAAGGCTCGTGAAATACTCGAGCACGCTTTCACGAGATACCTGGCCCTCATTCTCCAGCACCAAAAACGCCTCCAAGGCGCCGCTGCGGACATACTCGTTGATCTGCTCGTTCTCGATCAAACCGTGCAACGGCGCAGGATCGCCATCTTAGACCGACGCCAGAATCCGGCTGAGCGCTTCCGTAATCGTGTCACCGAACAAATCGAACGGAGTCTCGCCGGGTGCGCTGACGATCCTGACCAGAAGCGGATAGGCGGCCTTTTCGCGGAACTGGGCCAGCAGGAATATGGCGAACACATGCAGCATGTTGTCTTGCCGAGCAGCCCATTCCGCAGGCGCAGCGGCGACAGACTCGAGCGTCCGCAACAATTCGGGCGTGATGGCTTCGCGCTGCTCGATCGCCGCGCGCATGGCCTTCATCGGGAATCGTCCCGTATACGGCTCCAACTCTCTCAGGATTTCAGAAATCGTCATAGGCCAGCTCCAGGTTGCGGATTGATCATGCAGGGCCAATGGTACAAAGCCGCAAATGGCGGGGAAGATGGAGCGAGCGAAGGGATTCGAACCCAAGGACTCCGACCTGCCAGCCCGATTTCGGGCTGACGTAAGTCTTCATTCCTGAAGGGTTTAGTGGTAAACACAAAAAAATGCCAGTTCAAAGTTGGGGTACAAAACCTCGAAAAATCTTTCAGGAATTTTCAGGAAAATGGTCGTGACTTCATGCCTACCGCTCGACTCCACCCCCAGCGCTGGTCTAGGTCGCGATCTACTAGGCTTGTCTCTGTCAGTTTTCTGCGATAGGCGTGTGGGGCGGCATGAACAAGCCGGTCACGTTTATCTGTGTCTGCATCGCCGGGCTGGGCCTGCTGGTCCTTGGCCGCTGCGCTTATTGCGCCATCGTTTACGGTCACGGTGATCTGGAAGCTGGGAACTTTCATCGCTGCATCTACTGGACCGAACGTGATCCAGTCAGCGGGGCGGTGATCAGGTGTTGGGATACGGACTGGGCTTTGGTGTCCGGCACGGAGCAGTCCGCCGTTGCGCAGGTGCTCGACATGTGGTTCGTGGGCCTTGGCCTGCTGGTACTGGGCGGTTCGGTCTTCGCCGTTGAGCATTATGGTTCACGTAGACATTACGCTGCCTAAGCTCCATCAGGCACCGGTCGTCCACGCCAAGCCGGGACGGCGGCCCATGTGGAGTCCTCACGCTCCACTGCGCCCATCAGTGGCGGTCTTTCACTCCAAACTTTAGCTGCCGTCATCACATGCTCACGGTCAATGATATTCAACCGCACATCGAGAAAGAGTTCGGGTTACGCCTTGAACCGCTAGGCTTCCAACGACTCGCACAACGCAGGTGGGTTCGGTCACAGAAGCAGCCCATCAGAGAACTTTTTGAAATCGCCACGCTCAAGGGTGGGCGGTATTCTCCGGCATGGGGGTTCAGTTCCGGCACTGTTCCCTCCTTTCGCGGCCAAACGTTCCGGCGTCAGAGTACTGACAAGAACGCCATCATGGATTTGGTCATTGATCCCATCGACATCACCGGCGACGTACCGTCGCAGACTTTCCGGTTCATCACCGGCTGCGACACCCAGATTCCGACCGGGCAGATTTGCGCCTGTGCCGAGCATTTCGTGCCGCTTGCTCTGGCCGATTTCGACCGTGTTCATTCGCTACATGACTTTTGCCGGTTCTTTCTTGAGCGCAGCCAACTCCAATATCGACGCTTCCTGTTTCACAACTACGTTCAGCACAATCTGGTTTTTGGCTTCGTGCTCATCTTGATGGGGAGGCGAGATGACGGGCTGGCGAGGATTAAGGAGTTTTGCAGGAGCAGGGACGTGGACTTCGATGACCGGGTTCTGGCCGAATGTATCCGCTATGCCAGCGGCGGTCTGAAAACGGATTGAAAGCGGCGAGTTGAAAATGCGGTTTTCTTAGTACTGGATCTTCTTGGCCATTCGATCGAAACATCTCTTGTTCTCTTCTTTATCCGTTTTCTTCGGC
>Ga0209202_1002586_pt1 | contig 9958 bp, 8 predicted proteins | sample AD_UKC032_MetaG_FD_184416 | JGI IMG/M metagenome (GOLD analysis project Ga0209202, IMG submission 184416) | Active sludge microbial communities of municipal wastewater-treating anaerobic digesters from USA - AD_UKC032_MetaG (SPAdes) (version 2) | ecosystem: Engineered > Bioreactor > Anaerobic >... | reverse complement strand
TCACCCGTACCGCCCTGCAAAACGCCGCTTCGGTGGCCAGCCTGATCCTGACCACCGACGCGATGGTCGCCGAACTGGCGGAAGACAAGCCGGCCGGCGGCGGCATGCCCGGCGGCATGGGCGGCATGGGCGGCATGGGCATGGACATGTAAGACGCTTCATCGGCGGACGGCGCCTCGCGCCGCCCGTCGCCAGAAGTTGCAGCACCGACGGCCCGCTCACGCGGGCCGTTGCTTTTTCGCCCGCCCGTGCAAACCCGTGCTGCAGCTGGCGCTGCGTTCAGCCGGGGGCCGCGCGCTCAGCGCCAAGCCAGCAGGGGCGCGGGGGACGAGGGCGTGCCGCCCGGCGATTTGCCGATCCGCCTGCCGCGATCCCTTCTTATGACTGCCCCAAGCGCCGCCTTATGAGGGCGGCTCGCGACTTGATGGCAGTCAAGCGCGCTCTGACCCGCAGCCAAAGAATCGCTCCCATGAACTCGGTCGCAGACAGGCGATCGATCACCGGCCACCCAGAGGGCTGGAACACGGATCCAACCGGGAGCAAACGATGAACCGCCTCACTAAGACCCTGATCGCCACCGCCGTCGCTGCGATCGCCCTGCCGGCCGCCGCGCAGAACGTCACCCTCTACGGCGTGGCAGACGTGGGCATTGCCGTCACCAGCTTCGACGGCCAGACGCTGACCGCGGTGCGCGAGAACCGAACGGCCCGCTGGGGCATCCGCGGCTTCGAGAAGCTCACCAGCGACATCGAGGCGATCTTCCGCCTCGAGGGCGAGATCGACATGGGCACCGGCACGAGCCCCGACGGTTTGTTCTATCGCCAGGCCTGGGCTGGCCTCAAGACGCCCTACGGCATCGGCCGCATGGGGCAGACGAAGGATCTATTCGACGACCTGTCCGAATACATCGACCCGTTCCGCAACGACGGCATCTTCGGCGACTACAGCAAGCGCGCCTGGCGCGTGGGCGTGGCCAAGTCGCGGGTGAGCAATTCCATCACCTACGAAGCTCCGTCGGTCTACGGTCTGCAGTTCAAGGCCCAGTACTCGGTCGACGAGACCCCCACCGGCGTCGGCGCCTCGGGCTGGTCGGTCTCGGGCGTCTACGCCTACCGCGATCTCACCCTGCTCGCCGCCTACGACCGTCCCACCCTCACCGCCACCGGCCCGCAGGGCGACGCCTACGTGCTCGGTGCTGCCTATCAGTTCGGCCCGGTGCGCGTCTCGGGCTCGTACAACTTCGGCAACCTGAACAACGCCACCGTCAAGGCGCCGGACACGGAGTTGTCGGCCTACACGCTGGGCGTGGCCTGGGACGTGGGTCCTGGCCAGGCCAAGGCGGCCTACTCGCGCATGAACAGCAACGTCGGCGACGTCAACGCCAGCATTCGCGATCTGAGCGCGATCGGTGTCGGCTACGACTACTTCTTCTCCAAGCGCACCACGCTCTACGTGATCGGCCTGTACCAAGGCGACGGCCAGTACGACTCCGGCACCAAGAAGTTCATCTACGGCACGACGCTGGGCGCGCAGGTCGGCATCACCCACTTCTTCTGATGGTCCGGAGAGCACAGTCATGAAGCGCACCCTGATCGCGATCGCGCTGTTGGCCGCGCTGCCCGTGGCCGCGCAGGTGAGCGAGCCGATGTCACGCGAGTTCAAGCTCCCGCTGCTTGAGGCGCCCTTCACCAAGGCGAGCGCGGACGAGGCTGCCAACGCCTACGCCAAGTCCTTCGCCACCCTGGTCATGACGACCCAGGGCGTCGAGATCCGCCCGCGCGCCGAGTTCGACAAGGAGCGCGAGGTGCGCTTCCTCGACACGCCCGGCACCTGCGCGCTGCGCGGCGCAGGCTACATCCTGCGCGAGCGCGTCTACCGGCAGGACTACCGCGTGACGCTCAAGACACGCTCTGCTGACGAGGCCTGGGTGCGGGCCACCCGCCTCGATGGCCCCGAGGCCAGCGTCAAGCTCGAGGAGGACGTGGTGCCCCCTGGCACGGGCAAGCTCTCGCGCTCGGCCACCGTGCGCATCGTGCCCCGCCAGGCACCGCGGACCCTCGCTCAGGCCGCCGAGTTGTTCCCCGCGCTCAAGCGCCTCGCCACCAGCGACGCCCCGCTCGAGGTGGTCGAGGGCTTGAAAGTGAAGGAAACGGTCTACAAGCTGCCTGACTGGCGCGTCGCTGGCGTCAAGTTTGAGGCCGGCCTGTCGGTCTGGCATGCCGCGTCGGACGGACGCCTGCTGTTCGTGGAGTCCGACTTCAGCTACGACGTGCCGCAGGATCCGGCCAAGGCGCGCGAAGTGGCCGAGAAGGCGCAAGCGCTCTTTGCCGCGATGCAGGCCGACGCCGCCTGGGCCGGAGCCCGCACGCAGACCAAGACCGACTTCACTTACGGTGCCGCCGGCGGGAAGTTCTGCAAGCCCTAGGATGCGCTGTGCCGGCGTACGGCCGGAGCCGGTAACGAAAGGGGTCGCTCAGGCGGCCCCTTGCTTCATGTGCTTCTGCAGGAAGCGGATGAACACGGTGGCGAGGTTCGACAAGCGCCGCTCGTGGTGCCAGCACAGCAGCAGGTCGCGCTCCAGCGGTACCCCTGCGATCGTCAGGCTGATCAGGCTGCCGGACTCGAGTTCGCGCACCACCGCCAGCCGCGAGATGATCGACACGCCCAGCCCTGATTCGACCGCGCGCTTGATCGCCCCCACGTTTCCCATCTCGATCGAGGAGCGCGGCGTCACGCCCACGGCACGCAGCTGCTCGAACAGGGTCTCGGCGCTCGCCGAGTCGCGAGCCGGCGTCACGAAGGGCAGCTCGGCCAGCGTCTCGGGAGTGATCACACCCTGGTCGGCCAGTGGATGCTGCGGTGGCGCGATCAGCAACAACCGGTCGCGCGCGATCGGCTTGACGGCGAGCCGGTCGTCCTGCTCGGGCGCACCCTCGCCGATCACGCCCAGGTCCAACTCGTTGCGCAGGACCATGTCGACCACCTTGTGGCTCGACTCCACGCGTACGACAAGCTCGGCGTCGGGATAGCGGGCGCGGAATTCAGCAAGGATCGCCGGAAGCAGATAGATGCCCACTACGTGGCTCGCGCCGATCTTGAGCGTCCCGGCGCCCGGCGTCAGCAGATCGGCCAGTTCCCCCTCCAGCTGGTCGACCCGGCGCAGGATCTCCTCGGCCGCTGCCGCGGCGATGCGGCCCGCGTCGGTCAGCGCGAGCTTGCGCGCCGTACGCTCGAAGAGTTTCGCCTTCAGCCCGTTCTCGAGCGCGACGATTTGCGCGCTCACCGCGGGTTGCGTGAGGTGCAGTTCCTCGGCGGCGCGCGAAAAACTCATGTGTCGCGAGGCCGTGAGGAAGGTCCGCAACTGCGCCAGCGTCATCATGATGTGTGGACCTCTCGCAACGGCGTCGGACGACCTGGATCAAACGCAAGCAAGGTCGCGGATCGGATCAACCCGCACCCACTTTCCGCCAGGCGCACGTTGGCGAGCGTCGGCACCAAGCCGCAGATTGATCTTTCGCAAGGAAGCGTCTCGCCAAGTCCCATGGAGGCGAGTTTAAGAGGCTCCGCAGTGCGATTGATACGGCGCGGCTTATGAGTCGGATTCCAAACTTTGATTGGACGCTGCCGAGGGTGGATTCCTAGACTTTGTCCGTGTCCTGCAGTGCGTGCGCCGTGTCCTGTCGTGCGGACCGCAGCCTCGCGCCAAGCGGGACGTCAAGCGAAATTCGCGACATCAAGGCCGGTCCAGCCGGCGTACGGAGATCACCGTGGGCAAGGAAATCGAACGCAAGTTTCTCGTGAACCAGAAGCTGTGGAAGCCGCTTAACGGCGGCACGCACTTCAAGCAGGGCTATCTGAACTCGCAGAAGGAGCGAGTGGTGCGCGTGCGCATCGAGGGCGACCGCGCCAAGCTCACCATCAAGGGCGCCAACAACGGCATCACGCGCTCCGAGTTCGAGTACTCGCTGCCCGTCGAGGACGCCGCGGTCCTGCTCGACAGCCTTTGCGAGCAGCCGCTGATCGACAAGCACCGCCACACCGAGACGGTCGGCGGCAAGCTCTGGGAGATCGACGTCTTTCACGGCGAAAACGAAGGGCTGATCGTCGCCGAGGTCGAACTCGCCTCCGAGGAAGAGGGCTTCGAGTTGCCGGCCTGGGCCCTGGCCGAGGTCTCGTCCGACCCGCGCTACTACAACTCCAACCTGCTGAAGAGCCCCTACAGCAAGTGGAAGGCCCGGTGAGGTCCCGGAGCAGGTCATGAGCACCGTCGTCGCTGAAAACGCATCGGCCCGCAACCAGAAGCTCATGGAGCTTCTGGCGATGGACAGGATGAGCCTGTCGGCCAAGACCCGGCCCGCGCAGAACGGAACCGAGGCGTGGATGCGCTACCTCGGCTTTCCGCTCGGCATCCTCGTCTTCCTGCTGATCTTCTACCTGCCCAGCGGCGCCGGCCTGAGCGGTGCCGCCCAGGCCGGCGCGGCTTGCTTCATGCTGGCCCTGGTGTGGTGGGTGACCGAGCCCTTCCCCACCTACGTGACCTCGCTGGTGCTGATGTTCCTGCTGCTGATCACGCGCACGGCGGCGCCCAAGGACATCCTCGAAGTCCTGGGCATGGAGGTGATCTGGCTGAACCTGCTCGCCTTCATCCTCGGCTCGATGCTGGTCAAGGTGAAGCTCGCCAAGCGCATGGCGCTGTGGATGATCTCGAAGTTCGGACGCACCGCCACCTCGGCGCTTTTCGCGTTCGTGATCATCCAGCTGATCCTCGCACCGCTGATCCCCGCCACCGCGGCGCGCGCAGTGATGACCCTGCCGCTGATGATCGTGGTGGCCGCCATCTACGGCGCCACGCAGGAGTCGAACAACAACTTCGGCCGCAATCTCTTCCTGATCAACCTGATCGGCATTTCGGTGCTCTCGTCGATGACCATGACGGGATCCTCGGCCAACCTGATCGCCGTCGGCCTCATCGAGACCATGAGCGGCGAGCGCGTCTACTACATGGACTGGGCGCGCGTGGGCACGCCGATCGCGGTGATCACGACACTGCTGATGTGGCTGATCGGCCGCAAGTGGCTGTTCCCGATCTCCAAGGCCGAACAACTGCCGCAGATCGAGGGCGGGATCGAACTGATCCGCAGCCAGTACCAGGAACTCGGCCCTCTGCGGCCCGAAGAGAAGAAGGCGATCGGCATCTTCGGCCTGGTGCTCTTCCTGTGGATGACCGACGTGTTCCACATGGCGTGGTTCGGCGTCGAGGTCGGCGCGGCCTTCGCGGCCCTGCTCGGCGCGGTTCTCGTCCTATTCCCGCGCTACGGGATCATGCAGTGGTCCGAGGCCGAGATTCCCTGGCACCTGCTGATCTTCAGCGCCGGCGCTTACGCGGGCGGCCTCGCGCTCGACGACACGGGCGCGGCGGAGTGGGCGGTGCGCCACCTGTTCGAGGGCATCGACCTGCGCGGAGTCCCCTTCGGCGTCTCTTACACGGTGGTCATCTGCGTAATGATGTACAGCCACCTGCTCACCACCTCGAAGACGGTGCGCACGCTGATCCTGATGCCAATCATCATCACGCTGGCCAAGGCCCTCGGCTGGAATCCCCTGGCCTTCGCCCTGCCCGCGGCGCTGTGCATCGACTGGGTCGTGGGCCTGCCCATCAGCGGCAAGCCCAACGTGATCCTCTTCTCGACCAACCAGTACACGGTCATCGACAACCTGAAGTACGGGCTGGTGACCTGCACGCTGGGCGTCATCCTGCTGGTCGCCTCGGCGATGACCTGGTTCCACTGGATCGGTCTGACCCCCTCCTTCTGGGCGGTGGCGCCATGAGACTCCTGATCGCAGCGTTCACGCTTAGCGCAGCGGCCTGTGCCGCCGAAGCGGTGCAGATCAAGTCCTACGAAGGGCGGATCGACGTGGCCGCTCAAGGCGCAAGCCAGGCCCGCATCCTGCTCCAGATCGAGGACGCCGCACCGGGCACGCTGCTCGTGCCGCTCGCGCCTGCGCTCAAGCCCGAGGGTGCCGTGAAGCTCGACTCCGCCCCGCTGGGCACCACGGTCAAGGTGGTGACGGTGGGCGAGCGCCCCCACCTGGCGCTCGAGATCCCCGAGGCCGCGGCTGGCCGCGTCGCGTTGCAGCTGAGCTTTCCCGTCAAGAAGGTGCTCACCGAGCCCAAGGCGCGCTCGAGCGGCAAGAAGACCCTGCCCGAGAACAGCCTGCTGCTCAACCACGCCTTCGTCCACACCCAGCCCTACACGATCGACGCATACCGCATGGCGGTGGTCCTGCCCGAGGGCGCCCGCGTGCACATCGTGCGCGAGGCGCTGCCCAAGGCCCGGCGCTCGGAGATCGAGCCGCGCGTCGGCCTTGACGGCCGCGACGGGCGCCAGGGCGCATTGCTGCAACTGGGCGACATCAAGCAGGGCGACAGCGCCTCGATGTCGCTTGAGGTCGTGCCCGACCACCGCTCGCTGACCTGGCTGATCGTGGGGCTCGCGCTGGTGGGCGCCTATCTCTACGGCTTCCGCCACCTCGTCCTCAAACCCCGATCCTGACCGGACGGCGTGCGCCGTCCGCCCTCAAACGACTAGGAGTCCCGTGTCATGAACGATGTGTTTGCAAAGAACGTCGCCACCACCGCCGAACAGGCCGCCAGGATCGTGCCGCGCGCCGAGTTCCGCGTGTTCGGTCGCGACGTGATCGAGGGCGTGAAGGCCAGGATGTGGAACGGCAAGACGGTGCTGTTCCAGGCCCGCAAGATGCCGGCCGAGACCTACTTCCTCTCCTCCCGGACCGACGAGGCCAACGTCAAGGTGCGCGACGGCCTGCTGGACATCAAGACCAAGGTCGGCGCGACCCCCGAGGGCTACGAGATCTTCCAGCCGCGCGGCAAGTTCCAGTTCCCGGTCAAGCGCGAAGACTTGGCAACCATTTTGTTGCACCTCAAGGTCGAAGCCGAGCTCGGCGCCGAGACCTACACGATCGACGACTTCGTCGAGCTCGCGCGTCGCCATCCCGAGCTCAGCGCGGTGAGCGTGGAAAAGATGCGCTACGGCTTCACCATCGACGGGATCATCTGCGAGTACGCGCAGGTCTGGTTCAACGGCGCGCTGGTCGAGTCGGCCTGCTGCGAAAGCGAGAACTACGAGGGCATGCGCCAGGTGATCGAAGGCCTGGGCATCGCGGCCCTGCCCAACACCAACTACCTGCGCGCGGCCAAGGCCGTGGTCGGCATGGTCTGAGTCCCGTCGCGGTGACGCGCGGCGCGCGTCACCGTGCCCTGTACAACGCAGTCCACCCCACTCCACGTGTCCTACCGCAGTATCGCCGGCGACCCCGATCGCGACACCGATTCGCCCACCCAGCGCCTGATGCCCGCGAGCTGGTCGAGCGGCGACGTGTGGGGCGGCCTGGCGGCGATGCTGGTGGCCTTCCCGGCCGCGATCGCCTTCGGCGTGACGGTCTATTCGAGCATCGGCCCCGCCTACGCCGGCCTCGGGGCAATCGCCGGGATCGTCGGCGCGGTGGTGATCGGACTGGTCGCAGCGCTGCTCGGAGGCACCGACCGACTGGTGAGCACGCCCTGCGCCCCGGCGGCGGCGGTGCTCTCGGCCTTCGCGGTCGAGAGCGTCGCCAGCGGCGCCGCGCCGCAGCTCACCGTGCTGATGATCCTGGTGGTCGGCCTGCTCGCCGGGCTGGTGCAGGTCGCGCTGGGCCTGATGGGCGTGGGACGGATCATCAAGTACATCCCCTATCCCGTGGTCAGCGGCTACCTCACCGGCGTGGGGCTGATCATCATCGGCAGCCAGATCGGCAAGCTGCTCGGCGTGTCCGACGGCCTGCGCTGGTGGCAGGCACTGGCCGACCCCGCGGCGTGGGACTGGCGCGCCCTGCTGATCGGCCTGGTCACCGCGGGGGTCACGGTGGCCGCGCCGCGCGTGACGCGGCGTCTGCCCGGCATCATCGTGGGAATCGCCGCAGGCGTGGCCGCCTACGCGCTGCTCGCGGCCTTCGACCCGGCCCTGCGCCGACTCGAGGGCAACCCGCTGGTGATCGGCGCGCTCGACTTCTCGGCCGACGGCTACGTCAGCGACCTGATGGGCCGCTGGGCCGAGATCGGCAGCATCAGCGTCAGCCAGCTCGTCGCCCTGCTGGGCGCCGCGCTCACGCTCGGCGTGCTGCTGTCGATCGACACGCTCAAGACCTGCGTCGTGCTCGATCAGCTCACCCGCAGCCGGCACGAGTCCAACCGCGAGCTGATCGCTCAGGGCGTGGCCAACTGCTCGGCCAATGCGCTCGGCGGCATCTCGGGCGCGGGGCAGATGGGCGCCACCCTGGTGGGTCTCAATAGCGGCGCCAGCTCGCGCGCCTGCGGGGTCTTCGAGGGGCTCTTCAGCCTGGTCGCCGCGCTGCTCGCCACGAGCTTCGTGGCGTGGATCCCGGTGGCCACGCTGGCTGGCATCCTGGTGGTGATCGGTCTGCGCATGATCGACCGCGCACCGCTGCAGTTCCTGCGCGCCCGCGAGACTCTGCTCGACTTCGGCGTGGTGGTCGCGGTGGTGGTGGTGGCACTCACGGTGGGCCTGATCGCCGCCTCGGCGGTGGGCGTGGGCCTGGCGATGCTTCTCTTCGTGCGCGAGCAGATCGGCGGCGTGGTGGTGCGCCACAAGGTGCTGCTGGGCCAGACGTCTTCGAGCTGGCACCGCCCGCAGCGCGAACTCGAGGTGCTGGCCGCCAAGGGCGACCGCGCGGTGATCTTCAGCCTCCAAGGCAGCCTGTTCTTCGGCAATACCTACCAGCTCTACACCGACCTCGAGCACGAAATCGCCACCCGCGACTACGTGATCATCGACCTGCGCCGCGTGCGCTCGATCGACGTGACCGCCGCGCACCTGTTCAAGCAGATCCGCGACGCGATCAAGGAGCGCGGCGCCAAGCTGGTCTTGTGCGGCGTTCGCGGCACCGAGGCGGCGCGCGGCAACGTGCGCGAGCTGCTGTCCACCAGCGGGGTGGTCAGGCCCGACAGCAAGACGGTGCGCGTGTTCGCCGACCTCGACACCGCGATCGCCTGGGTCGAGGACCGGCTGCTCGGCGAGGAGGAGGACCCCGAGTCCGAGGGTGAGCCGATGGACCTCGCCGCGATGGAGCTCTTCGCCGGCTACCGCGAGGACACCCTGCGCGACCTCGCCGCGCTCATGGAGGTGCGGCGCTACCCGGCGGGCGCGGTGATCTACGAGCGCGGCGCCGAGGGTCGCGAGCTCTTCTGGGTGCGACGCGGTTCGGTGCGCCTGGTGGCCGCCATCGACGGCAGCCAGCACCGCCCGATGGCGAGCTTCGGCCGCGGCGATTTCTTCGGCGGACTGGCCTTCCTCGACGGCGAGTCGCGTCCCAACAACGCGGTCGCGGTGACCGACACGGAGACCTACGTGCTCTCCCGCGAGCGCTTCAACGAGTTCTCCAAGGTGCACCGCACCTTGGCCTTCAACCTGGCGATGTCGATGGCCCGCATCGTCGCCACGCGACTGCGTCGCGCGGAAGCCCAGTTGGCCATGTTGCAGGAGTAGCGGCAGCCCACCACGCAAGCGATCGCGCCGCCGCGCACCTGCCCGCAAGAAAGGAAGCCTTCGATGTCCCGTCCCGCGAACGCAACGCGCGTCCTGTGCGCAGCCGTGCTCGCCGTCGCCTGGCTGGCCGCGGCCCGCGCAGCCGAGCCCGCCCCGGTCTACCAGACCATGTTCAGAACCCAACCCGCCCCCGCCCTGGCCCAGGTGCAGGGTCGCGAATACAAGTTCCTGATCGACCCGGCCCGGCTCCAGCCCGGCATGGACGCGGCCTTCGCCGACCTCTGGCAGCAGGTGCTGCGCGCGGCCGGGCAGCGCGGCTTCAAGATCGAGGAGAAGGACAAGAACGCGTTCAAGGTCGACGTGTCGACCAAGGAGTACTTCGACACCCCCGACGG
>Ga0209202_1002570_pt1 | contig 9993 bp, 8 predicted proteins | sample AD_UKC032_MetaG_FD_184416 | JGI IMG/M metagenome (GOLD analysis project Ga0209202, IMG submission 184416) | Active sludge microbial communities of municipal wastewater-treating anaerobic digesters from USA - AD_UKC032_MetaG (SPAdes) (version 2) | ecosystem: Engineered > Bioreactor > Anaerobic >... | reverse complement strand
CCGTTGCCGGGCGCGACTACAACCCGGCGCTCAAGCCGCTGGCCGGCAACGCCCGCGTGCCCTGCCTGCACGAAGACGGCTTCCAGATCTGGGAGAGCCTCGCCATCGCCGAGACGCTGGCCGAGCGACATCCGAAGATGTGGCCGGCCGACCCGCGGGCACGCGCCCGGGCGCGCAGCATTTCCGCCGAAATGCACGCCGGCTTCGCCAAGCTGCGCACCGCGATGCCGATGAACCTCAAGCTCAAACTCAAGGGCAAACCGGCGACGCCCGAGGTGCAGCGCGACATCGACCGCGTCGCCGAAATCTGGGAAGAAGCGCGCACGCAATTCGCGACCGCCGACGGGTCGTGGCTGTTCGGCGCGTTCTCGGTGGCCGATGCGATGTTCGCGCCCATCGTCTGGCGCTTTCACGTTTACAACGTGGCACTGCCGCCGGTCGCCGCCGCCTACTGCGACGCCATGCTGGCGCATCCGGCGATGCAGGAATGGTACGCGGCCGGGGTGCTGGAAACCGAGGCGCATGCCCATTACGACCAGCTGGCCGACGAATACGGTGGCATCCGCTGACGGTTGCGGTCGACGGCGAAAAAGGGGCGAAATTAAGCTTGTGGTTTTTGATCTGTAATATCTCCAATTCCAGAATAACGGGAATCGGTTTCAGCAGACGATTTATCCAGCAGTGTGGAATAAATAACGGTCGATTCGATTGACATACGCTACCCTGTATTCAAACAGGAGGTATCCCATGGCGATTCATGCAACCGTAGGGTTTTTCAAAAAACAGTTTATTGCCGAGTTGAGTGATGGCCGACACCTCGGACAGCAAGATTTTCTAAAGATGGCAGAGGCGCTGTATTGCGCTGGCGTACTGGCCGATGATGTCAGTTTCGAGTGGAAAGCCGGCCAACGAATGATTACCGCCGGTCAAAAGGTGGCGTTGTGCGCGGAAATGCGTCGCCTGGCGCGCGAGCGGCGCGTCTTGTCTATTGCCGCTTAAAATCTGTTCCGTGGAGCGGCACTTGGGTAGCCACGGACCCCGCATACGCTACCCAGCCAAAAAAGTGGGCCGGGCATCCAGACGATGCAGGCCAAGATTGGTCAGTTAAAGCTGGATAATGATTTTTTAGGCAAGCCGCTCACCAAGGCGGGAATGCATTGCGACCGTCGATGATTTCGCCCTTGCAGGATCATTTGCGCTGACGCCCCCTGTTGTTCGACGACGAGAAGGCCTCGCAGCGGGCGGTGAAAGAAGGCGTTACAGCGGGCGGCATCGCCAAGCCAGCGATCCCGCATACCTTTTGCCATTTTTCAGAGGCACTTCTGTTGCAGTCCGGTTACGATATCCGTACCGTGCAGGAACTGCCGGGGCATGCGGATGTGGCGCCGATCATGATTTTTTGCGCATGTGCTGAACAAGGGCGGGTGTGGTGTCACTTCTCCGTTGGGTGTGATTTAACGATGTCTGAAGATTTGTTTTCCACAACAGGCGATGAATACCGGCACGCCCCGCTCGCCGAGCAACTACGTCCGCAAATGCCGGACGAAGTGATCGGCCAGCAGCATCTGCTCGGGCCGGGCAAGCCGCTGCGCCTGGCGTTCGAATCCGGGCAGCCGCATTCGATGATCCTGTGGGGGCCGCCCGGGGTCGGCAAGACGACGCTGGCGCGCATGATGGCGACGCAGTTTCAGTGCGAGTTCATCGCGCTGTCAGCGGTGTTTTCCGGCATCAAGGAAGTGCGCGAGGCGGTGGCGCAGGCCGAAATGTGGCGCGGGCAGGGCCGGCGGACGATCCTCTTCGTCGATGAAATCCACCGTTTCAACAAGGCGCAGCAGGACGGCTTCCTGCCCTTCGTCGAATCCGGTCTGCTGACCTTCATCGGCGCGACGACCGAGAATCCGTCTTTCGAGGTCAATTCCGCGCTGCTCTCACGGGCTTCGGTCTATGTGCTGAAGCCGCTCGACGAGACGGAGATGGGGCAACTATTCGACCGCGCCTGCGAACGGTCGCTGGCTGACTTGAGCTTCGATGCGGCGGCCCGCGAACGGCTGGTCGGTCTCGCCGACGGCGACGCCCGCCGCCTGCTGAATCTGCTCGAACAGATGCGTACCGCCGCACATACGGCAGGCATTGTTGCGGTCGACGGTCAATTTGTCGAAGAAACGGTGGCGCAGAGCCTGCGCCGTTTCGACAAGGGCGGCGATGCTTTCTACGACCAGATTTCGGCGCTGCACAAGTCGGTGCGCGGTTCGCACCCCGATGCCGCGCTCTACTGGCTGACCCGCATGCTCGACGGCGGCGCCGACCCGCGTTACCTGGCGCGGCGCATCGTGCGCATGGCCTGGGAAGACATCGGCCTGGCCGACCCGCGCGCCATGCAGATCGCCAACGACGCCGCCGCAACCTACGAGCGGCTCGGTTCGCCGGAGGGCGAACTGGCGCTCGGGCAGGCGGTGATCTATCTGGCGGTCACCGCCAAGTCGAATGCCGGCTACAACGCCTGGAACGCGGCGCGCGCCTTTGTCAGCAAGGCTGGCTCGCAGCCGGTGCCGGTGCATCTGCGCAACGCGCCGACCAAGCTGATGAAGGAACTCGGCTACGGCAAGGCCTACCGCTACGCGCACGACGAGCCGGAAGCCTATGCCGCCGGTGAAACCTACCTGCCGGACGGCATGGCCGAGCCGGGCTGGTATCAGCCGACCCCGCGCGGGCTGGAAGGCAAGATCGGCGAGAAGCTGGCGCACTTGCGCGAACTGGACCGCAAGGCGAAGAAATAATGGACATGGCGCAGACCATCGCGCTTTCCGCCGGCCTCGCCTGGGCCAGCGGCCTGCGCCTCTATCTGGTGGTATTTCTGGCCGGGGTGCTGGCGCATTTCGGCTATCTGCAACTGCCGTCCACGCTGGCGGTCCTGCAGCACCCATTGGTCATCGGCGTCGCCGGCATCATGGCCTTCGCCGAACTAATCGCCGACAAGGTGCCGGCTTTCGATTCGATGTGGGACGGCTTTCAGACCTTCATCCGCATTCCCGCCGGGGCGCTGCTGGCGGCCTTTGCGCTGGGCGACGTCGATCCGGCGTGGATGGTGGCGGCCGGGCTGATCGGTGGCACGATCACCGCCGGTACCCACTTCGCCAAAGCCGGCAGCCGGCTGGCAATCAACACCTCGCCGGAGCCGTTCTCGAACTGGATCGCCTCGTTCGGCGAAGAGGGCATGGTGCTCGGCGGCCTGTGGGCGATGCTGGCCTCGCCGGTGGTCTTTCTGGTGCTGCTCGCGATCTTCATGGTGCTGGCCGTGCTGGCCATCCGCCTGTTTGCCCGACTGCTGGCCGGGATTTTTCGGCGTTTTTCCCGGTCGACCGCAGGCGACGCCCAAAGTGGCGCCTGATGCACACCGGCGCCTTCGCCGCCCCAGTCTTCCGCGACCGCCTCAACCAGCAGTTCATGCTCGGTGCCCGCAACCAGTCCTTTCTCACCGAGTACGTCTCGGGCATGGCGACGGTGAAATCCCTACAGATGGAACCCGACATCGACCGCAAGTACGGCGACTACCGCGCCCAGTACCTCGCCGCCGGTTTCTCCACCAAGCAGGTCGGCAACACCTACAACGTCATCGCCAACGGGCTGGAACAGGTCATGACCCTGGCCATCCTGATCGTCGGTGCGCTGCTGGTCATGCAGAACGACGGTTTTACGGTCGGCATGCTGGTCGCCTTCCAGATGTTCGCCAGCCGCATGAGCCAGCCGCTGCTCAGACTTGTCGGTCTATGGCAGGAATTCCAGCAGGCCAACATCGCCGTCAAGCGCCTGGGCGACATTCTCGACATGCCGCAGGAGCCGCATACCCTGACCCCGAGCCGGGAGAACCAAGGGCCGGGCAGAATCGATCTCAACCATCTCGCCTTCCGCTACTCAGAACATCATCCCTGGCTCTACCGCAACCTCAGCCTGACGCTGAAACCCGGCCACCTGACGGTGCTGATGGGCCCCTCGGGTTCTGGCAAGAGCACGCTGGCAAAACTGCTGCTCGGCTTCTACCAGCCGAACGAAGGGCAGATCAATCTGGACGGGAAGGACATCCGGCATCTGGCGGCCAATGAACTGCGCACCACCTTCGGCGTGGTGCCGCAGGAAACCGTGCTCTTCTCCGGCACGCTCTACGACAATCTGGTCATGGCGCATCCGCATGCCAGTTTCGAGGATGTGATCCAGGCGTGCAAGGCGGCGGAGATTCATGAGGTGATCGAGAAGCTGAATGAGGGGTATCAGACGGAGATCGGGGAAAGAGGCACCGGGCTGTCGGGGGGGCAGAAGCAGAGGATTGCTATTGCCCGGGCGCTACTGAAACGACCGAAGATACTGATTTTCGATGAGGCGGTTTCGAATCTCGATCAGCAGACTGCGGAGCACTTTGCCAGGACGATCAACAAGCTAAAAGGCAAAGTCACCATGCTGTTTATCACCCACCAGATTCCACGGGGACTGGCGGTGGATGAGGTGATAGAGCTTGGAAATAACACCAACCGGCAGATGGAAGTGCTGGAGGAAGAAAAATCTTGATGGGGAGCAGATTTGGGTGGGCAGCAGAAAAACCAGTGATCCTGACTTCAATAACGCTCAACGAGCAACAAGCTCAAGGGCAAATTGACCATTTTTTTACCAAGAATCGGACTCAGAGAAGTTGTTTGTCGATAATTATTGAAAAAAATTAAATTCTAAATTGGCACAATTAAATTTGCTAAAAAACTGTGGGAAATTTGTATTATGGCCAGACTAGATTTTCGGGTGCGTAACAATGTCAAAACTATCAATACTTATAATAGCCACTATATCGTACATGGTGCTTGCTTGTGAAAAGGTTGAATATAGAAACATGCCGTATTCCGAACTGAAATCTCATAAATTATATGTAACGATTGATGGTGTCAATTTTAATATACCATTGAATTATTATTACAATGTTTATGAGTCTAATGGAGGGCATTGGCCAATTTTTAGCGAGAAAGAAAAGACATCTCCTCAAAAGCGCAAAGAGGCAGATTCGTTGCGATTCGTTGCGTTGGCTCCCGGGATGGAGCCATATAACGAAATAAACTCTGACGAGTTTAGAAAGCCAGGATGGGGAAGGAAGGTTCAGGTTTATCTTACCCACCGTGAGAGGCCGGATTGGCCATATTACTTTAAATATACAGCACCAAGATTAGTTGGTTTGCCGAAAAATGAATATTTGCCTCAAATGTATCATTATCTAGATAGCGCATCGGGGCAGGATGTTTATATGAGTTCTGACTCTCCTAGGCGTGACCTCGTTCAGATTATCTGTGATACCGCTGACTCAGTATCAAGGCGCTTTCCATCTTGTAGCGTGACGGCCAGCTATATGGATCGTTTCATGCTGCACTACACGTTTGCACTATCAAAACTGGATCAGTGGCCGGAAATGGATAATGAGGTTCGGAGGCTGCTGGATCAATTTCATCAAGAAGCATTGCAAATTAATTAACTGTGTATATTTTAAGGGGGTTTTATGGCTAACCAAAATTCTATTCCGAGCAACATTCCGCCATCTGCGGTAAGTGCAGCTCGTGACCTCTGGCAGCAAGGAAAATATATGGAGGCCTGGGATACTTTGGGCCAAGCAGGCGATCGATATGCAGATAATGCTGCGGGTGTTCTTGGGCGCAATCAGAATGCGGGGGATCAGTTTTTTCAAAGCTTGGTTCGTAATTATAGTCCGCTGAGGGGTCAGGTCTTAGTCCGCTGAGGGGTCAGGTCTTGCATTAACGCACTACCCAACCTACGCTAACTGCCATGTCCAGACCATTGCGTATTGAGTTGGCCGGCGGTTTGTATCATGTGACTTCTCGGGGAGATCGCCGGGAGGCTATTTATTTTTCGGATGCAGACCGGCAACAATGGCTGACGATTCTCGCCGAGGTATGTCAGCGCTTCAATTGGCGCTGCCATGCCTGGTGTCAGATGACCAATCACTATCATCTGGTTGTGGAAACGCCCGAGGCCAATCTGGCGCAGGGAATGCGGCAGTTGAACGGCGTGTATACGCAGTACATCAACCGTACCCATCGACGCGTCGGCCATGTTTTTCAGGGGCGCTACAAAGCCATTCTCGTTGAGCGTGACGCCTATCTTGTCGAGTTGTCCCGCTATGTCGTGCTCAACCCGGTCAGGGCCGGCATGGTGCCGTTGCCTGGAGAATGGCCCTGGAGTTCATGGCAGGCCATGATGGGGCAGGCGCCGTCGGCGGAATGGCTAGAAACCCTGTGGCTATTACGGCAGTTTTCAGAAGATGACATTCAGGCACGCAAAGCCTATGAGGATTTTGTTCGTGCCGGGATTGGCTTGCCCAGTATTTGGGAAGAATTGAGCGGGCAAATTTACCTGGGCAGCCGGGAATTCATCGAGGCAGCCCAGGCCGGCCTTCCAGGTCAGTCTCAGAGCAAGGAAATTCCCCGCATGCAACGGCGGCCTCCAGCAAAACCGCTGGCCGACTACGCAGCCAGGTTTCATGAACGCGACGATGCCATCCGCGCCGCGTTTGCCAGTGGCGATTACACCCAGGCCCAGATTGCAGAACATTTCGGCGTGCATTATTCAACGGTGAGCCGCGTCGCGAAAAAAGGAACGGGAAGGTAATCGAGTGCTTCGCTTGCGGCAATGAAAGACCTGATGCCGTTCGCTTCCTCTACAAGTTCGGAGGCTTTCTGGGGGGCTTGTTGCGTCGCGTATAATCTCCAGTTTTCGAGGTGGACTGCCTGTTGCGGTCGACCCCTCAAAAACAGGAAAAATCATGCTCGACATCCAACAACTCCGCTCCAATCTCGACGCTGTTGCCGCCGGCCTGGCCAAGCGTGGCAAGCCGATCGACTTTTCCGAATTCACGGCGCTGGAAACCGAGCGCAAGACGCTACAGACGCGCACGCAGGACTTGCAGGCGCAGCGCAATTCGCTGTCCAAGCAGATCGGCATGCTCAAGGGGCAGGGCAAGGATGCTGCCGAGGTGATGGCGCAGGTGGGTGCGCTGGGCGATGAGTTGAAGGCTTCGGAAGCCCGTCTGGCCGAGTTGCTGGAAAAGTTCAACGCCATCCTCGCCGGACTGCCGAATATTCCCGATGAGTCGGTGCCGGTTGGCAGCGATGAAACCGCCAACGTCGAGATCAAGCGCTGGGGTACGCCGCGCATATTCGATTTTGCGGTCAAGGACCATACCGATGTCGGCGAGACGCTTGGCTTGCTCGATTTCGCCACGGCTGCCAAGATTTCCGGTTCCCGCTTTTCGCTGCTCAAGGGTGGTGTCGCCCGCCTGCACCGCGCGCTCGCCCAGTTCATGCTCGACACTCACACCTCCGAGCATGGTTATACCGAAGTCTATGTGCCGTATCTGGTCAATGCCGCCAGCCTGCATGGTACCGGCCAACTGCCCAAGTTCGAGGAAGACCTGTTCAAGGTGCTGCGTGGCGAGCAAGACCCGCTCTACTTGATCCCGACCGCCGAAGTGCCGGTGACCAACATCGTGCGCGATGAAATCCTCGCCGCCGAAGCGCTGCCGCTGAAGTTTGTCTGCCATACGCCATGCTTCCGTTCCGAGGCTGGTTCCGGCGGCCGCGACGTGCGTGGCATGATCCGTCAGCACCAGTTCGACAAGGTCGAGTTGGTGCAAATCGTGCATCCGGAGCAGTCGACCGCAGCACATGAAGAACTGACCCGTCAGGCCGAAATCATCCTCGAAAAGCTGGAGTTGCCCTATCGTCGCATGGCACTGTGCTCCGGCGACATGGGTTTTTCCGCCGCCAAGACTTACGACCTCGAAGTCTGGCTACCGGCGCAGAATACCTACCGCGAAATCTCGTCCTGCTCCAACTTCGGCGCCTTCCAGGCTCGCCGCATGCAGGCCCGTTTCCGCAACGATAAGAACAAGACTGAACTGGTGCATACGCTGAACGGTTCCGGCCTGGCCGTCGGCCGCACCCTGGTGGCGATTCTGGAAAACTTCCAGAACGCCGACGGCAGCGTGACAATTCCCGCTGTGCTGCGACCGTACATGGGCGGGCTGGAAAAAATCGAGCCAAAGTGCTGATTTTTCGGCGCAGGCTAACCGTGCGCAGCGCGCGTTAAGCGCTGAAGGCGCGGCCATAGCCAGAAAATCAGCGCTTGAGTTTGAGGCCTGGTCCGTTGCCCGGCATGCCGATCATCGGTTCGACACGCGGCGAGATGGATTCCTGCGGCTGGTTGCGAACGAGGATGTCATAGTAGCTGCGGATGTTCTCGACCAGAAGCACCGCCTCGCCGCCACGCGCGCGACCCGATTTCAGCCGCTCGTAATACTTCGGCTGGGCCAGCAGCGGCAGGACGCGCTTCATTTCGTACCACGCCGTCGGGTCTGCCCCAATCTGCCTGGCCAGGGTTCGTGCCGCGTTGAAATGGCCGGGGCCGATGTTGTACGAGGCGAGCGCCAGCCAGGTGCGATCCGGTTCGGCGACGTCATCCGCCTGCAGATCCTTGAGGATATTGATGTAGCGGGCGCCGCCGAGGATGCTCTCGCGGACATCGAGGCGGTTGCCGACGCCGAGGCGGTCGGCGGTTTCCGCAGTCAGCATCATGATGCCGCGCACGCCGGTCGGGCTGGTCGCCTCCGGATCCCACTGCGACTCGTGGTAGGCAATGGCGGCAATCAGGCGCCAGTCGATGCCGGTGATCGACTGCGCGGCGACGAAATGCTTGCGCAACTTGGGCAGCACGGTTTCGATCTTGCCCAGGAAGGCCACGATATCCGCCTGCTTCAGGCGCCGCACGTGGCCGAAATACCGGTCCTCCAGTTTCGCCAGCGTGCCGTCGCGCTGAGCCCTGTCGACGAAAGCGCTGGCCCGGGCCAGCAACTCGGCGTTGGGTTTGCTGCCCAGCCACCAGACGACGGGATGGCTCTCGCCGAGTTCCAGCGTTGCCTGCAGGGATGGTACGAACTGCGCGGCAATCTGGACCAGCATCGAATCGATGGCGATCAGGTCGGCCTGTCGCTTGCCGAGCATTTCGAGCAGCCCGAAGAAATCCCCGTCCTTGTATTCGACGACCTGCAGATCGGGAATTTCCTTCTGCAGGGCAAGCAACGTCGCCAGTTGACGAGAGCCGCTCAGGGCATGAACGGTTCTCCCGCGCAGTTCGTTGCGGTCGTTGAGCGGCAGCGATGCTTCGTGCTGGATCAGCACATCGGTGCTTTGCAGGATCGCCGGCGTCGCTTTTTGGGTATTGTCGGCGGGAAGTGGTAGCCAGGCGACGGCGAGGTGCGCCTTGCCGGCCTGTAGTGAGGATTCGATTTCCTGCGGTGACACCACCAGGTATTTGACGCCGACACCGAGTTCCTGGGCAAAGGCCTCGACCAGGTCATGCTCAATGCCGAGGATCGCCCCCTTGTCATCGGCGTAGTAAGTTAGCGGGCCGTTGCTGATAAGGACGATCAAATCGTGCTGTGCCGGTGTCGGAAAGGGCAGGGCGCGGTGCGGCAACTGTGGCAGTTGCTTACCGCAAGCGGACAGCAAGGAAAACAGGGTGATCAGAAGGATTTTTAAACAGCGCATTCCTGATTTGTGCTATTATCTTGGCCGCTCCGGAGAGGTGGCAGAGTGGTCGAATGTACCTGATTCGAAATCAGGCGTACTGCAAGGTACCGTGGGTTCGAATCCCACCCTCTCCGCCAGAAAAACAATGAGTTAGATTTATTTAAGGCCAGCCATCAAGTGCTGGCCTTTTTGTTTCTGCATCTTCAGCTCCGCCACTGGCCAAGGCAGGACTCCAGATGTTACCGGATTGACGATTCGTCGACATCAGTCGGCACGACAGATTTTGGCCGTCCTGCACCAATAGGCAATGGCAAGCTGACATTGAGCTGGCTTTTTGTATCTTTCGCAGGCTGATCTGCGATTAGAATTCTAAAGATAGACATTCCCCGCTTACTACGATGACATCAATTATTCCAGTTGT
>Ga0209202_1002560_pt1 | contig 10013 bp, 6 predicted proteins | sample AD_UKC032_MetaG_FD_184416 | JGI IMG/M metagenome (GOLD analysis project Ga0209202, IMG submission 184416) | Active sludge microbial communities of municipal wastewater-treating anaerobic digesters from USA - AD_UKC032_MetaG (SPAdes) (version 2) | ecosystem: Engineered > Bioreactor > Anaerobic >... | reverse complement strand
GTTTTAGATAGCGCTTCCGTCAACTTCACAGTATCCACGCTGGTCTGCACAAAACGCTGCACAGCAGTCGCCACGTTCTTCCATCCCCAGCCCATACGATAGATACCACCAAGTCCAGCGTGCGTGTAACCGTCGCTGATGAGGACCATGTAGTCGTTTTCAAAAAGTTCAAAGTGCGCTTCCTGAATGGTTCGACCTTTCACCTGACGCTCTTCCATGTAAGGCATGAACAGCGCGTTGTCCCGGATGAGAATCAACGGCGGCGAATCAAATAAAACCAGATTGGCGTCCCAGCCGTTGTTGACGATCAGTACCGCGAAGGTGGCGTAGGCCAGCTTGCGCACCGAACATTCCGGAAGCGTTTCGACCAGGGTTTGCATGACGTCTTCCGCCGTGCCGCCGGCTTCGAACATCCGGGCGGCGATCTCCGCGGTGAGCGATGATAAGATATTGGCCTTGACGCCGCTGCCCAGACCGTCGGACAGGACGGCGACAAAAGAATCGGGTTTGGTGCGGATCATGACCGCGTCGCCGCAGAGTTCCTCGCCGGCTTTATTCAGACTGCTCCAGTTGCATTCGACCAATTGTCTCACTTCGATTCTTCCTCTTCCAGGATTTTTGCCAGATGTGTGACAATCATTTTACTCTCCGCCGTGGTTTCTCCTAAAAGATGGGCGATCTCATGGGCCACACGCATTTGTTTTCGCACCACTTCCCGTGTCTGTTCCAGAGTTTGCGACCGCAGTTGATGGAATTTCTCTTTCTCCGTTTCATGCTCGGTAATGTCGCGCATGATGGCAACCAGAAGTGACTGGCCTTCCACCCGCACGATATTCTGTTCCGCTACGATGGCGTCATTGACCCGCCGGATTTTGCCGATCACCGGTTTTCCTGTGTCTCGCACGGCCACAAAATCATCATAGAGGGGAATCAGCCTTGAGACATGTTTGCCTTTCACATCCGCAAGCGGGCAGCCGAAAAGGTGCTCCGCGGAAGGAGACATGTCCTGAATGCCGAGGTGGTTGTCCAGGATGACGATGGAGTTGGGGGAAACATCCATGACGACCTGGCGTAGGGATTCGGCGCGGCTGCGCATGTAGGGAATACACATGGTGACTTCCGCCATGCCCCGCAGCGTGGCAATGGCTTTTTCACGACAGCTGGAATACCCGCAGGCGCCGCAGTTGAGCTCGTCTTCCGGCGTGTATTTATTGACGCGGTGAAGGACGTCTTTGATTTGTTCCTCGCTGAATTCAGGAACTGGCTGCTTTTTATCGGTGTAGGTACGAGACAGATCCGGCCAGTTTTCACGGGGGACCAGGGCATAGGACGGGCGGTGGCGATGATATTCGATAATCTTCTGGCGTGCCGCGTAGATACCGCCTTCCAAATCGGCCATAGCCGGTCCGTTAATGCAGCCGCCGGTGCAGGCCATCAATTCTACCAGCGAGGCGTTTAACTGACCGGCGCGGATGTCGCCCAGGATATTCCGGCAGGTTTCCAGGCCACTGGCGACTATCAGTGTTTTATTCAGCATATCAGTGCTTAAACCTGCCGTTCCGATCAAGCCTCCTTCGACCGGAAACAGTCGAGCATCTACTGCTGATGAAGGTTCTGCGCTGTTTGTGACTTTTTTAAAGACGATGCCCGTTTCTTTGAACCAGTTGGCAAGACCACGAAAGGTTATGGCCGCAGAAACCGAGCCCGCTTCAGACACGTCAAGGATTTCCATTTTTTTAGCAATACACGGGCCGATAAAGACAATATACGCGTCAGACCCATACTTTTGGAGAAGCAGACGGCCGTGCGCAATCATCGGCGAGACAATGGGCGCCATATGAGGGATCAAATCGGGATAATACTTTTCAATGATGTTAACGATCACCGGGCAGGAAGAGGCAATCACCGGCCATCGATCCGTAATCTTCTCAACATAATCGCGATGAGCGAGGCCAACGATCTCAGCTCCGACGGCTGTTTCATGGACGGCATGAAAGCCCAGTTGTTTAAGAGCCTCTTCCATTTCCGAAAAATGATGGAAACCGAAATAGGCAGGCGCAGACGGTGCGACCGACGCGATAAGCTTTCTTCCATTCTGAAGCGCCTGCTTCACATCCGGGGTTGCGCTATGAACGTCTTTGGCTTTTTGCGGACAGGTGCGGATGCATGTCCCACAAAGAATACACAACTCTGGCACCACCTGGGCCTGTCCATCATGAACTCGAATGGCTTTGACATTGCAATGGCGCACACAACGGTAACAATCGCGGCAACGGGCCGGGTTGGTGATAATGACCGGTTCGTTCATGTGGGGCCTTCCTTTCTGTGGGAGAGAGTCGCGGGGGAATCATCGGCAGTGCGCGGGGTGAGTTTGGTCTTTATTCGAGGAATAACTTCCTTGTAAAAAAATTTTTCCGCCTCTTCAGGGCGGATTCCGCTGAATTCCTGATCGCCCACGCGAACGGAAACGCCTTTGGAGCAGGCATCCATACAGAAAGCGCCGACAATATCAACCAGACCTTCGAGTTTTTCTTTTTCGATCAGACGGAATAAGTCCGAAGCCAGGTCATCAGAGCCGCGTAAGCTGCAAGAGCTGCCGACACAAATCGTTATTAAAAGCATTTTATTTTCCTGATTCCTTCGTTGGGATTAGCGGCATCAGGTGCGTGTCGATAAAAGCACCCGCCTGGTCCAGATTCTCAACGGAAATAATTTTATTACCGATTGCCACATTGGGGCCTCCTTCGCATTGCCCCGTGCAGAATCGCGCCTTGACTCGGAATCGTTCCGAAAGGCCCCGCCGTCTTAATTCGGCGGCCAACCCTTCCAGCAGTTTCCAGGAGCCTTTGATGTAACAGTTTGTGCCGATGCAAACACCGACATCAACAATAGGCAGGTCTTGTGCCACTTCTTCCTGGATATCCTGAACACGCATGGAGCGGCGCTTGTAGGTCGTATGCAGAGCATGATGCGACGTTTCGCTGTCCGGCTCTCCCAGCCAGTTCGTATAAATGGCCTGAACGGAAGGGTTGTCCTGACTGGTGCGGATCGGTGCATCCTGATCCAACCGGTACAGGACGTCCAGGCGTTGTTCCGTATCGCTCTTCAAAAGCGGCGTGGGATTGCCGGAGCCGTTAATGCAACCGCCGGGGCAGGCCATGACTTCTATCAGGTCATAAGGGGCGTCGCCTGCCCGCATTCGGTCGATCAGTTTTTGTGCGTTTTGCAGACCGCTGACAACAGCCAGCCGAACGTCGGAGTCACCGAGGGCTATGGTGGTTTCCTTTACACCTTGAAGGCCGCGGACACCTTCGTAGTTGAAGCTTTCCATTCGTTTCCCCATGACGCGTTCCGCAGCCAGACGCAGCGCTGCTTCGGCCACACCGCCGCTCGCGCCAAAAATAATGCCGGCGCCAGATACCTTCCCGAAGAACGCGTCAACAGGCACCGGCGTAACCGTACACGGATCGATATTTTTTTCTCCAAGCATGGTCATGATATCCCAAGTGGTCAGGACCTTGTCCACGTCCTGAATATAATCCGTTTTGAACTCGGGGCGCATGGCTTCATATTTCTTTGCGTTACAGGGCATGATGGAAACAAAATACAGCAGTTCCGGCCTTACTTTCAGTTGTTTGGAAAAATATTGTTTCATCACCGCGCCGAACATCTGCTGCGGTGACTTACAGGACGACAGATGCGGTAAAATATCCGGCGCCATTTTTTCGCAGTAATTGACCCAGGCCGGACAGCAGGAGGTGATTTGCGGCAGAACGCCGCCTTCAGCCAGACGCGACAGAAACTCCGTGCCTTCTTCCATAATGGTCAGATCGGCTGCCCAGCAGGTGTCAAAAACAAAATTAAATCCCAGTTGCTTCAGGCAGGCACTCAAAACCGGCATGACGTCGGCGCCTTTGATACCGTATTGTTCGCCGAAAGCAGCGCGTACGGCAGGAGCAATTTGTGCGACAACCGTCAACTGGGGATCTTTCAATGCTCGGTAAACGTCGGGCAGCGTAGGTTTCAGCGTCAGCGCTCCGGTTGGGCAGACCATGGCGCAGTGGCCGCAGGCAACGCAAACAGTCATATCCAACGACCGATGGTCATTGGGGCCGATAGTTAGAACGTCATTGGTTTCATAGAAGCTTAGTGCTGAGACGCCTTCCATTTCCCGGCAGACTTTCAGGCACAGGCCGCACAAAATGCATTTGCCGGGATCCCGCGTGATAGTGGGATGGTTTTCGTCAATCGGCAGCGGTCTGGCCGGCTGGGTTTGATCGTACTCGACACCATAGTCACTGGCATAGTTGCGCAGTTCACAGTCATAGCGTTCCGTGCAGCCGCAGGCGAGGCATCGGGACGCTTCCGCCATGGCGTTTTCCTGATTCCATGTGGTGGACGATTCATCGAAATTCGTTTTCCGGATCTGTGGCTCAAGAACCGTTACCTCCAAACGGTCTGCATGCTTGATGTCTTTGAATGTATCGGCGGGCAGATCCTTCCATTTGCCCTTGGTCGAGGTAAAGGGCTCTTCTTTAATGGAGACGGAGCCTGTTCGCACAAATTCATCAATGGATGCTGCAGCATGCTTGCCTGCGCCGATGGCGGCAATCGCAATATCTGGGCCGGTTACGCAATCGCCGCCGGAAAAAACCCAGGGCAGAGTTGTTTGCAGGGTTTGCGGATTGGCAAGCACATTACCCTTTTTATCGATTAAGGTCTTTTCTCCGATGCAGAATCCATCCACTGCCTGGCCTATTGCGGAGATAATCGTTGAAGCCGTAAGCGTAAATTCGGAACCTTCCTGAGGCACAGGACGCCTTCTGCCGCTTTGGTCAGGCTCGCCCAGGACCATTTTTACGCATGTCATTTGCAGGACGTTGCCCGATGACGTGATTGAAACGGGAGCGGTAAGATATTGTATGTTGACACCTTCCTCGATGGCTTCGTCAACTTCAATTGACTGCGCGGGCATTTCCTGGCGGGTACGGCGATAGGCCACAATCACATCTTTGACGCCTAACCGCACGGCGCTGCGGGCCGTGTCCATGGCGGTGTTCCCACCACCGATGACAATAACCCGATTGCCAAGTTCCGGTTTTTTCCCCCGCGCAAGTTCTGCCAGAAAATCCAGACCGGACATGACACCTGGAGTGTCTTCTCCTTTTGCGCCCATCGGTGTTGCTTTTTGCGCGCCCAGCCCCAGAAAAACCGCTTCAAAGCCTTCTCTCTTGAGCGATTCCAGAGTGAAATCTCGTCCAAGTTTTTTATTGTAGGAAATTGTGACACCTAGATCGAGAATGCCATGTATTTCTGCTTCCAAGTCTTTTTCAGGCAGACGATAATAGGGTATTCCCCAGCGCAGCATTCCGCCGGCTGCTTCCTGCATTTCAAAAATCGTGACCGCATGTCCAAGGCGTCGCAAAAACCAGGCGGCGGTCAGTCCCGCCGGCCCTGCTCCGACAACGGCGATTTTATGCCCTGTCTCCGGAAGACATGCAGGTTTATAGGGTTCTATTTGGAAGGTGTCCCAATCGGCGACAAAACGTTTGATGCCATTGATGTTGACCGCCCCATCCAGGGCGTTGCGGCGGCAATCCGTTTCGCATGGATGGGGGCAAACTCGTCCGCAGACAGCAGGAAGCGGATTACTTTCTTTAATCACGGCGAGCGCTTCCAGAAAGTTGCCGCAATGGACATGGTAGATATACTTCTGAATGTCAATATGCGCCGGGCATCGTAAAACACAAGGCGCGACACAGTCGCCCCAATGATGGCGCAGGAGTGCCTGAAGGTATATCTTCCGATAGTTGTGGAGAGCTTCAGATTGGGTCCGGATGATCATGCCGTCATCGACCGGCGTGGATGTCGCAGATACAAATCTTGTTTTGATGCCATCGGTTAATTCTACAAAAGCAGCTTCAAAATTACTTGGAGGGCTGACACGCGGGTCATATCCCAGAGAGGGAATGTCGATTCCGTGAGAACGGGCAGCGTCGATGATCGTCAAGCCGCTGCGTGTCACAAAGTCTTTTCCGTCAATATTTACTGTAATCATTAAAATAAATCCTTCCATTTCCTCGTATTGTTTTGTCCGAAATCGTATCGGATTAATTTGTCCTGAGACTAAAGCAAAGAAATCTCATCATGCAGTGTAAACGCTTGATCATAAATTTCTTTTTTGCTGACCGTCAGTATAGGAAAAGCTCTCCGGCATGTCAATATAATTCGTTCTAAAGTTATACCGGCAGGAAACATTTACACGGTGGGCAATATGGATTTGATGATAAGTAGCGGTCTTACCAGATATTATTCGTAGCCTCGCGTAATGTAAAAAGTAGCCAGATCGAAAAAAATGGTCATGCGCCTTTGCAGCTCAAAGGTCATGTAAAGATCAAGGTTCTTTTGCAAAGCACCTTGTGCAAGGGCGACATCCCAGATATGCTTACGAATTAGACTCAGCGCACTCAAAACGCCGCTAATTTTAACACCGGCTTTCTTTCTTTCCAACCCAAGTTTTGTGTAAAAATTCTTAATGTGATCGACATCATAAGCATCACCAAGCCAGAGCGTAATCTGCGAAATGATTTTATCGCAAATATTATACAGTATCCGGATTTCCGAATTGCGGTATTCTGCGGTCGAAGGGTTCGTATTCATTTCTTCTATCCACTGATTAATCATTTTTTCCTTGTTTTTCAGGATGACATTTATCAGGCGTCTCGTCATCGAATTGGCAGTTTTAAGCGACGGGAGTGTTTTGTCATTCCGATGTGCGATGGCGTCCAGAATCGCCCAGTAGTCTTTCTTACTTTTAACATAAGCTGTAAGCGCGCGCCTGTTGGAGCGGAAAGCCAAAGGCGGAATCTCGCTTATCGCAAAGAACCGCGCTTGGGCGCTGTCATCGCCTGCTGCAAGTTTACCGCCGGTTTTTTCCACGACGAAAGTCAGAAAAAGCAGATCACCATAAAAACGGCTTTTATAGGAATCGACATCCAGCAGTCGGCTAATCCGGCCTTTGACGCCAGTTTCTTCCTGCAATTCCCGCAACGCGGCCTCTTCGATATTTTCTCCTGCTTCCGCGAAACCGGTCGGGAGGCACCAATGGCCTTTAAAAGGCGGCCGGTCACGTTTGACCAGAAGGATTTGCCGCGAATCATCCACAATTGCCGAGACAACCGGTAGAGGATTGTCGTAAAAAAAACAGTGGCAATTGGAGCAGCAATCACGCCAAACAAGGTCTTCCTTTTTTTTAGTGATTTGACCGCCGCAATAAATACAGAACTTTCGCTGTTTTTTCATGAGGGATCCTTTGAGGTAAGAGGTTTTGCGCAAATGAAAATGGCGTCGTCCTTGCACATTGTGATGACGTTGCTTTCAGCGCCGATGTCTTGCAACTTATGCAGAAGCTTGTCGACGATATTCTTTTTGTGAGCTCCCGTTCCGAGCAGAAAAAATGGACTCTTGAATTGATAATAATCGATAAAGAAATAAATATCCCATGGTTGGAAAATAAGAGAATTTTTAAAATAAAATTTCCGGACTTGGCTGAAAAACGGACGAAGCAGGTTTTCGCCATTTTCAGCAGAAAACTGTCGAAGGATGATTTCAATAGGCAGGGAATGATTATTCGTCAGCAGTTGATTCTCTTTCAGAGTTTTTCTGGTGATCGAAATGAGTTCCTGCATATTGCACGGATCATGCGTAATCGTGATAAAGGTTCCGCCTTTTTTCAGAACACGGGCTATTTCCGGGATCATTTCTACAAAAAAATACAGGGCGAAACTGCAGATGATCAAGTCAAACGAAGCAGCAGGGATCTTTTTTATGGAATGAACACCGGTTGATGAAAAGGTTCCCTTGTAACCGGACCGCCTACATGCCTCAAGAAAGAAAGGTTCATATTCTGAAATGATATCCATGCCGGTAATGGTTGCCTCCCGGTGCAACCGTCCTTTCAAGGCTTCGGTAAAAGCGCCAAAGGCGCAACCCAGCTCTAAGACTTTGCGGCAGGATGAAAGATCAACCTGATTAAGAGCCGTAAGACGGATATCTTCTTTGTTGGATGAAAATTGACGAATGAGCGCTTCAATATGCTGATGCTTTTGCACATTACGGAATACCTGACGGATCTTTTTTTTGTCGAGAAAATCAGTCATCTCTTTTGTCCAACTTTCTTTACAAAACTTTATCGTCTTGATCCGGACCTTATCCCGGGCTTAAAAACGATATCAGGCCAGTCTTCTTGCGCCCTGGGACAAATCGGCCAATCCTTTTTTATCCAGAATCGCAATCGACCGGGTTGTAACTTTGATCAAGTTTTCATCATTCATGCGTTTTAAAATTCGGGAAAGTGTTTCGGGAATCGTGCCCAGAAGGCCGGCTATCTGATTTTTTGAGACATCCAATTCGATGGTGGCGGAATCATGGTTATGCTCATGAAGATAAAGAAGGTAGGCGGCCAGTCTTCCCGGTACTTCTTTAAGGGAGAGGCTTTCAACAAGCATGGTGAGCTTGCGCAGCCGTCGGGAGAGAAGCGCCAGCATTGAAAGTGCAAGAGATGGCTCCTGATTGATGAGCTCCACAAACTTCTGCCTCGGAAAGAAAAGGACAAGGGTTTCAGAAAGTGCCTGAGCAGAGGCCGGATAATGTTCTCCGGCAAAGACAGCCGCTTCGGCGAAAGGTTCGGGCGCTTCCAGAATATGAAAAATTTGTTCTTTACCTTCGGGTGAGAGTTTGAAAACTTTTACTTTACCGGAAAGGACAATATAAAAGCCGATGCCATCGTCGCCTTCCGCAAAAAAGTTTTCTCCCCGTGAATAATATTTCCGCACGGCGATGGCTCCCAGAGCGGTGCATTGTTTTGGCGACAGGCCTTCAAAGAGAGGAATTCCGGAGATAATTGATGTGATGTCCATCGTTTTTTCCTTCAAGCAAAAATATCACTGAAGCTTGACTTAAGTCAAGGTGCAACTGCCGAAACTTGGTTATATTGCCCGCAAAATGTTGCTATAAAAATAACAAAAGATAAAAGGAGACAGTCAATGGAAAATTCAGCCATGTTTTGTTACCAGTGCGAACAGACGGCAAAAGGTGAAGGATGTGTAAAAACGGGTGTATGCGGAAAGAACTCGGAAGTTGCCGCGCTTCAGGATGTTCTGGTCTATGCACTGCAAGGCCTCTCTATCGTGGCAGTGGATGCCCGTAAAATGGGTATTAATGATCCGGCTGTGAATGTCTTCACGGTCAAGGCGCTTTTTTCAACCCTGACCAACGTGGATTTTGATCCAGCACGTTTTGTCGAACTGATCGGCAAATGCGCCAACCTGCGCGATGGCCTTAAAGAAAAAGCCAAAAAAGACGGGGCGATGATCGATGAAAAAACCGCCGCCGTGAACTTCAAGCCGCAATCTTCGGTTGCGGGACTGCTTGCCCAGGCTGCCGTTGCATCGCTAAAAGCAGATACTTCAGTTAATGTTGATATCCAATCGCTTCAGCATATTTTACTTTTCGGCATCAAGGGTGCGGCCGCCTATGCAGATCATGCGCAGATTCTAGGACAGGAAGATGATAAGGTTTATGCTTTTGTTCAAGAAGCGCTTGCGGCCATCGCGCGCGAAAACCTGGATTTAGACGGCTGGGTCGGCCTGGTTCTCAAATGCGGTGAAATCAATCTGCTCACTATGGAATTACTGGATAAGGGTAACACGACTGCTTTTGGCCATCCCGTGCCCACCAAAGTGCCGCTGGGCGCTAAGAAAGGAAAAGCGATTCTGATTTCAGGACACGATCTGAAGGATTTATCCGAACTGCTCAAACAAACGGCAGGCAAGGGGATAAACATTTACACGCATGGGGAGATGCTCCCGGCACACGGTTATCCGGAGTTAAAGAAATATCCGCATTTCTACGGACATTATGGAACGGCCTGGCAGAATCAGGCCAAGGAATTTGCTGAATTCCCCGGTGCGATTCTGATGACGACCAACTGCATTCAGAAGCCGCGCGATGCC
>Ga0209202_1002553_pt1 | contig 10020 bp, 11 predicted proteins | sample AD_UKC032_MetaG_FD_184416 | JGI IMG/M metagenome (GOLD analysis project Ga0209202, IMG submission 184416) | Active sludge microbial communities of municipal wastewater-treating anaerobic digesters from USA - AD_UKC032_MetaG (SPAdes) (version 2) | ecosystem: Engineered > Bioreactor > Anaerobic >... | reverse complement strand
GCTGTAAAGAGCCATGGCCCTTCTAATTTCCTCTGCCATACTCTCAAATACTGGCATAATTGCACTTTTAATTTTACCCTCAAGTTCCATCTCTTTTATTCCATAGGCTTTTTTATATTCTTCAGCACTGGCCATATCCAAACCTAAGTTTACTGAAATTGCTCGGGTCAGTGATTCTCCTCCCAGAGATATTGATCGAGCAAAATAAATATTGTCGTTTTTAAATCCAATTAAATCTGAATATTTTTGACCAATATCCAGAACCATGGTCGCCTCAGAAGCGGTGGCAATTTGTTTTAGAATTCTTCTCATTGATACCGCCGGTGATTCAATGGCCAAAAGCTCCATACCTGCTGCCTTAAATATTTTTATATAATTCGCAATTAAATCATTTCTGGCGGCGATAGCAAACACCGTCAGACGCCCCCCCTTATCCTCTTCAACGACTTCGTAGTCAATTGAGACTTGATCTAGGGGGTAGGGGACAAAGGTTTCAGCCTCAAAGGCAAGCGCATCTTTTATTTCTTTTTCTTCTAGAGGTGGCAGTGATACCAGGCGACTAACTATTTCATATTCTGGTAGCGCCACTACAGCTGCCCGATTCCCAATTTTTAGATCTTTAATCAAACTTTTTAAAGCCCCAGCCACTTCTTCCAGATTTTTTTTGTTAACCTCACTTTTCATCCAGTCCTGATTTGGTGTTTTTACTTCTCCAATCGCTGCCAGCGAAGTTATTTCGCCAACCTTATCAAGGGCCACTGCCTTAATACTCCCTAGGCCCATATCAATTCCGACAATACTTTTCATTATATAAATATATACAATTCTTCTTACTGACTCAAGACCGAGGTTTCCGATACTATCCCTGAAAGTAAGAAATAAGGAAACTTGTAGCGTCTTTCAATGCTCAGTTTTTTATTAATTTTTGATTCTTCCTGAGTCCCATCAAAAACCACTCCCGCCGACCCCGTCGAACTAATCTTCTCTCCCTGAACTGGAAAATTAGCAGATCCAGTTAAATAAATATTTGCGCCAACAAAAATAGGTGTAACTGTTACTAAAATAGTATTCCCTCCTGACGCTATAGGAATTGTCGTACAATCATCACTAAAATTATCTGAAAAACCATTCACTTGATTTGTACTCTCAAAATCGTAACCATAGCGTTTGACTCCATAAGTAGCTCCATTTAAATAATATTGGCTTATTTCCATTGAGCCTTCAAAAGGATCAGCGCATACTCTAAAAGTGCCATTATAATAACCTGACAAATCTCCATTACTATCATGACCAACTAGCCAAAAATATTGAATTTCACCCTCTGGAGTCAGTTCACCAAAATTCAGTATATCTTCTCCACCAATATCTTCTGTAACCACATTAGCCTCAGACAGATTATCATCCGAACCATAAGTTTTTTGACCAGTGGCTAGATAATAATCAATTCCTGATTCGGCCGCATTAAAGGCTTTTTTTAACGCTTCTTCATTAAAATCAATTTTAGTTTCCACTGTTGTTTTCTTTGATAAAGATAGCCCTACCGTTATTAGTAAAGCCGAGACCAGCATCACGATTATCGCCACCTGTCCTTTTCTTAAATTATTTTTTATTTTATTTTTCATTTTTACTCTTCTCTCCATCCAGACAAAACCCTCATAATTTCCGGAGGTAAATTAAATATTAATCCCGGTGAATAATTTATTTTTACCGCCGGAGTTGTATTATTAACTGTTTTATCAGAAAAACTTCGATACAATCTGATATTACCTCTAGCATAGAGCATCCCATTAATTACTAGCTGATCATCATCAGTTCCTCCCGCTAAAATTGAACCATTAGCAATATAAATTCCATCGAGTCTAGTCACCAAGGGATCTATCGTTATATTTCCATTCACAATCACCATCATCGTCTCACCATCCGGCACAGTTAAGTCCTGATTTATATCAAGATTATCATTTACAAAATAAATTTTATTTGTTGTCCATCCACCCCAAGAATTTGTTTTTATTTCCCCAATTCCAGCTTTAACATAAAAATTATCATAAAAATATTGATAATTATAAATATCCAAATTATTAGTATTCCTATCTATCCACCAATTATTTGGTGATCCAAATTCATTATTATTATTACCATTAGTATTCTCAAAAGAAGTAGCCGATACCAAACCGTTATAAACTAATAAATTTCCGAGTGTTAAAAATTTTATTGCCCCAGGTGCTGTCACTGGCACTCCGTATTGCAGTAAGGTTCTAGACTTCACTCCCGCACCCTCTACTTGATACCACGCCTCCTGGTCTCGAATAAAGGAAAAATCTATCCGTGCCCTTGGTTCACTTGAATAAGGGTTAACATTATAAACACCAGCAGTCGTATAACCTATCTCGAGCGAAGAACCAGTCGGACAAGTGGTCGTTCCCACTGCTAAATCAATTATTCTCGTTTTTCTCACATCAGCGAGTAAATCACCGTCAATGTCGCTCAAAAGACTACCACCATTTATTAGTGGCAAATAAGTTTTACCCCAAACAATATAATCCGTCCCATAACTATTCAAATTATTATCAGTCATAGTTATATCAGGTGTATCCGAAAAAATTATAGAATTAAAACCAACTGTACCATCAATTGGAACAGAAAAACCTGTTCCAGGACAAACCTGTCCGGCACTGCCATCGTAAAGTGTCCCCGATACCGGTACCTGACAATTCCATACTTTAAGCTTCAAATCCGGAGTAACTGTCGTCCAATCAGTAGTCACTCCACCACTTATGCTTTTCATAGTAATCTGAAAACCTTGAGCACTGGGTATATTGGTATCTGTTGGATAAGTCACAGTTGCTGTATAAGCACAAGGCCCACTTTGGTAGCTAGCCAATTTAGTCATCGCAATCTCTGCATTGTTCCCCAACCATTTCATTTTTACCGAATTAGGATCAATATCTCCGCAACCATTGAGATTATTCAACCAAGCCACATAGACTACACTTCGAGGATGTGGGCTTTCATCACTCAAAAAAGGATCACAAATGTGTAATCTATTTTGAGCATCAGTAATATCTCTACCGTTGACATTTGAATCAGTAAAAGACCAAATTGAATCCCACCTTCTAATTTCAAATCTATTTAATGTCGTCGGAGCACAAGTTAACTGACCGGTACATGTCTCATTACAGGTGCCTGTACAAGTTTGTGTACTACACAAATTATTTGCACAACTACAATCACCAGGCATCATTCCATAACAATATTGGTAACAATTTCCCAAACAGGTTTGATTTACACAAATAGTTGAGATACAAGGAGAAATCGCTGGATCTAAACAATTCTGAACACAAGCTGGCACTGTAGGTACTGGAGTTGACCCCGGGAGCGCCCCAGAACATGTTCCACAATCAGTTCCGCAATTATCACATTTACCCACTCCCTCTGGACAACCAGTAAAAGAAACCTGACAATGGGGATCGCCCATATCGTAACAAGCATAAGGCTGACAAGTCGGCTCCGGCGGAGTAGGGACGAATGATGTACTACATGATTCAGAACAAAAAATCGGATCAGAATAAGAATCAGTTTGATAACAAGGGTCATCTGGATAAAGAAAACTACAACTCGCCGATGTCCAACAGTGGACAGTTTTTGTTCCGTTATAATGATTTTCATACCACGGTTCAACTCCAGGAACTCCAGGACCACAATTATTACAACTTATTTTCAGACAATGCGGGTCAGAAGTGTTGCAAACACCGTTTCCGTCAATATCACAAGGAATCTGAGTAGGAGTATTAGTTGCTACTGGTCGAGTGGCACAATTTCCTTCAGCACAATATCCACTACAACACTGATCATCCCTACTACATGTACGTCCATTTTTATAACAAGTAGGAGGTGGTGCAGTTGTAGGAACAACACAAACACAATTTAAATTAACATATTCAACTTGACAAGTCCCTCCAGTACAGGTACCTCCACATATACCACCAAAAAACCCACAGTCAGCCCTTACCTTAATATCTAATACAAAGAAAAAAGAAAGCAGTATTAATATAAATCCAATTAGCTTTCTCATTCGCCTCTAAAACCACATGATCTATAACCACTACTGCTTATCGCCACTACTTTTTCCTTTTCCACTCTAATATCCACATTATCCGTTTCACAAAAAGCCGTCTCCCAGCGCATGCCTTCCTTATTTGAAACCATCAATATTTGATCTTTATTTTTAATACTGGGAATAAAAATCATCATTTCTGCCGGGTCTAAAGAAAACTGCCAAATTTTACCTGCTGTTTTAACTTCAATGAGTCCCGTTTCTGGCGACCAGGACTCGACAATCCCTCTCAGCTGATGGGTATTTTTTTCTTCTCCCTCTTTTGAAATTGTCATAATTGTTGGCAAGTTTACTACTTCACCCGATATTTCACCTTCATTAACCCGAGTTAAATTGCTTTTATTTTTGATATTTTTCGAAAAAATCATTAATCCCAAAAGCACTCCTCCTAAAACAACAAGCATATACCACCATTTCATTACTTTAATTATGAATTTTTTTTATCTAATAATCAATAGGCCAGAGACCTATAGTTCCTATTCCAAAATAGTGTTCCCTTCCATTATAATAAAAAAATCCTTGTTCCAATATTTTATGTACATCTTCAGATACCGGCATCAATTCTTTATCTACAACGAAGATTGTAAGACCCGAAAATTCTTTTTGTCCATCTTTTATTCCTTTTATCACTACCGACGGTCCAGGTCTAAACCCTTCCACCAACACTACTCCAATATTATAACCTATTCTCCCATCTTTAATCCCCGCAATTTCTAAAACCGGATAAACTACTCCTCCATGTTCAAAATACCAAAATTCCATTTGCCCCTTAAATGATCTATCTAAAGCATATTCACTCATCGCCAACCTTTCTTTACCTGAAGCTAATTGATTATAATATACATTTCCATCTCTTTCCTTATAATCCCCCAAAGATGGGATTAATTTTTCGCTGTACCATTTGAAAAATTCTTCCATCCCCACTTCTAGTGGATCCGGTCCTTTTACGAATTCATCTTTATGATCTAGTAAATACTCGTAGCTTTCCGGAGTCGTGCTTAATTTTTCCAGATCAATGGGGTATTTTTCTACTGCTTCCCATTGTGCTTGAATCAGCCTTTCCACTACTTTTCCCTCCGAATTTATTCTTACAGGCACACCATCTTTAACCGACAAAAAAGTCCCATCTTTATTAGAATCAATTTCTAGGGGACCAAGTCCAGCCTCAATGGTACTTCCCACCACCGTTGGAGGAAAATCCACAAAGCCATTTTCATTCATCGGCACCGTAAATAATTTATTATTATATTCACCCCCAACCTCCAAGAGCACCCACACTTCTTTGGGATTTTTGGCATTATCATAAATATATTTCCAATGGATATCAGCCGAATCCTCGGCAAAAGGACGATTATCAAATTTTATCCAGTAATCAAGCCAGCGCTGAATTCTATCTTGTTGGACAATAGCCTGTTCAGACTGGTTCAATTTATCCTGAGTTGAGGTAAATTCTCCTCCAGAAACCCCTACCATATATGTTGGGGTTGGATTAATCACCGTTTCCACCGCCCCCGGAGGAGCTAATTCAGTAGCTACTTGAGTCGGATCTACAGCCGTTTCCGGATCTTTAGAGGGAACACTCGTTAAAGTAATAATTGGTCGTTCAGGCACAGAAGCATCAACCAATACATTGCAACCAGTTGTCAAAATAAGCGAAACCAAACCTCTAGCGATTGCTTTTTTAAGCTTAGGAGGTAAATTAACAATTGATTCACTCTTTTTTTCCGGTGTCATTTATTTTAAAACCTATAATATGATAACTAAGGGATTATAGCATTATTCACGAAAAGGGGAAAGAGAGTCACTCGCTTTTTTTACCATTTCAATTGTTTCCGAGATTAACAGTGGATAAATTTCCCGATATTGCTCGGGTAAAAATTGTCCTAAATCTCTCTCAAACGTTTTTGGATCAGTTTTGTTTAAAATCTCCAAAAGAATTTCAAAGCTATATTTTATTTCCGGGTAATACTTCATTTTTTCAATTACAAATTGCCAATCAATCAAAGTATTTTGTTTTAACAAAAACCACAGGTCAAACAAGTCTCTTGGTTTATTTCTAGTAAACATAGCTCTGATTTTTTCAGCCAGTATTTCCTCTTTAGAACAGCTTTGAATCACTGACATTAACGATATTGGATAATCTGCCATCTGTAACAAGCTTGAAGTAATCTCCAAGGGTTTTTCCCGAAAAGAAAAATCTAACTTTATTCTTAGTGTTTGTTTCAAAAGCTTGTTTGGTTGAAATTTCAAAGTGTATCTTCTTCCCAGCTCTTTATATTTTTTTTCTGCCTCTAAATCTACCTCAAAACCACTTTCATTTTCTACCAGTGGAATAATTGTTCTTAAATATTTTAAAACATCTTCATTTTTATTTTTACAGGTAAAATCCAAATCTTCTGAAAAACGAAAAGAGTTGAATAAAAATCTGATGGCGGTGCCACCTTTAAAATAAATTTCCTTATTTTTTTGATAAAAATAATTTAAAAACACCAATTGTAAATACTCTCTGATAATTACTGTCTTATCTATTCGATCATGATTAGCTTTTTTTGTTAAAAAATCTTCACTTATCATAATTTTTTTTAATATAAGAAATAAATTTACCCTTATTTTTCATCTCAATATTTTTATTAATATATTCTATTAAAACCTTCAAATCCTCTTTTTTAATATTAATTAAACCTAAATTGTTTCTACTTCGCGAATTTTTATACGCTAAATACCAATAATCAAAAACTGCTTTTTGATTTGTGGCTATCAAGTAACTATCCTGCTTAATGTAATCAGTAAAAATATTCCTATTTATATGAGTATAATCAAAGGTCAATCCGTTATAGTTTACTTTTCGACTTTTTTTACTGGTAACTGAAGTAATTACATAAGAGAACTGATCAATAATTCCCCTCAGAGACATCGCTGTTTCTAAAGAAATATATGAAGGTTGGCAAATGAAATTAGCAATCTGATACTGCGATGGTGATTCTACTGCCAGCTCAAATAAATATTTATTTCTAGCTAGTTTACTTACCACCCCTTTATTTTGAAAACGTTTTAACGCTGTTTTTATAGTTATTTCTTTGACCTCAAACAACTTAGAAATATCTCCCAAAGTGAATAGGGAAATTGATTTATCTCTTAATCCATTAATAAAATCATCTATCTTAATCGAATCCATATAATATATATATTAATATACTAACCAGCATCCTGTCAATAACTACTTTTTTTGTCTTATCTTGTTTCTTTTTTCCCATCTTGTTATAATTATCTCAACCCGTCCCCGATACTTGTATCGGGGAGATTTTTTTATACAAATTGAGTGATCTTGTTTTCCAATTTTATTATTTTAATTTTCTGAGATTTTTTTATCTTAATTTTTAGTTTTTCTTTAAATTTAAACACATAGGTTTTATAAAGATACGAATAACGAAATGGAATTCTGTTTTCAAGGGCAACTATTGTAATCCACTTTCGAAGAGACTCAGCCACTTTTAAGGCGTGTAAAAAAATCAGCATCACCCAACATTAAATACAAATTAGTGTATTTATTTAGATGAGCCATATTTACAATATCTACTGCAATTTTGACATCAACTTCTTTCTCCTTTCCACTGGTAGGGGAGCGATAGCCTTTAAAAAAGATTAAGTTTTTAATTGACTTTACCCTCTTATAAAAATTATATTCATTAATTAAATACTTTTTAATTTTATTGTTTATTAGCTTGGGTCTCGGTGAATACGAAGCGTAAAAATATATCTTTTCGAATTTAATATTTAAACTATTTTCAATGCTGTTTATATATTTAAAAAAATCAAGATATTTTTTTGGACCAAAAAGTTCATATTGACCGGCAAATAAATTACTGCCATCAACAAACAAATAAGAATTCATAAATAATCTTACCAAATATTAGTAATATAAAATACTTATCTTTAGACTTTAGACTTTTGATTTTAGAATTTAGCCTTTTTCTCTTTTTATTCCCTCGGCACCGCCAACCCGTAGTAAACCCCTGTGCTTCCCGCTCCAGCGACATTGTCGGGAGCTCTTAGTCTTAACACAAATTCAACTGATTTTACCTTCTCATTTTCAATATTACATTTTACAAAATCAGTACAATCATTTGCTTCTATTCCATTATCGAGAAAATCAAAGGTCCCGTTTTCTGCCGAGCTAGATGCAATTTGCGAAGCATCACACTTTAAGGTTGTCATTAAATTATCTTTGGCAATAAATGAAACCCACTTTCCGTTACCCTCCCAACAGTTTATCTGATTGATATTCGCATTCAAAATATTTCTTTTGAGCTCTGTCAACACATAAGCCGCCTTTGAAGACAAAAGTTCATTACCTTCGCTGCTATTTTTTGCCTTAAAAGTCATCCCCATAATTCCTCCAACACTTACTACTAGCACTGTCAACACTCCCACCACTACTAAAATTTCAATTAGGGTAAAAGCTGATTTATTTTTCATGTTTTATCGGCTAAAAAACCTTTCAAATTTTAAATTTTGGGTATCTTTACCTGACCAGCCAATATTTACGACCATCAGAGCACAATCATTTATTCCTACATCACAACCAGGATCATTATTCTCAGTAAAATTAATTGTATAACTATAACCTGGGAAATTAGAATTAGTTGTAGTTTCGATATTTTCCAAATTCCAAAAAGTCTCAGGATTTGATTGGCTAATACTCACTTGCTCTTCTGTAACCAGAGTCGCCAGTTCAGTCGCTTTACGCCGATCAAAACCAGTTCTTCGATTTGAGAGTCCAAAGCTAATTAATAGTACAGCTCCAGTCAGCACCATCATCAGTATCCCCACCGCCACCACCGACTCGACTATTCCCTGAGCTTTTTTAAAATTATTTTTCATTTATTTTATTTTTTTAATCGACATCAACTTCTTCATAATAATTCACTTCTTTAATCTGTCCCAGTGCATTAATAACTATTTGATAACCTTCTGTTTCTTCAGCCTCATTTTCTACAATTACCGTCGCCGTCTCTGTGTCTGAAAAATATGTATAAGGAGTTGTCGAAAGATCTTTTATTAATTTTCCCGTCCCTGCTCCAAACAAAATAGTCAAAGGAGATAAACTAACATCAACTTCCAACTCTTTTAACGACTTAAGATAATACCATACTGCCTCTTCTTCATTAGCTTGAGCTATTAATCTCTGATCACTACGACTAGCAGTGAAAGGTTTATAAAACTTAATATATAAAAGTTCGCTACCGTTATCAAAATTCCAATTTACGGGCAATTGTCTACTTCTAGCACTACTCTGGATCATTTTTATCGCTGCCACCACTTCATCTTTCCCTTTTTCCAGCTTTTGTCTCGAGTTGAATCTATTTAAATTAACTAGAGCTCCACCAGAAATTAATAGCACTATCACCACCGACACCATCAGTTCAACCAAAGTAAACGCACGTTTCATTAATTAAACTTTAGCACAATTAAGGATTCGTGACACGATAATTATATGAGCCACAAGTAGTAGGACAATTAGTTGAACCCGCATCTTCCATTTTTGCATAAATAGTGAAAGTGTATGGCGTAACTTGAGTATATAAATATGGTAAAACAGGTTTTGGATCAGTTGGGTATGTTTGCATAAAATTCGGTACTAACACTGTCTGAACACTATCAGTAGCTGGGTATGTTGTCCCTATTTGTCTCGCCATCTCGAGAGCCATTTTAATTTTTTCCAAATCGGCTACTCGTCTCGAGTCACGAGATTTTTTTTGTATCGGACCATAGCTAATAATCGCCGCCATACTAAGCACAGCAATAATTGCCACCACCACTATTAGTTCAACAAAACTAAACCCTTTTTTATTTTTTTTCATATTTTTTATTAGATTTTAGGCTTTAGAATTTAGACTTTTTTTAAT
>Ga0209202_1002546_pt1 | contig 10029 bp, 10 predicted proteins | sample AD_UKC032_MetaG_FD_184416 | JGI IMG/M metagenome (GOLD analysis project Ga0209202, IMG submission 184416) | Active sludge microbial communities of municipal wastewater-treating anaerobic digesters from USA - AD_UKC032_MetaG (SPAdes) (version 2) | ecosystem: Engineered > Bioreactor > Anaerobic >... | reverse complement strand
TTTCTTGCCATGAAATTCCCCTGAATCGTAAGAATTTGCTTATTTACAGAAAGTTTTCATTTATTTCAAGTTTATTCGATTGGCGAAATTTATTCGCATTGATGATTGATTTTGTGCTAAAGATACTAATCATATATGAGGAGGAATTGATGATGGCCGAAAATAAAGCAACCCTTCCCGAAAACACTTGGAAGTGCAGCAATTGCGGCAATACCGTCGTGGAAATTCAACCGCCGCAGATTTGCCCTGTATGCAAACAAAAATGCGAGTTTATGAATGTCACCTGCTACCAGCCTGAATGCGGCTTCACGGGAATGGACAATCGCTTAAAGCCGTCTAAATAAGCTTGATGACGATTTTTCATGGATGGAAAGTAAGCGGTGAGCCGACCGGTTGATCAGAACTAACCAATCTACAAACAGAAAACTTAAATAATCCTTGACAAAATAATCCCGGCTTTATATGTACAACCAACGCTCGTTGTACATATAAAGCGTTTGTGTAAAGAACTTTGATATTTAAGGTAAACATTTCAGGATTTCTTGCACAACGACATCAGGGAAGGATATGGAGCGAGTCAGCCGAGTCATGAAAATAATGCTTTATGATCAAAAATAATCACAAAGGAAGGGGGATATCGTAATGAAAAATTGGAAAACGTTATTGTGTTCAATGTTCGTGCTTTCATTTTTTACGTGGGCAGCAGTTGCGTCTGCGGAAGAAGTTGTCGTCGGTTTTACCGGACCGCTGAGTGGGCCGGCCGCGGAGTACGGTCAGGATTGTATGTACGGCATCGATATGGCCGTTAAAGAACTCAACGCGGCGGGCGGCGTAACGGTTAAAGGTAAAAAATATACATTTAAACTTGAAAAACTCGATGACCGTATGGACCCGACTCAGGCAAAGAACAACGCCCTGCGTTTCGTCAATCAGAATAAAGCTATGGCGGTTTTCAGCCCCAACTTCACCGGACTTGCGGCGATCATGGGAATCCCTGATCAGAATTTCATTATCGTGGCCTACACCAGTATCCATGCCCTCCTGGATAAGGGCCATCCAATGATTATTACGGCCGTCCCGAACTTTCTGACCTATGCTCAGCTGATGGCCAGTTCGGCCTGGGAGAAAGGTTACCGTAAATGCGCAATGGTGGTTACCACGGGTGGTTACGGAGACGCTTGGCGCAAAGCATTTCATAATTATTGGACCTTAAGGGGAGGAAGTCTCGTCGGTGACTTCCCCGCCAACTATTACACGGAAACGGATTATTCATCCCAGTTGTCGGCGGCTCTGTCCAAAAAACCCGATTTTCTGTTGATTGGCGGTCCTTCGGGTCCCACCGTTCTCGTGATTGAACAGGCCAGAGCCTTGGGTTTCAAGGGAGGATTTGTTGTGATCGACCAGGCCAAGCCGGATTATATCGCGAAAGAGATCAAAGATATGAAGATGCTGGAAGGCATGATCAGCACGGGTGCCCTTAAGGATTTGCCCCTGCCGGCTGTTCCTGGTTTCAACGCCAGATATAAAGCAGCTTACAAAAGAGACATGGGTGCTGAATGCGTGCTGAACTACAACTCGATGTATGTGCTCGCCCGCGCTATTGAGAAGGCGCAATCAGTTGATGCCAAAGTTGTCCGCCGCAATATCGCCAAAGCCCTGCCGACTACCGGCGATAAAGTTCCCAATGAGTTATTCGCTATGAATGACAATGGTTTTATGTATTGTGGTTTGATCATGCAACAGGTGAAAAATGGTAAATTCACCAAAGTGGATTACGTTCTGGCCTTTCCGGAAACAAAAGCCGAATTTGAAAAATACAAGAAGATGAGCAAGACAACCGAACCGGAAATGATCCGCTGGGTGCCGATTAAATAGTTCGTTCGTATTATGACCTGATCACGAATATTAGGGAGTAGAAAATTAACCCCCGTTCTCCACAAAGAGAACGGGGGTTTTGTTTATGCAGCTAGTCCTTAAAGAGATTCTGCATCCGCTCCTCGTATTTTTCATGACAAAGGGTCTTTTGAGATTCATTTCAACAAAAAGCGACGAGACGGTTCATGATTACTCTGATAATATTGCTTTGTATTTAACAGGGTCCGTTGCATAGAGAACAGCTCGTTCCAAACCTTCCACACGGAATTCATGAACCTTGAGATAGTCGGGGTTAGTGGCCATTTTAAGGAACGCCTTGCGGGACGGATACTGGACAAGCATCAAGAGATCCCAATCCTCCTTCCCCTGAAGCAATTCTTTTGGTTTTCCAAAATAGATTACCTTGGCGCCGACAGCCTCAACAAAGGGACCCGATTCCCTCATATAACGGAAATAGGTCTCCCGACCGCCTACCTTTTTAAACTTCAGCAGGTTGAGCATGACAAATGGTCCCTCGTTGTCATTAGCAGCTAATTTCTGGAATTGATCTTTGTTGTTTTCGATGCCGGACATTATTGATCCTCCTCAAGAAACTTGTTCATCAACTCGGCAACTTCACGGGGTTTCTCTTCCTGTAGAAAGTGCGCCGCTTTTATCTGCTCCACTTTAATCGAGTCAAAACAATCTTCAAGATGCATGATGTTTGCCGGAATAATCACCTTATCCTCGTTTCCATAAATATAGAGCGACGGCATGTTGAACCTTTTTCCCCGCAGCGTCGCCCAATGCGGAGCGTCAATGGACATGGAGCTGTAATAGAAAGCCCCGGTGGTTGGCGTATTTTCGATGCTGTAGCAGCGGACATATTCGTCGATGGCTTCCCTGGGAATGGAGCCATCCTGGCCTTTTTTCCCAAAGAAAAAGCTGACCCATTCACGTTCCTTGCCCTTGATCATGGCTTCGGGCAGGCCCGGCATCATTTGAAAGTATTGATACCAGTAGGGAATGTATCTCATGGCAATCATGGCTTTGGTCACTTCCTCCGCGCCTTTGATGTTGGTAATGACGGGGATATTCAGGATGACAAATTTTTTCACCCGCTTGGGAATGAGAAAAGCCAGTTCCTGGCCCACAATGCCGCCCCAGTCATGGCCGACCAGGAAGAATTCATTGATCCCTAGAGCTTCGATGACCTCGATCATATCTTTGGCCAGTTCTACTTTCTGATAGGCCTTGACATCCAAGGTACGTTCGCTCTCGCCAAGACCGCGTAAATCGGGAGCAATGACACGCAGCTTCGGATTAAGAAAAGCAACGACCCCTTCCCAGCAGTAAGAGCTTTCCGGCCATCCGTGCAGCATAACGATGGGGTATCCATCCTTGTTTCCCCGGTCACGGACGCTGAAAGTTCCCCTCGATACGGTGATTTTACTTGTTTTCATGGCCGCAATATTTCTCCTCAATTGGAGTTCAGAATTGATATAACGAGCGTCGGTTGTGTTAAATGGAAGGTATTTCTCTGTCAAGTATTATTTTATGTGATGGAATCGTAGAATTCCTCCATCCGTAACAGCATGCTGTTATTTGATTTTTTAGTGCGCTATACGTGACTGGAATCGTTTTTGAAGATAAATCGTTAAAATATCTTGACAAAAGCAGTCCGTCTAAATTAATTTCTACAATCAACGATCGTTGTACTATCTAATGTTAAGAGGTAAAAATTTTAATAGGGGAGATGTGTCATGATTAAATCAAGACTTTGTGACGTGATCGGTATCAAATATCCCATCATCCAGGCGGGCATGGGCCCTTTCAGTAACAACAACCTTTGCGTGGCCTCAGCCAATGCAGGCGTCTTGGGACTTCTTTCGACGAGTGGTCTTTTTAGCAAGGACGATCAACCTTGGATATACAATGCTTTTGTGGAAACTGCGGAGGCAAACCGGGAGGATGACATGGCCACCGTTCTGGAGAAACTGTTAAAACGTACCTGTCGTTTAGTCAAGGATAGAAGCGGCATATTCGGGATAAACGTTATGGTGTCGGCCGAACTCATCCAGTATTCGCATATCATGATTGATACGGCCATCCGGGTTTGTGAAGAGAATCCGGAAATGAAGCAGCATTTCAAAGTGATCTTTACCTCTGCCGGCGATCCTGTAGGATGGAAAGACAAGATTAAGGGCGCCGGATTTACCTGGATGCATGTGGTTCCTTCCGTCAAGGGCGCACTGCGCTGCAAAAAGGCGGGGGTTGACGTTATCATTGCTTCGGGACATGAAGGCGGATTTCATACCTCCTGGGAACCCGTCCATTCGATGATCCTTCTGCCCGCCGTAGTCGATGCCGTGTCCGACGAAAAAACACTCGTCATCGGTGCCGGCGGATTCTGCGACGGCAAGACGCTTGCGGCCGCGCTTGTTCTGGGGGCTGACGGGGCTCAGATGGGAACGCGATTTCTTGCAACTCAGGAAAGTGATTTTCATCAGATATGGAAAGAGGGTGTTGTGGCCGCCCAGGACCGTGGAACACTGGTTGCCCGAGGCTTTGTAGGACCGGCCCGCTGGTTGAAGACACCCCGCAGTGATGAGCATGCCAGAAACACGCTGAAGAAGTCCCCCGGCGTCTTTTTGGGAACGCCCGATGACTTTAACACGATGGATATGTCTCTGATCCAGTTCGAGATTGAATCCATCAAAGCTACTTACGAGGGGAACAGGGAAAAGGCTCTCATGGCTGCCGGCGAGGTAGCCCAGCGTATCAATGACATGCCCAAGGTGAATGACATGGTTCAGGTCATCGTCAAGGATGCGGAAGACATTCTTCGCAACATTCAGAAAAAATATTTAACCTGATGCATCTGCTGCGTAAAAAAAGCCGGGAGTCGCCTCCCGGCTTTTTTTCCCCCTGCAACAACGTCATCATTTTATGACCGCTTGCATCACGTGCTTTTCCAGTAAATCGATCAGTTTCTCTTTGGCATATTTCTTCATGTTCCAATTGCGCAGCGCATGGAGAGATAATTCGTAAACGATCATGTTGGCTGTAAAAGAGGCGTCTTCAAATTGAAAAACCTTTCTCTCCTGGCCTTTCTTTAAAATCTCTTCTATGTGGGTGACAACCTGGCTTTCCCTGGAGAGAATAACTTTGAGCAGACGATGGGGAAGCGATTTCGATTCCCGATACAAAAGAAGGATTTCCTGCCCATAATTATAGCCGGAATCCATAAATTCACGAATGACGGTCCTTAATTGTAAGACGGGATCATCAATGCTCATAAAACCCTGCTTCTCGAAAAGTTCAAGCTCCCGTCTGTGAATCATCTCAATGACCAGAAAAAGAATTTCCTCCTTGCTTTTAATAAAATAATATAAATTGCGTATATCGATTCCCGTTGCCTTGGAAATTTCCCGCATGGAGGTTTGCGCGTAGCCTTTTTTCATAAAAAGCTTTGTTGCTTTTTTAATGATCTGTGTTTGTCTTTTTTGAAACAGATCGTTATTTCTTCTTGGTTTGGACTCACGTTCAGAGACAGTCGTTTTTCTCATTGATTTAGTAGCAATCCTTTCAAAATTTTCAATATGTCTATAACAGAAATAACCAGCCTGTCAATGTAAATTCAAAATATGACTTGACAAAACAACCCGGGCAAAATAATTTGTACAATCAACGATGGTTGTATAATGTCATGGCAAAGAAGGAGTCATTAAATGACGGATGGAACTAACATTAACCGAAAGTGAGGAAGAAGCATGAAGATTGATGATGTGAAGAATGTATGTGTTGTGGGTGCCGGTAATATGGGACATCAGATTGCCCTCCAGTGTGCTCTTTCCGGCTTTAAGACCGTCAGCACGGATATTGTACCGGCCGTACTCGAGAAAGCCCAGAAGTTTGTCGAAGGGTACCTGCCGGGCCGTGTGCAGAAAGGAAAAATGACGGAAGACGCAGCAAAAAAAGCCAGAAGTCTGATCTCATTTACAGGTGACTTGAAAGAGGCCGTGAAGGATGCCGATGTGGTGATCGAGGCTGTACTGGAAAGAATCGACCTTAAACGCAAGGTTTTTGCTGATCTGGACAAGTATGCACCCGCCAAGGCCATTCTGGCCACCAACAGCTCCTTTATCGTGAGTTCCAGAATAGCCGGCGCCACCAACCGTCCCGCTCAGATATGCAACCTGCACTTTTTCAACCCGGCCCTCGTTATGAAGCTGGTTGAAGTGGTCCAGGGCCCTCACGTTTCTGATGAAACGGCGCAGTGCATGATGGACTTCTGCCTGAAAATTGATAAAGTGCCTATTCTCATTAAGAAAGAGGTGGACGGATTTGTGCTGAACCGTATTTTCGCCGTTCTTCAGCGAGAAGCTCTCTGGATGCTGGAAATGGGTGTGGCCTCCTTTGAAGACATTGATAAAGCCTGTGTGTATGGTGCCGGCCATCCCATGGGGCCTTTCCGCCTCAATGATCTGACAGGTATCGACCTGACCTACGATATTTGTATGAGCCATTTCTATGAGTCCGGCAATCCTGCGGACCTGCCGTCCCCCAGCATCGTGAAGAGATATACCGAGGGCAAATACGGCCAGAAGACCGGTGAAGGCTGGTACAGTTACAAGAAATAAAGCTGTTTTAAGCATGTCTGCAGAGGTTACACCTGCCTCAAAGGCCAGGATCATCAGGACGCCCCGAAAAATAGAAAATTCCGGGGCGTCCTTGTCTATGCTTTCATGCGTGTGACTTGGCTAGCTGTCCGCAAACGTCGCCAATATTTCGCTGAGTGTCGGGTGCGGGATCACCCATGACCTTAATTGCTTCTTGGTCATTTCATTGGATACCGCCAGAGCCAGCGGCACGATAAGTTCGGCGGCATGGTCGCCGACGATGACCGCTCCGATGATTTTGTCCTGATGGAAAACGGCTTTGACGAAACCCTGTCCCATCAACTCGGCTCGGGCGATGATATTGGCGCCATAGAGGGATTTAACAACTGCTATACTTAAGCCTTCGTCTTCGGCTCGCTTCTGTGTGTAGCCGACGCGTGCAATCTGCGGATGGCTGTAAACCACGGAGGGAATATAATTTTCATTATAGGTATAATCGCTGCCGCCAAACATATTTTCTACGGCGACTTTGGCCTGCCGGGCCGCGCGGTGTGCCAGCATCATACCGCCGGTGACGTCGCCTACGGCATAAATACCACGGATAGTGGTCGTCATTTTCTCATCTACTTTAATTCCGTCGTTCACATAATCAATCCCCAGTTTGTTTAACTGCTCCTTATGCAAAAGCGGTTTCCTGCCTGTGCAGAGCAGTGCGCATCCGGCGTGCATTTCCTTGGTTTCGCTATTTTTCTCCACCTGCATCACAACAGCGCCGGTCGATTCCTTGAGGCTGACAAGCTTTGTCGATGTGTGGACGGCAATACCTAGGCGAGTCAGCTCTTGGTTGAGAAAATCCGCGGCTTCTTCATCTTCCTGAGGTAAAATGCGATCAAGCAGTTCCACCAGGATAACCTTGACGCCGAGTTCGGCAAACACCGTAGCGTATTCGACGCCGATGAAACTGCCGCCTACAATAATCATTCCAGCCGGCAGCGTTGCCATGTCGAGAATGTCGTCTGAGGTAAGAATTCGATCAGAGATCTGGATTCCCGTCAGGACTTGCGGTTGTGAACCCCAGGCGATGAGAATGTTATCGGTCACGATCCGCAGACTTTGCCCTGCTTGATCGGTGTATAGCACTTCGCGCGGCGAGAGAATTTCACCGATACCCTGTTTTGTTTCCACCTGAGCATCGGTGAGCATTTTTTGTGCGCCCAGTGCCGCGATTTTGATAATCTGTTCTTGATGTTTTTTCATGGCCGCGAAATCAACTGCGGAATCGGCAATCTTGACACCGACGCGTTTGAGCTTTTTCAAGTCCGTATAAAATTTGCTGCAAGACAGCAGCGCTTTGGTGGGGATGCAGCCACGATGCGTGCAGGTGCCGCCCCAGCCGTCCTTTTCGATAATGAGGGCTCTTTTTTTCTTTGCCGCGGCCATTTCTGCCGCCGCCAATCCCCCCGGTCCGCCGCCAATGACAACCAGATCATATTTATCGGCCATGCTTGCACCCTCCTTGCTAAAAAAATAATTAACACAGGCGCTCAGGGCAGGCAAACGGAAATTCTGAACAAAAGAATTGAATCTTGTCTTACCCGCCAATATCTGGTAGTTCACCCATCAGGATTGGATCGATGAAAGATATTCTAACCGTTTCACAACTAAACGATAATATTAAAACCTTTCTGGAGGAAGCCTTCGGTTCACTCTGGGTGGAGGGTGAAGTTTCCAATTTGCGCCGTCCCCAGTCCGGCCATGTCTATTTTACGCTGAAAGACGACAAAAGTCAGATTCGGGCGGTTTATTTTCGCCAATATGGTTATTCCCGCACCCGCGTGGCAAATTTTGACCTGGAAGACGGCATGAAAATTTTGTGTCGTGCCCGTTTGAGCGCTTATCCGCCCCGCGGAGAGTACCAGCTCATTGTGGAATCGGTTGAACCGCAGGGCGTGGGTGCGCTGCAAAAAGCATTTGAGCAACTCAAGGCCAAACTGGCGGCCGAAGGATTATTCGATGAGGCTCACAAAAAGGCACTGCCTTTTCTGCCCGGGCGCATCGGGGTTGTCACGTCCCCAACGGGTGCGGTCATCAGGGATATTTTGAATATTACCCGTCGGCGTTTTCCTTCCGCGGACATTCTGATCGCGCCCACACGGGTGCAGGGAAACGAGGCGGTAGGAGAACTTATTTCAGCCCTGCGTAACCTCCATACGTACGGTAAGGTGGACGTCATCATTATCGCGCGAGGTGGCGGTTCACTGGAGGATCTTGCCCCTTTCAATGACGAAGTCCTGGCCAGAGAAATTTTTCGCTCATCCATTCCAATTGTCTCGGCGGTCGGTCACGAAACCGATTTTACGATTTGTGATTTTGTGGCGGATCTGCGAGCGCCTACGCCGTCCGCAGCGGCGGAGCTGGTAGTCCCTCAAAGAGCTGACCTGCAAGATAGCCTTGACAATTTGCGTCAGAGACTGGTGGCTGCCCAGCGCCATCATCTTGATGATCAAAAAGAGCGGCTCGCATCCCTGCAGGCCCGATTTAAAGATCCGCGCCATTTCCTGGTTGATTTCTCTATACATCTGGATGATCTGCACGAAAGAATTTCACGTGCTCTGCGGCAAAGGACACAACTATTGCAAAACAAATTGCGTCATCTGGAACTGAGCCTGCAAAGCCGGAATCCGGAAAGGCAGGTTCGGGAGAAAAGAATTTTTCTCAACAATTTAGAGAAAGACGTCACAAACGGATGGAAGTGTTATCTCAGAGATCGTGAAGAGCGGCTGAAGAAGAATGCCGCCCTGCTTTCTTCGTTAAGCCCGCTGGCCGTTTTGCAAAGGGGCTATAGTATCACGCGCAGATTATTGAATGGAGAAATTGTCCGTCGGGCGAGTCAGTTGACTTTGGAGGAGCAAGTCAGCATTCAACTGGCCGATGGTGGTATCCAAGCACGGGTGGAAAAAGTACGGGAGGAGTAAGAAAATATGGCGAAAGAAAAGTTTGAAGATGCTTTGGAAAAACTGGAAAATATAGTAAGAGAAATGGAAGCAGGTGAAATGCCACTGGATTCAGCGCTAAAGTCTTTTGAAGAAGGCATTTGGCTAATCCGTTTCTGTTCCGCAAAACTTGAGGATACCCAACGCCGTGTCGAGCAGCTTCTGGAAAAAGAAAATTCGCTGCAAATAAAAAACTTTCAGGACAAAGACATCGATGAACCATGAGGATTTTCTTGGGGCTTATTTAAAAGACCGGCAGAAGATTGTGGAAGAGGCTCTCCGACGCTATCTTCCGGATGAAGACAGCGTCCCGCAGGAATTGCACGCCGCCGTTCATTACAGTGTATTCGCCGGCGGTAAAAGGATCCGGCCGATTCTTTGCCTGGCGGCGGCGGAAGCGTGTGGTGGCGATATGGCGCCGGCCATGCCGGTCGCTTGTGCGCTGGAATTGATTCATACCTATTCCCTGATTCATGACGATCTGCCGGCTATGGATAATGATGATTTCCGTCGCGGCAAACCCACCAGCCACAAGGTTTTCGGCGAAGCAGTGGCGATTC
>Ga0209202_1002545_pt1 | contig 10032 bp, 7 predicted proteins | sample AD_UKC032_MetaG_FD_184416 | JGI IMG/M metagenome (GOLD analysis project Ga0209202, IMG submission 184416) | Active sludge microbial communities of municipal wastewater-treating anaerobic digesters from USA - AD_UKC032_MetaG (SPAdes) (version 2) | ecosystem: Engineered > Bioreactor > Anaerobic >... | reverse complement strand
CCATCGGGTGTAATCCCCGTCCGCCGGGGCTCTTTGTCGAATACCTTGACAATCCAGAGGAGAATAACAAATCATTTGCCCATGGCTGGTATTATACGGGAGACAAGGTCAGCCGGGACGATGACGGGTACTTCTGGTTTGTCGGGAGGAGTGACGATGTCATCAAGAGCTCCGGTTACCGCATCGGGCCGTTCGAGGTTGAGAGTGCCCTGCTTGAACATCCTGCAGTGCAGGAGGCCGCTGTTGTCGGATCGCCTGACCGGATCCGGGGGATGATCGTCAAAGCTTTTGTTGTCCTGAACAAGGGGTATGAACCGTCAGAATCCCTGATCCGGGACATCAAGAGTTACGTAAAGCGGACAACCGCACTCTACAAGTACCCGCGGGAGATCGAATTCATTGCGGAGCTCCCGAAGACCATATCCGGAAAAATAAAACGCAATGAACTCCGGGCTGCCGAGCTGAAAAAGTATACCGGCATGAAATTATCGCCAGAATCCTTATTTCCCGGCAGATTGCCTTCAGGAACGCCTATTCTGAACGTCATTCCTGGTGCACATACCAATCGTAACACGTATTAAATGCACCACCAAATGGATATGATATGGTGCGATTTTCTGTTACCATGGATGACGGACTGACCGGGACGATCGATAAATCCTGTGCAAAGAAGAAGGTCTCGCGGTCGGACTGGATCAGCGAGGCGTGCACCACACACCTTGCCAAGGGCAACGGGGCTGGTACGATTGGTGTAACGACCCTGCCATCAGCCGGACCGGTCCTGCTTCCTGAAGACCATAACATGCCGGATTATGACGAAACATACAGGAATTTCCGGATCGAAGTTCCCGAATACTTTAATTTCGGCTTTGATGTGATCGATGCATGGGCAAACAAGGACCGGAACAAACTTGCGATGATCTGGGTGAACCAGGAAGGTGTGGAGAAGAGGTTCACGTTCTGGGATCTGATGAGGCTCTCGAACCAGATCGTCAATATCATGATCAAATACGGCGTGAACAAGGGTGACCGTGTCCTGATCATGCTGCCCCGGGTACCGGAGTGGTGGACGTTTACGATTGCCCTGATCAAGCGCGGGGCGATCTATTGTCCGGCACCGACCATGCTCACCCCGAAAGATCTGAAATACCGGATCAATATCGCTGACATCAAGATGGTCATCACCATGCAGGAGCATGCGGAAAAGATTGACGAGATCTCAAAGGAATGCCCATCGCTCACCTGCCGGGTTCTCATTGACGGTAAACGGCCGGGATGGATAAGTTACCCGGTTGAACTCAACTACCCCGCGCCGGTATCAGCAAAGATTGTCAACCTCCCGGGCACAAAGAAGACAAAGAGCACCGATCCCATGATCATCTTTTTTACCTCCGGCACAACCGGCGAGCCCAAGATGGTGGTACACGACCACAGTTATCCGCTGGGCCACATTGTGACTGCCAGGTTCTGGCACGACCTCCGCAAAAACGACCTGCACTTCACGCTTTCCGATACCGGGTGGGCAAAGAGTGCATGGGGTAAATTCTATGGTCAGTGGATCGAGGGAAGTGCGATCTTTGTATACGACATCCGCAGCCGTTTCAATAACACAGAGATCCTGCCGCTTATCGAGAAGTTCGGCATCACCACTTTCTGCTGCCCCCCCACCATCTACCGTATGCTGATCCTTGCCGACCTTGACAAGTTCGATTTCTCCGAGCTGCGACACTGCACAAGCGCCGGGGAACCGCTCAATCCGGAAGTGATCAAGGCATGGAAAGATGCAACCGGTCTCACCATTTACGAGGGTTACGGCCAGACGGAGACCGTGCTCTGTATAGGAACTTTTCCCGGGATGAAACCGAAATTCGGTTCCATGGGGAGACCTGCCCCGGGGTGGCAGATCGAGCTCCATGATGATAACGGTAAACCCGTAGGTCTCCACGAGGAAGGGAGGATTGCCATCAGCACGAAACCGCGCCCGGTTGGCCTGTTCCGGGATTACCTCAACAATGAGGAAGAAAATAAAAAGTCCTTTGTCGGGGACTGGTACTATACCGGGGATAAGGCGTACCGGGACGAAGACGGGTACCTCTGGTTCATTGGCCGTGACGACGATGTAATCAAGGCATCCGGGTACCGGATCGGACCGTTTGAAGTGGAGAGCGCTTTGATCGAGCACCCTGCTGTCCAGGAGGCCGCGGTTGTTGGTTCACCGGACGATATCCGCGGTCTCATCGTCAAGGCATTCATTATCTTAAAGCCCGGGCACAAACCATCGGACAGCCTGACGCATGAGATCCAGAACCATGTCAAGAAAGTGACAGCCCCGTACAAATATCCCCGTGCCATCGAGTACGTGGAATCGCTGCCCAAGACCATCTCCGGCAAGATCCGGAGAAAAGAACTTCGCGAGCACGAGATGAAGAAATTCTCAAGCGAGAACCTCACCGACAAGAAAAAATAATTTTCTTTTCTGTCCGGAATAGTACAGGCATGAAATAGTAATTTTTTTCTCTGTAGAACTCATTTAAAAATCTTAACGCTCACGGGGGCTTCGCCCCCGCCACTGGGGCATCCCCCCATCAGGATAGTGCCGTATTACCTGTATGAAATAGTGTCGGATTTTCATGAACAGGTAATGGGAGAGTATCGCAATGCGCCCCCGCCCCTGACGGAGCGGGGATAGCGCAAGGGGGCGATCAGATATCCTGAAAAAAGGTTATGTACAGAGCATAATTTTCTCATTCACCCTACCTTTATTAAATCCGGAAGGTAAACTATAGTGGCGCGAGGGTAGCCAAGCCAGGTCAACGGCGCCAGGTTCAGGGCCTGGTCTCGCAGGAGTTCTTGGGTTCGAATCCCATCCCTCGCATTTTTCTGGTGGGAAATCCAGTGCCTGAAGATATTTGCCGCTCCTTTCCAGGGGAACCATGTAAAAACGGATCGGAGCGCGGTTATATGGATATTTCGCACTCAATCAGCACTTATTATCCAAGGACAATCAGATCAATCCAATACCTGTTTGCCGATATTCTAGAACCCATCCAGTAATCAGGCAATTAACGCTGAAGCCGGTTATCAGGAAAAAAAGGGTCTTGTATTTTTTCCGATGTGCAAGGGATCATGAGACTCTGAATATGACAAGAAATTCGTCAGACTTTCTTTGAAACGCGAGGAATCACCCGATTCCGGGTATAAAAAATAAGTCGTCAGATTTTTTTGTTGATATGTGAGGAATCATCAGATTCCGGGCGCGAAAAGGAAAATCGTCAGATCTTCTTCGAGGTATCACCTTTCATGATGAATTTTACAATAAGGTATATCACAAGGGCAATAACAACGAAATCGATAACAGCTGCTACAAAATCACCGACGAGGAATTTTACCGGGCCGATCGGAAGGACAGCTGTTCTCCAGTCCCCCCCGGGAACAAGGACGCCAATTATCGGCATCACAATATCGTTCACCATCGCAGTTACCATCTTTCCAGCAGCTGCACCGATGATGACTGCTACCGCAAGACCGATCACCTGATAGTTCTTGAGAAACTCCATGAACTCTTCAACAAATCCCTTTGCCATGTACTGCTACCTCCGGAGATTTTTTTACTCTCCTGATAAGAACTTATATCGGCTGATGATAAAAATCTGGTTGTAAACCCGGTATGTAGAATTCCTCACAAAGAATTCAGACCGACAGAGTCGAGATCAGGGTGGGAGATAAGAGGGAAGAACCTTGATTTTGATTTCCCTGATTAAAATCGGTATTTTATTGCTTTGAGAATATCGCCGAAATGCGGTTTTTCACTGTCTGCAGCAAAGCAACCTGCCCCTTTTCCTGCTTCTGGTCTGACTCTCCCGGCAGTGAATGGCAGAATTACCAGCCCCGAATACCCTTATTCTCTCACCACCTGCTCCAGCATGAACTCGGGCAGATCCACCGCTCCAACCTGCCCATACCTGGCTGTCAGGGAACCATTTTAAAGACCTGAAAGTGAGAAAGAGTGGCAATACTGTGTTTTCCAGAATCCGGGTGGCTGCCTTTTCCGAAAACCTGGCTGTCGCGGCATGGAAAAGAGGGGATCCGGGGCCTTACAGGGCCCGGATTACCACCAGTCTCTCATGAACCGGGTTATAGTCAGGTTTTTACATCTGTGACTGAGCGTTTCTACAATGCCATCCATAGTTCCGTTTTACACAAGCGGTTCCGGCTGTTGATCGCCAAGGGCTGGAAGTTTTGTGGATTTTACCAGTACAGGCTCCTGCGACAGGCGGATCTTTTCCATGATCAGGTTTTTTCCTGCCATGGTCATGGCAAAGATCGGGATCGCAACCCCGGCCTGCACCAGCGCATTTTTCCCGACAGCTTCGCGGATCGTCCGCGATGCGCAGGACGTGACGATATCTGAAGATTTGACAAGCAGTTCAGCTTCTGGTTTTGTGAGCCCGGTAACATGGACCCCGAATATGAGAGTCTTTGGATGTATCCGGCGGATGGTTTCCGCTGGTTCCGGCCGGGCAACCGTAACAGCGACCTTCCGGAATCCCTGTACCAGTGCCAGTGCAACACCGGCAAGCTGGTCTATCGATCCATGGTCCCGGTCCAGTACATATCCCCCGCCCTTCTCAATACGGTCCATTACCTCCGGATAGGGGGTAGTCGATACAAGCCCGGACATCCTTCCGCCGATACCCTGCACCATTGCCGGTTTTGTGACAACAACGGTCCCTGCCCCGTCGCACACAAGAACGACCGCATCGAGCAACCCCTTATGAAGCCCGAAACTGAGCAGTTCGGAGGCGCCAAATCCGACAAATTCCCGCGTGTCTATGACATCACGGCCCGGGGTACACATGCCAAATGCCTTTATCCTGTGCTCAATATTTGCCTTTACAGAATCTTTCTGTATATCCGGTATAGGGTAAGCAAACCGTTTTGCGAGCGGACAGTCCCTGATCAGGGCCTCACCCACTTCGACAACCTGACCGTTCCTGATGACAACCCGGCATCTCCCGATCGCTTCAATGACATGCTCATCCTTTTTCAGTGTCATATGGTTTCCTTCTAAAGAGAATATCCGGGCCGGTGTTTAAGGATTATTGCATTGCCCGTAAGGGCACCGGATTTCGTATGAATATGACCGGGAATTCCGATCACTGCCAAACTTTTTTTTTGGATTGGTCAGTTTTGATCCGCTGAATCAGTAAACATATCAGAACCCTGCGTTCATCTTTTTACATGGATACAGCATCGCGGTTCCTCGAGATTGATGTGACCCGGGGCATCGCGATCTTCATGATGATCCTTTTCCATACGGTCTTTGATATCAGTTTTTTCGGCATTGCACCCCTCAACGTTTCGACCGGTTTCTGGCGCTGGTTTGCGATGGCGACTGCAACGCTCTTCCTTCTTGTTGCCGGAATATCTCTCGTGGTCAGTCACGCCCGTTCGGCCGTCAGACTCTCCGGTTTTGCGTTAACGAAAAAATTCCTGAAGCGCGGGGCGGGCATCTTTGCGCTCGGGCTGCTGGTCACGCTTGCAACATGGTTATACCTGCGCGAGGGGTTTGTGATCTTCGGAATCCTGCACCTGATCGGTGTCTCTGTGATGATCTCCCCGTTCTTCTTCCGGTTCGGAAAGTACAATATTCTTTCCGGGTTGCTCTGCATAGCCGGCGGTTTTTTTACCCGGTCTGTGCATGGACTGGTCTGGCTGCTTCCGCTGGGGATATATCCTGCATCGTTTGTGTCCGTAGATTACACCCCGCTCATCCCCTGGTTCGGCGCGGTGCTAGTCGGTATGGGTGTTGGGGAATTCCTGTACTCCAAGGGGATCCGCAGGTTTGAGGTTCCGCATATGCCCGGACGGGTCGCGGCTCCCCTCGCATTTGTCGGGCAGCATTCTCTTGCCATTTACCTTGTCCACCAGCCGGTTATCATTCTTCTTCTTGCTGTGATTACCGGGACAAACGTGCTGTGAGTTTTTTCTTAAGATCTTAATTCCGGAAATTCTTTTTAGGATATTATGCAATCGTAACTAAAATAATCGGGCTAAACTTTACCAGTACCAATTAATCCTCAGGAAAAATTCATTTTCCATTCAATCATGATTAATATTATATAATGATTTGTTCGAAAAAAAATCAAAACGATTAATTTTTATATTTTTTATGTATATTTTATTTAGTTCATCATATTTATTAAAAAATTGTCATGAGTTCTCATAATTGTTGTAAGAACAGGGAATGGTTTGAATGAAAATAAAAATTAATGCAAGGATTTTCCTATTTACGTTTTTGCTGGTGTGTTCTACTACAACGATAGTCTGCGCACAGGAGGATACTATTGGTGTATTCCGTCCATCTGAAGGGAAATGGTATCTGAATTACAACCTGGATGGAACGACAGATAAAACCGTTCAATTTGGGATGAGCGGTGATAATCCCGTTGTCGGAGATTATAACAGGGATGGAACAACGGATATCGGTGTGTTCCGTTCCGGAGAGTGGATACTGGATTATGGGATAGATGGGACCGTAAACCGTCGGTTCAACTACGGTCTTCCGACCGATAAACCGTTAGCAGGTGACTTCAATAATGATGGAATTACGGATATCGGTGTGTTCCGTTCCGGAGAGTGGATACTGGATTATGGGATAGATGGGACCGTAAACCGTCGGTTCAACTACGGTCTTCCGACCGACAAAACTGTTGTAGGTGACTTCAATAATGATAGAACAACGGATATCGGTGTGTTCCGTTCCGGAGAGTGGATATTGGATTATGGAATAGATGGAACAGTAAATCGTCGGTTCAACTGGGGTCTTTCCACTGACAAACCTGTTGTAGGCGACTTCAATAATGATGGAACAATGGATATTGGGGTGTACCGGTCCGGACAGTGGATATTGGACTATGGAATCACGGGAAATGTTGATCTCCGGGTAAATTACGGTAGTGCAACCGATATACCCGTTGTCGGAAAATGGGCAGCTTTGGCGGGGATAGCGGTAAATGTTTTATCAGTTAAATCAGGGGATGAAGAATACGCAGGAGATGCAATTCTAAATACCGCAGTGGTTCAGAAAGCAATGAATTACAATCCAATAAATATTGACGGTTATGCATCGAACGCTCTTGGACAAATTAAAACGCTCCTTCCAACGACAAAAATACTTCTAATCAATGGTCACGCGGCCCCAGGATTAATTCAAATCAATAAACAAAATGATGAATGGTATTATGGGAAAAAACTCCTGCCTTGGGAGTATGAATTCAATGAGATTTCTTCATATGCGAATATGAACCTCGCAATATTCATGGGATGTAATTCTGGGAATTTGGATTTCACACATGGAAATCTCGTTGATATCATTGGGGATAAAAATGGCCGTTGTGCAATGGGATGGACCAAAGTTTTGAGCAGTTATTTGGTACCATATTATAATACCCAGTTGTGGAATCAAATCCAACAATCAAAGACAATAATGGAATCTCATGAAATAGCAAAAACAGCTGTAAAAAATGATGGACTCTGCCAAGATTTTCATCAGAGAATGCCGGATGTGTATAATGAGTATTGCAATCAGGATGCATTATATTACCGACAGAACAACCAAGGATGTGGTCTTGCATTACCCAACGGAATGGCATCTCAAATATCGTCGATTCCTGTTCAAACAAAAAATATACAACCATCTGCTTCAATTATTGCAATAACGACCGAATCCATTCAGCGGTTCACAAATTCCATGGTAAAGGATGTTTATTACACCGGAATAATTCACGAGTCTTATGCTGATTTATATGCATTTGACTCCAATCATTCTTTTTACCTAGTGAATAATATAAATAACAGAGTACAGTCAGCACTCTGGTTTGAATCGGGTTCAAAAGATCAAAATGAAATAATCGATCTCGATCAGGGAAAAGCTATTGCAGAATCTTTCACCCGTGAGAAGTACCCGGAGTTCTGGAATAATTCAGATGCCCGGAGTACCAGATTAGTCACTAAAAACGTACTTGATCGTGGGGGCGATCGCCAGCTGCAATATGAATGGTGGGAGATTTATTATTCCTCTGATAAGAACTCCATATCTCATTCAGAGGTTCCGGGTCTTAATTCAGTTTCTGTCACAATCAGCCCTTACACTGGTCATGTTGTTGAGTATTCCGAAATCTATACCCCTTCGGTAATCACCGGTTTTTCCCCTGTTGATCTGACCCCGGCACTAACTGAAGAACAGGCAAAGAAGATCGCTGAAAATCATTTCCAGACACTGGGTGTTTCTGATACCGAGCTGCCCGGGTCAGAATCCCTTGGATTAAGGATCTCTACCGATTATAATAACACCCCCCATTTAGAATGGAACTTTAAAATGACCAGGAACCAGAAAAACGGATCGAAAGATCAGGAGTTTGAGGTAAAAGAATATGCAATTGTATCGGTTGATGCGCATGATGGGACTATTATCTGGTCGGCACCATTTAATTAATAAGGACGGATCTCAATGAATTTACGTTGGATTAAATATCTGATAATTGGACTTATTCTGGCTGGCGTCATCATTCTAGCTGGAGTTGCACTCTTCAATGTGGTTGTCAATAAGATTCCAATCTTTGGGTCGGATAAACCGACGGCACTCCCACAACTGAATACAAAAAGTCGTCCGGTTAATTTTACTGAGATTGCGATTGATGACCCGGTACGGGAAAAATTGCTGACGGAAGATCAGGCATGGGAATATACATGGGCATATTTACATGATAGAATTGGGTTCACGATCTTCCTGCCGATGGAAAAACGCCCTGCTGGTTTACGACAGGCAATCGATGATAAAGGTGACCAATATCTGGTGTGGAATTTTTATGTAGTGCAAGGGAAGCGGCCATTTCTCATCTATCAACAATATACCCTTGGAGGGGATGTTATTATTGATGCTCATGATGGGCATGTTCTCTGGTATTGTGCAGTTCTCTGAGTTCCCGAGAACCTGAATAAACACCCTTATGGAAGATGCATCTACCTGTAACAACCTCACTTTTTCCCTCCATTTAGATAGAATTATAATCGTGAAGGGTCATAATAAAAAATGTTGAATGAAATATTCCACATATTATTTGGAGTTATGAAATAGATCATACATTGGATAGGGAACAGAAGTGGCATTTGTTAGTATCAATTCCTAGGATGGACATATTGTCTGGTTGCAACCATTTATGGGATAGGAGAAAATATGAATCGAAATCAAGAAAAAATCCGATTTGTGATTCTTTCAGCGTTAATTTGTAATATTCTGATCGCTAGTGGATGTACCGAACCTCTGAAACCAAATACAACTGAACCGCAAACTCAAATAACAGAACCACCCACGACAATAACCATAATACAAGAATCTCCGGTCTCTTCGTCAGAGACTCAAACCAAGAAAATAACCCCCATCTCGGCGAAAGTCACGGATACTCCGCATTTTACCCGGACCGTTTCTTCTGGATCGAACCGATCCTCTGCCCTAACAGAAGATCAGGCATGGAAATACGCAAATGCATTTTTAGAGAAGCATGGAATACGAAATATTCAATCATCAGAAGTGAGACCTAGCGGGCAATTTTTGTGGACATTTGAAAATAAATCGCAAACAATGACGTGGAGTTTTGAAGTGAACAGGATGCAATCAAGAGCAAATATTGGCGGAACTATTACCATCGATGCATATGATGGGCATGTTATCGATATAGGATGGTTTGATTAAGGCCGATCGACCCGGATTGGAATGGATGGATTGAAATTACCGGTGAGATATCCTGAAAGGAACATCAACATAAGTATCTGGACCGTAAATGAACGAAAACTCAAAGGAGTTACGTTGGATTAAATATCTGATAAATAGACTTATTCTGGCTGGCGTCATCATTCTAGCTGGAGTTGCACTCTTCAATGTGGTTGTCAATAAGATTCCAATCTTTGGGTCGGATAAACCGACGGCACTCCCACAACTGAATACAAAAAATCGTCCGGTTAATTTTACTG
>Ga0209202_1002544_pt1 | contig 10037 bp, 7 predicted proteins | sample AD_UKC032_MetaG_FD_184416 | JGI IMG/M metagenome (GOLD analysis project Ga0209202, IMG submission 184416) | Active sludge microbial communities of municipal wastewater-treating anaerobic digesters from USA - AD_UKC032_MetaG (SPAdes) (version 2) | ecosystem: Engineered > Bioreactor > Anaerobic >... | reverse complement strand
TCGAAATTCATGGCTGAATGTTAGCATTCCCGCCATGCAACTAGAACGACTCCTCCAGAAGCACGGCTTCGGCACCCGCAAGGCGTGCCGGGCGCTGGTCCGCCACGAACGGGTCGCCGTCAATGGCACGATCTGCGACGACCCCTTTGCCGAAATCGATACGGCAGGCCTGGTCTTTACGGTCGACGGCGTCGACTGGCCCTACGCCGAATTCGCCAGCCTGGTGCTGCACAAGCCGGCCGGCTACGAATGTTCGCGCAAGCCGCAGCATCACCCGAGCGTGCTCGAGCTGCTGCCGCTGCCGCTGCGCGAACGCGGTGTGCAGCCGATCGGCCGCCTCGACGAGGACACCACCGGCCTGCTGCTGATTACCGACGACGGCCAGTTCAACCATGTACTGTCGTCGGCCAAACGCAAGGTGCCCAAGGTTTATCTGGCGACCACCAAGCATCCAGTCGATCAGGAGCAATTGGATAAGCTGCTCGCCGGCGTCCTGCTCAACGACGAACCGGAGCCGATCTCCGCGGCGGCTGCCGAAATTGCCGGCGAGAACCTGCTGCGGCTGACCGTCACCGAAGGCAAATACCACCAGGTCAAGCGCATGGTCGCCGCGGCCGGCAACCGGGTCGAGGCGCTGCATCGCGAGGCGGTCGGCGAATTTGTGCTGCCGGCAGGCCTCACACCTGGCGAGTGGCGTTGGCTGGCTTCGGTCGACCTGCAAAAACTGGGCTATTCGCCATGACCCTGACCGAAATGCGCTACATCGTGGCGCTCGCCCGCGAGCGCCATTTCGGCAAGGCTGCGGAAGCCTGTCACGTCAGCCAGCCAACCCTGTCGGTGGCCTTGAAGAAGGTCGAAGGCCAGCTCGGCGCTGCGCTGTTCGAGCGTACCGCGTCCGATGTGCGGATTACCGCGCTCGGCGAACGTATCGTCGCCCAGGCCCGGCGTGTTTTGGAGGAGGCAGTACGTCTTGAAGAGATCGCCGGTTCGGGCGGCGATCCGATGGCTGGGCCCTTGCGCGTCGGCGTCATCTACACCATCGCACCTTACCTGTTGCCGCAACTGATTCCGGCGCTGCACAGGCACGCGGCGGCGATGCCGCTATTCCTGAAAGAGGATTTCACTGGCAACCTGATCCCGGCGCTCAAGGCCGGGGAACTGGACGTCATCGTCATCGCCCTGCCTTTCGCGGAACCCGGACTGGTCGCCCAGTCGGTCTACGAAGAGCCGTTCCGCGTGGTTGTGCCGGCGGCCCATCCCTGGGTCGGGCGGCCTGATGTATCGGCTGAGGAACTCGATGGCCAGAACCTGCTGTTGCTCGGACAGGGCAACTGTTTCCGCGATCAGGTGCTGGAATCCTGCCCGCGCCTGACGGCACCGGACGCGCTGGCACATTCGCTCGAAGGCAGTTCGCTGGAGACCATCCGCTACATGGTGGCAAGCGGCGCCGGCGTGGCGGTGATGCCGAGCACGGCCGCCGATCCGCTGATCGACAAGGAGCCGATGGTCAAGGTGCTGCCCTTCGCCGGCGCCCAGCCGGCGCGTACCGTTGGGCTGGTCTGGCGGGTGACCTTCCCGCGCCCACAGGCGATTGACGCGGTGCGGGCGGCGATCCTGTCCTGCCAGTTGCCGGGGGCCACTGCGGTACGCTGAAGTTTCACGTGAAACCCGGCACATCAGGTTTCAGTGCATGAAGCTGCCGTCCTTGCGGATGATGGTCAGTTCGACGAAGGTCGAGCCATTGTGGTTGCCCGGCGCGAAATTCACTGCGAAACCACCGGCATCGAAGTTGCGCAGGTTTTCCATGGCCGAGATGAACTTGTCGCGGCTCAGATCCTTGCCGGCGCGGCGCAAGCCTTCGACGAATACCCTGGCGGCGATGTAGCCTTCGAGGCTGGTGAACGAGACGTCGCGACCGTTGCCGGAAGCGGCCAGCAGCTTCTGATAATCGCGGACGACGGGAACGGTGTGCGACCAGGGAAACGGCACGACCTGGGAGATGCCGACGCCGGCGCCGGCGGTACCGAGTTCGTTGGCCAGCGCGCGGCTGCCGACGAAGGAAACGGTATAGAACTGGGCGGCGCTGCCGGCGGCGCGCATGGCATTGATGAACGCGGCGGTCGATTTGTAAGTGGTGACCATGACCACCATGTCCGGTTTGGCTGCGATCAGAGCCTTTACGGCGGCGGCGACATCGCTCGAATTGCGCTCGACAGTGGCGGTGGCGACCAGCTTCAGGTCACGCTTCGCCATCGCCTTTTCGACCCCGGTGAGGCCCGCATTGCCATAGGCGTCGTTCTGGTAGAAGACGGCGATGCGCTTGACGTTAAGTGAGGTGAATTGCTCAACAATCTTTTCCGTTTCGTCACCATAGCTGGCACGGACGTTGAAGATCAGCCGATTGAACGGCATGCGCAGCGCTTCGGCGCCGGTGAACGCGCCGACGAAGGGAACGCCCGCTGGATTGGAGACTTTCAGTGCCGCCAGGCTGGTCGGCGTGCCGACATAGCCGAAGAGGGCGAAGACATCGTCCTTGTCGATCAATTGCTTGGTGTTGGCCGTGGCACGGTCCGGCTCATAGCCGTCGTCGAGGGTGAGTAGCTTGATCTTGCGCCCGTTCACCCCGCCCTGACTGTTGATGTGATCAAAATAGAGTTTGGCGCCGAGTCGCATCTCGATGCCCAGTTCCTGGGCCGGACCGCTCAGCGGGACCGACTGGCCGATCACGACGCTGCCATCGGTTACCCCGGTTTCCGCTGTCGCCAGCGTTGCCACGGAGAGCGCGGCGGCCGCGAGCAAGCGGCGGATTGCCATTTTTCCGAACATCGATTTTCCCCTTCAGTCAGATGCTGAACGTAGTCTTTTAACCGGCGGCCTGATTCAGGCGCTGGCCTTTTTCGTCGCGGGCTTCTTGGCAGGTGCCTTTTTCTCGAACTCGAAACCGACCTTGCCATCCTTGGCGACCAGATAGGCCGAGAACTTGCGGCGGGTGCGGTTGGAGACGAATTCCTTGAGCAGGTCGGTCTTGCCGTCGGCCAGCAGCTTCTGCATCTGGGCAATATCGATCGGCTGCTGCAGGATGATCTTGCCGGAACGGAAGTCGCAGGTCTTGGCCGGTCCGACGGATTTTTCGCAGACGTAGGAGGTACCGTGCTCGTAGACGTTGGCGGCGCACTTCGGGCATTTCCCCAAGGCCTGCCGATCGGAAAAATCGATGGCCTCGGCTTCCTCGCCTTCGCCCGCCCGGTCCTGGCCGAAATCGAATTCCGGCTCCATCTTGTCGTTCAGTTTGATGGCGGCGGCGAAGGTGCGGCCCATCTTGTTACGGAAGCCGGTCAGCGGGCCGATCTGCTTTTCGGTGATCAAGGTATCGATTTCCGCTGGTTCGAACTGGCGCCCGGCGACGATCTTCCACAGCGAGTAGTCGCAGCCACCGCACTGGAATTTCTTGTAGGTTTCGCGAATCTGGCCGCCACAGCGCGGGCAGGCTGCGGTTAACACGCCGAAATCGCCGGGAATGGTGTCGCTGTCGAAGGTCTTGGCGCGTTCGACAATGTGCCGGGTCATTTCGGCGATTTCGCGCATGAATTCGTCGCGGGTGAATTCGCCCTTTTCGATGCGGCCGAGCTTCCATTCCCAGTCGCCGGTCAGTTCCGGCTGGGTCAGTTCGGTGATCCCGAGACCGTTGAGCAGCGTCATCAGCGAGAAGCCCTTGGCGGTCGGGATCAGTTCTCGGCCTTCGCGCAGCATGTATTGCTCGCCGATCAGGTTTTCGATGATCTGGGCGCGTGTTGCCGGGGTGCCGAGGCCGCGGCCGGCCATCGCCGCCTTGAGTTCCTCGTCGTCGACCATCTTGCCGGCGCCTTCCATGGCGGAGAGCAGGGTGGCTTCCGAGTAGCGCGGCGGCGGCTTGGTTTCGTTGGCCTTGACGGTGACCTCTTCGGTTTTCACCTTCTCGCCGGCGTCGACCGCAACTAGGTTGCCCTCGGTGCCTTCCTGACCTTCCTTGCCGTGCACGGCGAGCCAGCCCGGATTGACCAGCACCTTGCCCTCGGTCTTGAAGGGGTGGCCTTCGACGCGGGTGATGCGGGTGGTGACCAGATATTCGGCGGCCGGGAAGAAGACCGAGAGGAAGCGCTTGACGACGAAATCGTAGAGCTTCTGTTCCAGTTCGTTCAGGTGCTTGGGCGCCTGCGGCGTCGGGATGATGGCGAAGTGGTCGCTGATCTTGGCGTTGTTGAAGATGCGCTTGTTTGGCAGCACCCAGTTGCGCGCCAGGATCTGGTGGGCGAACGGCGCGTAGCGGGCGAGCAGCACTTCGTCGTGACCCTTGCCGGCGCCTTCTCCGGTAAGCACCGACATGGTGGCCTTGACGGTGGCGAGATAGTCTTCAGGCAGGCAGCGCGAATCGGTACGCGGGTAGGTGAGGACCTTGTGCTTCTCGTAAAGTGACTGGGCCAGCGACAGCGTGGTCTTGGCCGAGAAACCGAAACGGCCGTTGGCTTCGCGCTGCAGGCTGGTCAAATCGAAGAGCAGCGGCGAGAGACGGGTTTCCGGCTTGGCTTCCTCGGTGACGATGCCGGGCTTGCCGCGGGTGGCGGCACGGATGACCTCGGCCTTGTTTTGTTCCCACAGGCGGTCGGCGCGGGCGTGTTCGTCGTCTTCCTTGCCCTTGTAGCCTTCGTCGAACCACTTGCCGGTGTAGTTGCCGGCCTTGGCGGCGAAATCGGCCTCAACTTCCCAGTAGGCGCGCGGCTTGAATTCGCGGATTTTCTTTTCACGCTCGACGACGATGGCCAGGGTCGGCGTCTGCACGCGGCCGACGGTGGTCAGATGGAAGCCACCGGTCTTCGAGTTGAAGGCGGTCATTGCACGCGTGCCATTGATGCCGACCAGCCAGTCGGATTCGGAACGGCAGACGGCGGCATCGCCGAGGCCCTGCATGTCGTTGCCGTGGCGCAGGCGGGAGAAACCATCGCGGATGGCGCCCTGGGTCATCGACTGCAGCCACAGGCGCTGGATCGGCTTGGTGGTTTTGGTGTGCTGGGCGATGTAATTGAAGATCAATTCACCTTCGCGCCCCGCGTCACAGGCGTTGATCAGGCCTTCGACATCCTTGCGCTTGATCAGCTTGGTCAGCACCCTGAGGCGGGATTCAGTCTTCTCGATCGGCTTCAGGGCAAAATGCGGCGGAATCACCGGCAGATGGGCGAATGACCATTTGCCGCGCTTGACCTCGAACTCCTCCGGACAGGCGAGTTCCAGCAGGTGGCCGACGGCAGACGAAATGACGTGCGTTTCGCTTTCGAAATAATCGTCGTGCTTGGTAAAGCCCCCCAGCGCCTTGGCGATGTCGGCGGCGACGGAAGGTTTTTCGGCAATGATCAGCTTTTTTGTCATGGGTTCTGTCGGTTGGATGCCGGGGCATGATAAGTGCGCGGCGCGCGGCTTGGCAAGCCGTCTCTATATATGGGGTGTCTCAAACGAGACGCTGGTAGCGGTTGCCGGGCAGGGTGGCGACCTGGCCGGCCAATTCCAGGGTCAGCAGCTCGGTGAGCAGTTGATCGGCAGCCAGTCCGGTACGCTCGGCGAGGTCGTCGAGGTTGCAGGGATCGTGGCCGAGTGCGCCGAGTAGGGCGTTTTCATCGTTGCCGGCAAGGTCGGCGGCGGCGATTACCGTCGATTCTGGGTAATTCCCGAACTCTTCGAGAATGTCCTGTGCCGTCTCGACCAGCTTGGCGCCCTGCTTGATCAGCTTGTGGCAGCCGCGGGCGACTGGTGAATGAATGGAACCGGGAATGGCGAAGACCTCGCGCCCCTGTTCGGCGGCCAGCCGGGCGGTAATCAGCGAGCCGCTTTCCGGTGCCGCTTCGACGACCAGCACGCCGCGCGACAGGCCAGAAATGATGCGGTTGCGGCGCGGGAAATTGGCGGCGATGGCGGGTGTTCCGAGGGGAAATTCGGAAACGATGGCGCCGTGTTCGGCAATGGCCAGCGCCAGTTCCCGGTTGCGGGCCGGGTACAGGCGGTCGGCACCGGTGCCGATGACGGCGATCGTCTCGCCGCCGGCAGCCAGTGCGCCGCGATGGGCGGCGGCGTCGATGCCGAGCGCGAGGCCGCTGATGATGGCAAGGCCCTTGCCGGCCAGGGCCTTGGCAAAGTTCTCTGCCGTTTGTACCCCCTGCGGCGTCGCGTTGCGGCTGCCGACCACGGCCAGTCCGCGTTTTCCCAACAGCCCGGGATTGCCGCGTACGTAGAGGAGGCAGGGTGGATCGGCGATTTCGAGCAGTGCCTTCGGGTATTCGGCATCGGCCAGGGTGACGATGTGTTGGCCAGGTTGCGCAGCCCAGGCCATGCTGCGGTCGACGCCTTCGGCAGGGTCGAAATCGAACAGCAGGTCGGCGCGGTCGCCGGCCACCGCGCGGGTGGCTAGCCGTCCGGCGGCGAAAACGGCCTCCGGTAAACCGAAAGCGGCGAGAAGCTTTCTTTGCGTCTCGCCGCCGATGCCGGGTATCAGGGTCAGCCGCAGCCAGGCGGCCAACCCTTCCTTATCGATCACGGATTTCGCGCTGAATCACCGACGGTCACGGGAATCGAGGAATCCAGAACCAGCGCGTAGGAGACACGGTTGAAGACGCGGAAGACGAAGACCAGCGCATAGCGTTCTTCCGGAATCGGGGTATACACGCGGCCACTGCCATCCTCGGAAATGCGCTCGGCGACGCGGTTGCGGAACAGGGCAAGAACGTGGCCGACTTCCAGCCCGTCGCTCTGGCCACGATTCAGCGAGACTACCGAACCGCGGGCGCCCTGATCGACCCCGCCATAGATCGACATGATCCGGGCCGCAACCTGCTGATCGGGCCGGTGCGGGACGTAGGCGATGAGATTGACGGGCGGAGCCGGCACCAAGCGGTCACCGGGGAGGATTTCCTCCTTGGCTACCGTGATTTCCAGCACTGCCGGCTCTCCCGGCTGGAGAAGGCGGGCGTTGCCGAGGAAGAAGGCTTCGTAACCGATGACGTCGCCGGTTTCCGGATCCTTGAGCGGTTTGCCCGGGCGGAAGGCATGCCAGTTGATCACGCTTGCATCGGCGATGCCGGCGGCAAAGCCCTTGTCGCCGGCACCCATCATGGTGCGGTATTCTGGACCAGCGACCATGCGTGGCGCGCTGTCGAGCTGGCCCTGTTCGACCACCAGCGGCTGGGAGAGGTAGGGTTCGATGACGTTCGGCGGGATGCTCGAAATGGCAGTGCGATCAGGCGTGGAATAGACCTGCGGTTCGAGTTTCACGGTGCCGCCGGTGCCGGACTTGAGCGGCTTGCCGATGCGGAGACGGGGGGTCTTGCCCGAACGGTCAAGGAAAACGACTTCGCCGGGGTAGATCAGGTGCGGGTTCTTGATCTGGTCCCGGTTCATGTTCCAGATTTCCGGCCAGCGCCAGGGTTCCTTGAGGAACTTGCCGGAGATTCCCCAAAGCGTGTCGCCGCGTACGACGACGTGGCGGTCAGGGGGGTTGTCGACAAGCTGAAGGGGCTCGGCGGCCGATGCACAAACGGCCGTCACGGCCAGGATGAGCGCGGATATAATGCGTACCATAGTCGTAACCTCATGTGCCGACGGAACACGGCGATGCCGGCATGGTCTTATCCACGTCTGGCAACCCGCTTCCATATCTCGGGAATTGCTTGAGATTCTGCACGTAATAACCTAAGCGAGCAAGCTTTTTTCGGTAATTCCTATGGCTCTTCTACCCATTTTGCGTTTCCCCGATCCGCGCCTGAAGAAGATCGCGGCGCCCGTCACGAAGATCGACGATTCCATTCGCCAGTTGATCGCCGACATGGCTGAAACCATGTACGAAGCGCCCGGCATCGGTCTGGCGGCGACCCAGGTCGATGTGCACAAGCAGGTCGTCGTGATCGACATCTCGGAAGACCGCAACGACCTGCTGGCGCTGATCAATCCGCGTATTGAGAATTTTCAGGGGCAGCAGGAAGGCGAGGAGGGTTGCCTTTCGGTACCTGGTATTTTCGAGAAGGTCGAGCGCGCCGAGCAGGTCACCGTTCATTATCAGGATGCCGACGGTCAGGCGCGGACGCTGGTCGCCGACGGCCTGCTTGCCGTGTGCATCCAGCATGAACTCGACCACCTGAACGGCACGGTTTTCGTCGACCATCTTTCGCAACTGAAACAGACCCGCATCCGGAACAGGCTCGCCAAGCAGGCGCGGGTCACGGCGTGAGGCTGATTTTCGCCGGGACCCCGGAATTTGCCGCACTGGCCCTGCAGGCGATCGTCGCCGCGGGGCACGACGTGGCGCTGGTGCTGACTCAGCCCGACCGCCCGGCCGGGCGCGGCATGGCGCTGCAGCCGTCGCCGGTCAAGAAACTGGCGCTGGAAAAAGGTATCGAGGTTTTCCAGCCGCTGACCTTGAAGGATGCCGAGGCGCAGGCGAAGATCGCCGCCGTCGGCGCCGAGGTGATGGTGGTGGCGGCCTACGGCCTGATCCTGCCGCAGGCGGTGCTCGACCTGCCGCGTTTTGGCTGCCTCAACATCCATGCTTCGCTGCTACCGCGCTGGCGCGGGGCGGCGCCGATCCAGCGGGCGTTGCTGGCCGGCGATGCGGAAACCGGCGTCTGCATCATGCAGATGGAAGCCGGTCTCGATACCGGGCCGGTGCTATTGCGCGATGCATTCACGGTCACGCCCGACGATACTTCCGCCACTCTGCACGACCGCCTGGCGGCCCTCGGCGCGCGGCTGGTGGTCGAGGCGCTGGGGAAATTGCCGTTGCCGGCCACGCCGCAAGTGCTGGCAGGGGTGACCTACGCGCAGAAGATCGGCAAGGCGGAGGCGGTGATCGACTGGTCGCAAAGCGCTGGCGAACTGGATCGCCATATCCGTGCCTTCAACCCTTTTCCCGGCGCGCAGGCGCAGTTCGGCGGGCAGACGGTCAAGCTGTGGCGCGCGACGCCGGTGGAAGGTGCCGGTGAAAAAGGGCAGATTTTGCAGGTCGACCGCAACAGGGTCGTCGTCGCCTGTGGCAGCGGCGCACTGGCGGTCAGCGAATTGCAGAAGGCGGGCGGCAAGCGCCTGGCGGTGCGCGAATTTCTTGCCGGCCATCCGCTCAAGGCCGGCGACCGTTTCGATCTGCCCGCTTGAAATCGGGCCATGCGCTAATATCTATCGGATAGTGCAATCCAGCCTCCGGGAGGTCACACGATGTTCAACTGGGTAAAGACGGCCATGCTGATGGCTGCCATCATGGCGCTGTTCGGCATCGTCGGCGGCATGCTCGGCGGCCAGCAGGGGATGCTGCTGGCGCTGCTGTTCGGCGGCGTGATGAACGTGTTTTCCTACTGGTTCTCCGACAAGATGGTGTTGAAGATGTACAACGCCCAGGAGGTGGACGAAACCAGCGCCCCGCAGTTCTACGGCATGGTGCGCGAACTGGCGCAGCGCGCCAATCTGCCGATGCCGCGGGTGTACATCATCGACGAGCAGCAACCGAATGCCTTTGCCACCGGGCGCAATCCGGAACATGCGGCGGTGGCGGCGACGTCCGGCATCCTGCAACTACTCTCGGCCAGCGAACTGCGCGGCGTCATGGCGCACGAGCTGACGCACGTGGCGCATCGTGACATCCTGATTTCGACCATCTCGGCGACCATGGCCGGAGCGATCTCGGCACTGGCCAATTTCGCCATGTTCTTCGGCGGCCGCAGCAGCGACGGGCGCCCGTCCAATCCGCTGGCGACCATCGCCGTGGCGCTGCTGGCACCGCTGGCGGCCAGCCTGATCCAGATGGCGATCTCGCGCGCCCGCGAGTACGAGGCGGATCGCGGCGGCGCTGAAATCAGTGGTGATCCCAATGCGCTGGCCGATGCGCTGGGCAAGATCCAGATGTACGCCGAAGGCCGCATTCCGCTGGGGCCGGCCGAGGCGCACCCGGAAACGGCGCAGATGATGATTCTCAACCCGCTTTCTGCCGGCGGCATCAGGGGCCTGTTCTCGACCCACCCGCCGACCGAGGA
>Ga0209202_1002540_pt1 | contig 10049 bp, 13 predicted proteins | sample AD_UKC032_MetaG_FD_184416 | JGI IMG/M metagenome (GOLD analysis project Ga0209202, IMG submission 184416) | Active sludge microbial communities of municipal wastewater-treating anaerobic digesters from USA - AD_UKC032_MetaG (SPAdes) (version 2) | ecosystem: Engineered > Bioreactor > Anaerobic >... | reverse complement strand
CATGGCGGTTATGGTTTTACCTCGGAGTACGAAATATCGAAACTGGCGCGTGACGCGCATATCATCGATATTTATGAAGGCGTTCGCGAAGTGCAGAACATGATTATCGGACGGGAGATCGTTTAGGAATGCTTTATCTTCATTCCATGGGACATTTTCATCCCGAAAACGTAATTTCTAATAAGTTTCTAGAAGATTTGGATATCGGCACCAGCGAAGAGTGGATTATGGAGCGTGTCGGCATCGCGAATCGTAGAACGGTTCTGCCCCTGGATTATATTAAACAAACAAAAAATGCCGATTTTCAGGAAGCCTTTCGGGTCCAGCAATACAAAAATTCCCAGATGGGGGCAGCCGCGGCCCGCATGGCACTGGAACGCGCTTCGTTAAAACTGGAGGACATCGGCATGCTAATCGCAGGCTCTTCTTCTCAGGATAACGTTGCTCCTGCGCAGTCGTCGGCTATCGCGGCCGAGCTTGGCATTGATGTTCCCTGTTTTGATATGAATTCAGCTTGTTCTTCGTTTGGAATGCAAGTCAATTTTCTTTCCCGGATGGCACCGGAAACGCTTCCTCCTTATGTTTTAGTTGTAGATTCTGAATCAATGACAAAGTCTGTAGATTATTCCGATCGCAGCACAGCAGTTCTTTTTGGAGACGGCAGTTCTGCTGCAATCGTTTCAACCAGTGCCCCGGCGCGAGCAGCTTTTGTTAATTGTAATTATGATTCGCGGCCATCGGCCTGGGAAAAAGTAGGGATTAACTGGGGTTGGCGTTTTTATCAGGAAGGTAATGCTGTGCAGGGTTTTGCTATCCGCACGACAACGGAAGCCGTAAAGTTGCTTCAAGACAAATACGCTCCAGAGGCTAAAAGGTTTATCTTCATCGGCCATCAGGCAAATTTATCAATGCTCAAAACAGTATGCGAAAGAACGGGAATATTACCTGAGCATCACTGGTACAATGTTGATCAATTCGGTAACACAGGTTGTTGCAGCGCCCCTTCTGTTCTGAGCGCCCGCTGGGATCAGCTTAAAGACGGTGATCGTATCGCTGTGTCCGTAGTCGGAGCAGGGCTTGCTTGGGCAGATATGATGCTTAAAGTGGAAAGAGATCAGTGATGGAAAAACAGGTCGCAATTATAACTGGGGGGGCCACAGGCATCGGGGCGGCCTGTTGTCGCGCCTTAGCCGCAGAAGGCTTTCATGTCGGGATTCATTACTGCAAAAGCGTTGATCGGGCGCAACAATTGCTGACAGAAATAAATGAAGGCTTTTTAATTCAAGCCGATCTTACCAATATGGAACAAATTGAAATGATGGTCTCAAAATTAAAAAACATTGCCGGACGTGTTGATGTTTTAATCAATAATGCCGGTCATTCGATTAATGCCGATATTCTTTCAATGAAGATAGACCAATTTGATGAGCAACGGGCACTGATACGAGGCATCTGGTATCTGACGAAAAGAATCCTGAGGCAATTCATGCTGAGGAGTTCCACTGGTCGCATCATTAACATATCCAGCGTAGTTGGCCATACCGGCAATGCCGGTCAAATTCCTTACACCATGGAGAAGGCCGCGCTTGACGCTTTAACCAAGTCGCTTTCGCAGGAGATGGCCGGACGAAATATCCTGGTTAATTCCGTCGCTCCCGGTTTCATCGAAACGGACATGACAAAGAAACTGCCGGTGGAAGTGAAAGAAAAAATTATGGCGGGCATTCCGCTGGGGCGTATCGGGAAACCTGAGGAAATCGCAGAAGTAGTTGCTTTTCTGGCCAAGAAAGGCAGCTACATCAATGGTTCGGTGATTCACGTCAACGGAGGCCTTTATGGAGGCTGATGAAAGCATCATCCAGGAAGTGTTGGCTCTTGTGCCGCAGCAAAAGCCGTTCCGTTTCATTGATGAGATACTTCGTTTGAATGAGGAAGAAATTGTTGGGGCCTACCGTTTTCGTGAAGATGAGTTTTTCTATCCGGGACATTTCCCTGGCAGACCGATCACTCCGGGCGTGATTCTGGTGGAATCTATGGCGCAAATCGGCGTGGTGGCTTACGGCATGTATTTGCTGGCCTGCCAGAGAAATGTGCGACCAAGCGAGATGAAAGGACCGTTGAGCCTTTTTTCGCTGGTGGAAGAGGTCGAGTTTAAGGGCATCGTGTTGCCGGGTGAGCGGGTGATTGTGAGAGGGGAAAAAATATATATGCGCAAAGGGGCTTTGAAAGTGAGCACCAGCATGGAACGGGAAAATGGTGAAATGGTTTGCATTGGTAAATTGGCCGGAATGGGAGTGGAGAGATGAAAAGAAGAGTGGTGATCACAGGAATGGGCGTTGTGGCCCCTAACGCTCATGGCCTGGATAATTTTGAACAGGCGCTGCGCGAAGGTCGGTCAGGCGTCCGTTTTCGGCCGTTGCTGGAAGAATTGAAGTTCGGTTGTCAGATCGCCGGCATTCCGGAAAATTTTGATGCGATCCGTAAAAGTTATTTCGATAATGAAAAGCTGATGTCCATCAATGACAATATCGGTTACGCGTCGGTGTCGGCGATAGACGCCTGGACGGACGCTGGTTTCAGTAAACCTGATAGCAATGATGACGCTGTAGATTGGGATACGGGTGTTATTGCTGGTTCAGGCATCGGTGGTATGGACACTATAGCTCAAAATGTCGTCCCGATGATTAATGAAGGCAAGGTAAAAAGACTAGGCAGCCGTATGGTCGAGCAGGTGATGAACAGCGGCACCAGCGCCCGTATTGGTGGACTGATCGGTGCTGGTAATCAGGTAACGTCCAATTCATCAGCTTGCAGCACAGGCAACGAGGCGATTATTGACGCTTTCTGGAGAATAAGAATGGGCTTGGCCAAACGCATGATTGCGGGAGGATCAGAAGGCGCTTCGCCGTATATCTGGGGAGGCTTTGACGCCATGCGCGTGATTTGCCGCAAGTTTAACGACAATCCAGTTGCTGGTTCAAGGCCGCTGTCCGCGTCGGCCTGCGGTTTCGTGCCGGGTTCAGGAGGGGCAATGCTTGTTTTGGAGGAATTGGTAACAGCGCAGGCCCGTGGGGCCAGAATTTACGCGGAAGTCATTGGTGGCGTTGTTAACAGCGGTGGTCAAAGGATGGGTGGCTCCATGACCGCTCCCAATCCTGAGGGCGTGAAAAGGTGTATCCGCGCGACAGTGGCTGACGCCGGGATTGATCCGTGTCAGGTGGACGCCGTTAACGGCCATCTCACGGCAACCTACGCTGACCCGATTGAAGTCAGGAATTGGGCGGAAGCACTGGAACGAACACCAGCCGACTTTCCTTACATTAACTCTACAAAATCATTGATTGGCCACTGTCTTGGCGCCGCCGGAGCCATTGAAAGTGTAGCCACGGTGCTTCAGATTTATAAGGGATTTCTCCATCCCTCGATCAACAGTGAAGATGTGCATCCGGATATTGAGGAATTTGCCGCAAAGATTCCGCATCAGTGTATGGAATTTCCTGATGTAAAAATTATTGCCAAAGCCGGTTTTGGTTTTGGTGATGTGAATAGTTGTGTCATATTTAAAAAATGGGAAGAAAGATAATTATAATAAAGGAGCTTATTTAGAATGGATGACAAAAAGATTTTTGAGGAGATGGTGAACATTTTAAAAGTTTATACCAAAGACCAGACGCTTCTGGAGAAGGCAACACTCGAAACGCACATATTGAATGATTTAAAGGTTAATTCTGCGCGTCTGGTCGATGTGATTATTAAGTGTGAAGACGTTTTCGGCATCAGTGTCGATGATGATGAGGCGGACAAGATTCGCACCATCGGCGACGCAATGAGAATTATTAAACAAAAACTGGGGTAAATCATTATGGATGCAGGATCCAGATTTGCGCTGCATTTACAAAATTTTCTAGGGCGTATGGCCATAGTCTTTGTCGCGCCGTTCTATTTTATCATTGCGCGTGCGCTGGGTTATCGGATTAGAAACCTGCGGGAGATCCGCCGTCAATGCGCGGCGGAATTTGCCGCACACAAAGGACCCTGGATTATCTGTGCCAATCATTTAACGATGATTGACTCCTTTCTTCTGATCTATGCTTCGTTCAGCTTCGTTCGGCATATTACGCATTATAAGCAGCTTCCCTGGAATTTACCGGAAAGAAGCAATTTTCAAAGCAACATCTTTCTGGCTGTTTTATGTTACCTGTCCAAGTGCATTCCCGTTGATCGCGGCGGTTCCCGTGCAAAAATGAAGATGGTTCTTGATCAGTGCACCTATCTTTTGCGCAACGGACAATCGCTAATGATTTTTCCTGAGGGGGGGAGATCGCGCACCGGCTGTGTGGACAAAGATAATTTTTCATACGGTGTCGGTCGGTTCATTCAAGATGTGGATAACTGCAAAGTCATGTGCTTTTATCTGCGTGGCGATCGGCAGCACAGCTACAGTCTGATTCCGGCGTGGGGTGATAAGTTTTATGCGCAAATGGGTGTTTTTAAACCGACCCCCGCGGTTCAGGAGGGACTTCGCGCGCAGCGGGAGTATGCGGCGCAGATTATTGAGCAGCTAGCTCAAATGGAGGAGAATTATCTTGCCACACATAGGAAACGATATCGTGGATTTAAAGGATTCAGAGAACAGGAAGAAAAGCATAGATTCACGATTTCTGAAGAAAATTCTCACAGATGAGGAGATTGAAATTGTTAATTTGGCCCAGAACTCTGATACAGTGCTATGGTCGTTTTGGGCTTGTAAAGAAGCTGCTTATAAAGTCATAAAAAAATCACACAATGAAGATTCTTTCATACCTCGTCGCTGGTCTGTTAATATCAGATTGCAGTCAACGAAGCATCCTGTATCTTCGGGAGCTGAAAGTCATGATCATCGCAGAAGCAACATGGGGCAATATAATCAACCTCATACAGGTTGTCAAAAAGGTCAGGTTATTATTCCGGGAAGAGAAGCAGTATCTGTCTGCCTCTCTTCCCATTCATCCTATGTTCATTGTGTTGCCGCTAACTCTCTTTCCGCATTGGATTGTTCAAGATGGGGAATAAATATTGTGCCGGAGAGAAATGATCGGCAAAATGATAATCTATCTTCATTTGCCAGGCAGTGTCTTGTCCGCAGGCTTGCCGTTTTCTTGCACTTAAACCAAGACGATATTAAAATCAGAAGAATTAAAAAAGGGACAGAGCTGCAACCTCCCAGCGTTTATATTGGTGGCAAGAGAGCTGCCATAGACGTCAGCTTAAGCCATGATGGAAGGTTCATTGCGTATACCTTTATTTCCTGAGGTGTCATCTCTCATGAGTCAACAAGAACAGAAAATTCAGAAACACCTGATTATAAGGCAGTTGGTTTTGTGGATATCGGATTCAAATGCAAGGATGGCCCGGAAGCTCACCTGTCCAAAGTGGAGGCAGTTAGAAATCGAATATGATGCCAAAGAACAGGAAGAGACAATCCGTTATCATTTATAACCTTTTCAGCAAACCGGAACCAGAACACATGATGATTTACAACGACTGGTGATCTCAGGCATGCCTTTTGGCAAAAAAATAAATGAAGGTGAAAAAACAATTATGAAATATCACGAATTCATGGAACGTAACCATTTTAACTTTGAAGAAGTTATGGGCTTTGTTTGCGGAACGCTGGTAACCGATCCTCCGACGGATTTTGATGCAAGGCTTCCCGCCCCTCCCTTTTTAATGCTCGATCGCATCCTCTCCATCGAGAGGAAAGGTAGCCAGGGGAAAATAATCGCTGAACAGGATATTCGTATGGATGCCTGGTATTTTCAATGCCATATGCCGGGTGACCCGGTACAGCCAGGCTGCCTTAGTGTGGACGCTATATGGCAGTTGCTTGGCTTCTACTGCATTTGGTGCGGTGCGACAGGTTCGGGACGCGCTCTTGGCTGCTCGGAGATTTCCTTTAATGGTCAGATTCGCCCTTACAATAATTGTGCTCGTTATGAAATTGACGTCCGGCGATATTCGCGGCTGAAAGATTCCGGCGCGGCAGTTGTAATTGGTGACGGCCGTATTTATATCGATAATGAGTTGATTGCCACCGTCGCACAGGCCAAGACAGGGATTTTCAAGGATATCGCTTATCGTGATTATCCGCTACGGTCACAAAATTCCGTCGGTGGCATAATGGAACGATAAACTGACTGCTTCAGATTTATATCTGTAATAAAATGAACGAGAGTGTTTGTTGGGATATTTTGACTGCCCAAAATTTTCTTTTGAGTATCCATAAGAAGGATCATATTGAAGGAAGTTAGGGTGGTATGAGTCGGAAACGATATACTATGGAACAGATTATTGGTTTACTGCGGAGGGAGGCCCTGATGCTAAAAAAATATCGATATTTACTAGCGGATATGCTTCAAGGTTCTCTGTATCATCTCATCCGCATCTACAGTTGGACTTTCCGTTTCCACGTCGAAAACGAAAAGCCCTGGATTGAATACCTTCAAAACGGCGGTCGGGTGCTATTGTGCTGCTGGCACCAGCAATTTTTCTCAGCCATTCGCCACTTCAAGACCTATGCCGACTATCACCCGGCCCTCATGATCAGCCAGAGCAAAGACGGTGACATCATTGCCAGGATTGCCGAGAAAACCGGCTGGCATGCAGTGCGAGGATCCTCATCCCGAAATGGAGGCCGAGCGCTTAAAGAAATGGTCGGTTGCTTAGCACGATCGGGTCTTGCCGGTCACGTCGTGGACGGACCGAGAGGGCCGGCCGGAGTCGTCAAAGCGGGGGTGGTTAGCCTGGCTCGAGCCACCGGATCCGTTGTAGTCCCAATCTACACCTCTGCGGACCGAGTCTGGTATTTCAATAGCTGGGATCGCTTCATGCTGCCGAAACCCTTTGCGCATGTGGCCCTGCGCTTTGGCGACATGATGGATCTAAACTCTGGTGCAAGCGAAGAGGATTTCGAACGTCACAGGGTCCGACTTCAGGAGATCATGCAACCAGGCCTGCATCTTTGATTTTATCAACTTGGAGTTTATAATATGAAAAAGTTTTAAAAATACTGATTGCCAGCCGGGGAGAAATCGCCGTCAGGATCAACCTCACCAGTGCCGCTTTCAGAAACTGGTCGAGGAAGCTCCCCTGCTCGATCGATAATTTCTCGCCATGATGGAGGCTATTAATGCGTTGGTGTAGTAAGCAACTTCACCAATTAATAAAATCCTTATCCTTTGACCATTTTCCCCCTTTATACCAATTATAATCTTATAATTTTCATCCCCCTTTTTGGACAAAACTTAAGCACAAATGACTGGATTTCCTGAGCGAACAGAGCGTTGCTGTTCATGTGAATAGCAATCATGCCGTTCTATAGCCGAAAGGAGACCAATCATGGCAAGTACCCGAAATATCAAGAAAAATGTAAAGGGGAGTAAACCCAGCCGTAGAAGTCATACTAAAACCGCTGAGAAAATTCCCAATGTAAAAAATAAGAAGCGAAGTGAGTCCAAACAGGCGACGCTGATTAGGTTACTAAAGCGTCCAGGCGGAGCCACTATCGATGAAATGGCTGAAGCGACCGGCTGGCAACGGCATAGTATCCGCGGGCTGATGTCCGGTGCATTAAAAAAGCGGCTAAAACTCTCCATTGCCTCTGAAAAAGAAGAACGTGGGCGTATTTATCGCATTACTGCCTAACCATATGAAGCATCGTTTATCCCTCAATACGAGAAAGCTTGGCAGTGAAATGGCCAGTCTTCCCGCCCTTGATCGTAGAGCGCTAATAGAGAAGTGGCGGAGTCTCTATGGGATGGAGCCACCAGTCGGAAGCCAAAATAAATTTCTGATGCATGCCATATCTTACCGTATGCAAGAACAGGCATTGGGTGGACTGAAACCTGCCACGCGACGCTTTCTGGAAAAAGCTGCACAAGATAATGCATCCAGACAACAGATATTGCCTAGTATCAATATTAAACCTGGCACACGGTTGTTGCGTGAGTGGCATGGCGTGACTTATGAGGTGGTCATAATGGAGGAGGGCGTGCAGTGTAATGGTAAACACTACCGTTCGCTCTCCGAAGTAGCGCGGGCCATCACCGGTGCACGTTGGTCTGGTCCTCTGTTCTTTGGGCTGAAGAAACAGGAGGCTGCATGAATAAGTCAATACTTCGCTGTGCCATCTATACCCGTAAATCGTCGGAAGAGGGTCTGGACCAGGAGTTCAATTCTCTGCATGCGCAAAGGGAAGCGTGTGCAGCATATATTGCTAGTCAGAAGCATGAGGGCTGGCAAATTGTTAAAACGCATTATGATGATGGTGGATTCAGTGGCGGCCATATGGAACGCCCGGCATTAAAACAATTGCTGATTGATATCGAAAATAAGAAGATCAATACAGTGGTCGTATATAAAGTTGATCGATTGACAAGATCATTAACGGATTTTGCCAAAATCATAGAGCGTTTCGATAAGCATAATGTTTCCTTTGTTTCGGTAACACAGCAGTTCAATACTACCAGTTCGATGGGAAGACTCACGCTTAATGTTCTGCTCTCCTTTGCACAGTTTGAACGGGAAGTTACTGGAGAGCGGATCAGAGATAAAATTGCCGCCTCCAAGAAAAAGGGGATGTGGATGGGTGGATTTGTCCCTCTCGGTTATGACCTCAAGGATCGTAAACTGCTGATTAATGTCAGGGAAGCCCAAACAGTTCAACATATATACCGTCGCTACCTGGAGCTTGGATGTGTCCGCCTGCTGAAAGAAGATCTCGACAGACAGGGGATTCATTCCAAAGCCCGAGGGCAGAAAGGTTCATGTCCGTTTTCCCGTGGGACACTCTATAATATTCTGTCCAACCCGATCTATATAGGGGAGATACGCCACAAAGGAACCTGCCACCCAGGTCAGCATAAAGCCATCATTGCTCAGGAATTATGGAAACAGGTGCAGAAACTTATGGCGAGTAACTCTGCAGAACATAAATCAAGTTCTCATAATACCGCCACCAGTCCACTAACCAACAAATTATTCGATGTTTCAGGTGAACGCCTGGTCTCCGTCCACGTTAATAAGAAGGGAAGGCGCTACCGCTATTATATCTCAGAGAACCTCAGGAGAGACCCGAGAGATGCTTCACTCAGTGGTTGGCGATTACCGGGACAGGAAATTGAGCAAGTGATCACGCAGGCAGTCTTAGAAATCTTCCTTGATGAGGCTGCCATCAGCAATGCATTACAAGAGTCGGGAGTTGCTCTACACCACATTCCGTCTGCGCTTAATACGGCAAAAAAGATAAATCTCGAAACAAACTTAGTCGAAAGATTCGTTCAGCGAGTCGAGTTGCAACAGTCTGGGATAAGGCTAACGCTATCTCTGGCATCACTTATGGTGCCAGACATCGACACCGACGCTGTAACCATAGTCCGCGATATACCCATGCAGATGAAAAGGCGGGGAGTGGAGATGCGGTTGGTAATTGGTGGTACCGGACCAGCCAGAGTGGATCCGACATTGCTGAAAACAATTGTTAATGCCCATAAATGGTTCAATGATCTGATATCAGGGAAAGTACGCAATATGGGTGAAATCGCGGCACGGGAAGGTAAAGACAAAAGCTATATTTCCCGGGTGATGTCTCTGGCCTTTCTTGCCCCAGACATCACTGAAAGTATCATAGCGGGGCAACAGCCTGCGGATCTCAGCGCCGAAAAGCTCATCAGAAGGATTCAATTACCTCTAGAGTGGAAGCAACAGCGTCAGCTCCTGGGTTTTGACTAATCCCCTCAGTTGGCCGGCAAAATACCGAACAGAGAAAATAGTGATATTCTGGCCTGAATAGACTTTAAGGCTGGTCTCTCCGGCCAACACTTTCAGTCGGACTGCGCCAACTGTAGCCCTCTGAGCGCATAAACCGGAAAATCTCTGGTGAGGGGGAAATCTTGGTGGGCCGTGCGGGGATTGAACCCGCGGCCAACGGATTAAAAGTCCGCTGCTCTACCGCTGAGCTAACGGCCCACTGTTTGAGCGTCAATTAAGAACATGGCTCACTAGCAGCTCGT
>Ga0209202_1002536_pt1 | contig 10063 bp, 9 predicted proteins | sample AD_UKC032_MetaG_FD_184416 | JGI IMG/M metagenome (GOLD analysis project Ga0209202, IMG submission 184416) | Active sludge microbial communities of municipal wastewater-treating anaerobic digesters from USA - AD_UKC032_MetaG (SPAdes) (version 2) | ecosystem: Engineered > Bioreactor > Anaerobic >... | reverse complement strand
CCTTGGAAAGAGTGAACGTCAAGCCATCGCCATCGCTTTTTCCTGCAAGAGGTAGCCCAGCCTTCATCCAAGCTTGGATTTGTATGTCCGTGAGTTTTCCCATTCATTCTTCTTTCGTGTAGCTAAATATCAATTACGCAGAGCTGACTACGTAATTAGCTACGCGAAATGTAGCTGATGACAATCAGTGGATCAACACATTAATAGACAATCATTGTTATGTTTTAACGGAAAAACATGGGGTTGCATTGATCTAATGAATCGCGTGGTACTGAATTGGATGTCAGTTAATCTTTGTGCCGCCAAGGTCAATTCCAATGCGTAGCGACATGGTATTGATGAATCTACTGAAGTGTTCTTGTTTGGTTACGTGTCTGCCGGCAACGAATCGTGCCTCGGGAAATTTCTTCGTACCTATAAAGCATTTGTGGTTGTTCTGTCCGCCTCGCTCCGCTTTCGCAGGCCTCCAAATCCTGAATAAGACTTCCGGCGGCTCCAGGCTTCGCGTGGACTGATGCCCGAACGATGGCATGCCTACCCAATGATAAGCAATTTCCTGCGCTAATGAGTGCGCTCCGGATATTTGCCGGGAGATGGAAACGGATATCCCTCAAATTGCCATGCCGTTTCGAAAGGGTGAGGCTGGCATAGGGGATTTCGCATTCACGCAAGCCCCAAAATTCCACTAGCTGGATGGCTCCAAACCGGAAAGCAGTGATCTTGAACTGTTGCGAAGCGCTATATACAAATATATATTACGAGTTGCGGTCCTGGCTCGATACATCGCGGCCGGCCCCTCCATGTTTTTTGCAAGGCTCAGTATCCGAATGAACAATTCGCCATATCCGTTACAAACGGTTGCTGCCGTTCTGTATGACCAACAAGGTGGGCTTGCGGATACGATGGCCGGTTTTGCATTGTCAATGCGCGACCGGGGCCTCCGCGTCCGAGGACTCATCAGTGCGTCATTGGGAATGGGTGACGGTGGCAGCCGCCAGGTGCTGATGAATATCGATACCGGAAAAACATTCGACACAGCCGCCTGGTGCCACCCGCTCTCCGTCTTCACCGCCTCCGACGATCAAAATGAGCAAGCCAGCGGAATCATGGGAAGCATTGTCCCTAGCGGAGCGGACCTGGCGCTATTCCATCAATTCACGGATGCCGAGGCCAGGGGGCGTGGCGTTGCCAGTGAAATCCGATCGATAGTCGATTCAGGGATTCCTTTTCTGACGACCGTCCATCGCCACCAATATGCAGCGTGGCAAGCCTTCACCAACCGGGATTTCGTGCTTCTACCCCCTTCGCTGCACGCCATGTATTCCTGGATCGACACGATGAGAAACGAGCAAATGTCATCATCGTTGTCTTGCCTCGAGAAACCTGTGCCGGAAGTTGCGCAGGCGCTTCAACTGTCGACTTGAAAGTCGGAAATGTCAAAACTCGAATTCGCACAGCCAATTACCGGCAATAGCTTTGCCGCCCGGAATGGATTGACGGCACACAATCGATTGAAACAATTGCCGATGGCGTCGCTGCGTGGTGTCGTTGCGCAAGTGCGAGCCTGCTCCGAAGAAGGGGAGTTGCCGCTGTTTGTTTGGACGCTGGGGTTGCCGCAAGTTGCATTGGTGCAAATGCTGGACGAAGTGGAATTGCCTTCGGAATCGGTTGCCCAATTGGACAGCAATGGCTTTAGGCATCTCGAAGGTCTGACGCCCCGGTCGTTCCATGAAATCCGGCTGATGTTGTTCCAGCGCAGAACGCGATTGGTGGATCGCTTCCATGCCGATCTCCTGGCGCGCGCGATTGCCGGTGCCTGTTTTGGCAACCGATCGCTATGGCAGGAAATCGGCCTGCCGGACGAAGAAGCTCTAAGCTCGTTCATCCAGACCTTTTTCGCCCCCTTGGCACAGAAACACAAGCATTGCCGGAACTGGAAGCGCCAGCTGCTCAAAGACCTTTACGGTTTGGGCGGTGCTGAGTTCTCGATTTCGGACCTGTTGCTCAAATGTGTTCTGACGCATCACTAGCCACTGTTTCCGGCACGTCGAAAAGACTGCGGCTTCGCGGCTCGATCTGGATGACCATCAATGGGAAGAGTCTTGGGGGTTCGGGAAGAATGGAATTGCTCGCAAGAGTCGTTTCCTGCGGTTCTATCAGCCAGGCCGCCAGAGCCATGAAAATGAGTTACAAGGCCGCCTGGGATGCGATCGAGTTGATGGAAACCCTTACCGGGAGCGCCTTGGTGGAACGAAGCGCCGGCGGAAAAGGGGGCGGCGGAAGTCGGCTCACCCGGGATGGCGAACAACTCGTTGCGGATTTCCGTGCGATTCAACTCGAACATCGTTGCTTCGTCGATGGTTTGACCCTGCAATCCAATGCTTCCCCCAACGCCAGGAATAGCCCCGAACGCCGGCGTATGGCTTCGGCGCCACGCGACCGATCGCGGGAATTGCCGGGCAAGTCCGACAACTATTTCCCCGAACTCCAATACATCGAGCCCGTGGCTCGCCCCGGTATCGTCGATAAATACCTGCCCACAAAATGGCGGGACACAGTTCCGCTTCCTACGCACATCAGGAAAGGTTTTGCACTGGATGGCAGGGTCGAAACATGCATCGGCTACGATGTGACAAATCAGGTTTGCTTCAGTTGTTACGTGAAATACCCGGATCGAAATGCCACGAATATCCAGCATTTCGAAGATGTTGATTCTTCATCCGAAGAGGCATATGCGTGGCGCTTGAGCATGGGCCGCTGGCTGGTTTTCCGGATTACCAGCAGCGACCAGGGTCCGCCGCAGGCGCTTTATGAGTTCAGCCCCGAGATTCCGTGGTGATCGACCCCTTGAAATACTTCAGGGCAGCCGCCCGCGACTGGAGTTGCTCCGGAACCGCCGTCGAACCCCATGTGCTTCAAACGCGAACCGCGACGCCTTTCACGTTGCCGTAGGTCGTGGTCATGGTGCGCAACACGCTGGCGCCGGCGTCGAGCATGAGCAGGAACAGGTTGCGCTCGCTGTAGAGGCACATTGGTCCGGCGATACCGTATTTCTCGGCCATGGCTGGCGCCAGGGGAGCGTAGCGATCTTCGATGGGTTGTTCCAGGCCGCTGTAGGCGTCGCCCAGTTCGGAATGAAGGCCATGCACCGAGACGAAGATCTTGCCGCCGATGCGCAGCTTGAGCAGCAATTGACGCATGACCCGGCGTGCCTGCGCGTAAGGCAGGCGGCACAATCCGTAATGCACCATGATGATGTCGAAGGGTTCGCCCGGCAGTTCGTCGGCCAGGTCGTCGAGACAGCAGGGTGCGAAGCGCGCGTGTTCGCCGATGCCGGCGGCGACGATGCGGCCCTCGATTTCCTGCCGGCAGGCCGGTTCGTTGGCGAGAACGATGCTGCCTTCGAGGCGCGCGAAACGTTTGGCGAGATCGCAACGGCGAGCGGGAATGATCAGAATCGACGTGCGGTGGTCGACGCGCTGGCGCTTCAGGCATTCTTCCAGCGCGTAGCGTTCGAGTTCGTCATTCCCCGGATCCAGGGGATTGGCGGTAATATTGGTTGTCATGAATAGACTCTCCTGCAGGCATTCTGCATGATGCGCGGGCGGTCTGACAACTTGATACACGGACAAGGCGAAGGAGCCACCATGTTGGTTACATTCACATCGAGCGAAACCGGTGAACTGATGATGTTCGCCGACGTGGCCGGCGCACTGTTGCGCGCTGTCGGCAAGGAAACGACGAAGACTGGCACCTTTACCCGCGATGAAATGCTGCCTGCCGCCGAGTTGCTGCGAGCGGCCGTGGCGCGCGGCGAGGCGGCCGGCAGCCCGGCGGCCGAAAACGACGAGGCGGGCGAAGCGCCGGTGACCCTCGGTCCGCGCGCCTGGCCGTTGATCGACATGCTGGAGCGCAGTAGCAAGGGCGGCGCGAAGGCCAATATCGTCTGGAAAGCCGCAGCCGATTTCTAGTCCGCATCGGCGTGGTGCCAGCCTTACTTGCGGGCGCCTGCCTTCTGGCGCCAGCGCGCGGCGTCGGCCGCCGTCGGCTCGGCGAATTTTCCGCCGCCGGCGTTGGCCATGAAGACCACGGCGCGCGCCACTTCAAGGTCGCTGAGTTGCGGATTGCCGCCCAGCGCCGGCATTTTGCGGATGCCGCGCAGCGCGGCCGGCACCAGATCGTCCAGTCCTTCGCGCACCAGTTTTCCCCAGCGCTTCCGGTCGCCCAGGCGGGGCGCATCGAGCTTGCCGCTGCCATGGCATTCGCTGCAAACGGCGTCGTAAACGTCGGTGCCGCTCTTTTCCTGGGCGAGTGCTGGAAGAGCGAGGCCGGCGAGCAAGGCGCCGAGGATGCCGGAACGCAAACGCATGATGTTCCCCCGGGATGTGACAGAACTACTCATTCTAATGCGATAGTTTGTGCATGAAGAATTGCCTGGCGATCATTTTGGCCTGTTTTTTGGCGTCGACCGCAACCGGTGTCGCGCCGCCGCGCGTGGCGGTCGATGTTGGCCACACGTTGGCCGATCCTGGCGCCAGTAGTGCGCGCGGGCGCAGCGAGTTCGCGTTCAATCTTGATTTTGCCAAGGTGCTGGCGGCAGCGCTGCGGGCAGAGAAAATCAAGGTGCAGGAGGTCAATTTCGACGGCGCCATCGGCGGCCTTGCCGAGCGGCCGGCGCAGGCGCGCGGCAGCGATTTCTTCATTGCCGTTCACCATGACTCGATTGCCGCCGACTACCTGGAGTTCTGGGACTGGGACGGCGAGGAGGCGAGCTACACGACGCTGAAACGCGGTTTCGGCATCTTCGTTTCGCGGCGCAACCCGGATCTCGCGGCCAGCCTGCGCTGCGCCTCGGTGATGGGGGCCATGCTGCGCCGCGCCGGCTTCGTGCCGACCCCGTGGCATGCGCGCAAGCACCAGCCGGCCGATGCCGACAATGGCGTCTGGTACTACGACAATTTGGTCGTGCTGCACAAGGCAACTTTCCCGGCCGTGCTGTTCGAAGCGGGGGTCATCAAGCATCGCGAAGAGGAACTGGAACTGCTCGATCCCGAGCGCCAGGCGCGCATGGCGGACGCGTTGGCGACCGGTGTCGCCGCCTGCCTGGCGGTCAAATGAAAATCGGCTCGGGCGTCAGATCGACCGCGAATTTTTCGCGCACTGCCGCCTGCACCGCCGCCATCGTGCGCCGCACGTCGGCCCCGGTTGCGCCGCCGTGGTTGACCAGCACCAGTGCCTGTTTTTCGTACATGCCGACCGGGCCGAGGCGCTTGCCCTTCCAGCCCGCCTGCTCGATCAGCCAGCCGGCGGCCAGCTTGACGCGGCCGTCGGGCTGCGAGTAACAGGGCAGGGCAGGGTAATCGGCGGCCAAAGTTGCCGCCCGCGCGGCGTCGACCACCGGGTTGTGGAAAAAGCTGCCGGCGTTCGGCGTTTGTGCCGGGTCGGGCAGCTTGCGCCCGCGGATGGCGACGATGGCCTCGGCGACCTCGCGTGGCGTCGGCACGGCGATTTTGCGGGCGGCCAGTTCCTGGGCGACATCGGCATAGCGGAAATTGGCGACCCAGGCTTTGGGCAGGCGGAAGACGACCGTGGTGATCGCCAGGCGCCCGCTGAGATGCCAGCCTTCCTGCTTGAACAGGCTGTCACGGTAGGCGAAACGGCATCGGTTGCGGTCGACGGTCAAAAATGCCCGTTTTTCAAAGTCCCAGGCAGTCAGCGAGTGAAAGCGCTCGCCGACCTCCAGCCCGTAGGCGCCGATGTTCTGGATCGGCGCGGCACCCACCGTGCCGGGGATCAGGCTCAGGTTTTCCAGCCCCGGCCAGCCTTGCGCCAAAGTCCATTGCACGAAGTCGTGCCAGTTCTCGCCGGCCCCGGCCTCGACGTACCAGGCGTCGGCATCTTCGCGCAGCAGGCGGCGTCCGGGAATCGCCATGTGCAGCACGAGGCCTTCGAAATCGCCGGTAAGCACCAGATTGCTGCCGCCGCCGAGGATGAAGCGGCGTTGCGCGGCGAATTCCGGGGCGGCGAGCTGTGCGGCCTCGTCGATGCGCGCATAGCTGGTCGCACGGGCAGGCAGCGCGAGGGTGTTGCAGGCGGAAAGATCGACGCCGGTGCGGCACAGGTCGGGCATCAGCGGATCACCAGATGTTCGCCGGCGCGGGCGACCGGCATCGCGAAATCAAAGCGGTCGACGTCGGCGCACAATTCAAGATCGGCCAGGGACAGGTTGGGCCAGCCGGAAGCCCCGAAGCGGCGCCCGAAATCGGAAGTGCGCACCCGTAGCGCATAGTGCGCGGGGTCGGCTGCCTGGCCGCTCAGCAGCGCCTCGATATAGTCGGCGCAAGCAATATCCTCGTCGCCATCGCGGTCAACCCATTCGCCGGTGATGACCAGACAGACATCCTGCGTGCCGCTGGCGGCGATTGCCTGGGCCGTAGCGCGCGCGCAGACCAGGCTGGCGGCATAGAGATGCCGCGCCGCGGTGAAATGCTGAAGGCCGCGTACCCCGGCGGCCGTGCTGAGCACTACCGGCCGTCCGCGCAAGTCCTCGTCCAGCAGCCGGGCGGGGGAGTTGCCATGATCGAATTCAGCAATTGGGTCGCCGCCGGCAATCGCGCCGACCGATACCGAGTGCGCCAGGCGATCGTTCAACGCCAGCGCCGCGGCGATCCCCTCCACCGGGTAAATGGCCGTGGCGCCCCGCGCCAAGGCTACGGCTGCGGTCGTGAAAGAGCGCAGCACGTCGATGACCACGACGGTGTCGTGGACAAGGGCCCTGTCCTGCAGGCGGTTCAGGAAGCAGCGCGAGAATTGCATTGGCGGAAGCGGCGGCAGCCGGCTCTCATGTCCCGATGGTCGCGATGTGGTGCCACTAAAGCAACGGCGCCAGCCAGTATTCGGCGTCCTTGACCGACATGCCTTTGCGCTTGGCCCAATCTTCGAGCTGGTCGCGGCCGATTTTCGGGATGGCGAAATAGCTTGCCGCCGGGTGACCGATGTAGAAGCCGGAGACCGAGGCTGCCGGGGTCATGGCGCAGGATTCGGTGAGGCCCATGCCGGCGTTGGCCGGGGCGTCAAGCAGCGCGAACAGCTCGCGCTTGGCGGTGTGGTCGGGGCAGGCCGGGTAGCCGGGGGCGGGGCGGATGCCCTTGTATCGCTCGGCGATCAGCGCGTCGTTGTCGAGGCTTTCGTCGCCGGCATAGCCCCAATAGAGGGTACGCACGCGCAGGTGCAGCCATTCGGCGGCGGCTTCGGCGAGGCGGTCGGCCAACGACTTGAGCATGATCGCCGAATAGTCGTCGTGCGCCGCCTCGAATGCGGCGACCCGGGCTTCGATGCCGAGGCCGGCGGTCACCGCGAAGGCGCCGACGTAGTCGCGCTCTCCGATAAAATCGGCAAGCGCCACGTTGAAGCGTCCCTTGGGCTGTTTGTGCTGTTGGCGCAGGCCGACCCAGCGCGTGAGTTCGCGGGTGCGTTCCTCATCGCTGTAGATGACGATGTCTTCGTTTTCGCCGCGTGCCGGGTAAAGGCCGAAGACGGCTCTGGCGGTCAGCCAGTTTTCGCCGACGATCCTGGCCAGCATGGCCTTGGCGTCGGCGTAGAGCTGGCGCGCGGTTTCGCCGACGGTTTCGTTTTCCAGAATGGCCGGGTAGCGGCCGGCTAGGTCCCAGCTCTGGAAGAAGGGCGACCAGTCGATGAAGAGAGCGAGGTCTTCGAGTTCGAGCGTGATCGACTGCAGCCCGAGCTGGTTGGGGATGGTCGGCGAGAAGGCTTCGTTCCACGTGAAACGGTTGGCGCGGGCTTCTTCCAGCGTCACCAGCGTGGCACCCTTGCGGCCGGCGTGTTCGGCGCGCACCGCCTCGTATTCGGCGACGATTTCGGCCATGTAGCCATCGCGTTGCTCGGCCGACAGCAGCTTGGTGGCGACGCCGACGGCACGCGAGGCGTCCGGTACGTAGACGACGGCGCCTTCGGTGTTGGGGGCGATCTTGATTGCGGTATGGGCGCGGCTGGTCGTCGCGCCGCCGATCAGCAGCGGCTGGGTCATGCCGTGGCGCTTCATCTCGGCGGCGACGTGGGCCATTTCCTCGAGCGACGGGGTGATCAGGCCGGACAGGCCGATGATATCCACGCGATGTTCGAGCGCCGCCTTCAGGATGTTGTCGCAGGACACCATGACGCCGAGGTCGACGATGTCGTAGCCATTGCAACCGAGGACGACGCCGACGATGTTCTTGCCAATATCGTGCACGTCGCCCTTTACCGTCGCCATAAGGATCTTGCCCTTGCTGCCCAGGCCGGTGCGGGTCTTTTCCGCCTCGATGTAGGGCAGCAGATGGGCGACCGCCTGTTTCATCACGCGCGCCGATTTGACGACCTGCGGCAGGAACATCTTGCCGGCGCCGAAGAGGTCGCCGACGACGTTCATGCCGCTCATCAGCGGGCCTTCGATCACGGCGAGCGGCGGCTTGCCTTCGCTTTCCAGTTTGGCGCGCACTTCTTCGGTGTCGGCGACGACGAAATCGGTGATGCCCTTGATCAGCGCATGTTCAAGGCGCTTCTCGACGCTTTGCTCGCGCCACGAAAGATCGGGGCCGCTATCCTTGGCCTTGCCTTCCTTGACCGTCTGGGCGAAATCGACAAGTGCTTCGCCAGCTTCCGGATTGCGGTTCAACACGACATCCTCGACCTTCTGACGCAAAGTCGGCTCCAGGTCGTCATAGATGCCGAGCATGCCGGCATTGACGATGCCCATGGTCATGCCGTTTTTGATCGCGTGGTAGAGGAAGACGGTGTGGATCGCCTCGCGCACCGGGTCGTTGCCACGGAAGCTGAACGAGACGTTGGACACGCCGCCGGAAACGTGCGCGTGCGGCAGATTCTGCTTGATCCAGCGCACCGATTCGATGAAATCGACGGCGTAATTGTCGTGCTCGGGAATGCCGGTAGCGATGGCGAAGATGTTCGGGTCGAAGATGATGTCCTCGGCCGGGAAGCCCATGCCGGTCAGCAGTTCGTAAGCCTTGGCGCAGATTTCGATCTTGCGCGCGTAGGTGTCGGCCTGGCCCTTTTCGTCGAAGGCCATGACGATCACCGCGGCGCCGTAGCGGCGGGCGAGTTTGGCCTGTTCGAGGAACTTGGCCTCGCCTTCCTTCATCGAGATCGAATTGACGATGCCCTTGCCCTGGATGCACTTGAGGCCGGCTTCGATGACTTCCCATTTCGACGAATCGATCATGATCGGCACGCGGGAAATATCCGGTTCCGAGGCGATCAGTTTCAGGAAGCGATCCATCGCGGCCAGCGAATCGAGCATCGCTTCGTCCATGTTGATGTCGATGACCTGGGCGCCGTTCTCGACCTGCTGGCGGGCGACGGCCAGCGCATCGTCGAAGCGGCCTTCCAAAATCATCCGCGCGAAGGCTTTCGAGCCGGTGACGTTGGTGCGTTCGCCGACGTTCACATACAGCGAACCCGGCGTGACATTGAACGGCTCCAGGCCGGAGAGGCGCAGCGCCGGTTCGATTTTCGGCACTTTTCGCGGGTCGACCGCAGCAACCCGCTCGGCGATGGCCTTGATGTGCTCGGGCGAAGTGCCGCAGCAGCCACCGACGATATTGACGATGCCGGCCTTGGCCCAGCTCTCGATTTCGTCGGCCAGCATCTCGGCCGTCTCGTCGTAGCCGCCGAAAGCGTTGGGCAGCCCGGCGTTCGGGTGGGCCGAAACGTAGCAATCGCAGACGCGCGACAGCTCCTCGACATACTGACGCAGTTCCTTGGCGCCGAGCGCGCAGTTCAGGCCGAACGACACCGGCTGGATGTGGCGCAGCGAATTCCAGAAAGCCTCGGCGGTCTGTCCGGACAGCGTGCGGCCGGAGGCGTCGGTGATTGTGCCGGAGATCATTACCGGCCAGCGACAGCGGGCAACGTCGAAGTATTGCTCGATGGCGAACAGCGCCGCCTTGGCGTTCAGGGTGTCGAACACCGTCTCGACGAGCAGGATGTCGGCACCGCCCTCGATCAGGCCGGTGATGGATTCGAAGTAGTTGGCGACCAGTTCGTC
>Ga0209202_1002522_pt1 | contig 10085 bp, 11 predicted proteins | sample AD_UKC032_MetaG_FD_184416 | JGI IMG/M metagenome (GOLD analysis project Ga0209202, IMG submission 184416) | Active sludge microbial communities of municipal wastewater-treating anaerobic digesters from USA - AD_UKC032_MetaG (SPAdes) (version 2) | ecosystem: Engineered > Bioreactor > Anaerobic >... | reverse complement strand
GCAAGCAGCCTGTCCACGGCCACGGCATTTTCTTGAGGAATGTAATCGGCAAGTTCAGGAAATCCGCAGGTCGTGCGCAATCCGGCCGTCAAAAACTGATCTTTAATAAGAATCGGCAGGCCATGCAACGGCCCCCAGATCTTTCCGGTCGCCAGAGAGTTATCCGCCTTGCGAGCGCGCTGCAATGCCTGCTCTTCATTGAGCGTGACAAAGGCGTTAATTTTTCCATTGTGCTTTTTAATGCGACGAAAGACGTGCTTCGTCAGTTCCCGCGATGAGATGACACCTGCCTTGATGGCCTTAATGGCCTGCGTCGCCGTACCGAAATCGGGATCAAAGCTTGAAGATGATGGTGAAGAAGAAATCTTTTTTTTCATTATAAAATCTCCTCTCAATTGGACAGGCACATGAATAATGCCATCTTTCTTCCCATTAATCTACTGATTTTATTGGTCTCGCATCCTTCAGTCATTCATGAACTTCCTGCCTGCATTCTTCGAGCAATCCCCATCCCCCGGAGGGTTGGAGTTGAGAGAGAAGGATTCAAATATTCAGTTTCGTCAATAAGAACATTTATGCTATAAGGGATCGGACTCAAATAAAAAAGGAAAAAACATGGAACCCCTTAAGGGCTCACAAAGAAAATACCTGCGCTCCCAGGCGCATCATTTGAAACCGCTCATACTCATCGGCGCCAAAGGCGTGACTGAGCAACTACTCGGCTCGGTTGATCTCGCCCTGAACGATCATGAATTGATCAAGGTAAAATTTGGCGAATTCAAAGAAACGAAAAAAGAGATATCCCGAGAAATTGCCAAGGCAACAAAAAGCGAACTGGTCGGCCTCATCGGCAATATTGCCATCCTCTACCGCCAACATCCACAATCGGACAAAAGAAAAATAAAAATACTATAAATCATGAGGTGAGTTCAGAAAACGCGCCTTACCTTATATTGCATGAGTTTGATCAATATATCCTATCGGGAGGTGATGTTATGGAAAACGATTCAGTAAAAATTAAGGCTGAAGCTCTGTCTGATTTCTCGAAATTCATCGGCCCCATGAAGGTCCGAACCATGAAGGCTGCCGGTCTTGACATCATCGAAGATAAACGCGAAGGGGCCAGCGTCTGGGACATAACGGGAAAAAAGTACATTGACTGCCAGACCGGATCCGGCATCATGAACGTGGGAAGACGCAACCCGGATATTGTTGCAGCACTGAAGACAGCCCTCGACACCTATGATATTGGCGTCTTTCTCCTCTGTTCAAAACCGAAAGCCGACCTGGCAAAAAAACTTGCCGCCATCACACCGGGTGATCTTCAGTGCACCATCTTCGGCGTTGGCGGGGGCGAAGCAAATGACGCAGCCATCAAGATCGCTCGCGGATACACGATGAAAAAGGAAATCATCTACGCACAGAAAGCCTACCATGGCCATACCGGTTTCGCACTTTCTGCCATTGGACGCAACGCCTACAAGGAACCTTTCGAACCGTTGATACCGGGATTCAAGATGGTGCCCTTTGGAGATATTGAGGCCATAGCAAAATCGATTACCGATGATACCGCCGCAATAATCCTTGAACCCATCCAGGGAGAGGGCGGTATCAACATCCCCCCCGACGAATACCTCCCGGCAGTAAGAAGGCTATGCGATGATCACGAAATCCTGCTCATCCTCGATGAGATACAGACCGGTTTCGGGCGGACGGGAAGGATGTTTGCCTCCGAGCACTGGGGTGTCGTCCCGGACATTATGACCGTTGCCAAATCTTTAGGCGGCGGCATTTACCCCATTTCGGCAACCATCTTTAAGGAAGAAATCCAGGACTTTTTCATTCCTCACCCTTTTATACACCTCTCCACCTTCGGCGGTTCCGATCTAGGGTGTATCGTGGGCATGGCCGTGATCGACTATATACAAAAGCACAACCTTCTTGATCACGTCGGAAAGATGGGCGGGAAGTTCCAGTCTGGGTTCGATTCTTTCCTGAAAGACTACCCGTCGCTTCTGCTTGAAGTGCGCCGGAAGGGTCTCATGATGGGGCTGCAATACACGAACGAATCCATCGGACCGCGGATGACGAAAAAACTTGCCGATAGAGGTGTCATCGCCATTTATACCGGAAACGACCCGAGTATCTGTCGACTGATGCCTTCCCTGGTGATTACCCCCGAGGAAGTTGATTTTGTGCTCAACGCCCTTGCAGATTCGATGAAGGAACTTTCCGGGGAAGCAGGTCTGGGCAAAAACGATTAATCTATTTCAGGAGGAAAGACATGGCGACAAGTCAGGAAATTCTGGAAGCACTGGCCGATTACCAGATACAATGCAACGAAAATAAAAGATTGCGTAAGATGCAGCGGGACTGGTCCAAGCTCATTCATTTCGTGGCCGAAGACACGGGTGACACGTTCACCATGAATGTGGTGAAAGGCGAAATTGTTTCCTTTGCACCGGCCATAAACGGGATGCCCGATATCATTGTTACGACGAATAGCGAGAATTTCTGTGACATGTTTTGGGGAGACTTGAATCCCTCGCAGAAATATCTCCAGGGGGAGATCCGCGTCAAGGCGAGCCAAGAGGACGTCGTTCGGATTGATGCGATCACCATGATTATCTGGCCGGACGTATAGGAGGAATCGATGACCGAACTGAAGAAGGTAATAAAACTCCGGACCGTTATTTCCACATCCGCCGGAATGGCTATCGCCACCTCATGTTATCTGGCAGGTATCCAGTTGGCTACAATCCTCGTGGGTGAGCTCGCGTGGATCTCCATTTTGCTGGCTGGGTTTCTCTGCCTGCTTTCCTCAATGTGTTTCTCTGAACTTACATCCCTTTACCCGTCGGCGGCAGGAATCAAGCTCTTCATTCAAAACGCGTTTAACGAAAATATTTCAATCATCATCGGCATGTTTTATGTCATCCTGGGGATTTCTATGGTGGGCGCCGAAAGCTATCTGCTCGCAAGCGTCCTCTCCGGCACCTTTCAGATATTCAATCCCTTCTACGACAAATTATTTTGGATACTTTTCTTTGTCCTGTTTGTGGGCTTGATAAACTTCAGGGGGGTCTACATAACGGGCCTTCTCCAGGACATCATGACCTACAGCATGGTTGCCTTCATGATCGGCGTTTCCATTTATACCTTTGCCACGCATGATATCAACATCAGCCTTGCTGCCCAGAGCGCCAAGTTCACACTGGCAAACGTTATCCAGGCAGCCGGTGTCGGTGTTTTTCTTTTTGTCGGGTATGAGTGGGTCACCCCGCTAGCTGAGGAGACAACAGACTATCGACTCATCGGAAAGGGCATGCTCTGGGCGATTGGCCTCCTCTCCGTGATCTATGCTCTTTTCATTTTAGCCATGTATGTGGGCCTCACGCCTGCTCAACTGGCCGGCGGTACACCGATTCCCCATATTGTTTTCGGCACAAACCTCTTCGGTGTGGCGGGTACGGTAACCTTTATCAGTATGAGCATCCTCGCTTCCGTGACATCGTTTAACTCCGGTCTCCTCAACACGTCGAGGTTTTCCTACGCCATGGGAAGGGATAATGTCCTCCCCCGGTTTTTCAGCAAGCTCCATCCGGCCTATGCGACGCCATGGGTAGCTATACTCTTTCTTTGCGCATTTGCAATTGCCATCAGCCTTGCCACACTGTTTACAGGGAAATACCTCTTCATTATCCTGATGGCAGCGGCGCTCGAGTGCTTTATTTACGTCGTCGCGGCCGTCTGTGTGATCAAACTCAGGAGAAAATACCCGGAGAAGGAAAGATCATTTAAAATCCCGCTGGGCTACACAATACCAATCATTGTCATCGTGGTCTTTACTGGCCTGATGGTCGGCATATTTACAGATGTCAGTCGTGACTATATGGGAAGGGAGCTCTTTAAGAATTACTGGGTTGCTGTCGTCATGGGCGGATGTTTCCTCTTCATGATTCTCTACACCCTAATCGTGGTGCCTATCTTCAAGAAGAAAGCTGAAGAAAAAGCGAAAACCAGGATAAAGAGAAGGCCGGGCAAAGGCTGAAAAAACCGGTTTCCAATTTTACTGGCAATCACGCACATTCCCTTTTCGAAAATTATCAGGGAGTCAGAAGGTCGGAAACGGTTGGAAAACGTTCCCTACCTTCTCGTTAACTGCCGGTACTTGATGCGATGCGGTTGGTTGGCGGCAGCGCCCAATCTATTTTTGCGGTCTTCTTCGTATTCGGAATAGTTGCCGTCGAAGAACAGCACCTTGCTGTCGCCTTCAAATGCCAGGATGTGCGTACAGATTCTATCCAGAAACCAGCGATCGTGGCTGATGACAACGACGCAGCCAGCAAAGCTCTCCAGGGAATCTTCCAACGCCCGCAGCGTGTTGATGTCCAGATCGTTGGTGGGCTCATCGAGCAGCAGAACATTGGCGCCTTCCTTAAGCATGCGAGCCAGATGCACGCGGTTGCGTTCACCACCGGAAAGCGTTCCCACTTTTTTCTGCTGATCCGTTCCGGAAAAATTAAAGCGTGATACGTACGCCCGGGAATTGATCTGCCTTGATCCAATAGGAATAATATCCTGACCGTCAGAAATCATCTCCCAGATGTTTTTATCGGAATCAAGGGCGTCACGGCTTTGGTCAACATAGGCCAGCTTCACGGTCTCAGCGATGCGGATCGTGCCGGCATCCGGTTTTTCCTGGCCGGTGATCATGCGGAACAGCGTGGTCTTACCCGCGCCATTGGGGCCGATCACGCCGACAATACCGCCGGGCGGCAGTGAAAAGGTCATCCCTTCAACGAGCAGCTTTTCGCCATAACCTTTATTCACGTCCCGGGCTTCAATCACTAGATCACCCAGACGCGTCCCCGGTGCAATAAAAATTTCGCGTGAACCGGATTCCCTTTCCAGATTATTGTCCAGTAACTCCTTATACGCATTGATACGCGCCTTGGATTTGGCATGCCGCCCTTTGGGTGACATGCGAATCCATTCCAGTTCGCGCTCCAGGGTTTTGATCCTTGCGCTCTCGGACTTTTCTTCATTCTTCAGGCGGTTTTGCTTCTGCTCCAGCCATGAAGAATAATTGCCCTGCCAGGGAATACCATGCCCGCGGTCGAGCTCCAGTATCCAGCCGGCAACGTTATCGAGAAAATAACGGTCGTGCGTTACGGCAATAATGGTGCCTTCATATTTTTGCAGATGATGCTCCAGCCAGGCAACGGATTCGGCATCCAGGTGGTTGGTCGGTTCATCCAAAAGTAGAATGTCGGGTTTCTGTAAAAGCAGGCGGCACAGAGCAACGCGGCGCCGCTCCCCGCCGGAAAGAACTTTTACACGTGTATCACCCGGCGGGCAGCGCAGTGCGTCCATCGCCATTTCCAGGCGTGAATCCATATCCCAGGCGTCGAGCGCATCCATCTTTTCCTGTAAAGAAGCTTGCCGGTCGCAGAGCTTGGTCATCTCATCATCCGACATATCCTCGGCAAATTTGTCGTTGACGGCGTTATATTCGTTGATGATGTCCATCGTGGACTGCACGCCCTGCTCTACCATCTGTCGCACGGTCTTGGATTCGTCCAGACGCGGTTCCTGCTCCAGGTATCCCACTGTGTATCCCGGGGAAAGAATGGTCTTCCCCAGAAATTCGTCATCCACTCCGGCCAGAATTTTCAAAAGCGAACTTTTGCCCGAACCATTTAGACCGATCACGCCAATTTTTGCGCCGTAAAAATAAGAGAGATAGATGTCTTTGAGCACCGGTTTTTTTTCATAAACCTTGCTGACTCCAATCATGGAGTAAATCACTTTGTTTCCTTCATTGGCCATGTAGCACTGATCCTTTCACGTGTCATCCTATACCAAGTCGCATTCTTTGGCTGACTCTGGTGGCTGTGCCGCCGCGTTTTCCTTTGGAATGCAACATGTCTTTCCTAAATGTAGGGAAAAATATTTTGAATGATGATATTAAAATTGTCCTGTATTTTTTCCCGGCCTTCGATAATGCCCATGTGCCCGGGTAAAAGCAACTCGATATCCAGATCGGATAGTGCGACAATGCTCTTTTTCAACAAGGATCCGTTTCCCCCGGGAAAATCCGTGCGGCCGACATTCTGTTGAAACACGACATCGCCGCAGAACAATGCTTTCTTATCCAGCCAGTAAAGTCCAATGGAACCCGGCGTATGGCCGGGAATGGAAATGACTTTAAATATCTGATCGCCCAGTTCGAGTTTGCCGTCTTCCAGTTGCATGTTGATCTGCATCTGTGGCACGGTGATCCCGAAGAGACCATAGAGCTCGCCACCGACTCCTTTGAGGAAGTCCATCTCCTTGCGGTGCAGGGCGATCTTCACCTTTTCCTGATCAAAAAGCTCGGAACCCTGAAAGTGATCGGGATGCGAATGCGTGTTGATCACGTACTTGATGTCCTTCTTCTTGATGCCGTCATTCGCCATCTGATTGAGCAAATCGGGCAGATAGCGTGTCAGGCCAGGATCAATGAGCGCCTGGACGTCCCCGCCGATATAGTAGCTGTTGCAGTTATTGTCGAAATAGTTCGCCCATTCATAAACATAAATATCATCTCGAAACTTCATGTCCAACCCTTCCTTTTTTGAAAAAATTTTTCTCTGGAACCTCGCGTCCTTTTCAAGGGAGTCAACCTTTTACTTTTCCTCGCAACCAGTCATGAATATCCCTGGCTGATTTTTCCCAGCCTTTTTCCAACATGGGCAGGTGAGCAAATTGTTTATATTCAATATAGTCGGCCTTTAAAAAATCGGCTAAACTCTTTTGCATGGACGCGGGAGCAATCACATCTTGAGCGCAGCCGATCACCAGCTTTGAACACTTTATTTGCGACGGATAAATCGGATAACCTTGCGCTACCTGGTAGCCAACCACCAAGGATTCGGCGACAAACATGTCAAAAACCTTTTTCCGTTCACCCGGAGCAATGTTGTTGAGAACGGTTTTTTCGGCCATCACAAAAGTCGGTTTGACCGGCTTCATATTCATCATTCCCCACATCGTTTTAAGGATCGTTCCCGAGTAGGGCAGATCATTATTTACCTCTCGCATAACGCCAAACGGGGGCGCGCTGGCTATTGTGACGAGTGCTTTAATCGAAGCGTTGTTTTCCGCCATTTTCTGGGCAATTAATCCGCCCAAACTATGTCCGATTATGGCGCAATTAGCAATATCGAGTTGCCGGATCATTTTTTCAACGTCAACAAGATAATCCTCCATTGTGACCTGCGCCAGCGCCTCTTCCCGATCAGACGGGAAATGGCCACGCAGGTTCACGGCAAAGACTTCCCAGCCTTCATCCGCAAAATATGGAAGATAATTCTTCCAGTATCGACTTGTTCCGCCCGCACCATGGATGAAAAGCAAAGGATAGGTATGCCGAATTTTCCCAGGCTGGATTTTATCCAACACCAGATTTTCAATTTTAATCTTCAACAAAAAATCAGTGCCTTTTTAGCGGAATTCGCCACACCTTTTATCCTGCTCCGGATGATCCGGCAGGTATCTTGCGTGGGACAAAAATCCAAAGCAGAATATAGACAAGTAACCCTGTCCCGAAACAAATAAACAGCAAGGTAAACAATAAACGCCATAGCCATGAAGGAAGGGGTGTATGTTCTCCCAAACCACCACAGACGCCGCTAATCCAGCGGTCCGTATTGGACTTCGTAAAGTTATGCAGCCAGTCATCTTGTATCATGAGCTGCCCTTTCTTGTTTTTTTGTTGGTAAAACGGGCACATCTAAAATACGCGATTCCATCATTATCGATCATCGGATCCGCCGGATCGGACGGCCATTTTTTTTGGCGGCAAAACTTTGTCCAGCGGCATCTCCGAAGAGCTGTGACCAACTTTAATCAGATAGCCATTTTTATCCACCAGTATGATCATGGGCACACCAACCACATTGTAAGCATTGCCCACAGAGCCGTCTTCATCCAGCAGCGTCCGGTAGAGAAGAGAATTAGCCTGGACAAATCGCGCAACTTTTTTCGCCGGCTCCATGATGTTGATATATATCACCACCAAGCCGCGCGAAGAATAGATTTCGTGAACTTTCTTGTAAGCGGGTATTTCGGCGCGGCATCCGGGACACCAGGTTGTTCCGAAAAAAATCAACACCGGTTTGCCACGCTGAGCACTCAGACGGAACGTTTTACCCTGTATGTCCTTGAGGGTGAAATCCGGCGCGACGGAGTACTGCGGTTTGAAAGGCGCATTAGGAATATACTGGCCCCAGGAGATCGATATGGGGACAAAGATCAATGTAAAAATTAAAGCAATGAAAATGTGAACTGTTTTTTTCATCATACCTCTTATACTAAAAAGACAGTGTGCCCGCAGTATACAGGAAATATTCGGCTGCACCAATTAAAATAACGCCGAAAACCCTCGTGATGGTCGTCATCCAGGCCCCCGATCGGGGAAGGGATGAAATAAATCCGGCGAACGTTCCGACCAGAATTAACAGCGTGCCCATGCCGAAGGCAAAAGCAAACAAAAGGCCGATCCCCATGATCACATGGGTCTGCAAAGCTACGTAACCGAGTAAAACCGCCAACACAGGAGCGGTGCAGGGTCCGATCACAAAACCGGAAGCCGCGCCCAGCAGAAAACTGGGAATAAATCCTCTTTTGCCGCCACCGGAATATTTCATCATTCTTTGAGGGATCGGGATTGAAATTTTAAAAACATCAAGCATGGACAATCCCATCAGCAGACAAATATTGGCCATTATCAAATAGACCAGCGGGGTCGTCTGCATCTGTCCGAAAAGTCTTCCTGACAAAGCCGCCACCGCTCCCAGGACGGCATACGTTACCGCCAGCCCGAGGACATAGAACAAGGATAGCAGAAATCCCCGCAGTTTCGACGACGCCCCCTGCGCGCCGATAAATCCCACCGTTACCGGAATCAGTGGATAGGTGCAGGGTGTGAAACTTATCAACAGTCCTCCCAGATAAGCCGCCACAAAAGCCATAATCGCCGAACCCTGTAAGTACACGGATAAATTATTGATGAGATTTTCAATCATCTATTGCCTGGCAGTCTTTTTTCAGAATGTATAGACGTGAAGGACAAACGTCAAGTTGAAATATCGACAGGTAAAAATTTTTGCATGCTGACAATTCGTGAATGCGTTACCGAATGGTTTCAACTAACTTATACTATACCTGTCATATGTCCAACCATTAAACGGCACCAGCCATAAAAGCCTAGGTCCCTGAACGTTGAACCCAAATGCTTCCGTAAATCCACATACAATGTCTTCTTCCGACACTTCGGTATCCATACCACGTGATACTTGCATTCCCACTTTGTATGGTTTAAACTCCTTACATCTTCCACTGTTTGCCTCCTCTGCTGTAAACTTTGAGCGGTTCACAGCGGAAAGGCTTTCCTGTATTCCCGGAATTGTCAAACTCTGGGAGTCCCCCGGCATAGCCGGGGGGGTTACTCAGGAGAAATTATCGGATAAAGATTTAATACCTTAACAAACCATGTCAAACCCGAATAAAATAAAGTAATTGGCCAATCTGACACTCTAGTGGAGTAAAAATACTGACCAGAAAATCCTTAAGAAAATGTTTGGATCAATAACCGGTGGATTGCCAGTCGAGAAAAAATATCTTGACAGGTTATAATAAACTGAGTACCATTCAGTAAAAGTGATGTATTCATCATTAACACATTCAAACGGTATTAAGCTCGGAGAATGGTTTGAAACGGAGGTAAATCATGGCGAATTCAGAAACACCCTTGTTAGACAAGTTGGAAGAGGGGAAATGGCCAAGCTTTGTGAAGGACATGAAACAGGCTGCTCAGAAAAATCCCATGGCCAAGGATCTCCTGCGTCAGTTGGAACTTTCCTATAAAGACAAAATCGGCCATTGGAAACATGGAGGCATAGTCGGTGTCAAAGGCTATGGGTCCGGCGTCATCGGACGCTATTCTGATCGACCCGATCTGTTCCCGAACGTTCAGGCTTTTCACACCATGCGGGTCAATCATCCGACGGGATGGTTTTACAATACGGAAACCCTGCGCA
>Ga0209202_1002517_pt1 | contig 10099 bp, 6 predicted proteins | sample AD_UKC032_MetaG_FD_184416 | JGI IMG/M metagenome (GOLD analysis project Ga0209202, IMG submission 184416) | Active sludge microbial communities of municipal wastewater-treating anaerobic digesters from USA - AD_UKC032_MetaG (SPAdes) (version 2) | ecosystem: Engineered > Bioreactor > Anaerobic >... | reverse complement strand
TCTTTTAAAGATGTTAAGACTGGCAGCGGAAGATAAGCGATGATCAGCCTGCCTGCTCCGTGGAAACGGTGTCAACACTGCTGTATGCCGGGCATGCTTCACGGTTGCATGAACTGAGCGCCAGCGCAGCAATGAATGCAAGGACAACGATTAGACCAACTTTTTTCATAATATCTGCCTTTAAGTCTGAGACAAAAATAACTTTATTTTTATAACAACATTTGTGCCATTATATTATTTCGTAACTCTCTTTTTTTTAAACCAATCGGACCGGAATTTGTTATCTGATAAAACGGGAAACAATGAAATCTCGATATCTGACAACTATATTATCAACGATATTACTGCTCTCAATGGAACAAAATTCAACAGCGCAGCAAAAGCCTGCATTCAATGACCTTAATGCCGAGGAAGCCAGGGTGATTCTCAAAAAGGCAACTGAATATCCATTCACCGGTCTTTACGAAAAGAACACGGCGAAAGGGACTTACCTTTGCAAGCAGTGTGGCAATGCTTTATACCACTCGGATACCAAGTTCGATGCCCAGTGCGGATGGCCAAGCTTTGATGATGAGATAGACGGTGCAGTAAAGAGGGTGCCTGATGCCGATGGCCGGCGCACAGAGATTGTGTGCGCATCATGCGACGGTCACCTGGGTCATGTCTTTACAGGTGAGCGATTTACACCGAAGGATACCCGCCACTGCGTCAACTCCGTCTCCCTGGACTTTGTTCCCGAGGTGGTGCCTGCCGGGAACTACGGCACAGCCCTGTTCGCAGGCGGATGCTTCTGGGGGGTGGAATATTTCCTGCAGAAGGAGCCGGGAGTGGTGGCAGTGATCTCAGGTTATACCGGAGGCCATGTCAAAAATCCTTCCTACCGCGAGGTCTGCACCGGAAGAACAGGCCACGCAGAGACCGTGAAGGTCACCTTTGACACGAGGAAGACATCATTTGAAAAGCTTGTAAAGCTGTTCCTAGAGATTCATGACCCCACCCAGGTGGACAGGCAGGGCCCTGACATAGGCGACCAGTACCGTACGGAGATCTTTTACAAGAACGAGGATCAGCGAAAGACAGCCGCCAAATACCTTGACCTTCTGAAGGCCAAAGGGCTGAAGGTTGCCACCCAGCTGACAAAGGCCACGGAGTTCTATCCTGCGGAAGAGAACCATCAGGACTACTATTTCCGCAATGGGAAGATGCCGTACTGTCATGGATACACCAGCAGGTTCTGATAATAATTTCTATATCAGACTTTCTCCAGGATAATCTGCCTGTTGAACAAGTCCGCGATCTGGTCGAAATATAATTTTATCCTGGCATATTCCGAGGGTTGATAGACACCCTTCTTGAAGGTGTAATTTCCTGATACAATCAAACTTTTGTCTGAGGTCGCATAGCTGATCATTATTGACACAAGTGAATTGTCAATCACGAAGTTTTCCGGAATGAGAGAGATTTTATAGCCATCCGGGATATTAATTGTGGTTTTGAACAATTTAGCATCAGGATAGATCATGTCCACGGGAAAGGTTCTATTAGCCTGTTTGAGCGGATTCTCCCTGACAGGGAAATGGAGAAAAGGATTAATACCCATCTGATCTCCCACAATGTCTACTGCTACTGTTCCGGATGCATTGATCCTGTAGTCAAGTGACGGATTTCCGTAGTTCTCGGAGGAGATTGCAGTTATTGTCTGAAAACCCTTTTGTCTCAGATTCTCCTCGATCAGTTTCCTGTCGTCTTTCAATTCAGTCCGGTATTGGTATGCAATAAGGTCAGATGCTCTTATCAACAGTTCTGCACCGCATGTCTCCTTCCCTGATTCCGGTGTGATGATTATTTCCTTGAAATCAGATGAAATCCGGCTGTCAGGAAGGGTAACCCACATAGGTCCCTTTTTAATAAGAAGAAGGCCTTTCTCATTCATGCATCTCGGGGGTATGCGATTATATGCCAGAAATGGTTCAGTGGCATCTGCGAGATGAATATTGCCTGCTATGGTAACCGCCGCAATCAGGTAGTTGAAAAAGCTTTCAAAGGGATAATCTGTCTTTATCTTGCCGTTGTTCCTGGTGCTGAGAATTACCGGATCTGCATCAATCCCTGCCTCCCTCAGAAGGGCAATAAGAAACATATTAATCTCAGCTGAGCTTCCTGTCTTTCTTTTAACCACGTCTTTCGGATTTTCAGTGGCATACTTGCCGTAATATCCGTTCCATGTGAAACTCTTCTTTACATATTCGGTAAGAAACCTGAATCTTTCCAGACTATCCGCAGGGAGAGTGGAGGTAAGCTCCTTGAGTAATGATTGTGCCGGCCCGGAGCATTTTTTAATATAAGCTCCAAGGGTTTCTCCTTTCAACAGATCTTCTGTAAGTTCAGGCCACGTTGACATTATGTCAACAGTACTGCCGTTGGGATAATATATTTTTGAAAGCTGCATGTCCAGTTTAACAATGTAATCTTCACGTGATGAAATAAATGCCTCGTCCCTGAACGCAGGCAGATCTCTCATGCCGAATGTATATACCATGTCACGGAAAGTTTTGTTTTCCATCGGAAGTGACGGGATATACCTGGATGTCCGCTGTTCATTCCCTTCCTCTTTCTTTTGCACATCCAGTTTTCCTGTCCCCTGGATAATATATGAGTAAGTGAAGAACGGGATCATTCTGGCGGTATACTGACTGTATACAGTAGGGATATTGTTCTGAAAATTCCAGTCCGGGAGATTAAACAGGAACGGCGACTCAATAACATAACGAACTTCAAATACAGTCCCTTCCCTGACATCGGGAACAACAAACTTCCTGGCACTCCACCTGTTGTTGATCTTCTCCGTGTAGATAGAAGACTGGTCAATATCCTTTCTTACAATCTTGCCGTCTGAAAGATTATAACTTACTGCAATAATGTCTTTTACCTTTTCCTCATCGTCGTCTGTATGGTAAAATGGAATGCTGATTGTGGAGTATTTGATCCCTTCAGAAGTAAAAACCCTGGTCTTGGTTCTCCTTGTGAACCGGATGTTGAAATTATTATCAAATGTTTCAAAGAAATATGCGTCACCAAGATCCAGCAGGACTACTGCTTCTGCCTTTGGGTCCCGGGCGTATTCCTTCATTGCCAGGTCATCTTCAAGCATTGATTCCCTGGGAGCCACATTGCTCTGGGAAAACATTGTCAAAGCTGCGCATACGTTAAAGATCAGGGTAAGGAGTGCGGTCTTCATCGATTTTGCTTTAGGATTAATTGTGAATTACTGAATGTATTGCCTGCTCTTAATAAAAATTCATAGAACAATTTGTACACCTCGGTATTATAACGTCCTCTCTTCAGCACCATTTTCCTTATAATCTTTACTTCTCCTGGTGATTCGCTCGCATCTATTTCAAAGCATCCGAATTCATTGGTGAAAGAACTGCTTTCAGGCAACTCTGCGGTATACCTGTATTTAAACGGAAGATTGTATATAAGGGTATCAGTTTGAGCAACCGGTTGAGGAATAACAAAATCATAATTCCGTTCCTGCAGAGGTTTTGATAAGCCTGTTTTTATGGAGATGGGCCTTGAGACAATGTATTTTCCCATCGCTTTGAACTGGTTCCTTACATCGAGCTTGCATTGCAGAACCATAAAGCCCGAGTCCCTGTCCGGTTGCTCCATCTTCCACTCCCGCAGGTTCGCATCTGTAAAAGGTATGTAATCTGAGATGCTGTCTCTCAGTCTTTGTTCTGAAATGTATTTCCGGTACACTGCAAAGCTGTGAAAACTATCCCCTCTTAACTTCATAGTACCTGTCGCAGTGCCGTTGCCGTTTTCGTCCAGGTCAAAAACCCAAAGTGAGTGGTTCATCACAGCCTCAACTCCTGTTGAAGGCATGGTTATTAGCCTGCTTTCGCTGCCATTGATCAGGAGTGCTGTTCTGCCAGATATATCTGCATCCGGATAGGCAAAGGGGGAAGTGGTGGCGGTATTGTCCAGCCAGAGAGTGTCATTGTCAAGCGGAACACACAATATCATGTGATTGAATTGTGGCCCCGGTGCCTCTCTGATTATTTCCGGTGTGATTGTTCCGGAATTAATATGAACATAGAATGACTCAATCCCTGCTTCCCTGAGCAGTCCTTTCATATAGACCGAAAGAGCCTTGCAGTCTCCGTACTTGTTCTGGCAGACATAAGCGGCAGGGAATGGCTTGAAACCTCCGGTCTCGAGCGTTACATTAACATACCTTGTGTTATCCTGGAGGTAGTGGTAGAGTTTTCTGACAATGTCTTTCCTGTCTGAGATTCCGGTTGTCAGACCGGCAACTGCAGCTTTTTCTTCCTGTGTCAGCTCTTCAAGTCCGCGTGTCAGTTCATCAAACCACTGCCCGTAGGTATTCCATGATTGCAGATGGCCTTCCAGTTCATATCTGAATACATCAGGCATGATAATTACCTGTGGAACCAGGTCTGACAGAGCCGGGGACATTAACTCATGCTCCATTTCCGGAAGGTCTTCAATCTTCCACTGAAAAATTTTCCCGTCATCAGTTTTGGAGGTGTCTGCAACGAAATTGCCACGCTGAAATACTGAAATCGCCATATCATCCGGAACCGTCAATGTGAATGAGGCTGACTCAACAGGCAGGTAAGGACTATAATAAGGAGTCCATCTGGCAACATAGATGTAGTTTTCAAGAACCTTCCTGTAGATTAGCCTGATCCGGTAAGGATATTCATGCCAGTAGAGGCTGAATGACATCTTAAATTCATCGGAATAAAAAGTGCCGTAGTCAATATCACTTGATATCTCAATGTCCTTTTTCCTGATTTCCCGTACAACATTTCCCAATCTGTCAATAATAGAGGCCTCAATAATATCAGGCTGTTCATCTTTCCGGAATGGAATTGAGATTTCAGAAAGGTTCCTGCACGACGGATCTGTTACCTCTAAATAAAGAGTGGTTTCAGTGATGAGGTCCCGCTTATGGAAGGTAATTTTTGTATTATACGCCAGTACCCGGCAGTCGTTATCTGCTGCTACCCCGGGAACATATATTGACAGAAACAGAACGAAAGAGATTAGATATCTGGCAAAAGCACGACAACCCTGTCCGGCAGACAGGCATTGCATTTTACCCGGATAAATTGAAATCATTCTATCAGATTGCAGAATCCAGAACATCAGAGCCCTAATTTAACGAATATTCATTTGAATTCCCATATTTATTTCTTTTCTGGTCATCAAGTATTTGATTTCCCTGGCTGTGAGGGTGTCAGTCCTGAATTCAACCACTACACAAAAACAAGACGGATTGTCCTGAAGTTATTTATGTTCAGGGCAATCCGTCATAATTTTATTAGGTGGTGATCCTACAGCCTGGGAACCCTTCCGGATGTCCAGGGTGCCTTTATCTCATCCAGCTTCGCATTGAGGGCCTCAACGGCCTGGCCTGCCTTCTGTATCCTGGCAAGCAATGCCGGGAACTCCTTCTTCAGTATCTGGAACTGCTGGTCAGCTATGCCGGAGATATCACCGGTGTTGCCGTAGAGCGACCTCGACATGGCTGAAAGCCTTGCAGAGAGTGATACGGGTGACGGGGGTGTCTCCTCGGTGCTGGCACCTACTGATATACCCCTGATGAGATAGGTAATCTCAGCCATCTCATCGCTGAGTGCGGCAGCTTCCTTCATCAGTGATGCAGGGGCCTCGGGTGTCTGATGTATTGTCTGCATTATTGTGTTCACCTTGCCGTCAAGTTCTGTGGCATAGGAGATAGCACCGTAAGCGGTCTTCGCAAAGGCGGTGAGCTCCTTCATCCATTTTTCCTTCGCGGCTGCGTCGGTGACAGGCATTGTCACAATGTCGAGAGGCTTGCAGACGAACGGCTCCGGGCCGGCAAGTTCCGTCACTTCGCCTTTGGCATACATTGACATCGATACAAAATATTTGCCCGGCAGCACGGAGATACCTCCGCCGCCCCAGCGGCCACGACCCTCACTCTCAGAGACAGGACTGAATTTTTCAGCTGCCCTGACAGGCTGATAGCCGGCAGCCGTGTAGTTCCACGTGATGCGACCCACACCCTTCGAAGCGTTCTTGTACAGCTTGCGGATGACTGTTCCGTCCCCGTCAGTGATTGTGAAGATGAGATAGGGTTTTATCTCACGCTCTTCCAGACTCAGATCCTTCGCCGTTGGCTGGGGAATGAATTCTCCCTTCTCGGCAAGCTTCTTCTCCATGTCCTTCCTTATGTCAGCAGCAGTCTTCGGAACAGTGTCGACGTAATAGGTGATTGTTGCACCATACGGCGGATTCTTCGCCATAAAATACATCGAACCCTGGTTGTCAAATTCGCTGTTCTGCACAAACATCTTCGCTTCCTTTACCGGGAAAATATAACCGGCCTTTGCGGTGATATCCTTCGAGTAATTGCGAACCGGTGTGTAGTCATCGATGACGTAGAAGCCTCTGCCGAATGTGGCAATAACGAGATCATTTTCACGCTCCTGGATGGCGATGTCACGCACCGGGATTGTGGGCAGACCCTTGTTGAACTCGGTCCAGGTGGCGCATCCGTCAAATGAGACGAAGAAGCTGAACTCTGTCCCCAGGAAGAAGAGATTCGGGTTGATGTGATCCTGCTCTATCGTATGCACAGGCCCGTTTGCCGGGAGATTGGCGCTGACAGATGTCCAGGTCTTGCCCTTGTCCGTGCTTTTGAGAACATACGGTTTGAAGTCGTCACGCTTGTGGTTGTTGAAGGTTGCATATACTACGTTTGCGTTGAATTTGTCAGCAAGGATATCGCTCACGTATGTGTATTCAGGAACTCCCGGATAGGTCTTGTTCATCCTCCAGTTTGTGCCGCCGTCTTCGGAGACAGCAATCACGCCGTCATCACTGCCGGTGTAGAGGAGATCCTTCTGTACCCTTGACTCTGTAAGTGAGATGATGGTTCCCCACAGGGATGTGGACTTGTGCCTTGCCACTGCATCTGCCGGCCAGTACTTGTCCATTATCTTGAAGTTATCCCTGTTCTCGTTCCTGGTCAGATCCGGTGATATTGTTTTCCAGCTGCTTCCGCGGTCTTCACTGCGGAAGAGGAAGTTGGCTGCCATATAGATACGCTCATTGTTGTGCGGACTGATGAGGATGGGTGTGTCCCAGTTCCAGCGGTAGGTTAGCTCCCCTTCGCCCGGGAAGGGCTTGATGCTGACGCTCTGGCCGCTCTTCCGGTCATACCGCGAGGCGTTGCCGTACTGTGATTCTGTATAGACGATATTCGGGTCCTTAGGATCTATTGCAACCCAGAATCCGTCACCTCCCTGTGTCACAAACCAGTCATCATTTGTGACACCGTCACTTGTGCTGGCTGACGGGCCTCCCATGGAGTTGTTGTCCTGGGTGCCGCCGTAGATGTAATAGAAGGGATATGAATTGTCAACAGCTACCCTGTAGAACTGGGTCACAGGAAGGTTTGATTTGAAAATGAAGTTTTTCCCGTTGTCAAATGTTTCGTAGATACCGCCGTCACCCCCAATGTAGTAGTGTTTGGTATCCGTCGGGTCTATCCACATGGCATGATCGTCAACGTGACGCCCTTCATTGCTGACTCTCGAAAAGGTCCGGCCTCCGTCAACCGTTTCCATTGTGTATGTGTCGAGGCTGAATACCCTGTCAACGTCAACCGGATCACAGATAATCTTGTTATAGTACTGTCCGCTGGAGTGGTATGAATTCATTCTCTCCCATGAAGCGCCCCTGTTTACTGACCTGTAGAAGCCGCCCGATTCGCCCTGGGCTTCGACGATGAGGTAAAGTACATCAGGATTGACAGGAGAGATTGCAATACCCATTCCTCCTATGTCACCGCCGGGAAGGCCCTTCATTATCTTGTCAAAAGTCACCCCGCCGTTTGTAGACTTGTAAACTGCCGATTCCGGGCCCCCGCTGATCTTCATGCCCACATGTCTGCGGCGCTGTTCGCTCGTAGCGTAGATCACATCGGGGTTGCGGGGATCGAGGACCACGTTGTTGATACCGGTGTTCTCACTGATATTGAGGATCTTCTCCCAGCTTTTCCCTCCGTTTGCGGATTTATATAGTCCGCGTTCACCGCCCGGTCCCCAGACAGATCCTTCAGCAGCAACATAGATAACATCGCTGTTGCGCGGATCAATTGCTATTCCGCCAATCTGCCGTGACTCCTTGAGGCCCATGTTTTTCCAGCTTGCGCCGGCATCATCCGAGCGATAGACACCGTCACCCCATCCGAGGGCACGCTGATGGTTGTTTTCACCGGTACCTGCCCATACAACATTATGATTGTTAGGATCAATGACAATGCACCCGATGGAATAAGCCCCGTATTTGTCAAATATTGGCTGCCATGTGGTGCCGTTGTTCGTGCTCTTCCAGATGTTGCCCGATGCAACCGCGGCGTAAATCTCTGAGTGATTGCAGGGATTCACAGCAAGGTCGGCAATACGGCCGGATGCCCATGCAGGCCCGACGGACCTGAAGGTGATGGCACCGAAGAATGAAGAGGAGACGGAGGGTTTTACCTGGCTCTCCGATGCCTTCGGGTCTTTCCCTGCCTGTTTCTTCTGTGCCCACAGGCCGCATGAACCTGCCAGCACCATTACAATGATCAGTGTGAGGATTTTTTTCATAGAGGGGTATTATTGGTTAGTTACTGATTGCTAAGTTAAGATAAGGAAAATTGTCAGGTTAATTTTTAACGTTATTTAATTATTTTGCTGCGAATTAAATGGAACATCAATGAACAGCACATATTTCACGAGGAGGACTATAAGAAAATACGAATCACGCGGGGTTGATGAGAGCCTGCTTGAACGGATACTGACGGCGGGAACAAGAGCTTCAACCACAGGCAATATGCAGGTATACAGCATTATAGTCACCAGGGATGATGAAATGAAGCGGAGGCTGGCTCCGGCTCACTTCAACCAGCCGATGGTGACACAGGCGCCGGTGGTGCTTACATTCTGTGCCGACTTCAACCGTTTCAATCTCTGGTGCAGGCAGCGTGATGCTGAACCCGGATATGACAATTTCCTCTCCTTCATGACGGCTGCCATCGATGCGTTGATTGTCGCACAGACAGTTTGCTGTGCTGCAGAGGAGGAGGGACTCGGGATATGTTACCTCGGAACCGCCACATACAATGCGGACAGAATTATTGAGGTGCTTGAACTGCCGAAGGGGGTGGTGCCGGTGGCCACGGTGACCATCGGATGGCCGGCGGTAATCCCGGACCAGCCTGACAGGCTGCCGCTGGAGGCGGTTGTGCATTACGAAAAATACCGTGATTTTACCCCTGATCTGATTGATGAACTGTACAGGGAGAAGGAGTCAAGGGCCGACTCACAGCAATTCATTGCTGAAAATGGCAAAAGGACCCTGGCGCAGGTGTTCACTGATGTGCGGTACAAGAAGGCTGATAACGAGTACTTCTCTGCGAAATTCCTGGAGGTGATAAGAGACCAGGGCTTCATGACAAAATGAGTCCTTCTCCTCACTGTTCCTTGAAGTGACAGGACCAGGGCTTCTTGGAAAAATGAGTCAGGCTTCTCAAAATCTCTCAGAGTGACAGAAAAAACATCTCTTCTGACGCATTGAAATTATAAGTGTTTATTTTACATTTATAAAATGATTTATTATATTTGTGTCTGTGGCTCCCGGAGCGGGTCATGGTTTGTGTCAGAAGAGGCCAGGCCGGTTTGCACATATCTAATCAATTAACAGAGAAGTTACTATGAAAAGCCTGTTCAGAAACTGCCTGCCTGGTTTAGTTGCCAGTCTTATTACGCTGTCAGTTAACGGTCAGCAGGTGACCGATTCCGTAAATCTTGCCCTTACTGCCACGGTAACCACATCATACATCTCTTCATGGGAGACCCTTGCTGCTGTTAAAGACGGCTTTGAACCGTCAGGTTCTGCAGATCACTCCCACGGCGCCTACGGTAACTGGAACGGGGAAGCCGATTACGGAAAATTCAACTGGGTACAGTATGAATGGCCTCTGGCACAGAACATAACCTCCTCATCGGTTTACTGGTGGGATGACGGACTTGGAATT
>Ga0209202_1002511_pt1 | contig 10130 bp, 8 predicted proteins | sample AD_UKC032_MetaG_FD_184416 | JGI IMG/M metagenome (GOLD analysis project Ga0209202, IMG submission 184416) | Active sludge microbial communities of municipal wastewater-treating anaerobic digesters from USA - AD_UKC032_MetaG (SPAdes) (version 2) | ecosystem: Engineered > Bioreactor > Anaerobic >... | reverse complement strand
TTGAGCCATATCAGGTTCAGAAGAGGCTGAGCCATGTCAGCCTCAGGAACGGCCAGAATACCGTGAGCGCCATCACTGCAGAGACAACAGCATCAGTGACTGCGATCTGCCTCAGGTGTCTTGCCGGCCTCAGCGCGACGACGGACAGGCCGGCACGCATGACGAACTGCAGCGCAAAGAAAATGAAGATCCTCATTGAATAACGGTTCCACTCAAGCGCCTCCTCTGTCCTCCCCCTCACTATCATTGAAAAGGCATGTGATAATCCGCATGACGGACAGGGCTCACCGGTAAGCTTCTCGTGCACGCACGGCACCGGATACCGCTCTTCATCAGGTGAATAAAAAAGGGAGTAACCCATGATCAACAGGATTACTCCGGCAAGTATTATATTCAGAAGAAAATAAGGTTTGCCGGAAGGACCCGGTCTGAAACGGGACCTGCCGGTGTTGCCTGGCATCACCACTCTCCCTTGGTGGTATCCTTTTCGGTACCCTCCTTCAGGGTGTCAGCAGTTCCCTCAAGCTCCTCAAGCCTGTCGTGAAGGTCACCCTTCCTGGCTGAGGCTTTGATTTCAACTGACTCGTCATCATTGTTGATTTTGATTGTCACTTCATTGTCTCCGAATTCCTTCTCGAGATCATCCGTAACATCCTTGACAACCTTCTCTATATCAGTAGCCCAGCTGCCTGACTTGTTGGCGATTTTGCCGATTATAAAGCTCTGCGACACTGAAATCATCAGGGCAATAATGCCGACAACAAGTCCTCCGATGAGCATGCCCTGGTTATTGTTGGGCCTTGACAGACCCACGATCGCAAGAACGATGGCTATCACTGCCGGGATTATTGCAATCAAACCGACGCAGGGTATAACAGCTATCAGAAAGGCTATTATGGCGGTCACGAGGGCACCGACGCCCACGCCTGACTGTTTGCTGGTTTTTTCTTCTTCCATTGGTTCAAATATTAGTTGTTCATCATTTTCCTGTCAGGATATTTCTTGTATCCTGTTCTAAAGACGTCACAGGAACTTCAATGATGCGTCCCTTTTCTATATTTTTTATATAAAAAATGAATGTAGGAACTCTCTCAATACCCAGTCCGGGATACTCTTCAAGCGGAGCAATTTTATTTATATCGACACCGATGAGCCTTATTTTCTCTCTTGGGAATCCCCACAGATCAGTGAGCTTAAGGAACCGGGGCACCTCTCGCCTGCTGTCGGGGCACCATGTGCCAAGGACTATTGTAATCGTCAGATCATCAGTATTCTGACCCATCAGTTCGGCAAGGATTGCCTGGTCAGGCTGGTAGTCGCGGTACCCGGAAGAAAACCATTCCGAGTGCGGCTGATTGAGGAACATCGCAGGGCTGATATCGCCAAGGAGCCATGTTGTTGCATCGCGGAAATCCCATACGTGGGCAGCGGCCTCATCCTCGCCGGGTTTTCCGGCAAGTGCGGCATTGCCGAACGGAGCTGTCTCCGGAAGTCTTTCGGCCGCTGAAGGCTCCTCAGGAACGGCAGCGATGGCAGGTTCTGATGGCACTGTCCGGGCCTTCCGGGTACCGCATCCGGCCATCATGGCCATTGCGGCGATTGCGGTGATGATCAGGACTGTTCTCATACTGTTTGCAACAACAAAGATAATATCTGTTTTGCCGTTTTCGACACAGAGGTTCCCGGGCCGAAGATGGCAGCCACGCCGGCGTCATAGAGGAACTGGTAATCCTGCGGAGGTATGACTCCCCCGGCTATAACAAGTATATCCTCCCGGCCAAGCTTTTTGAGCTCACTGATCACCTGCGGGATCAGTGTCTTGTGTCCTGCTGCGAGGCTGGATACGCCAAGCAGGTGCACATCATTTTCCACAGCCTGCCTTGCTGCCTCGGCGGGTGTCTGGAAAAGAGGCCCGATATCCACGTCGAAACCGATATCGGCATAACCTGTTGAAATCACCTTGGCACCACGGTCATGTCCGTCCTGGCCCATCTTGGCTATCATGATGCGGGGCTGACGCCCTGCCCTGGTGGCGAACTCGGCAGCCATCGCCTTCGCCTCCCCGAAATCGGAGTCTGACTTGTACTCCGATGAATAAACTCCGGAAATTGTCCTTATCACTGCTTTATATCTTCCTGCTACTTTTTCACATGCGTATGATATCTCTCCAAGGGTTGCCCTCATGGAGGCAGCCTCCACGGCCAGTTCGAGGAGATTGCCCTCACCGGTCTTAGCGGCATGGGTGATGGCTTCAAGTGCCTTACGGCATGCCACCTCATCACGGTTGGCCTTCAGCTGCGCCAGCCTCCTGAGCTGCGAATCACGCACTGCTGTGTTATCCACCTCAAGCGTCTCAAGGGGATCCTCCTTCTCAAGCCTGTATTTGTTGAGGCCCACGATTGTCTGAGCGCGGGAGTCGATCCTTGCCTGCGCCCTGGCGGCAGCCTCCTCTATCCTCATTTTGGGTATGCCTGACTCGATTGCCTTTGCCATACCGCCAAGGCTCTCAACTTCCTCTATCAGCTCCCAGGCCTTGTGAGCAATCTCATGGGTAAGGGTCTCCACGTAATACGATCCTGCCCAGGGGTCAACCGACTTGCATATGCTTGTCTCTTCCTGCAGGAATATCTGTGTGTTACGGGCTATCCTTGCGGAGAAGTCCGTCGGCAGAGCTATGGCTTCGTCGAGGGCGTTTGTGTGAAGACTCTGGGTATGACCCAGTGCTGCAGCCATTGCTTCAATACAGGTGCGCCCAACATTGTTGAAGGGATCCTGCTCGGTGAGGCTCCAGCCCGAGGTCTGGGTATGGGTACGAAGCGCAAGCGATTTGGGATTTTTAGGATTGAATTCGCTGACGATCTTCGCCCAGAGCATTCGTGCCGCACGCATCTTGGCAACCTCCATGAAGAAGTTAAGGCCGCTGGCCCAGAAGAATGAAAGGCGGGGTGCAAAATCATCAATATTCAGGCCTGTATTCACTCCAGTGCGGAGGTACTCCAGCCCGTCGGCGAGGGTATAGGCCAGCTCGATGTCGGCAGTGGCGCCGGCCTCCTGCATATGGTAACCGGAGATTGAGATGCTGTTGAATTTCGGCATCTTCTCTGAGGTATACCTGAAAATGTCGGCAATTATGCGCATCGAGAATGACGGCGGGTAGATATAAGTATTACGCACCATGAACTCCTTCAGGATGTCATTCTGAATGGTACCCTGAAGTTCGCTCAGCTTCGCTCCCTGCTCCAGCCCTGCAACAATGAAGAAGGCCATAACCGGCAACACGGCACCATTCATTGTCATTGAGACCGACATCTGGTTAAGGGGTATCTGGTCAAACAGAATCTTCATGTCGAGGACAGAGTCTACTGCCACTCCGGCCTTGCCAACATCACCCACAACACGCTCATGATCAGAGTCATAGCCGCGGTGTGTTGCCAGGTCGAAGGCTACCGACAGGCCCTTCTGACCAGCAGCGAGGTTTCTGCGGTAAAAAGCGTTTGACTCCTCAGCCGTCGAGAATCCGGCGTACTGCCTGACTGTCCATGGCTTCATTGTGTACATCGCTGAATACGGCCCTCTGAGGAAGGGGGGAATGCCGGCAGCATATCTCAGATGCTCCATTCCCCTGAGATCCTCACCTGAATAGACTCCCTTGAGCTTTATCCGCTCCGGTGTCTCCCACAGAGGGCTGATCCCGTTGGCTTTCTCCCACTGTTTTATGTTTCTTGAAGGTACTGAAACCTTCAGAGGGTCAATCTTTGTAAAATTCGGTCTTTTGCTCATCTCCGGTCAGTTAATTCCCAGTATCCTGTTGAACATCTGCAGTGTCTCAAGCACATTTGATCTCAGGCTTATGAAATGTTCCAGTCCTGCAGCCTTCAGCTCGTCAGTGCAGGGCGGATTTCCAGCCACAACAACAACGGCCCTTCCTGCTGTGATGGTGAAGGCTTCCTTCGCCACAGTGGCATACTCCTCATCGGAGCTGCAGAGGACGATAATGTCCGCCTTTGACTCCAGTGCTGCATTTACGCCGTCAGTAACATTCTCAAACCCGTTGTTGTCCTTCACCTCATAGCCGGCCACGGCGAAGAAGTTGGACGAGAACTGTGCCCTGGCCCTGCGCATCGACAGATCGCCGATAGTAAGCATGAATGCAAGAGGCCTGTGGCCGGATCTCTCCGTGGCCAGCCTCAGCTTCTCAAACTCATCTGCACCGCGGGCGGGGATGATCGGTTTCACATCACTGTCAGGCGATGGCTTGTTTTCCGTAATCAGTTTGTCCGGATCATGCCGTGGTGCCTGGCTCTCCCTGAAATCAGGGTACTGGTTGGTGCCAAGCAGGATCTCCTTCCTCTTTGCCATATCGGCCTTCCTTGCCGCAGCTGTTGAGGCAATGTTCTCCTGGATGGTTCCCTTGCGCAGTGCTGCAAGGAAGCCTCCCTCATTCTCAATCGCTGTGAAAAGCTTCCATGCCTCAGCTGCAATCATGGCCGTCAGTTCCTCAATATAGTATGAGCCTGCGCCGGGGTCTGCCACCTTATCGAGGTGCGACTCCTCCGCCAGGAGCAGCTGCTGGTTGCGTGCGATTCTCCGGGAGAACTCGTCGGCATTGCGGAACACTGTGTCAAAGGGTTCGACTGTGATCGACTCTGCTCCGCCAAGGACTGCCGACATGGCTTCGGTCTGAGTGCGGAGCATGTTGACATACGGGTCATACAGTGTCTTGTTCCACCTGCCGGTTATGGAATGAATATGCATCAGGGCAGCTTCCTCCATTGTAGTGCCGTACTCCCTGGCAATCACGGCCCATAGCATCCTGGCTGCGCGAAGTTTGGCTATCTCCGGGAAGAAGTCCGGACCGATACCGAGGGTGAATCTCATGGCACCGGCGGCTGCATCAGCACTGATGCCTCTCTCCGTCAGTGCGGCCATGTACTCGCTGCCAAGTGAAAGTGTATATGCCAGTTCTGCAACGGGGCCCACACCGGCATTGTTGAAGAGCGTCCCGGAAGGCTCGAGGCATCTTATGCCGGGCTCTGTTGCTGACTCCCTTACAAGGTCAGCAAGATAATCCAGCCCTTCCTCAACTGTAACGCATAGCTTGCCGTTGGCAGCAAGCCTGCCCAGCGGATCGGCAGATACCGTAATACTTACCTGCTTCATGTCTGCCTTGGTCGCCTTTAGCCATGCCTTCAGAGCAGAGAGAAGCTCCTTCGCCTTACCTGCAACAGAGAAGTTAAGCTCTACGCTCTCCGGGTGAATGCCCTTGAGCAATCCGGATATGAATTCAGGTGTGACCGACTCCGGGTCAGTGATTACGAAGCCGAGTGATGTGACACCTCTCATCAGAATATCAAGAGCCTGCGCATTTGCAGCCTCACAGTCAGTGACTGAAATGTCCTGTCTCACAAGCCAGCTGTTGCCCGAGACCTTCACTCCTCTTACATAGGGGAAGTCTCCCGGCAGGAGATTGCTGTGTGTCAGGCTGTCCGTATCCTCCTGTCTGTAGAAAGGCCTGACAGCCAGGCCGTCACGGGTTCTCCATATGAGTCTCTTGCTGAAATCGGCCCCCTTCAGATCAGCGGTGATCTTCTCCATCCATGCCTCTGTGGAGACGGGCGGGAATTGTTCAAATAACCTTTTGCTCTTATCCATCAGGATCGTTGTTGCTGAGGGTTGTAAATAAATGTTTTCTAAGCCTGTTAAACCATGCTTTTTATCATGACGTGATCACACCTTTCCACCGAATTCCATCAGGTATGCCTTGATGAATTCATCTATCTCCCCGTCAAGCACAGCCTGGGCGTTGCCAGCCTCGTAGCCGGTGCGCAGGTCCTTGACCAGCTTGTAGGGGTGCAGCGTGTAGGAGCGTATCTGTGATCCCCACTCTATCTTCTTCTTCGCACCTTCGATCTTATCAATCTCCTCCTGTCTCTTTCTGAGTTCCATCTCGTAGAGGTGTGATCGGAGCAGGCGGAGGGCGTTCTCCTTGTTCTGGCCCTGGGAGCGCGATTCCTGGTTCTCTATGACCAGGCCGGTAGGCGCATGGCGAAGACGTACTGCCGTCTCCACCTTGTTTACGTTCTGCCCTCCCGCACCTGAGGAGCGGAAAGTCTCCCATGTAATATCGGCGGGGTTGATTTCTATGACGATGTCATCATCCACCAGCGGTGCGACGTACACGGAAGCGAATGTGGTCTGACGTTTGCCCTGGGCGTTGAAGGGTGATATGCGGACCAGGCGGTGTACTCCGTTCTCGCTCTTGAGGTAGCCGTAAGCGTTTTCGCCCTCGAACTCGAGGGTTACTGTCTTGATGCCGGCTTCATCGCCCGACTGGTAGTAAGCTTCTGTGATCTTGTAGCCGCTCTTCTCGCCCCACATGAGGTACATTCTCATGAGCATCTGGGCCCAGTCGTTGCTCTCAGTGCCACCGGCTCCGGCGTTGATCTTCAGCACGGCTCCCAGCCGGTCCTCCTCACGCCTGAGCATATTGCGCAGTTCAAGCTTCTCAAGTGCTGCCAGGGATTTTGCATACTGGGCCTCCAGTTCCTCGTCGGAGGCTTCTCCCTCCCTGTTGAAATCGAAGAGTACTATCAGGTCTTCCACGGCAGTATCGACTGCTGCGAAGGCTGTCGTCCAGCTCTTGACAGAAGCGATCTCCCGCATTAGTTCCTCCGCTTTTTTCGGATCATTCCAGAATCCCGCGGTGTGGGTGATCTCTTCCTTTTCTTTAATAAGATTTAATCTCTGGTCGACGTCAAAGATACCTCCTTAACGCATCCCGGCGTTCAACGAGGTCTTTTATCTGGTCATTGTTTATCATGGTCTTGTAATGTTTGGCGCAAATATAGTAAATGGAAGGAAATAGACCAGTCGGCAATTTGCAGTCTGCAGTCTGCGGTTTTCAGTCTTCAGTCTTCAGTCTTATATCATTCAATTAATAATGATTTTGACTGTTGATTGCCGACTGCCGACTGTGGACTGCCGGTTTCCGGCAGGATTGGCCGCAGGCCATATAGCATTGTAATGGCAGGCCGTTACAATTCTGAATCCTCTACGAGGAAATATTTTCTTTCTATTTCTCCGTACTACAATTCTTGATGCGCTCCGCGCAATTTTTGGCCGCAGGCCATACAGCATTGCAGATGATGGAATCACCCCCGTCGATTGGCCGCAGGCCATAAAGCATTGTAATGGCAGGCCGTTACAATGCTGAATCCTCTACGAGGAAATATTTTCTTTCTATTTCTCCGTACTACAATTCTTGATGCGCTACGCGCAATTTTTGGCCGCAGGCCATATAGCATTGCAGATGATGGAATCACCCCCGTCGATTGGCCGCAGGCCATTCAGCATTGCAGATGATGGAATCACCCCAGTCGATTGGCCGCAGGCCATACAGTATTGCAAATGATGGAATCACCCCCGTCGATTGGCCGCAGGCCATAAAGCATTGTAGAACAAATATATTTCTAATAAACCCTGAACCCGGAAAAATAACCCTGCTCAAGCACGATACCAAAATCATTCGTATTGCGGACCAGCACACTGATCGTGTTGGACGGGGAGAGCTTCATTGTGATGCTTCCAAGTAACGAACCTGAAGTTGAAGAGTTGATTATAACCTCCTCGCGGTCATCAACAATCTTCAGGATGACCCGCAGGCCGCCGGGCAAGTTCATTGAAACATTGAATGTGTAAATCCCCTCAAACGGAGGCTTAAACTCACCTGTAACCGTGTTGTAGGTTCCCCCGACATTGTAATTCGGGCCGGTTGTGGCATCAGCGAAAATAACTTTAGCCTCCCCCCTCGCAGGGAGTGTCACCGTGGCACCCTGCCCAAGACTTGCCCTGAACGCTGCCATCGGTTCGAGAACAACGCCCTGACCTCCAGTAATTGAGAGGGCCCTTGTGGAAGAGTTGTACTGCAGATCCTGTATCTCATTCTCCGGATCAGTATCAACCGTAACGGACTTATTCACTCCCGAGATGGAAAGCCTGTTTCCATCCAGCGTCAATTCCTGAAGCAGTGTTTTCCCTGCATAAAGTGCATACGGAACAGACATGAAGGAGATAGTACCCATACGCTTCCATCCGTTGCCAAGATCGATATCGACCTGAAGTGAATGGTTTCCCGTTGACCAGTCGATCCCGGAGAAAGTTCCGTTAATAGCCTCTCCGTCTCCGATGATGAGGGAAAAGACACCGTACTGTGATGTAGTTGTATGGTGCAGCTCCTCGTATACAACAGCCGCACCTGCAAGTATTGCGAACTTCACGTCAACGGGTTCATTTCTGATCTCGCCGCTTTCATCACGGGCCACTGCCTGGTAGTGAATTCCCGGAGGCACCGTTCCTGATTCCTGGCCCATTACAAACCCTTCTCCTGCAACGGACAACAGTGCAGCCAAAATAAAACAACTGATAAGTCCTTTCATTTTCATCGCTTTACATCTTAAGAATCTTCGCTTCATCAACTTCGCCGTCAGACCTGACCACCCTGACCAGGTAAAGGCCTTTATACCAGGACTGCATGTCTATCAGTCGCTTATGATAGTAACCACCGTTGGAGTACGTGCTCCAGCCATCGGCCTGCAAGTCAAGCACCTCCCGGTAGACAATGGCACCGGCAATATTTGATACGGTTATTTTATAAGACCACGGAAGTGCGACTCCGGCGAAGATTTCCAATGTCAGCACACCATCCTTATCGCCTTCCACTGAGACCGGATTGGGATAAAATCTGACACCGCTGTCATCAGACGGATCGGGCTTAATGACGATGGCTGGCTGCTGGAATCCCTGTGTAAGACTGATTCCATCAGCTGTTAACAGCTGAATTACCGGTTCACCCACTGTATGCTGATAGAAGATGGCAATATTGGTATTGTAATGTACAGCAGCCCCCGAGACAATGACCTTGTGCGACAGTTCCTGCGAAAAAGTCAGAGAGCAGGCAAGAGCGATTATTATACTTGTAAACAACCCCTTCATATCACAAACCCGAGTATAATTCAACCCAAAAGTAACACTTTTTACACAGAACCGGGCCTTTCAGTCAACAGTTTGAGGCTTTTGAGAGGCTCGGTGAACCTGAAGAGGAGGGCGAGGAGCAGTCCTGCGGTCATTTGCATTGCTGATGCCGCCCACCATGAAAGTCCTGTCCCGCGCAGAAGCCATCCGGCAAGAAAGGTCAGCAACAGCATCAGGATGTACGCCATCACCCTGCCTGAACCATTGAACCCGGCAATTGGCTTCCCGGAACAGGTGTTTCCGGTGACCGTACTCTCCTCGTCGGGAAATCCTGTCGCGCCAACTCCGGCAACTTGAGATCCGGTCATACCCCTTTCCCTGCCGGCAAATCCCGACATGGTCCCGGCGACAGCCAGCATGCAGGCAGCGGCCACCAGCAACTGGGTTACCAGGGCAGTTATTGCCGCCCCGACAGAGCCATACTCCGGGATGAGTATCCTGTTAAGCACTATGTTGATTACCATTCCTGACCCTGTTATTGCTCCGAGCAGTTTAAGCCTGCCTGCTGCAGTGAGCATAGTACTGTAAATAAATATTGCACCCACCGGAACCAGGGTCAGCATCAGCAGCCTGAAAGCTCCGGTTGCATCAGCTGCCGGCGAAGGATACAGAAGGCCCAGAATTTCTCCCGGGAATGTAGCGAGGGTCACCGCCCCTATGCCCAGCGGAGCCAGAAGCATTCGCCCAGCCATGGCAGCAAGTGGCCTGATATTATCGCCTGAGGCCAGTCCCCTTGACATGATTGGCAGAAGCAAACCTCCGAACATCATCGGTATCATTGCCAGGGCATCAAACAGTCGGAATGCCTGCGCATAGTTTCCGGCCTCGGTGGCCCCGTCAGGCAGCAGACGTTCAATCATCACGGAATCAGTCCTCCAGTACAGAGTCATTGAAAAGACAACCGCTGCATATGGCAGTCCCGTTACAATGATACTCCTCAGAACAGCGGCATCAGGCCTCAGCCCGGAGACCCTGCCTCTGCGAACAACGATTACGAATGCGACACACATAACGGTAAAATAAGCTGCCGTCTGCGCCCATATGAACCCCTCAATGCTGAACGCCCCGTCTGCAATGCCGCCCCATAGAAGCACCGAGCA
>Ga0209202_1002507_pt1 | contig 10141 bp, 11 predicted proteins | sample AD_UKC032_MetaG_FD_184416 | JGI IMG/M metagenome (GOLD analysis project Ga0209202, IMG submission 184416) | Active sludge microbial communities of municipal wastewater-treating anaerobic digesters from USA - AD_UKC032_MetaG (SPAdes) (version 2) | ecosystem: Engineered > Bioreactor > Anaerobic >... | reverse complement strand
TGAGTTCAGTCACATCTTAAACGGTGACTCCCGACTCAATGTTCAGTTGATCGGTATCCTTTTCGGCATCCTTTTTATGGGAATCGTCGGAAGAAAAATTATATCACAGGGACGCCTCTCCCTCAGATTGGGTTTACCAATCATCGCCGGAGGGGTTTGCCTGATCGTGATCGGTTACATGGGAACCTTTTTGGGCAGGCTGATGCAATGTGCCGTAGCTCGTCAGAAGGAATTCCTGGCAGACGCATCCTCCGTTCAGTTCACGCGCAATCCGCTGGGATTGGCGGGCGCCCTAAAGAAAATCGGGGGTTCCGCTTTCGGCTCGCGTATTCAATCGGCCAGCGCCAGACAGGCCAGCCACTTGTTCTTCGGCGAAAGTCATCCCGATGAGATATTCCCTTTTCTGGCCACACATCCGCCGCTGACTGAACGCATCCGGCTTCTGGATCCTTTATTTGACGGCAAATTCATAAAAATGGAAAATGACCGGCTTACAGCCAAACCGGAGTATTCAACCCCCTTCTGGGGCACCACACGCCACATTCCACCCGGATCGTCTTTCCTGAATCTCATTCCCGCGGAAATAATTCATCGTGTCGGAAATCCGTTCAAAGAAAATATTGAAAAGAGCCAGACCCTTCTCCAATCCATACCGGAGGACATTATCAAAGCCGTGAAGACACCCCAGGGCGCTGCTTGCATCATTTATGCTCTTTTGATGGATACCGACGCGGCACGGCGTGAAGCGCAGGTGTCCGCTCTAGACAGAGCAATGGTCTTGCAAGGTCAGGCGGACCGTGTCGTGAAAATCGACGGACAATTATCGGGTCTGCAACAAGACCTCCGACTGCCATTAATCGAACTGGCCATACCGGCACTCATGGGATTAACAAGCATGGAAAAAAGAAATTTTTTATTGATCCTCCATTCGTTCATTAACGCCGATGGACAAATGAGTCTTTTTGAATTATCCGTTCAATGGATTTTAGACAAATATCTTAATCCATCCGAAAAGCTCTTTCCAAGTGTCACGCTCTTTTCATATTCCCAGGTTGGTTTGGACATTATCACACTGCTCGGGGCGCTGGCCTGTGCCGGACATACAAGCAACAAAATTCAAGCGGAGAATGCCTTTCAAACAGGCCTTTCCAGGATTCCGGAACTGGCCGCACGCAAACCCGTTTTTGCTTTTAAAGATAACGCTTCCTACGCAAGCGTGAACAAGGCACTTACCGATCTGAACGCAGCGTCCTTTAAAATCAGAGAATCGGTTATCGACGCCTGCGCACACTGCGTCTTTGCGGACAAAACTGTGACGGTTGAAGAAGGGGAGCTCCTGCGTGTCATCGCGCTCGCGCTCCAATGCCCACTGCCACCATTTGCTGCCGAAAAGCAGACACCTTCGTGAGCATCTTATTGACCGATTGATAGGAAACCGGCAAGTTCCGGAGATGATCACGTCATTCGATTGCCAATTACCAGATCCTATGTTAAAGGTCAGCCATGTCGATCTGGAATAAGAAAAGCAGAATCCTGGTGACCTGTCCGAAAGGCGTTGCGCCTTATTTGAAGGCGGAAATCGCAGCATTGGGATTCCCGATCCTGCATGAAATGGATACCGCCATTTCAACTGAAGGAACGCTCACAGACACGATGCTGCTGAATCTTCATTTGCGCACAGCCCAGCGCGTCCTGTATCAATTGCAAATATTCAAAGTTATTTCTCCCGGCGCTCTTTATGAACGCATCAATGCCATACCATGGGAGACACTCCTGCACGATTCCGGCCCCAACGCTTATGTTTGCGTCACGTCGGTTGTAGATAATTCCCTGGTGACCGATTCGCGCTTTGTCAACCTCAAGGCTAAGGACGCCATCGTTGACCGAATCCGGGAAAAGAGCGGCATCCGGCCTGATTCCGGCCCGGAAAAAGACAAGGCCGTTATTCACGTTTACTGGCGTAATGATCAGGCGATGGTTTATATCGACACCTCCGGCGACCGACTTTCGCTGCGCGGCTATCGCAAGATACCGCTGGCCGCGCCGATGCAGGAAACCCTGGCGGCGGCTTTGATTCTGGCAACGGAATGGCAGGGCAGGACGCCTTTTGTCAACCCGATGTGCGGCAGTGGAACGCTGGCCATTGAAGCGGCCCTGATCGCGCTCAATCGTGCACCGGGACTGGGACGCAACAATTACGGTTTTATGTACATTAAAGATTTCCCCTATGAACTCTGGCAGGGGATGCGCAAAAAAGCCCGTATGGAATCCAAAAAAACATTACCGTCGAAAATTCTCGCCACAGATATTGACGCTGCAGCCGTGCAGGCGGCACGCCAAAACGCGAAAACGGCGGGCGTTGATCTTCTGATCGAATTTGCGACCTGCTCTTTTCAAGAAACATCCATTTCGGGAGGAGGCGGCATCATCATGATGAATCCTCCCTACGGCGAGCGTATGGAACCTCTCAAAATTCAAACGCTGCGTCCCGACCGAAAGAAAGAAATCGCACCGGGTCAGAGAGTCATTCTCCGCAAGGCTGCCGACCTGGTTCATAAAAGCAACCATCCCAGCGCTCTGCAACGATTGGAAGCGCTCTACGAAGGATGCGGTGATTGGTTCAAAAGCATCAGCCGGGGCTATCGCGGCTATATTTTCACCGGCAATTTGGACATGATAAAAAAAGTGGGGTTACGCACCAAGCGTCGGATGGCTTTTTACAATGGTGAAATCGAATGCCGCCTGCTGGAATATGAGCTTTACGCAGGCAGCAAAAAGCAGTCATCCCAGGAGAATCAATTTATTTTTCCACCCAAAATTGATTAGTCTAATTTCTTTTTCGCCTCTTTCTTCCTGGCTTTTGCCATGGCCTTCAGTGCTTTCTTGTCCGGAATTGCCGCAGACACAGAGGTCTTTTGGGGTAATTCTATTTGCGGAGCATCATCGGGTAAAACGGATGGCACCTCTGCCATCCTCAACGCATCCGGTATTTCATGTTGCTTGGTGCGGCGCAGACGAATCCTGGCAATGATGGCTTCTGCAAACATCTTGCCGAATTGGCCGATAAATCCGGCGATCAGGACAAGAATCACCCATTTGAGAACCGACCAGGTACTGATATAATTTAAAATATCCGTCATTGAAAAAGCACCAACTCCATACAATAAAAATACTATGCGTTGCTGTCAGCCGTCTATTTTTGAAATGACACGCACTGTTTTGACTTTTTTATACAGGAAAACCCATCGATATGACAAGGCCTATTATCCCCTTGACTAAAAGTTGAATTCCTTGGCGGGTCGTGCTACAGAAGTTTATGTAATCATTGAACGTATCATGTTTAAGGAGTTTATCTTACATGTACGGTCTAAGCCTTAAAACAATAGCATGGATCATCGTCATTTTCATTTGTGCCTGTTCATCTCTGCAAATAAAGCAGCGACAGGACGTGGCTGCCGTCTGTGCCGAGACGAAACCTTCGTTCTTTGAAGCGTGCAGAAAGGGCGATGTTACAAACGTCATGTGCCTCGTGGAAGAAAAAATCGTTGATGTCAACGAAAGAGACAAATACCAATGGACAGGCTTAATGTATGCGATACAAAATGGACATGAAAACCTGGCTGAGTATTTCCTGATCAAGAAAGCGAACATAAATCAGCAGGACAAGGACGGTCTTACTCCGCTGATGATTGCCGTCAATGAACGTCATCCGAACCTTGTCGAATTCTTGCTGCAAGCGGGCGCTGACCCGGTCATGCAGGACAGGCACGGATACGCGGCACTAATGTGGTCTATATACAACAAGAGTTGGGACAGCATCCCCCTTTTGCTGGCAACTGGAAAAGGCATTGATCTGCAAAACGGATTCGGTGAAACGGCTCTGCATCTGGCGGCCTATTATAATCAGCCGGATATCGTCTCCATGCTTGTGAAAATGAATGCCCCTATCAATATTCAGGATCAACAGGGTCTGACGCCTCTGATGCTGGCCGCACAGTATGGATCGGAAAATATGGTTGCCTTCCTTGTGGAAAATCAGGCAGACTTGAAGCTGAAAAACACGGTAGGCGAAAACGCCCTTGATCTGGCCAGGAAAAGAAATCGACAAAAGACCGTTGAATATCTGGAGACGAGGATTAAGAAGGAATGAACAGGCAAACAGATTATTCAAAATTGCTGGGGATAATCACGCTGGCCTGTCTGATGCTGACGAGCCTGATGAATTGCAGTTATCTGAGCATCCCCGCAAGGGATGATGTTGCGTCAAAGGCTATTCATGCAAAAGGGGACAACAACGCGACGGTTTATAACTCCGCTGTGATTAAAGGCCAAATTACCGGCGCTGATAATGGCAAAGTTTCCACATTCATCATCGCACATCGTTTGGCGGATGTCAGCGGAGAATCGGCCGAATATCTGGCCGTCAATAATTCCGGTGCATTCATGCTTTACCTGCCCGAGGGTCGCTATCAGTTATACACCATCGCAGACTACAACCATAACGGAATATATGAGAATGACGAAATATCCGGAGTATATGGATCATTCTTTTCTCCAAAAGAAATATCCATTCGTGAAAACGAGCTGATCACCGACGTCGTAATCCGAACCGCCAGACCCAACGGCAATCAAATAAATTTTTCTCGGGAAACCGCCCTCAAGAAGAAACAGGATGTTGTCAAGCAAATTACGCATAATGGCCAGGTATTAAAAATTTATCATGAATATTATTCGCCTGAAAACGCACAGACAGGCTACTGGCATCCATCCTCCTTTATGAAGGTATTTGGCGCTCACATCTATATGGTTGGAGAATACAGTCCCCGTAAAATTCCCATACTCTTTGTTCACGGCACGGAAGGTAGCCCGCAGAACTGGATATATCTTTATATGCGATTAGACCAGAGCCGTTATCAGCCCTGGTTCTTTTATTATCCATCGGGCATTCGTCTGTCTCTCGCCGCAGCCCTGCTCAATGAAGAGCTACGGGAGCTACATAAAAAGTACGGCTTCCAGAAAATGGGTATTGTCGCCCATAGCGTAGGCGGCCTGACAACCCGGTCATTCCTGACCCGCTTTGCCTCCGATAATCAAAATAATTTCATAAAGCTGTTCGTGACATTTGCCACACCCTGGAGCGGATTCGGCTTAGCCGATGCCTCGCAGATTCTGATCCACAAAAGCATTCCTGTCTGGATGGATCTGGGAACGCAAAGTCCTTTCATCAAAACCACTCTGGAGAACAGGCTGCCACCGAACATCCGCCATTATATTTTCTACGGTGAAAATGACAAACACTGCGGAAGTACAGCCACGGATGATCGGGCCGTCACCAGCGCCGTCGCGACCTTCGCTTTCAACTGCGATCATACGTCCATTTTAAGCGACCGCAAAGTATTTTTAAAATTCAATGAAATCCTGGAAAAGGAACTATGGTAAATGAGGAAATAGTCAAGCCGGTTCATAATAATTAAATCAGGAGACCGAATGAAAATCATCCGTTTTGTTTCAGAACGTCAGGACATATTTTATGGCGTTTACTCTTCAGACCATCCCGAATCAGCAAAAATCATCGAAGGCGATCTTTGGGGGTCTTACCAATTCAGCTACGAAGATGCAAAAATCAGGCAATTGCTTCCTCCCGTCGTCCCGGTCAATATTCTTGCGCTGGGTATTAACTACAAAAAGCACGGCGATGAAACCGCGATGTCCTATCCGGATCAGCCGATCTTATTTATCAAGGCAACCAGCAGTATTATTGGACACAAGGAATCCATTCTCCTGCCTGATGCGGGGGCTGATTTTGTGGACTATGAGGCGGAGTTGGCTGTCCTAATCGGAAAGAAAGCAAAAAACATTGTGCCCCGGGAAGCCATGGACTATATACTGGGCTACACCTGCGCGAACGACGTAAGCGCACGAGACTGGCAATTTGAAAAGCAGAAGGGACAGTGGGCCAGGGGAAAAAGCTTTGACACCTTCTGCCCGCTCGGCCCCTGGATTGTTACGAAGGATGAAATCGACAATCCCAATGATCTGGGCATTCGCTGCCTGCTCAACAATCAGACCGTTCAGGAATCACGAACATCGGAAATGATTTTCAACATTTCGGACATCGTCAGTAACCTGAGTTGCTCGATGACACTTCTGCCCGGCACAGTGATTTTGACCGGCACACCGGAAGGTGTCGGATTTACGCGCCAGCCGCCCTTGTTTCTCAGGGATGGCGATGTCGTCAGCGTCGAAATTGAAAAGATCGGAACCCTGACAAACCGGGTTATCGCAGAGCCATGAAAATTATTTTCACTAAGATGATTCCGCTACATCGATTTGCGGCCATCAATCTTTTCGGAATCTTATTCGCACCGAAAGGCATAAAACTTTCTTCCCAAACCGTTAATCACGAAGCCATCCATACAGCGCAAATGAGAGAAATGTTATTTGTCTTCTTTTATCTCTGGTATCTGATCGAATGGTTGATTCGATTATTTTGTAAAGGAAACGCCTACCGGAATATTGCCTTTGAAAAAGAAGCCTATCAAAACGATCACAACAAAAATTATTTAAACAGCCGAAAACCTTATAGTTGGTTCAAGTTCTTTTAAATCGTCAATCTGGCTAAACCCTGATCAACCTCTACATTCAATGGGCATTACAAGTGATTGGCATAAATCGATATGGGAGGAAGATCCTTCTTTACAGGCCCCGCAGAGAATCCGGTCTGAGCAGTTTTTCGTCCCGTTCAGACAGAACCTTATCCACCAGAGCAATCATTTTTTGTTTGTCTTTCTGCAGCGTACCGGTAATGGGCAGATAGTTGGAGGCGTGCGTGCCGACAAATTTCAGATGGTCCATGGTTATATTTTCGAAAATCTGCTTCATCTCGGCCAAAGTCTCAAAAGGATCCAGCAACTGAAATTCGCCTTTCTGCACCTGACGATAGAGAACCGTTCCCGGCACAGGGGTAACGGTCAGGGCGGCCAGATACTGGGGTTTCATCTCATTACAGATTCTGGCCGTAGCCAGCGCATGACGAACAGAGGCCTCACCCGGGCCGGCCAGTCCGAGCAGAACCATGGCGGATAAATTAATATCGGCTTCCACCAGCCGCTGGCCGGCCTGAAGCATCTCATCATACCCTACGCCTTTTTTGACTTTCTTCAGCAATGCATCATCGCCTGTCTCCACACCGATATAAGCTTTGGTGAGACCGGCTTTCCTCAGCGTTCGCAATTCCGCAGGCGATTTCGATAAGGTACTTTGCGGCCCCACATAGCTGCCGACATGACGCAAGGAAGGAAAAGTTGAATAAAGCGTATCAATGATTGTCCGCAGAGTGTCCGTCTCGATGGCGATCGCATCGCCGTCGCACAGGAATACTTTTTCCAGGTCGCCGTAGTAATCTTTGGACATGCGAATATCTTCCAAAATATCGGCGGTCCCTCGCACGCGATACTTTACGTCCTTATACATACCGCAAAATGTACACTGATTATGAGAACAACCGATGGTGCACTGAAGCAGGTAGCTATTCGCCTCACTGAAGGGCCGGAAAATATTTCCTTCGTATCTCAAAACATTTTACCTTTATTTTTTCCGGTTCTAAATCAAATCGCCGGGCAGGGAACAGTCGGGTGCCCTGCGAGCTATGAGCTAAAGCAGACGCTCAGCGCCGGAGATGATGACCGTTGTTTTGATGCCGCCCGGCGGATCCCGCGTGAAAACAATCATAAAAGGGATACTCCCGTTGGGGATCACCCGTTCATTTAAATTGTCGCGGCCTTCCGCCAAGGATAGTCTTTTTAAGATTTCTTCTTCGGACATGTTGGTAAGCTCTTCATCCGTCAGAACATTACCCGCAAAACTCTCCCGCTCACCCAGCACAACCGCATAAGCATCCAGGATCTGCGCTTTAACCATTACACGAGCAACGGAAAAATCCGCCTGATTGACCGCAGTTCCTTCTATAATTCGGATATTACCCAGAATGTAATTATTTATCACCCGCTGCCGGATATCCTGAATTTTGACTTGTCCTTTCACAGCCTGACCCTCTGCCTGTTGTGAAACTCCAATGTACTTTTGGGCAATCTGTATTAAACGTTCACCCCGCTGTGGGAAAACGACAAAATATACGATGGCCGGTATCACAATAATGACCAAAATTGTCCAAAGCGTAAACATCCACAGCCGGCTTCTTTTCTTACGAGCCGGGGGGGCCGGCATTTCACCGGAAGCTTCCAGGGATTCGTCCATCTCATCATGGTTCTCAGACTCCGGTCGTAATTCCATATCTGTTGGGGGCATCCCTGTCATTTTCTCCGGCTTGAAATCCGGCTTCGATTCGTCGGCTACGGTTTGGGGGGGAGTCATGACAGCATCAGGGGAGTGGGTTAAGTCTTCATCCGGAGCGGCTTCACCGCGCGCTGCAACAGCCGGCTCGAAGGATAATCGACCGGTTGTTTTTTCCGGCGGGATTTCTTTTGAAAAAGTAGGCGATGCTTCCGGCGAGACGGCCGACGCCTTTACGTTTAATGGATTATCCTGAAAGAAAACATGCTGGCAACGGCTGCAACGCATCCACAAACCGTCACCTTCCATTTGAGCATCATCAAAACGGAATTTTGTCCGGCACTGCTTGCATTGTACAATCATTGATCTCCCTCTTTCCCCTGGTCAACCTTGGTTGAAATCACATAAACATCCGGCAAAAAGCGATACTGTTCGCTGAAATCCAAACCATAGCCGACGATAAAACCCTCATCCATGGTAAAACCGACATAATCCGCTTCAAAGGGCACTTTTCTTCTTTCTCGCTTGTCCAGAAAAGTGCAGACTTTTATGGATTTCGGATTTCTAAGTTTCAGCGTATCAGCAATATGCCGTAACGTCAAACCGGTATCGATAATATCCTCGACAATCAGAATATCCCGGCCTTCAATGGTCAGTTCCACATCCTTGGTAATGACAATATTGCCTGAACTTTCAGACGATGCGCCATAACTGGCCGCCCTTATAAAATCCGTCTGACAGGAAATGGACATTGCCCGTACCAGGTCTGCCATAAAAATAAAAGCGCCCTTGAGAACGCCAATCATCAGGATTTCTTCCCCTGCATAGTCACGGGAAATCTCATCGGCCAATTCCTGCACCCGCCTGGTTATTTCAGACCGGCGGATGAGAATTTCCTTCGATGACGTGGACATGTCGGGATGCTCCTTCTTGTCGTGTAGCGGATGACGGATATTACTCAAGTTTTCTTCTACCTGTCAATAAAAAATCAAAACCGTTCATAATACAACGATACCAAGCTCTCTATATTGGTCCAAATCATATTTTCTGCAGCGGCGAGTTCTTCCGCGTCATGAAATTCGGAGGACAGGCTGAGCAATATGGAATTGAGCGGTGATATTTCCCTGCCGAATTTTTCATAATCGATGTGACTGATCATGTACTGTGATCCGTCAAAATAATATTTGCCCAGCCGGTTGGTCTCCGCTGCGCGGAAAGGCCACGTTGTCTTCCAGTGGAAGTATTCCAGCGCAATATTCTTCATCGCTTGTTGGTCAAACACGTCCGGCTTCAGCTCTTGTCCGATCCGGTCGGCTATCAGACGAAAATACGTGACGACCAGATCGATGTCCGTCAGGCACAAACCGTAAAGATACCAATCATCGATGATTTTCAACAAGATGAGCTGTTGAGAACGGGGGATAAAATGATGACTGGGACAAAGGTGCCCGGCGCAGACCTCCCGTCCGTAAAATGATACCGACCGCATATCGAGACCGTCGTTCTGCATGGGGTGCACAAGGCAACCGACGGTCTTTTCGTCGGGGTCCAGAAAACCGAGATACTCACAACAGTAAATCACCTCGTATCGTTTACTGAAATCTTCAACGGCAAAGGTCGCTTCAGCATAGGACTGGATATTAGCCGGCGATTTGACCAGTTCGCGAAATCGTTTCGTACGGGCACGAAGCCTTTGAGTCAGCGCTTCGCTCGAGCTATCCGCATAGTTGTAAAGACCGCAGCAGGCGCCGCAGGATTTACCGGCGTCCGGCTGGCACAAGACCATTATTTCCGAAGGCGAAGACATGAGAGGCTTATAAAAGGATTAGCATTGCAGGTCAAGAATAAA
>Ga0209202_1002500_pt1 | contig 10158 bp, 7 predicted proteins | sample AD_UKC032_MetaG_FD_184416 | JGI IMG/M metagenome (GOLD analysis project Ga0209202, IMG submission 184416) | Active sludge microbial communities of municipal wastewater-treating anaerobic digesters from USA - AD_UKC032_MetaG (SPAdes) (version 2) | ecosystem: Engineered > Bioreactor > Anaerobic >... | reverse complement strand
CGTAGCCGCCAGAAACGCATACAGGATATCCGCGTGGTTTAAACCTGCATTCCAAAACAGGGCCGCCAGCAAAAGACTCGAGAGCGAGATAATTAAAGGTTTTGAGAAATACTTTAAGGGAATGGCAAGGCGATATTTCAGCATGCCGATACTGATCCCGATGGCCAGTAACTCTCCCAGAAGGCCGCTTGCCGCTATCCAGACAAGATCGACTCCCAGCGCGGCGCAGATGAAGGCCATGCCAAAGGAGAAAGAACGGAAGACATTGGAAATCGTTGTGTTCAAAGAATCAGCTTTGGAAAGAGCTATTGTTGCAGACGCCACACGGAGAAGGCGAATACTGCTTGTGGCGCCCAGCCACCCCATCAGTGGCACGGCGGCAAGATACTGATTCCCATAGACCAGCACCAAGAACCAACCGCCTATCAGGATAAAAAAAATCCCGAGCGGGGTTAAAATGAAAACCGCTATTTGTATGCAGAAGCGGCATCGTTTGTGGAATTGCTCTTTAAAATCCTGTGCCCTTGATAAGAGCGGCAGCATCACGGGCGATACGATAGAAGTGATTGCTTCCGTTATCGTGGATGCGAGTACGAATGCCGCGGAATAAAATCCCAACTGCGTTTTGGAATATGTTTCCCTGGCAAATAAATTATCCGCAGCGCCGATGACAAACCGATCTCCCTGCATAATCAAAAAGAGTAAAATTCCGTTGATGAGCAGAGGCCAGCCGAATGTTATGATCTCGCGGGCATGGATCGGTTCCCATCCCCAAGTATAGGATCGCTCGGCCATAACATGGGAGATAACAGTTCTTGCCAAGGTCTGAACAAGAATCAGGTAGAGGATGGCCGAGTAATCGCCTAGCCATGCGGCAAGAGGCCACGCAAGTAAAACGCTGATGAACTGAGAAGCAATATCCGTCGCTAGAATGGGTTTGAAATTCAACTGCCTCTGGAAACGGCTCATGTCCTGGTGAACCAGTCCCCGTATCAGGGGAACGACTGCCAACAGGCGAAACGCCCAGGTTGCCGTCGGGATGTCAAAAAGTCTGGCCACAGGCCCGGCAAAAAGCAGAAGCAAAAGAGCAATGCCTAGTCCCCGAACCGCCATCATCAGTTGAGAGGTCTGCTGGAAGCGCAACTTTTCGCCATTCGGGCTCTGAACAAGAAGGGTGTCAACGGCAAGATTGCTGATCATCTCCAAAAAAGAGACAGTCATTGCAAAAAGAGCGGCAATGCCGAAATCCTCCGGGCTAACCAGCCGCGCAACAATGATATTGCGCAAAAACTGTAGGCCACGGTCTATCAAACGGCCGCCGCCCAGGAAGAGTGTTCCCTTGATGGCAGTTTCTTTTATCGTCACAAACTTAGAGTTCTATTTTTGACAGCTTTCTGTAATATTTTCTTTTTATTATTCTTTTAATGGTACCGGCAAAAGATCTGGCCTTTTCCGCGGCCGGTATCGCAAGCCAGTTTTTGAAAAGATAGAAACCGCCGAATCTGGGCACGGGGATGCCGAAGGCGCGCATGGTCAACAGCCTTCCCCAGACAGATCCTCTTTTGACGGGCATGTCCTTTTGAGAGAGACTTAGCACATTAGGTGCAGCTCTTTGTAGTGTTACATAACATGCTTCAATGGCGCCATGAAGTATCCGCTTTCCCCTCTCTGTTCTGACAAGCACCAGCGAATATCCCGACTCATCCTCTTTAACCTCCCGATACCACGGGTCGCCGCAGGATATATCCGCCAGCTCGCTGGTTGCATCAGGACACAGATAGCAACGATAAGGTCTGTAAGCCTGAATAAATCCCCAAGCCTCTTTATAGGTGAGTGTTTCTGTCCGGTTGATGTCTTTTTTGTGCTGTACGGAAAAAAGCCCGGGCCAACCCTTTCCGCGATAGCGGAGTGCACTGACGTTGTCGGTGTTGATGTGGAGTTTATTTAATAAGTCGATAGTGCCTTGTGTTGATGGCGTCCCCGCGCAGAAAATTCCAATGACTGCGCCAACCTTTTTATCTAATACCGGTTTCAACAAGACGGCTTTCTGAAATGCAGCAACATCACAGGGCTTGCCGATAAAAGCACAGGGGCTGGAAGCAGATTCTATCAAACCGAGCCCATCGCAGGGTGAGGCCGGCGAATATCGCGACCCTGTTCTGGACAGGATATCGGAACGCGTGCGGCTGAGGACGGTCTTGTTCAACAGGGGATCTGTTTCATCCGCCGCCGTGTGCAGCACGCCGGTCATGCCTTTCTTTTCCAGACAATACAGGGCCAACGCGCTGGCCAGGCCGCCGGAAGAACCTCGAAACCTGATATCCGGATCTGTTGCATACCCTTCCCACACCTCCAAAATCGTTCCCCAGTTTTGATTTAATTCCCTGATGATGCCTGTGTGGTCTTGCTGAGATTCCTTAATGGTCTCATACCCGGGGCACACTTCGATACAGGTTCCACAGTCTTTGCATTTCGTGGGATCATACGTCGGCCTGATCCCGCTATTGACTATATTGATCAGTGTTATGTTCTGCTCTGGACAGACATAAGCGCACGCCCCACAACCGATACAAAGGCGCCACTGGGCAACTTGATGCGCGTTCTTGAGCTTCATGATAATGAGTTATTCTTCCAGAGGCCGTAGAAAGGTTTTAAACTCAGATTCATCCGCGCGGAGCTGATCAATGTCCTTTTCCCACCATTTCGATTCCATCAGCTTTTTTATGGTCTCTTCAGAAAAACGATATTTTATGAGCTTAGCCGGGTTACCTCCAACTATTGCATAAGGCGCCACATCTTTAATTACGACACTGCCTGCCGCGATAACCGCTCCCGTACCGATAGATTTTACATTGGGTAGGATCATCACATTGCTGCCTATGTAAACGTCATGCCCAATGATCAGGCTTTTTCTACGCTCGATTAATAATTTGTCAACATATCCACGTGTAGGATTAAAAAAGAAGGCATGCGTCGATTTGTGCCTCATGGGGTGACTTCCATTTATTACTAGAAGACCGTTTGCCAAAGACGTATAGCGGCCAACTATGGTGCCGGGAGGGAAATCTGCCCAAAATGCTCCGCGTGAATACATTCCTATTTCGACACCATGATACCTCAAAAGTAGTTTGCGTAAAGTCTTCGAATAATATCCTGCGCCTTTTCGCCTAAATATTAATTCGCGAATAACTTTTCTCACAAAGCGATTGTTGAGTCTGTATAATGCAGAGAATAAGGCATCAAGAATTCTTGGATCTCTGTAGTCCATCATGCAATAATACTCCTTCGACTTTAACGGTCATGTTGTTCAGGTTCACAAGGGTCAATCCCTGATCTTATATCGGATACAACGAACCTGTGCTTGCCGCTGACGGGATCTATAGGTAAATCGTCCACAATTTTCAATTTAATAGTAAGCTTGTTTCTTGTAAAATCGCGCAAACGGTTCATGATGATGCGCAGGCGCTCATCAGTAATGGCGTTGGCCGGCTTGAGCATAAGCTCTACCTCTCCACGTTTGTGCTGCACAACCGTAAAACGGTCAATCTCATCAGGGAATGCCCACAGAGCATGACCCAGAACCCTGCCATCCACAAAATTACCATCTGAGAGTGCGACCATATCAATGACTCTTCCGCCGATTTCCCTAATTAAAGGAAGCCTTCTTCCACATTGGCATGGTTCGTTAAGAAAATGCCCTCGATCACCAGTCCGGTAGCGTATTAACGGCATTCCATAGTTGTTGAGGTCGGTGATTACAATTTCACCACTCTCGTTGCCTTGTACAGGTTTGCCCTGAGGATCGAGAATCTCGACGTAAAGATTTTCAGCATTCACATGTAAACCGCAATGCATTTCACATTCGGCTGCGATCAGCCCGTTTTCTCTATTGCCGTAACTATCAAATACCTTACAGCCAAAGACCTCTTCGATTAATTGCCGTTGATGCGTGTGCAGCACTTCTGCCACTGTTCTTACAGATTTCAATCTGAATTCCATTTTCCATTTTCGAATGGATTGAGCAAAAAAGTAGAGAATATTTACGTAGCCCACGAGAACATCAACCTTCTGTGTTTCAATTTTGTCGGCAAACTCTCTCATACTCGTCTCGTTCATGTCATACGCGTTCAAAAAGGCAGCCGGTTCTTCAAAACGAGCCAACCATCTTTTCAATCTGCTGCGAGGGGAATGACCGGAGTCAGAAGACTCCACAGGATCGAGCGCTCGTCCCCATATCTGGGCATATTTCTCCCCGATATCCTGCCCAGCCCATCTGCGAAATCGTATTCCGGAAGCTGAGGCAATGATATCCGCCCGACTATCCCGGAGGATCGTAACTGGTTCGCCTGTTGAACCACTTGTCGTAAATCGTTTCAGACTATTCCGGTCAAAACCGGAGGCGATCATATTGGCGAAATTTTCACGAATATCTCCCTTGTGAAGCAAGGGAAGGACACGGAAGTCGTCAAGCGCTTTTATGCCCTCCGCACTGATCCCCCGTTCCTGAAACACTTTGTGATAGTGGGGCACGTTTGATGCCGCATGTTTGAGCAGGTCAGCAAGTTTATCCCATTGCAGAGATTGGATCCTCTCCAGCGCATACCACTGGCTTGTCTCCAGATGTTTCAATTGACTTGCCGTTTGATTATTTAGATTAAGAATTGGAAAAGCAATGTGTTTGCCAAAGGCTTTTCTTACATTCATTATTTTAATCATGATTACGCACAGCGGTAGATTCCAATAGTGATATGGGATGCCTCGCTCTGGATGCAGCAAGGATAATGAGATCAATTACATTTCATTAAGTACTCGGGCATCTTTAGATATTGTTCTCTTGAAGGCCAGCCCCGCAATCATCGCCAACAGCAGATACCAGAAAACGATAATCTGATCGAAGTAACTTACTGAAGTAAATGCAACTATATGGGAAAAAAGAGACACTCCCAAACTCCACACAGCAAACTTTTTTGGGAATTCGGTCGGGTCAATCTCTTTCAGCCTTGTCCCGAGTGTTTTAAAGCAATACGCCAGAAGGACAACAAAGAGAATCACGGCAAGAAGACCGCCATCAATGCCTATTCTGATGAAATAGTTGGTGATATCCGTATGTTTTTCAGACCATGTAACGCCAGTCGGCATCCAGTGTCGCGTATAGTCAGTTCCAAGCAACCACCATTCGTTAATATGCTCGATCGCTGCATCGATCAGCATTACGCGATGCCACCCTCCTCCACCGATGATTTCGCCTGCCTTCCCGATTAGTGCCCATACAGGCGCTTTCATGACCAGATGCAGCGCGACAATCATCAACAGCAAAACCCAGCGCACCACGCGCATACTGTCACGTAGTTTCCACATAAAAAGCCCAAGAATAACGGCAGCATAAACCATGACCGGTCCGCTTGAAGCCGATGCCACCGCAATAATGGTGGCCGAGACAATACCCACGACGGCTGTCAGCTTTTGACCTGTGCCCCTGACCCATAGAGCAACAAAAAAAGGTACGCTGCTTGCACCGAATGTGCCGGCAAGAATGGGATGCAGAAAAGCGCCCTGACATCTGAGTTTACCTTCACGGACCAATGTATATTCAGGAACACCACCAAATATGGAAAATAAGTTCCTCTGCGTGGTTTTTTCAATGGCCATCGAGATAGCAAGGGGAACCATGACCCAGGCCAGCATCTTGAATATAAGATAATAATCGTCCTCATCATGAACAATGGAACGAAATATAAAGTATAGGCCTACCGCATTATAAACAAAACCCATTGACGCGATGAATGCGCCGGTATCTTTGCGCAGGAGATAATAAATGATCGCATAAGCAATGGCAAAGGTAATGATGAGTCTATCAATTGAGTTGAATGAAATCGCGACAAACTCTTTTCGCAAGATAACCCTTAGAAAACCCAGGAAGATCATAATTCGTATTAGGTAAAAGTGCAGTGGTCCGACACCCATTACTTGGCCATAAGTCATATAGCTTGCGGTCATGATTAACGGCAAAGCGGCAAAACGCCGCGGAAGCAAAAAAAGCATCACCCCCATCACCACGGTGAATATGTAGCCGATGGTGTTAATATTACTTATGACTTCATCCATAGGTTACCATCGCATAAAGCCCGCGAGTCGGGCATGTTCGGTAAGGTTAACTCTTTTTCAGTCTTAGATTGGTCAGCCATTTCAGCATTTTTCCATAAGCGTCCGCCATCATTTTAGCCTTTGGTTGTCTTTTCGATCCAACGAAGCGAATGATATACCAGCCTATAGCCCTTCCAAGTTTGCCTGCAAATTCTATAAGCCAGAACAGGGCACACTCAATCACACTTTTGTGCTTTCTCCAGTATTGCCAGTTGGCTTTAAGCATCTCAACCTGAAACTCTATCGGTGCAATGGATGAACTGGCGCAACCAAAATGAATTGCTTCCGCTCCAGGGTAGTGTATCAGTTTCCATCCGGCATCGTGGATGCGCTTGCACCAGTCCACATCTTCGGAATAAAAGAAAAACTGCTCATCGAGTGGGCCGACCTGCGCGATTACCTCTCTGCGCACCATCAGAAAACAGCCGGATAAGGCCTCTATCTCCATTACCTTATTATAATCGTATCGGATCATATCTCTGCCTCGAAAAAAGGCAACTGTTGGAAACAGGGTATTAAGGAAGAATTCCTGACAGAAAAGATTGCGTAGGGTGGGAAACTCACGACAATTCTTCTGGATTTGCATATCGCCAAAAAAAGTCTTTGGGGCAAGCGCACCGATTTCAGAATGGCTTTCCATATAGAGTCGCATTTTATCCAGCGCACCTTCGAGAGCCTTTACGTCCGAGTTGACCAAGCAAACATAGCGCCCCTTTGCCTTTTTGATGCCTATATTGTTGGCTTTGGCAAAGCCAAAGTTGCTCGGATTCACAATGACTTGTGCTTGAGGGTAATTGTTACGCAAGGCATCGATTGAGCCATCCGAGGAGGCATTGTCAACGACGATGATTTCGAGAGATGATTCCTGTGTTGTCTGGTATAGCGATTCAACGCAATCTAGGAGGAGCGTCTTGGTGTTCCAATTGACGATAATTACAGAAATATCAATCATAGATGTATCTATAGTTCTGCCAGGGATAGACTCCGCCGCTTTTGTTCAGCCCATGCGATCAGCTCTTTTCGCGGCCAAAGCATAGAATATTCTCTTGGCATATATTTACCTTCTTCATATAGCCGACGTCGCGATTTGGATGTCATTGTAGCTTGCTCCACATTGCCTTTGCCATGCCGCACTAAAAATGCGCCGCGCTCTACCGGCCGCAATTGAATATACGCATGGCGAGTGCTTATCTTCAGCAACTGTGGATCATACAGCCAACTGGAGCCTGTTGTGCCCCGAATATGTTTATTCCTTTTCAATAATTCAGCAATTCTTAAATACATTTGATCATGTGCATGTTCATTCAAATCATTTGTATAGCGCTGATCTATATGCATATGGAACCAGGGGCCATATCCTTTTATTTTTAAATATCGAAGTACAACCATGATATTTCCGGATCGTAGAAATGATCTTATGACGGTGCGGAAACGATAACGTGAAAACATATCGACGACAAACGTTCCGCAGGGCACGGTTAACCCAAGAGCAAAACGAATATCTTTACGGAAATAATCACTCGTTACATTATAGGCATCAATACTCGGGCGCTTCAGAAAATCTGCCAGACGTGCAAATGCGTCGGGATATAATTCAAGAATACTTGACGGCAGGTTCATCTTATCAATCATTTTCGGCAGATTGAGCGCCAGTTTCGCCACCAAGGCGCGCTTCAAAATAATTTGTTCATTCTGGGAGAGGAGGGAAGCTTTCTTTAAAAATATGGCGTCGATTTTCTCGACTGGTTGCCGGAAATCTCCCATGCGTGCATATTGAGGAAGATTCAATAAAATCTTATCTTTGATTTGATCTAGCAATAACGCCTTCTCACCTGCGAGGTCGGAGAAGAATTGGTTTAAAGCTTGATATGTATGTTCGGGTATCAAATCCATTCAGGCTTTTCCTGTGCTTCATTTCTCAGCTATTGTTATGGATGAATCGGCCATAAACGTTTCTTCAAATCCGAGACATAGGGATGCCAGCGATACGTTCCCAAAACTTTCAGTTTAAATTCCATCAGCCAATCCGTTGGTTCTACCTGCACCCTGCCGATTACAGGGGTTTTTTGATTTCTAACAACGATTGTGGGCTCTACGTTAAACACATAATTGTAGCCGGCTTTCCGGGCCATGGCAACATGCCGAGCATCATAGACGCCATAAGGGAAACTGTGCGTTTTAACTTTTGTTCCTGTAATTCTTTCAAGCTGCCTCTTTGATTCAGCCAATTCTTTTCGCGCATCATCGTCCTTAATTTCGGTCAGCCGCCGATGGTTCATCCCGTGAGAGCCTATGGTTACACCTTTGTTTTTGCTCAATAGTTTTAAGTTTTCGTTGGAAAGAATGGGGCCCGTGAGTTTGCGCCTGTCCATATCGTTGATCCATTCGGCTTCCTTGCCTAAATGCGCTGTGGGAATAAAGAAAGTGGCTGGAATTGCATTGCGTTTTAATATTGGCAGGACCATTTCTATTGTAGAGGCAAAGCCGTCGTCAAACGTGACGGCAACATGATGTCTGCCATTTTTAATGCCATCGATGGAATCTATTGCTATGGGTTTTGCCAACTTTGGCAATAGTTCCATTTGCTGGATAAATTGTTGGTAATGCGCAAGTGTTACGTCATGATACATCAAAACAACGCAGGTTCCAGGTTTGTCATTGTCATTCCGAAAGAAGGCAATTATTTTATCAATACACCGAAATACAATGGCGATTAAAAGCTTGACAATGCGTTTGATCACCGTGCCTCGCTTCCCGACCCCGGAGCGGAGAGCAACTGTCTGAAGGTTTCTTTCACCTGCTTTTTTGCAGAATCGATCTTCTGTTTAATAGATATTCTCTCTGTCTCCCGGTTGTGGAATAGGTCAACAGTACTCTGGATAGCTTCATTCAGGTTCACGGATCGGGCATCGACCACCATTCCCTCCAAGCCGACGCCTTCAAATACACCATGGAACTTCTTGCTGTAGGCTACCGCCACCGTTGTGATGCCCTGCGAAATCGCCGCGATGCAGGCGTGCATCCTCGACCCAATGAAGAAATCGCACCTCCCGATAACGCCTTTGATCTCAAATTCCCTGTAATCGCCCGTCAGCAAGAAAAGCCGGTTTTTATATTTGTCTTTCAGGAGATCATAGACCTGTCTGGACGCGTTGGTATCACTTTGAACACTTTCCTCTCCGCCGTAGGTGTGGGGAATCAGAAGAATCTTGGCTGACGATTTCGCCATCAGTTTCTCGATGATGTCCAGTGTGAAAGTCTTGTAGTCAAAACGAAGCCCAAACCTGTTTGCGCCTGTCACACTGTTGTTAAACAGCAGGCCGCTGATATTAATTCCCACCCAGGCATCCTTTCCGAACACTTCGGCAGTGGGATGCACGGCAAACGAGGCAGGAAATTCGGAAGGCAGGGTAAAGGCCACATCAGGGCAAAAGTTAACTGCAATCTTCTTTCCGGATTTATTCAGCAGTTCATTGATCAACCGGATGCTGTCGTGATCGCGAGACAGTACTTTTCCCGAATGAAGAATAATCCACCTTGCAATGGTCCCTGCCAGCCTTGAATAATAAGGACCATATGTCTGGGGTAAAAGCGTCAGGCTCTTTCCCAACAGGATGGTGATAACCATGGGAGCAGTCCCGTAAAGAAAGGACCACAGGCCGTAAATGTCGCTGAAGCTGTCCCCACCGTTGATGGCGCCGATAAAATCGCATTTATAGACATCACTTAACCTGGAATTCCAGTGAACGATCTTTTCACGCAACCGGGCCGAAGGAATCAGTCGTATGAGGACCGCGAGAAACAGCAGGAAAAAAATGTGTTCCTGAAGTTTTGCTCTTGGGGAAAGACGGAAATTGATGACATCGATCGGAACGTCTTTCCCGGCAAAATTAATTACCTTGTGGCGTCTGGCGGGATTTCCCGTAAAAAAAGAAATTTTTGCGCCGGGCACGGTTTCCGTCACAAGCCTGACCAGGGAACTGGACAGGGCGGATACCCCACGGTTCGGGGTAT
>Ga0209202_1002499_pt1 | contig 10159 bp, 5 predicted proteins | sample AD_UKC032_MetaG_FD_184416 | JGI IMG/M metagenome (GOLD analysis project Ga0209202, IMG submission 184416) | Active sludge microbial communities of municipal wastewater-treating anaerobic digesters from USA - AD_UKC032_MetaG (SPAdes) (version 2) | ecosystem: Engineered > Bioreactor > Anaerobic >... | reverse complement strand
ATCGGCATGAGGAATAAAACCGGGGTCATTGAAATCAGCCCATGTTATTCCTCCCAGGTGGTTGCAATGCAAATTTCTTATTTGTTCAATAACCAATTGCCTGGTGGAATCATCCTTTACACAGTCCTCAAAGCTTTTAAATCCTTTGAAACCTAGGCTGCCCCAATTCCACGTAATCTCACCTCCGATTGGTTGTGTTTTCCATCTGTCTGCAATTTTGAGCATTTCATTATATCCCCTGCCGATCTCCTGGTCGATTGACCACGAATCCCAATATATGCCGAATTGATAGTCCCTGAACTCATATGCATAGCGGACCATTACCTTTTTGTTTTTAAATGCTTCCGTAAATGCATCTCCAAGAACTTTTTCGATGCCAGGCAGCCATGTCCTGCCGGCAACATGAACCGGTTCATCATGAGGAGGCCAGTAGGTTGAAATATCGGGATCATGATGTTCACCCCATTCTCCAATTATTCCCATTTCGATATACGCAACCCGCGGGTCATTGTCCCATGCCTCTCCCATTTTTCTGACCAGGTTACTTACCCTGCCGGGAAAATCAGTAGCAAAATATCCGCCCTTGATTGGTGATGAAATATCTTCAGGATCAACCATTGCTCCCACTGACCCGGGAATTTGTTTGTATGGCGAATCATATTCAGGAAGCATATCCGAAGGCCAATGAGATCCGTTCAGATCGTCAGGATTACCCGGATCTTTATCTCTTCCTCCATGCCATGGTTCAACCCAGACGAGAAACACCCTTGGAATAACCTTCATATTGATGTCTTCAACCCCTTCCCAACGGTGATTGCTGTAATCAACTATCCTGTCAACTCCATCTGAAGCGGTGTTTTCAAGCATATTCCATTGCATATACTCTTTTACCATGGTTCCGTAGGGAAACGGATATTCCTCCCGCTTTTTATCCACTCCGGGACTGAAAAACTCCCTGAAACCTTTTATCGGATTTCGAAAGGCGCTTTCGTACTCTTCAAATGACACGGAAACGCTTTCCTTTGAAGCAGAAACGCTGTACTGTCCAATTACACTTGATTCAGAAAGAAAGGCAAGTAACAGGATCCATAAAAAAAACGAATTCTTCATTTATTAGAAATCACATATTTAAGTGTAACATCACTTGCAATATCATTAAATAACCTGGAGTCGAGACGATATTCATCCAGTTCCTGCCCGACGCCTATATAACCCATCGGATGCCTTCCTCCTTCAAAATAATTCCTGGTTGCAAAACGAAGGGAAGGAAGCATACCCGCCGGGTCAAGAACAGCAATAGAAATTATATATTTCCCATTACCAATACTGGGATCAACCGTAAATTTTCTGGCAATTGTAAAGGTCTCTGCTTGCTCCTCATAGGATTTCAAAGAGGGGTTCCATTTGTCGCCAGGCATCCACTCGTTTATATTTACATCAGACAAGGTGGTTGACCAGACTGGTTTGTGTGTTGTGACATCAAGAAGTGAAATCTCTACAGGCCAGTTATAATAAAACGGAGACGATCCCGTATTGACAACGCTGAATGAAACCTCGAACGGGACACCTGGAACTATCTTCTTTTCATAATTGAATGATTTCAGCACGAAATGATACCCAAGGATCTTTTGAATCTGAGAAACGTTGCTTATGAATTCCTGTTTGGTAAAATCTGCCCATGTAATCCCGCCAAGATGGTTAGTATGCAGTGTTCTGATCTGGTTGATTATAAGATTGCGTGTCCCTTCATTTGCAACGCAAGCCTCAAAGCTACGGTAACCTGCATTATACAGGCTTCCCCATCCCCAGGTAATTTCCCCTCCCATAGGTTGCGTTTTCCATCTATCGGGATTAAACCTGAGTATAGAATTATAGCCCCTTTCCGTTTCCTCGTCAATAGCAAAAGAGTCCCAATAATTGCCGAATTGATAGTCCTGAAAATCATAAGCATAGCGAACCATGACCTTTTTATTCTTGAATGCTTCCTTAAAGGCATCTCCCAGGACCTTCTCAATACCTGGAACCCAGGTTCTGTTATCCACGTGGTATGGCTGATAAATTGGTTTCCAATATGTTGAAATACAGGGATCGTGGTGTTCACCCCATTCGCCGATCAATCCCATTTCGACATATGCAACCCGTGGATCATTATCCCATGCCTCACCAAGTTTCCTGACCAGGTTTTGAATTCGCTCTGCAAATTTTGGATCAAAATAACCTCCGGTGCTCGGGGTGTCGTTGTTATCAGAGCGTATCTCAGCAGGGAAATCACTGGGCCAATGCCATCCGTTCAGATCATCAGGATTATCAGTATATGTGTTTTTGGGATACCCGCCCTCATATTCCTCCATCCAGATGATGAAAGGTCTGGGAATAACCTTCATGTTTATGTCTTCGACTCCCTCCCAGCGGTGTTCACTATATTGAATGACCTTGTCAACGCCATCAGTCTCAATATTTTCCATCATATTCCACTGCATGTACTCTTTAATGATTGATCCATATGGCAGCGGATAGCCGGAACGCTTTGTATCATACCCCGGGCCAAAGAATTCCCGCAATCCCTTCATGGGATTGCGGAAAGCTTTGACATATTCGAATGGGGAGACATAGACCATACCACCCTTTACTTCTGTGTCTAAAACAACTGGTATGGGTTCCTCACCCCTTTCTGTACAGCCGGTGAGAAGAAATGCACTGACGACACTAATAATTACTATTCTCAGAAAACAATTCATCATATATTCTAATAACCGCTGTTTTGATCTCCTTTCATTGCATCATTAGCATCTATCGCCACCTGCGGAATCGGATAAACTGTTGCCTGATTGGGGCCCACAGTGATACCCAATCCGGGATAGGCAGCCTGAATTTGTTCATTTAACTTCCCAAAACGAATCAGGTCAAAGCGACGATGACGCTCACAACACAGCTCATGAAGCCTTTCTTTCAGCAACACCTCGGCAAAGGCGCTATTCGAAAGTCCGTCATTTGCAGTGATATTTGCCAATCCTGCCCTGCTACGGACTTCATTCAGATAATCATACTTTTTCCCGGAAGCATCACTTAGATTATTCAGGGCCTCGGAAGCCATCAGGAGAACATCAGCATACCGTATATATATGTAATTCAAATCATCGTCTTCAATTTGATTTCCATAATTTGCATCATAATACTTCTTTATTGCCGGAGGATTTTGAACTATCCCCTTGTATTCGGTCCAGAAGAATTCAGTTTTGCGTTTGTCATTATCCTCATATGAATCGTAAAGATACTGGGTAGCTCCAAACCCACCCCAGCCGAATCCGCCTGCGGTCGGGCCGCCGCCTCCACGCGGGCCCCAATATGATGATTGCAGGCTGCCCTCAAGACCCCAGTGGCCGGAATGGCTCCATTGAACTTCAAAAATGTTTTCATAGCCTTCATTTTTGTGCTCAGGAGAGAAAATATCTGGGTAGTTACTGTAGAGATGGAATTTGCCGATTACCTTGTCTAATGCATTTATCGCCTCTGATGATTTACCCCACTGGAGGTAAATTCTTCCTAACATGGCATTGGCAGCATAACTTGTTGCCCGACCCTTATCCTCATTCGTATTCCATGTTTCAGGCAGATTATCTGCTGCAAATTGCATATCACTTGTAATCAGTTCATACACTTCGTCTATAGACTCACTGCGCGGTTTTGAGATTTCGTTTTTATCGATTGATGACGATGTCCATAATGGTACTCTGCCATACATACGGACCAATTCAAAATAGAATGTTCCACGTAAGAATCTGGCCTGGGCAATAAATGAGGCTCTTTCTTCACTTGTCACCGGAGCATTTTCAGGCATATCTATTATTATATTGGCACACTTTACTCCTTCATAGCAAAACACATAATGGTTGTAAAGAAATGGATGCTCTGCCGTATAAGTATAATACATAAGTTCAACATAGGCTGCCCAGCTCAAATCAAACGGCTGAACCTCATCAGTGCCAAACTCGCCCAATACAATAGGGAACTTTTCTCCTGTTACCTCCTGCAGTTTTGCGTAGGCTGCAATGAGTGCTGCATCCCAATCATCTGCTGATTGAAATGAGTTTTCTGGTGTTATGGAGCTTTTAGCATTCTCCTGAAGAAAGTCTTCACATGATGTCACCATGAAAACCAGAGCAATGCTAATTATGACATATATCAATTTTTTCATAATCATATTTTTAGCTGATTGAAATCACATTCAAAAGTTAACTGAAATTCCTCCAAGGGTTGCTCTTGATCCAGGGTAGGCATTGGATTGCTGAGCAGCTTCAACATCGTAACCTGTATACCTGGTAAAGGTGAACAGATTCTGAACGGAGATAAAGCCACGAATACTGGATGTTTTAAGACGGCCTGACCATCTCTGCGGAAGTGTATACCCTAATTCAATATTTTTGATCCTTATGTATGCTCCATTCTCAAGGTTGGCATCAGTACCATCACCATTGGAATAGGAACTTCCAATTCTCGGAGCCGGGTATTTATTGGTTGGCCGGTCTTCTTTCCAGTAATTATTATAATAATCCACACTCGCATTACCCCAGGTATTATATGAATTAAGGAAGCGGAGCAAGGAGTTGTTTATGTAATAACCACCGGCATAATTGAGGAAAACGATAAGGTCAATATTTCTGTACTTGAAAGTATTTGTCAACCCCCCAAAAAAGGCAGGTGTGCTCCTTCCACAGAATTCTCTGTCCTCACTGTTAATCTGATTATCCTTTTTAAGATCCATTACTTTCCTGTCACCCGGTTCAGCATTATAGACAGAGGCTTCAGAAGCTTCACTTACCTGCCAGATGCCATCGGCTCTTAACAAATAAAATTCTCCCAGTGAATGACCCACGAAGATGCTTTTGTTTATATCTGTCTTACCGTCATAAAGCTCGACCACATTGTTCTTATTATGTGTAATATTGAAGGATGTAACCCATTGAAAATTGCTGGAATTGACGTTGACTGAGTTGATGGTAAATTCAATACCCCTGTTATCAAGAACTCCTACATTGGTAAGTGATGACTGATAGCCAGATTCAAGCGGCAATGTCACCGACCAAAGCAAATCAGTTGAACGTTTGAGGTAATATTCAATAGTACCCGCAATTCTATTTCCGAAGAATCCATAGTCAACTGCCACATCAAGCTGTTTGGATTTCTCCCAGGTTAGGTTTGGATTGCTTATGGAGGTGTAGGTTGCCCCGGTATAAAGGTTGCCGTCAAATACATAATTGTTATTCTCACCACCCCTTGAAACCAATGCTGAGTAAAGATAATCACCTATATTCTGGTTCCCAAGCATTCCAAGGCTAACCCGCAACTTAAGGTTGTTTATCTTTCTGAGATCAGCCATGAAATCCTCCTCGGAAATCCTCCACGCAGCGGCTAAAGACGGAAAATAACCCCACCTATGATCGGGTGCAAATTTTGACGAACCATCTGCTCTCATGGTAAACGTTAGAAGGTAGCGTTCTCCATAGTTATAGTTTGCGCGGGCATAAAATGAAGCCAGCGTAGAAGCTGTGGCATGAGATCCGTCCGGGCCGAAATCACTTCCTCCTCCGAGATTGTAGTATCTTGTTATCGGATCAACTCCTTTAGCCTGGGTGAAAGAATACTGATAATCATTCTTCGAAGCGGAGAAACCACCCATTACATTTATTTTGTGCTCATTGAATTTTTTGTCATAGGTTATAGTATTCTCAGTCTGCCAATAACGGTTCTTCACGTTTGATATATTTGCCACTCCTTCCTGAGAGTAGTGTTGTCCCATTCGGGGATCCTCATACACATTTGTCAGTGAGTATACCAACTGGCCGGAATTGCTCGATCTGATTTTTAAGTTTTTGACAGGCTCAAATTCCAGGAAAAACGAACCATTGAAATTAGACCTCTGAGTAGTGCGATCCAAAAGGTTAACTATCGCAACCGGGTTCGCTTTTGTATTAAGGAATCCGTCAAAATATTCCCCATCTGTATCATATATCGGAGCTGTTGGCTGGGAAGATATAGCACTGTACATCGTTCCATAAAGCTCATCTGACTCCTCGTTTATATTTTTAATCTTGGATTCCATAAAGTTGAATCTCACTCCAAGGGTTATCCAATCATTAAGTTTACTGTCGTTATTATAACGCATGGTTAGCCTGTTGTACCAGGAGTTCTTAACAACGCCTTCATGGTCATAATAATCAATCCCGAGAAAATGAGTTGACTTCTCGCTTCCTCCTGAAAAGGACGCGTTATAATTCTGGAAGCTTCCCGGTTGGGTAACTGCGTTTTGCCAGTCTGTCGTTTCACCATGCGATAATTGCTGCAATTCGGCTGTTGTCCATGTATAGCTTTGCCCGGATAAATTAACAAGGTCATAATACTGTTGTGAATTCATAAGGTCCATTTTATTCATCATGCTAATAAGACCTCCCTGAGCATTAAATGACACTCTCGTTTTACCCTGAGAGCCGCTTTTTGTTGTAATAAGGATTACTCCATTTGATCCTCTGTTACCATAGATTGAGGCAGAAGAAGCATCTTTCAGGATCTCAATCGATTCGATGTCTCCCGCGGCAACATCTCCCAATGATGCCGGAATCCCGTCAACGATTACCAGTGGAGCATTGCCGGCATTTACCGAACCTCTTCCTCGTATAACAATTGATGCGTCAGCCCCAGGTTTTGCACTGGGTTGAGTAACCTGTACCCCGGCAGCCATCCCCTGTAGTGCATTACCTACAAGTCCGACTTTTGTATTCTTAAGGTCATCAGATTTTACTGAGGCTATTGAACCTGTCAGATCACTCTTCCTAGTTGTACCATAACCAACTACAACCACGGCATCCAGTTCATAGTCATCCGGAATCATTTTCACATCAATCGTGCTTTGACCATCATACTGTAACTCTTTGGTGATCATTCCTATGAATGTATAGACCAGTACATCCTTGTTAGCCACAGATATTGAATATCTGCCATTCGCATCTGAAGCAACGCCATGCTGGGTACCTTTCACTACAACAGTAACACCAGGCAACGGATTGGATTCAAAATCAGTTATAGTACCGGAAACTATATTTTGGGCAAGGCTTACAAATAAGCTTCCAATAAATAATAAAAGTGTTAAAATATACCTTTTCATAATTATAATATATTGAATTTTAACCAATTATATTAAAACCGACGGATTGGCCTTGCTGCGATTACCCATACATCGCATGGGGCAGCACCAGTTACCAAATTTGTGGACTCCCAGAAATTCACATAAAAGTAAGCCCATGCCCAGTTTGAACCAGGAAAGACAGTAGACGTCCAATAATTTTCTGCCGGTACAAATGCGTAGGGACTTGATAAAGTAGACCGGTAGATGAATAATTCTTTCATTTCATCAAATGAGCCAAGGAACCAGTCATCATATACTATCCCGCTAACCTCAACACTATAGTTATTACAAAGCTCTGCCGTAGTTGGCGGAGTCGAATTTCCTGCACTGCGCCATGAGGTAATACCATTGACAAGAATGCTTGTATTCTCTTTGCCGGCATAGATCGCTTCAGAAGTTCCGGTAGCATATGGTACCACCTGAATGCTGGGGCCAAATGTCTGTGCATTCCCGGCATTTGCAGGCGCCACGATCAATCCATGTGCCCCTCCGTCCGAAACGTAGAAAACAATACCGCCTCCCGTTTGATCTCCAGGCATAACCGGAACCTTCATATTTCCGACGGGGCATGACTTTTTCCCACGGATAACAGTAAGATTGTTTATCCCATAACAATCATCCGGCACTGTTACCGTAATTCCGGTTTCTGATATAACAGCATCAGTATTAAAGACTATCCCCGCGGGATAATAGCTTGAAACAAACCTTACTTTGTCACCTGACTCGAATCCTTCACCTTGAATTGTTATTGTTTCCCCGGGTGATGCAGAAGCAGGAACAGCCACGTTATCTAAAGTAAAAACAAATGCAACAAATAAATGCTCATCGATCACTGTTGTTAAGTCGGACCGTGTAACCGAAACTTCATATTCACCTCCTGCAGTTACAGGAATTTCGATGTCAATCCCATAGTTATCAGCGGAAATGACAGAAGCGTTAAAATCAGCTTCACCTTCCAGAGATTTGCAGGCCACAATGTCCTCAACTGAAAAACCTGCGCCTTCTATATAAACATGACTACCAGGTATTGTTTCATCCTGCGAAGGCATTTTTATATATTTCAGAATCGGTGCCTTAACCTCTCCTGTAACAATTGTAGCTTCGTATTCCTTACACCCTGACGCGGCAACCAGGAATATTAACGAAGCAGACAAAAATTTAAGAAAATGTTTCATGAGTTTCGTTTTAATGGTTAGTAATCCGGGAATTATTTGTCTTTTTGTATTTCACGCGACAATCTTTTTCTACTATCATACTCCACAAACGTAAAACAAAAAATAAACTTGTACAAACGTTTGTTCACTTTTTTTTTATGAGTATATTTTTTTAATATGTCATGTATCTTGCTAAAAAACTTCAAATTTCCAAAGGCAAAATGCCTATTAAATAGGAGAAATATTAAATAGAATTCATTATATTTGTGCAAACGTTTATCCGGAAATTATACCTGTGCAAAAAATAAATATCACAGATATTGCAGAGATGGCAGGCCTCTCAATCACAACCGTATCAAGGGTTCTGAATGGTAAGGCCGTACAATACAGAATTGGGAAAAAGTCTCAGCAAAAAGTCAGGGAAGCTGCAAAAAAACTCAATTATGTTCCAAACCACTTTGCATCAAATCTGAGAACAGGTAAAAGCGGAACTATCGCATTAATTATTCCTTCGCTGAATAACCCATTTTTTGCAGGAATTGCAAGTGAAATAAATACTGCTGTTAGAAAATTCAACTATATAACTATCATCAGCGACAGTGATGAAAATCTTGATACCGAAAAAATGGAACTCCTTCAGCTTGCAGCAAGAAATATTGAAGGACTTATCATTGTTCCATGCGGAGATCAATGGGAGCATATAAAAGAGATTCAGGATATGGGAATTCCTGTAATATGTATTGACCGATATTTTGAAGACATAGATATTCCATTTATTACCACAGATAATTACGAAGGAGCGTATAAGGCAACCAAATATCTGACTGAAAGAGGTCATTCAAGAATAACTTGCATCCAGGGAGTCCAGGGTTCTACCCCAAACCGATTACGGGTTAAAGGGTTTATGGATGCAATGAAAGATGCGGGACAAGAAAATTACCTGATTACCGGCGATGATTTTACTTTTCAGAACGGTTATCTCGAGACCAAACTTCTTCTTCAACTGAAAGATCGTCCAACTGCAATATTCGCACTAAGTAACACAATTGCCATGGGCTGCATGAAAGCCCTTAAGGAAAAATACTTACAGATACCGAAAGACATTTCATTGATAACATTCGATGACCACCCTTACCTGGATTATTTGTCCACACCACTATCATGTGTTGAACAACCCGTTAAGGATATCAGTATAATGGCGGTAAAGTTTCTAATTTCATTGATCCAGGGAAAAAGTATCACCCAGAGTCAGGTTCTGCTTAAACCAAATTTGATTGTAAGAGATTCCGTTGCCGCACCCGGAAAGTGATCATAGATACCACTGGTTGTCAGCCTTCAACCACCACCTTTTATTTTTTCAATCTGTTAGCCTGGTGACGGAGCAACATCAGGGTGTCTCAATAAGCCACAAAGCAATTTGGCCTTTTATGACCAGCAGGGTCAGGTGAGTCATACTCACTGTCATTTTTTCAGCTCTTCAAATCCTTTCCCGTAAACTCCCATTACGTTTGCAACGGTTATGAACGCCTTGTCGTCTATGTGCTTAATGATCCGGTACAAATCACTTGCTTCATTCTTTCTGACAAGTGTTATAATCACCTTCTGGTTTTCCTTGGAGTACCACCCCGTCCCTTCAACCACAGTCACCCCCCTGTGTAGTTTTTCTGTTATCTGATCGGCTATCGTGTCAAAATGCCTCGAGAAGATCAATACCTGGACTGACTGCCTGTTTCCTGAGAGTATTGTGTCAAGGGTATATGCCTGTATTGCCATCGTAACGAAACCATATACCATCGTCTCCACCCGCTGCGCCGGCTCAAGGTCT
>Ga0209202_1002497_pt1 | contig 10162 bp, 5 predicted proteins | sample AD_UKC032_MetaG_FD_184416 | JGI IMG/M metagenome (GOLD analysis project Ga0209202, IMG submission 184416) | Active sludge microbial communities of municipal wastewater-treating anaerobic digesters from USA - AD_UKC032_MetaG (SPAdes) (version 2) | ecosystem: Engineered > Bioreactor > Anaerobic >... | reverse complement strand
CTGGCAGCAGGACCCGCAGGGCAACTATCTGGCGCGCCTGGTCTTTCCCGAAAAGACGCGCGAGTTCCGCATCGAGGTCGATCTGGTGGCCGAGATGTCGGTCATCAATCCGTTCGATTTCTTCCTTGAACCGCATGCGGAGAAGATTCCCTTCACCTATGAAGCATGGGAGCGCTACGAACTGGCGCCGTATCTTTTCAAGCTTCCGGCAACGCCGCTGTTCCAGAAGTACGTCGATGGCATATCGCTGGAAAAGACGCGCAGCGTCGATTTCCTGGTCGCGCTCAACGCCCGGTTGCAAAAGGACATCAGCTACACGATCCGTCTCGAACCCGGGGTACAGACGCCTGAAGAAACCCTGAAGAAGCGTTCCGGTTCCTGCCGCGACTCGGCCTGGCTGCTGGTCCAGATCCTGCGCCACCTTGGCCTGGCGTCGCGCTTCGTTTCGGGTTATCTGATCCAGTTGACCGCGGACGTCAAGTCGCTCGACGGGCCTTCGGGGCCGGAGGCCGATTTCACCGATCTCCATGCGTGGACCGAGGTCTATCTGCCGGGCGCCGGGTGGATCGGCCTCGATCCGACTTCCGGCCTGTTCGCCGGCGAAGGCCACATTCCGCTGGCCTGTACGCCGCAGCCCGCCTCGGCGGCGCCGGTGACCGGCGGCATCGAAAAGTGTGAAACGGCCTTCGAGCACCTCATGCAGGTCACCCGCGTCTGGGAAGCGCCGCGCGTCACCAAGCCGTATTCCGACGAACAATGGTACGAGATTGAGGGCCTCGGCCATCAGGTCGACGAAACCCTGCACGAACTCGATGTCCGCCTGACCCAGGGCGGCGAGCCGACTTTCGTTGCGGTCAACGACCCGGATGGTGCCGAATGGAATACCGCCGCGCTCGGCCCGACCAAGCGGATCTACGCCGCTGAACTGTTCCACCGCCTGCGCGAGCGCTATGCGCCGACCGGGTTGATGCACTTCGGTCAGGGCAAGTGGTATCCCGGGGAGCAGTTGCCGCGTTGGAGTCTCAACTGCTTCTGGCGCAAGGACGGCGAACCGATTTGGGGTTCGCCGGCGCTCCATGCCGATGAAAAACGCGATTACGGCATGACCAGCGAGCATGCCGAGCACTTCATGAAGCGTGTCGCCGTGAAGCTGGCGCTCGATCCGGAATATGTCTTTCCGGCTTTCGAGGATGCCTATTACTACCTGTGGCGCGAGCGCCGCCTGCCGGCCAATGTCGATCCTTTCGATTCGCGGGTAGATGATCCGCTCGAACGCGAACGCCTGATGAAAATCTTCACCCAGGGCCTGACCCATGTCGTCGGCCATGTGTTGCCTGTCGTCAAGAACGAGCGGAAGCAGTGGCAGACCGGCCCGTGGTTCCTGCGCGCGCAACGTTGCTATCTGTTCCCCGGCGATTCGGCGCTGGGTTACCGGCTGCCGCTCGAATCGCAGCCGTGGACGGCGGAAAGCGACTATCCCTATGTCAATCCGCCCGATCCGTCGCAGGCACGCGCGCCATTGCGCAGCCATGCCGAAATCGTTCGCCAGACGGCGGCGTGGTCCGCGCTGCCGCCCGCGACCGTCGCGGCCACCGGGGGTCCGGCGGGAAAGTCTGACGCCGCTGGCGGCGTGGCTGAAAAGGCACCCGACACGGTGCCCGGTTTCAAGGAGTCAGCGGGCTGGATCAGCCGCCGGGCGATGGCGGCCGAGGCGCGTCAGGGCCGACTATATATCTTCATGCCGCCGACCGAGACGCTCGACGATTATCTGGAATTGGTCGCTGCCGTCGAGTCGACCGCAACGGAGCTCGATCTGCCGCTCATCATGGAGGGTTACGAGCCGCCGGGCGACCCGCGCCTGACCAACTTCCGCGTCACGCCCGACCCCGGTGTCATCGAGGTCAACATCCATCCGGCGCAGAACTGGGATCAACTGGTCGACCAGACCACACACCTCTATGACATGGCGCATCTGTCGCGCCTGACGACCGAAAAGTTCATGGTCGACGGTCGCCACACCGGCACCGGCGGCGGCAACCATTTCGTTCTTGGCGGTGCGACACCGAACGATTCGCCCTTCCTGCGTCGGCCCGACCTGCTGCGCAGCCTGATCGCCTACTGGCACAACCACCCGAGCCTTTCCTACCTGTTCTCGGGCCTGTTCATCGGGCCGACCAGCCAGGCGCCGCGCGTCGACGAGGCACGCAACGACAGCCTCTACGAACTGGAAATTGCCTTCGCCCAGATTCCGCCGGAGGGCGAAGATGTTCCGCCGTGGCTGGTCGATCGCGTGCTGCGCAACCTGCTGACCGATGTCACCGGCAATACCCACCGCTCGGAATTCTGCATCGACAAGCTCTTCTCGCCGGATGGCCCGACCGGCCGCCTCGGCCTGCTCGAACTGCGCGCCTTCGAAATGCCGCCGCATGCCCGAATGTCGCTGACCCAGCAACTGCTGCTGCGCGCCATGATCGCCCGTTTCTGGAAGGAGCCGTATGTCCCGCTGCGCCTGGCGCGCTGGGGAACCGAACTGCACGACCGCTTCATGCTGCCGTTTTACGTCGAGCAGGATTTCCGCGATGTCATCGATGAAATGCAGACCGCCGGTTTCCCGATCAAGGCGGAATGGTTTGCGCCGCACTTCGAGTTCCGCTTCCCGAAGTACGGCGATTTCGCGGTCAAGGGAATGGAGTTCGAGCTGCGTCACGCACTGGAACCATGGCATGTGATGGGCGAGGAAGGGGCGGCCGGCGGCGCCGTGCGCTATGTCGATTCATCGGTCGAGCGCGTGCAGGTCAGGATCAGGGGCATGGCCCCCGAGCGCTACGTGCTGACCTGCAATGGTGTGCCGGTGCCGTTGCAGAAGACCGGCACCAACGGCGAGCTGGTGGCCGGTGTCCGTTATCGCTCCTGGCAGCCGGCGTCGTGCCTGCATCCGACGATCGGTGTCCACGCACCGCTGGTGTTCGACCTCGTCGATACCTGGATGCAGCGTTCGCTGGGCGGCTGTCAGTACCATGTGACGCACCCTGGCGGACGCAGCTTCGACACCTTCCCGGTCAATGCTTTCGAGGCCGAGAGCCGGCGCCTGGCGCGTTTCTTCCGCTTTGGCCATACGCCGGGCAGGATGCAGTTGGCGGCGCCGGAGGTCAACGCCGAGCACCCGTTTACGCTAGACTTGCGCCGGTTTTAATCGTTGAAGATGAAGGCGTGGCCCCTGGGCTGCGCGGTCCGGGCCGGCAACGGTCCGCTTTTTTTGTGTTGCAGGCTTATGGCCAGTCCACTTCTCGCAATCTACCCGAGTAGTTCACGCCGATACGACGAAATGTTGTTGGGCGAAGGTGAAGTACGGCCGCATTGGCAGAAGTTCTTTGAACGTCTCGATTCGCTGGCGCCGGACGAGATGCTTGAGCGGCTCGAGTTTGTCGACCGGAGAATTCAGGAAAACGGGGTCACCTACAACGTTTACGCCGATGCCAAGGGTTCCGATCGGCCGTGGGCCCTCGATCCGCTACCGCTGATCATTCCGCACGATGAATGGGCGGAACTTTCAGTTGCCGTGGCCCAGCGCGCCAAACTGCTCAACGCGATCCTCGGCGATCTCTACGGCGAGCGTAGGCTGTTGGCGGAAGGTATGCTGCCGCCGGCGCTGGTCTATGGCCAGCACGGCTATCTGTGGCCCTGTCAGGGCATCAAGCCGCCCGGCGGGGTCTGGCTGCACAATTACGCGGTCGATCTGGCGCGCTCGCCGGACGGTCGCTGGTGGGTCATTGCCGACCGCACGCAGGCGCCATCGGGAGCCGGCTATGCGCTGGAAAACCGGTTGATCGTCTCGCGCGTGTTTCCCGAGATGTTCCGCAAATTGCATGTTCAGCATATCGCCGACTATTTCCGCGACCAGCAGGACGGTCTGGCGGCGTTGGCGCCGCTCGATGAAGGCGAGCAACCGCATGTCGTGTTGCTGACCCCCGGCCCCTATAACGAAACCTATTTCGAGCATGTCTATCTGGCGCGCTATCTTGGCTACCCGCTGGTCGAGGGTCAGGATCTGACGGTGCGGGGCGAAACGGTTTACCTGAAGACGCTGCTCGGCCTCAAGAGGGTCCATGTAATTCTGCGCCGGCAGGACGACAGCTATTGCGATCCGCTGGAATTGCGCGGCGATTCGGCGCTCGGCATCTCCGGATTGGTCAATGTTGCACGTGCCGGCCGTGTCGTCGTCGCCAATGCGCTGGGCAGCGGCATGGTTGCTTCCGGCGCGCTGATGGGCTTTTTGCCCGCAATTTGTCGCGAACTGCTGGGCGAGGAGCTGGCGATGCCATCGGTCGGAACCTGGTGGTGCGGCGAAAAGCCGGCGCTCGACTACGTGCGCGAGAATTTCGACGATCTGGTCATCAAGCCGGCTTACCCGTCACAGCGCATGGACCCGGTGTTCGGTTACGAACTGCAGGGCGAAGCGCGAACCGAGATGATGCAGCGCATCGAGGCAAGGCCGCATGCCTATGTCGCGCAGGAGCTGGTCGAACTGTCGCAGGCCCCGACCTGGAGCCGTGAGCATGAGCGCCGCCTGCAGGCGCGCGCGGTCGGTCTGCGTGCCTACGCGGTGGCGACGCCGGAGGGCTATTCGGTGATGCCCGGCGGCCTGGCGCGGGTTTCGACCGGGGCAAATACGCGCATCCTCTCGATGCAGCGCGGCGGCTCGTCCAAGGATGCATGGGTGCTGACCGACGGTCAGGTCAGCGACTTCACGCTGCTCAAGTCCTCGTTCGGGGTGCGCGAAATTGTCCGCGCCGGGGCCAACCTGACTTCGCGCGTCGTCGAGAACCTTTACTGGCTTGGCCGCTACTCGGAACGCTTCGATGGCAGCGCGCGCATGCTGCGGGTCGCTCTCAGCCGGCTGGTCGAAGCTGGCGGGCAGCGGACGCCGGCCATCGACTCGGCGCTGGAACTTGCCGAACTGTTGCATGTCCTGCCCGGCCCGGACGAAGAGGGCGAGGTCAAGGAGGGCGGCGAGCACGGGCTGCTCTCGGCCATCTACGATCCGGAGCAGCCGGGGAGCCTGGCTGGGACGATCAACAACGTGATGTGGTCGGCGCGCCATGTCCGTGAGCGGCTTTCGCTCGATCACTGGCATTCGCTGAACCGCCTGCAACGCGAGCAACAGGCTGCGCTCAAGCGCCACCTGCGGTTTAGCGAGGGGATTTCCTTCCTCGATCGCGTGCTCGGCGTTTCATCGTCGCTGACCGGCTTTGCGATGGACAACATGACGCGCGACGATGGCTGGCGTTTCCTGATGATCGGACGCCGCCTGGAGCGCCTGACCTTTCTCACACAGGCGCTGGCGAATTTCCTGCGCATGCCGTCGGCTCGCGGTGCCGGTGCGCTCGACTGGCTGCTCGAACTGGCCGACTCGATCATTACTTATCGTTCCCGCTATTCGCGGCTGCCCGAACTGCTGCCGGTCATCGACCTGCTGGTATTTGATGACAGCAACCCGCATGGCGTCGTTTTCCAGGCCAGCGAACTGGTGCGCTACTTCGAGCGAATCATGGCCGACATCGGCGAACCCGGCGACCTGCGCATGGAAGAGGCGCTCCAGCGCCTGCGCGCCTTCGACCTTGCGCGTTTCGAGAACCAGCGTTTCGACCAGTGCCTGGACTGTTCGGCCTGCCAGGATCTGGCCGCCTTGCTGACGGACCTGGATCGTGCCGCCGAGGCGTATTCCGACTGGCTCGGCATGCGCTTCTTCACTCATGTGTCGGATGTCAGCCGGCAGACGATGGCGCTGTGAATATGGATCGCCGACCCATCCGCTACCACGTGCTGCACGAGACGCGCTACGAATACGGCAGCGCCGTATCGCTGTCGCAGCAGCAGTTGCACCTTTCGCCGCGCATCCTCGAATGGCAGCAGGTTGAAGCGCAATGCATCGACATCGTGCCCGCTCCGACCTGGCGGCGCGACGGTCAGGACGCCTTCGGCAATCCGGTCACCTGGGTTGCCTTCCATGCGCCGCACGACGCGCTGTTCATCCGCTCGGCGATGACCATTGCCGTACGCCCGCACCTGCCGGTCGGTCTCGAGGATTCCCTGCCCTGGGAGCAGGTGCGCGAGCGGCTGGCCTACAACGCGCAGCCTCCGTTGCCGGAAGATCTCGGGGCGATGCGCTTTCTCTTCGAGAGCGCCCATGTCCGCGTCAAGCACGAACTGGCGCAATACGCTGCCGACTGCTTTGCGCCCGGGACGCCGGTGCTGGTCGGCGCGCAGGCGCTGATGACGAAAATATTCCGGGAATTCAAATTCGATCCGGAAGCCACCACGGTGTCGACACCGGTCATGGAAGTGCTGGAGAAGAAACGCGGCGTCTGTCAGGATTTCGCCCACCTGATGATCGCCTGCCTGCGCGCCCTCGGGCTTGCCGCGCGTTACGTCAGCGGCTATCTGCTGACCCGGCCGCCGCCGGGCAAGCCGCGATTGATCGGCGCCGATGCCTCGCACGCCTGGGTGTCGGTCTACGCGCCCGGTTTTGCCAACGACTGGGTGGATTTCGATCCGACCAACAACCTGCTGCCCGACACCGAACACATCACCGTCGCCATCGGCCGTGATTTCGGCGACATTTCCCCGCTGCGCGGCATCATCCTCGGCGGTGGCGGCGCCGAACCCGAGGTCGAGGTGACCGTCACGCCGCTCGATGAAGAAGAGCTACCCGTGGCTGCGGCGTCGTTGGAGAGAATCGCCGAATCCCGGGCGCTCCGGCGCTGATGGCACGCGTCGCCATCGTCGGCGGCGGGCCGGCCGGCTTGATGGCGGCTGAAGTGCTTGCCGCGGTCGACGGCCTCGAAGTGGCAATTTTCGATGCCATGCCGTCTTTTGGCCGCAAGTTCCTGATGGCCGGCAAGGGCGGCATGAACATCACCCACTCGGAACCCATGTCCGCTTTTGTCGGCCGTTACGGTGCGCGCAAGCCGGCGATCGCGCCGCTGCTGGAAGCCTTTGGCCCACAGCAATTGCGCGAATGGATCGGCGATCTCGGCATCGAGACTTTCGTCGGTTCTTCTGGGCGCGTCTTTCCCAGCGAAATGAAGGCGGCGCCGCTGTTGCGCGCCTGGCTGCACCGCCTGCGCGGAGCGGGTGTCCAGTTTCATGTGCGTCATCGCTGGCTGGGCTGGGGCGCCGATGGCGCCCTGCGTTTTGCGACGCCGGCTGGCGAGAAACTGCTGACTTTCGACGCGCTGGTTCTGGCGCTCGGCGGCGGAAGTTGGGCGCGTCTCGGCTCGGACGGCGCCTGGGTTCCCTTGCTCGCCGAACGCGGTATCACGGTGGCGCCGCTCATGCCGACGAATTGCGGTTTCGATGTCGGGTGGAGCGCGCATTTCAGCGAGCGTTTCGCAGGTCAGCCGGTCAAGCCGGTGATTGCCTCGGTGGCCGGAAGCAGCCAGCGGGGCGAGTTCAACATCACCGCTGGCGGCATCGAGGGCGGGCTGGTCTATGCCCTCTCGGCGCCGCTGCGCGACGCGTTGGCCAGCGAAGGTCGCGCCGTGCTGCATCTCGATCTGGCGCCGGACCGGACGCTGGCGCGCCTGACCGCCGATCTCGCGCATCCGCGCGGGCACGATTCGCTGGCCAACCACCTGCGCCGGCGCGCCGGGATCGACGGGGTCAAGGCTGGCTTGCTGCGCGAATTTCTGCCCATTTCGACGTTGACCGCGACAGATCGCCTGGCCGTGGCAATCAAGCATCTGGCGCTGCCGGTGAGCGCGGCGCGACCGATCGACGAAGCGATCAGCACGGCCGGCGGCGTCGCCTTCGAGGCGCTCGACGAGCGCCTGATGCTGCGCGACCTGCCGGGCGTTTTCTGCGCCGGTGAAATGCTCGACTGGGAAGCGCCGACCGGCGGCTATCTGCTCACCGCCTGCTTCGCCACCGGCCACGCCGCCGGGTTGGGCGCGCGCGCCTGGCTGGCGGAAAAATCCTGAGCGCTGGCGCGGCGTTCAGTCCGCGCGTTGCGTGCCCATGATGCGGTGATAGACGGCGAAGCGCCGCGCGTCGATCTTGCCGGCGGCGACGGCGGCAGTCAGTGCGCAGTCCGGCTCGCGGTCGTGGTGGCAATCGCGGAAGCGGCACTTGCCGAGATAGGGGCGGAATTCGCGGAAGGCGTATTCGATTTCCTGGCGGTCGAGGTGGCCGAGGCCGAATTCCTGCAGGCCCGGCGAATCGATCAGTTCGCTGTAGGCGTCGAGGTGGTAGAGCGTCGCGTGCGTCGTCGTATGCTTGCCCGAATCGAGTGCCGCCGAAATTTCACGCGTCGCGGCTCGCGCTTCCGGGAGTAGCGCATTGACCAGCGTCGATTTGCCCATGCCGGATTGACCGACCAGGACGCTGGTATAGCCATGCAGTTCGGGGCGTAAATCCTCGGCGTGGTCGCGCGCCGAAAGTTCGACGATGCGGTAGCCGAGGCTGGCAAAAACCGCCAGTTGCTCACGTGCTGCAGGCAGTTTTTCGGTGAGGTCGCACTTGTTGAGGACGATCAGCGGTTCGATTTCCTCGCTCTCGACGGCAAGCAGGGCGCGCGTCACCAGTTCGTCGGAAAACCCCGGTTCGGTGGCGACGACGATGACGACCTGGTCGACGTTGGCGGCGATCAGCTTCTGCCTGATCTCGTTGGAACGGTAGAGCAGGCTGGTGCGCGGCTGGATCGCCTCGATGACGCCCTGGTCGTCGGAGGTGCGCTGGATATCGACGCGGTCGCCGCAGGCGACTTCACTCTTCTTGCCGCGCGGGAAGCAAGGCAGCAGCGTACCGTCGTCGAGTTCGACAACATACTGGCGGCCATGGGCGGCGACGACGCGGCCGTGCATCAACGGGCGGCCGCCTGTGGTTCGGCCAGTCGGGCCAGTTGAGCAATTCGTGCCGCGGCTGGCGGGTGTGAATCGTAGAACAGCGAATGCAGCGGATCGGGGGTCAGGGTCGCCGCGTTGTCTTCGTAGAGCTTGACCAGCGCGCGACTGAGGTCGGCGGCAGCCGTGTGTTCGGCGGCGTAAGCGTCGGCCTCGAACTCGTGTTGGCGCGACAGGCGGCTGAGCAGCGGGCTGAAGGGGAAGGTGAACAACGGGATTACGAGGAAGAAAAGGATCAGCGCCAGCGCCGTGTTTTGCGCCGGTACGCCGAGGCCGGCGTAGAACCACGGCGCGTCGATCAACTGGCCGAGCAGCCAGAGCAGGCCGAGGGCAGCGGCGAACATGAAAGCGATGCGCTTGACGATATGGCGGCGCCGGAAGTGCCCGAGTTCGTGCGCCAGCACGGCTTCGATTTCGGGCGGCGCAAGACGGGCGAGCAGGGTGTCGAAGAAGACGATGCGCTTGTTGTCGCCGAAGCCCGTGAAATAGGCGTTGCCGTGACTCGAACGCTTCGAGCCGTCCATGACGAAGAGGCCGGACGAGGTAAAGCCGCAGCGCGCCAGCAGGGCCTCGATGCGCGACTTCATCTCGCCATCCTCGAGCGGCGCAAACTTGTTGAACAGCGGCGCGATCCAGGTCGGGTAGATGAACAGGATCAGCAGGTTGAAGGCACACCAGAAGAGCCAGACCCAGAACCACCAGGCGTTGCCCATGGCGCCCATCAGCCACAGCACGGCGAGGATCACCGGAGCGCCGATGACGATGCCGAGCAGGGCTTGCTTCGCCAGATCGCCGACGAAGAGGCCGAAGCTCATGCGGTTGAAGCCATAGCGGGTCTCGATGACGAACTGGCTATAAAGCGTGAAGGGCAGGTCGATCAGCGCCGAAATGACCATGACGCTGAAGATCAGTCCCAGGCCGTAGGGCAGGCCGGTGAGGCGTGTGCTCCAGAAATCGTGCAGCCAGGCGAGTCCGCCGCCGAGTGTCAGGATCAGGAGCAGCGCAGCGTCGACCAGCGTGGTCAGAATTGTCAGCTTGTTGCGGTCGACTGTGTAATCAGCAGCTTTTTGATGGGCGGCAAGCGAAATGCGTTCGGCGAAATCACCGGGAACGGCGCCCCGGTGGGCGGCAACGAAACGAATCTGGCGCAGCGTCAGCCACAGGCGACCGGCGAGGGTCAGCGCGAAAGCGGCAAGAAAGAGAATGGTGAAGTCGTTGGTCACTGATCAGAAGGTCAAGCTATGAGAAAATGACGTTTTTCG
>Ga0209202_1002495_pt1 | contig 10165 bp, 7 predicted proteins | sample AD_UKC032_MetaG_FD_184416 | JGI IMG/M metagenome (GOLD analysis project Ga0209202, IMG submission 184416) | Active sludge microbial communities of municipal wastewater-treating anaerobic digesters from USA - AD_UKC032_MetaG (SPAdes) (version 2) | ecosystem: Engineered > Bioreactor > Anaerobic >... | reverse complement strand
AGCGTGGCAGCCATATAGACGCCGTAGTTCCAGTTGAACGCCTGATACACCAGCGGCACGGTGGTGGCGCGACGGCCGCCGAAGATGAAGGCTGAAATCGGCACGCCGGCTGGATCTTCCCAGGCGCTGTCGACCGATGGGCATTGGCTGGCCGGGGCGGTGAAGCGGGAGTTGGCGTGAGCGGCCTTCTTGCCAGCCTGGCCGTCTTCCGGCGTCCAGTCGTTACCTTGCCAGTCGATCAGGTGATCCGGAGCCTGCTTGGTCAGACCTTCCCACCACACGTCGCCGTCGTCGGTCAGCGCGACGTTGGTGAAGATGATGTTTTCCTTCAACGTGGCCAGCGCATTGAAGTTGGTCTTTTCCGAGGTGCCCGGGGCAACGCCGAAGAAACCGGCTTCCGGGTTGATCGCGTAGAAACGGGTGACGCCGTCGGCATCGACGCGCGGCTTGATCCAGGCGATGTCGTCGCCGATGGTGGTGATCTTCCAGCCGTCCAGGGTCTTGGGCGGGATCAGCATGGCGAAGTTGGTCTTGCCGCAGGCCGACGGGAAGGCGGCTGCAACGTAGGTCTTTTCGCCTTCCGGCGATTCGACGCCGAGGATCAGCATGTGCTCGGCCAGCCAGCCCTGGTCGCGGGCCATGGTCGAAGCGATACGCAGCGCGAAGCACTTCTTGCCGAGCAGGGCGTTGCCGCCGTAGCCGGATCCGTAGGACCAGATCTCGCGGGTTTCCGGGTAGTGAACGATGTACTTCGTGGTCGGGTTGCACGGCCACTTGACGTCGGCCTGGCCGGCTTCGAGCGGGGCGCCGACGGTATGCACGCAGGGCACGAATTCGCCGTTGTTGCCTAGCACGTCATGGACGGCCTTGCCCATGCGGGTCATGGTGCGCATGTTGACGACGACGTAGGCGGAATCGCTAATCTCGACGCCGATGTGGGCGATCGGCGAACCGAGTGGGCCCATGCTGAAGGGGATCACGTACATCGTGCGGCCCTTCATGCAGCCCTTGAACAGGCCGTTGAGGGTCTCGCGCATGACGGCGGGCTCTTCCCAGTTGTTGGTCGGGCCGGCGTCTTCCTTCTTGGCGGAGCAGATGTAGGTGCGGTCTTCGACGCGCGCGACGTCGGAGGGGTCGGAGAAAGCCAGGTAGGAGTTCGGGCGCTTGGCTTCGTTGAGCTTGATGAAGGTCCCGGCTTCTACCATTTCCGCACACAAGCGGTCATACTCCGCCTGCGTACCGTCAGCCCAGTGGATGCGGTTCGGCTGGGTGAGGGCGGCGATTTCGGCGACCCATTTCTTCAGGCCTTCGTGTTTGACGTAGTCAGGTGCATTCAGCGGTGCGGTCATGGCGGTGTCTCTCTCTAAGTAGCTGAAAAAGCTAGTTTTAACGCCAGTCGCCGGGAGCTGCCACCAAGACTGAAAGCGGCGCGGAGCCGTCGGCTGGAAACTCCATAATTATGCCGGAACTCAGGGTAAACATCCACTTGACTTTGCTCGACTAAGTGATTTCCCCAAATTGGCAGCAAGGTCGTGCATGGTATAATGTTCCACAATTCGAAACATTGTTTCATGATACGAAACGGAGACGAACATGGATTCCAAGCAACTGCGTGAAGCCGCCCTCTACTATCACCGTTATCCAAAGCCCGGCAAGATCGCCGTCACTCCGATCAAGCAGCTGACCAACCAGTACGATCTGTCGATGGCCTACTCGCCGGGCGTCGCCTTCGCCTGCGAGGAAATCGTCGCCGATCCGGGTGAAGCCAGCACGCTGACCGCCCGCGGCAACCTGGTCGGCGTCATCACCAACGGCACCGCTGTCCTCGGCCTCGGCGCGATCGGCCCGCTGGCCGCCAAGCCGGTCATGGAGGGCAAGGGCGTGCTGTTCAAGAAATTCGCCAACATCGACGTCTTCGACATCGAAATCGACGAGCGCGACCCGGACAAACTGATCGACACCATCGCCTCGCTCGAACCCACCTTCGGTGGCATCAACCTCGAGGACATCAAGGCGCCCGAGTGCTTCTACATCGAACGCAAGCTGCGCGAGCGGATGAAGATTCCCGTCTTCCACGATGACCAGCACGGTACGGCGATCGTCGTTGGCGCCGCAGTGCTCAACGGACTGCACCTGATCGGCAAGGACCTTAAAACCGTCAAGATCGTCACCTCGGGCGCCGGTGCCGCCGCGCTGGCCTGCCTCGACCTGCTGGTACTGCTTGGCGCGCCGGTCGAGAACATCTGGGTCACCGACATCAAGGGCCTGGTCTATGCAGGCCGCGTCGAGGAAATGGACGAGATCAAGGCGCGCTACGTCAAGAATACCGATGCCCGCACGCTCGGCGAGGTGATCGAAGGCGCCGACGTTTTCCTCGGCTTGTCCGCCGGCGGCGTCCTGAAGCCCGAGATGGTCGCCAAAATGGCGATATCCCCGCTGATCATGGCGCTGGCCAATCCGACGCCGGAAATCACGCCGGAACTGGTCAAGGGCGTGCGCGACGACGCCATCATGTGTACCGGCCGTTCGGATTACCCGAACCAGGTCAATAATGTCCTGTGTTTCCCCTTCATCTTCCGCGGCGCGCTGGATGTCGGGGCGACGACGATCACCGAGGAAATGAAGATGGCGGCGGTCAAGGCCATCGCCGAACTGGCCCGCGCCGAACAATCCGAAGTCGCCGCCCGCGCCTATGGCGAGAAGGTCGCCAGCTTCGGACCGGAATATCTGATCCCCAATCCCTTCGACCCGCGCCTGATCGTCAAGATCGCGCCGGCGGTGGCCAGGGCCGGTATGGACTCCGGCGTCGCCACGCGGCCGATCAAGGACTGGGATGCCTACCTCCAGGGGCTCAACGAATTCGTCTACCACTCCGGCATGATCATGAAGCCGGTCTTCTCGCAGGCGAAGACGGCGCCCAAGCGCATCGTCTTCGCCGAGGGCGAGGATGAGCGGGTACTGCGTGCGGTACAGGTCATCTGCGACGAGGGCATTGCCCGTCCGGTGCTGATCGGCCGGCCGGAAGAGATCGCCCGGCGCGTCGAGGCCGCTGGCCTGCGTATCCGCCACGGGCACGAGTACGAGGTCATCCATAGCGATGACAGCCAGTTCTTCGAGGACCATTTCGACGAGTTCTGGCAGACCTATCACCGCCTGATGGAGCGCAAGGGCGTCTCCCCCGACTACGCGCGCCGCGAAGTGCGGCGCCGGGCGACACTATACGGGTCGTTGATGGTCCATCTCGGCTATGCCGACGGGTTGATCTGCGGCACCTTCGGGCGCCACGAAACGCATCGCCATTACGTGGAGAACGTGATCGGGATGCAGGACGGCCTCGACCGCTATTACACGATGAACCTGTTGATGCTGCCGGGGCGCACCGTCTTCATCGCCGACACCTATGTCAACTACGATCCGAGCGCCGAACAACTGGCTGACATGACGCTGCTTGCCGCCGAGGAGATCCGCAATTTCGGGATGCAGCCGAAGGTCGCGCTGCTCTCGCATTCGACCTTTGGCACCGAAAGCACGCCGACGGCGCTCAAGATGCGCGAAGTGCTGGCGCTGCTCAACCTGCGCGCACCGGGGCTGGAAGTCGAGGGCGAAATGCACGGCGACGCGGCGCTCGACGAACAGATCCGCCTTGGCGTCTTCCCCAACTCGCGGCTCAAGGGGCAGGCCAACCTGCTGATCATGCCGACGCTCGATGCGGCCAATATTTCCTTCAATCTGCTCAAGGTGGCGGCCGGCGACAACCTGACGATCGGGCCCATCCTGCTCGGGGCGGCGCGTCCGGTGAATATCCTGACGCCGACGGCGACCGTGCGGCGCATCGTCAACATGACCGCCCTGACCGTTGTCGACGCCAGCTGACACTTTCGCTTAAGTTATTGGGCTATCTATCTATTTTTATTGATTTTTGCATCTCTCCTGCTAAACTGTTCTAAAATTCGTGCGGTTAAGGCAGGAGATAGCAAATGAAACAAGTATTTAAGACGGCTGTGTTTGTGGGCGCGTTGCTCGGTTTTGGGCTGGGTGCCCAGAGCCACGCGGCAACGGACTCGAAAAAGACGCAGCCGGTAGCGAAAAAGGCTGATTCGTCGGCAAGCGCCGGCAAGACCAGCAAATCCGCTGCGGCCAAGGCGCCCGGCAAATCGGCCGGCCGGTCGACCGCACAGAAGGCGCCGGCGAAGTATGCCAGCGCCAGCGTCGGCGGGTCGAAGAAGTCCCTGCGCAAGGTCAGCATGGCCGATGTGGATCCGACCCATCTCGCCCTCTATTCGGCTTCGGCACTGGTCATCGACCAGGAGACCGGCCAGGCCCTGCTCGAGAAGCAGTCCGGTGTGGTCGTACCGATCGCCTCGATTTCCAAGCTGATGACGGCCATGGTCGTCCTCGATGCCAAGCTCGACATGAATGAAGTCATCGCAATCGGCGATGACGATATCGACGGGCTCAAGGGAACGCGTTCGCGCCTGCCGGTCGGTACCACCATGACGCGCGAAACCGCCATGCTGCTCGCCCTGATGTCATCGGAAAATCGTGCGGCAAATTCGCTGGGCCGTCACTATCCTGGCGGCCTGCCGGCTTTCGTGAAGGCCATGAACCGCAAGGCGCAGGCGCTGGGCATGCTGAATTCCCGCTTCGAAGAACCGACCGGCCTGTCGAGCAACAACGTGTCGACTGCCCACGACCTGGCGCGTATGGTCGCGGCCGCGGCGAACTATCCTGAGATCCGCAACTTCTCGACGACCGGCGGGGCGCGTGTCGAGCTGAACGGCCACATCCGCGAATTCCACAACACCAATGCGCTGGTCCACAGCGACAACTGGGAAATCGGTGTCTCGAAGACCGGCTACATCTCCGAGGCCGGCCGCTGCCTGGTCATGCAGGCCCGCGTGGCCGACAAGCCGGTGGTCATCGTGCTCCTTGACTCCACCGGCAAGATGACCCGGGTCGGCGATGCCAACCGGATCAAGCGCTGGATGGAAAGCGCGAGCCTGACGCCGGAGCGGCGCCCGGCCTGATCGCTTCCCGGTCCGGGAACCAGCGAGGCTGCCTGCGGGCAGCCTCTATTTTTTGGTGCCGATGTAGCCGAGGGCGTGCGAGACCGCGTCAGCTGCCTGCCTGACCTGTGCCGCCCACGCCGGATCGTGACGGTCGGCCGGTGCGGAAACCGAAAGCGCGGCGATGACATGACCTTCCTCATCGTGGATGGGTGCCGCGACGCACTTGAGGCCGATTTCCGCTTCTTCGTCGTCGTAGGCGATGCCATGGCGGCGCACCTTGTCGAGTTCCTTCTCCAGGGTCGCCAGCGTCGTCAGCGAGCGCGGCGTCTTGCCGGGCAGTCCGGTACGGCGTGCGTAGTCGCGGACCTGCTGCGGCGAGTCGGCAGCCAAAAACAGTTTGCCGAGCGAGGTCAGGTGCAAGGGCGCGCGCCCGCCGACCAGATAGACGACCCGCAGCAGCGCCCGGCCCGACGAGGTGCGCTCAATATAGACGATCTCGTCGTCATGGCGCGCGCCGAGATTGATCGCTTCGCCGATGGTTTCGTGCAGCGTCTGCATGTAGGGCAGCGCGACTTCCCGCACGCTGATCCGCGACTTGACGATGTTGCCGAGCTCGAGAAGCCGGATGCCGAGGCGGTAGGTGCCGGCGTCCTGGCGTTCGACAAAACGCGCCGTGGTCATTGCCGCGAGGATGCGGTGGGCGGTTGACGGGTGGAGTTCGGTGACGCTGGCCAGGTGCTTGAGGCTTGCAGCCTCGGGTGATGCGGCAAGGGCGTCGAGGAGCGTCATCATGCGCTCGATGACCTGGATCGAGCCGGGCGCTTTGGCAGACCCGCTGGCAGCTTCGGACAACTGGATTCCTTTATTGGTGTGGTTTGAGTAGCATTAGCCACTTTCTCTCTTGTGCGCCGCAATATTAGCATGCGCTTGGCCCTCTTCGTTACCTGCCTGGTCGACCTGATGCGCCCGTCGATCGGCTTCGCCAGCCTGCGCCTGCTCGAAAGTGCCGGCTGCGAAGTCGTCGTGCCGCCGGGCCAGACCTGCTGCGGTCAACCCGCCTGGAGTGCCGGAAATCGTCGTATCGCGCGTGACCTCGCGCGCCAGGCGATTGCCGAACTGGAGGACTATGATTACGTGGTGATTCCTTCCGGTTCGTGCACCGACCAGGTGCGCCAGGTCTATCCGGAATTGCTCGCCGACGAGCCGCCCTGGGCGTTGCGCGCACAGGTGCTTGCTGCCCGCTGCTACGAGTTGAGCCAGTTCCTGACCGAGGTGCTCGGGGTCGATGACCTGCCCGGCGCGTTTTCCGGCAGCGTCACCTATCACGACTCGTGCAAGGGCTTGCGCGGTCTGGGCATCAAGCAGCAGCCCCGTGACCTGCTGGCCAAGGTACCCGGCCTGTCGCTCGTCGAGATGCCGGAGTGCGAGGAATGCTGCGGTTTCGGCGGTGCGTTCGCGCTGCGTTTCGGCGATGTCTCGACGGCGATCGTCGACCGCAAGTGCGAGTCGATCGCCGCTGCCGGCGCCGATGCGGTGGTAGGCGGCGACCTCGGCTGCCTGCTCAATATCGAGGGCCGGCTGCGCCGGCGCGGCGACCTGGCAACCAGGGTCTTGCATCTGGCTGAAGTGCTGGCCGGTCCGGAGGGTCAGTGAAAGCCGCCGCCCGGTCGCAGGCCATGTTCTTCCAGGCGCGTGCCGGGCGGCAGGTCAGGAACAAGGGCCTGCAGAAGGCGCTGGCGAAAGCGCGACCGCTGTTCGTCGGCAAGCGGGCCAAAGGCATCGCCGGCCTGGCCGGGGATGGCTTGGACTTCGCGGAGTTGCGCAGTGCCTGCGAAGCGATCCGCCGCCGCGTCGTCGATGATCTCGATGTCTGGCTGGAGATCTTCGAGGCGCGCGCCCGGGCCACTGGCGCCGAGGTGCTGTGGGCACGCGATGGCGAGGAGATCTGCAGCCATGTGCTCGACATCGCCCGGCGCAATGGCGTCACCAAGGTGGTCAAGTCGAAGTCGATGCTCTCCGAGGAGGCTGGGCTCAACGAGGCCTTGAGCGCCGCCGGTATCCAGCCGGTCGAGACCGACCTTGGCGAGTACATCGTCCAGCTGGCCGGCGAGGCGCCGTCGCACATCATCGCGCCGGCGGTGCACAAGAGCATGGCCGAGGTCGAGGCACTGTTCGCCGAGCATCACGGGCGGCCCCGTCAGGAGCGTACTTCGGCCGACATTCCGCTCATGGCCCGGGAGGCCCGCGCGGTGCTCCGCCAGCATTTCCTGACGGCGGAAATGGGCATTTCCGGCGCCAACTTCCTGATCGCCGAAAGCGGTTCGGCGGCGCTGGTGACCAACGAGGGCAACGGCCGCATGGTGACGACGCTGCCCAGGGTGCATGTCGTCATCACCGGCATCGAGAAGATCGTCCCGACGCTCGACGACTTCGCGACGCTGATGCGCCTGCTGCCGCGCTCGGCCACCGGGCAGGGGATTTCCAACTACGTTTCGCTGTTGACCGGAACGCGCGCTGCGGGTGAGACGGAAGGCCCGGAGAAGACCGTCTTCATTCTGGTCGACAACGGGCGTGCCGCACTGGCCGGCTCGGATTTTTCCGACATGCTGCGCTGCATCCGCTGTGGCGCCTGCATGAACCATTGCCCGGTCTATTTCTCGCTCGGCGGCCATGCCTACGGTTGGGTCTATCCCGGTCCCATGGGGTCGGTGCTGACCCCGCTCTACACCGGCATCGAGAATGCCCTCGACCTGCCGCACGCGTCCACCGGCTGCAACCAGTGCGGCAGCGTGTGCCCGGTCAATATCCCCCTGCCCCGGCTTATGCACCGCCTGCGCGAACTCCAGAACGAGCGTGGCCTGCGGCCGTGGCGCGAGCGCATCGCTTTGCGCGCCTGGGGCTGGCTGGCCGGGCGCCCGGCCCTGTATCGCCGGGTTAGCGGGCGGGCCGCGCGTTACCTGCGCTGGCTGGCCGACGACAGCGGGCGCATTCGCGTTTTCGGTCTGGCCCCGGGCTGGAGCGCCGGACGCGACCTGGCGGCGCCGCCGGGCAAGACTTTTCACGAACTTTACGCAGCAAGAAAGAGAGCCTGAACATGGAATTTTCACCCGAAGGCCCCAAGGCCATCCCGTTGTGGGTTAACGGCCACGCCTTCCTGACCGTCAGCGAGGCGTTCTACGAGGTCGTCAATCCGCTGACCGGCGAAGCGTTGCGGCGGGTGCCGTTGTGCGGCAAGGACGAAGCGGTGGCGGCGGTATCGGCTGCGCGCGCTGCCGAGCCTGGCTGGGCGGCACAGGCCCCGGCAGCGCGGCAGGCCGCGCTCGAGGCGCTGGCCGGCGCGCTGGACCGCTACACCGGCCATTTTGCGAAGCTGTTGCGCGAGGAGACCGGGTCGGATGAGGCGCAGGCCGTCGCCGAAGTGGCGGCGGCTGTCGCTGCCTTGCGCGCTGGTAGCACAGGGACGGGCGGCGTGGTCGCCCTGGTCGTCGACGCGTCGCGCCCGCTCTCCGGATTTGCCGGGGCCGCGGCGTCGGCCTTGCGCGCCGGCGCGACGCTGGTCGTCAAGCCGAGCCCGAAGGCGCCAGCGGCGGTCTTCGCCCTTTGCGAACTGGCGTCACGCAGCGGGCTGCCGCCCGGGGTGCTCAACCTGCTCCAGGGCGATACGGCCGCCATAGAGGGCCTGTGTGCCGCCGGCATCGATCGCCTGGCCTATCGCGGCAATGCCGCGCTGGGCGTGGCCATCGGCGCCATCTCCGATGCGGCGGGCACACCCTACGAGATGGGCCAGGGCTGATGCAGCGCATCGTCTATCTCGAACGCGACTCGGTCATTGCCGATGTCCGGCGTCCGGCCTTTGCCCACGACTGGGTCGAGTATGCCAAGACGGCGCCGGCGCAGGTGGTCGAACGCCTGCAGGGTTGTTCAATCGCCATCGTCAACAAGGTGCCGCTGCCCGCTGCTGCGGTCGACGCGCTGCCGGACTTGAAAATGGTCGCCGTTGCCGCCACCGGCACCAACATCGTCGATCTCGATGCCTGCCGCCAGCGCGGCATCGTCGTTTCGAACATTCGCGGCTATGCAGAGCACACGGTGCCTGAACACGTCCTGGCCCTGATGCTGGCACTATCGCGCAACCTGCTCGCCTGGCGCGATTCGGTGCGCGCCGGGCGCTGGCAGCAGGCGGACCAGTTCTGTCTGTTCGACCATCCGATCAGCGACCTGTACGGCGCCACGCTCGGGCTGGTCGGTAGCGGCAGCCTGGGCAACGGCGTCGCCCGCCTCGCCGACGCCTTCGGCATGCGTGTGCTGCGCGCCGAGCACAAGGGCAGCACAAGCACGCGGCCGGGCTACAGCGAGTTTGCCGAAGTCCTGCGCACGGCCGATGTGCTCACGCTGCATTGCCCGCTGACGGCCGAGACTCAGGGTCTGATCGGCGAGGCCGAATTGCGCTCGATGAAGCCGACGGCACTGCTGATCAACACGGCTCGCGGTGGCCTGGTCGACGAGGCGGCGCTGATCCGCGCCTTGCGCGAAAAATGGATCGCCGGTGCCGGCTTCGACGTCATCACCGCCGAGCCGCCGCCGCCGGGGCACCCGATGGTCGCCCCGGAACTGCTGGCGCTGCCCAATTTCCTGCTCACGCCACACGTCGCCTGGGCCAGCCGTCCGGCGATGCAGGCACTGGCCGACCAACTCATCGACAACATCGAAGCCTTCGTCGCGGGCGAGCCGCGTAACCGGGTGGCATGAGCGCGCGCGAGGAAATCCTGCAACGCGTCCGCACTGGCCTTGGCAAGGGCGATGCGGCGGCACGCAGGGAGGCGGCGCAAGCGGCGCTGGCCAGGCCAGTGCGCGGTCCGCAACCGCGGATCTCCGGAGAACTCGCCGCTCGTTTCGTGGACAAGGCGCTGAGCCTGAGCAGCACGGTGGATCAGCTTGCCGGGCTAGCCAGTGTCGCTGGCGCCGTCGCCCGTTATCTGGCGGCCGGGTCGCTGGCGCCGCGGGTCGTCGTTACTGCCGACCTCGCCGGGCTCGCCTGGGCGGGCGCCGGACTCGATGTCGCCGTGCGCGCCGCGATCGACAGCGACACGGCGGGAATTGCCGGCTGCTTCTGCGCGATCGCCGAGACGGGCACGCTGATGCTGCTCTCCGCTGCG
>Ga0209202_1002489_pt1 | contig 10170 bp, 11 predicted proteins | sample AD_UKC032_MetaG_FD_184416 | JGI IMG/M metagenome (GOLD analysis project Ga0209202, IMG submission 184416) | Active sludge microbial communities of municipal wastewater-treating anaerobic digesters from USA - AD_UKC032_MetaG (SPAdes) (version 2) | ecosystem: Engineered > Bioreactor > Anaerobic >... | reverse complement strand
TTTCTTAAGCATTGTCCTTACCTTATTTTGTCACATCCTTGCCCAAACCGTCTTCCGGGGAAATCTCGACATAGTGGTCATAAACGGCGGTGACGCCTAAAAAGGGATTCACGACCAGTGTCATCCGATCCTCATCTTCAGCCAGGTGAATGATTAAAGCCGGACAGATATTATTCCTGCCGAATTTTATTTTGACTACGCCATCCGTAATCTTTTCATTCTTCTGATTGATAATATCCAAAACGGCAACTCCGGCAGGAAACTTCTTCGAACTCTTTTTAATCTCATCTTGTTTTTCCGGGGTCATATCGGAAGCGGTCACGTAGTAGCTCGCGGCGGGAATATCCAAATGAAGGATATAATCAACCTGATCGCGGACCGCCTCCACGCGCAGCTTCCGTTCCAGGCCGATGAACTGGCGCGAGAATTTCTTGAGATTGTTTGCGCTTAAAGCATCGCGTGTAACAGGCGCGGCTAACGCCAGAATGATTACGGCAAGCGCAATCACCACGAGCAACTCGACCAGCGTAAAGCCCTTTTTATTCAATTTCCCAGCTATTAATGTCCTTATCGACACCTTCCCCACCAGCTTCGCCGTCGGCCCCCAGACTGGTCAAATCAAAGTCGCCGTGGCTGCCGGGACTTACATAAATAAATTCGTTGTTCCAGGGGTCTTTGGGCACCTTCCCTTTTTCCAGATAGCCCCCCACCCGCCAGTTTCTGGGCAGAGTGCCGGCCGTGGGCGCTTCCACTAAAGCTTTCAAACCCTGTTCCGTTGAGGGATAGCTGCCATTGTCCAGTTTGTAAAGTTTTAGCGCCGACTCGAGACTTTCAATCTGCATTTTCGCTTTGGCTTGCCGCGCCTCATCGGGACGTCCCATCACGCGGGGAATGATCAAACCAGCCAATACGCCTAAAATGATGATGACCACCATTAATTCAATCAGCGTAAACCCGACTTGCCCGTTTCTTTTTTCTCTGTATTTTTTCATCATCAACCCTCTTCGTTTTTTATCTCACCAGTTGGTTCATTTCAAAAATCGGCAACAGAATAGACACAACTATAAATCCGACGACCAAGCCCATCACCAGAATCATAATCGGTTCCAGCAGGGACGTCATGACCATAATATCGGATTGCGCCTCTGTTTCATACGCCACGGCAATACGGTTGAGCATTTTTTCCAGAGAACCGGTCTGTTCTCCGACGGCGATCATTTCCGTCACCATCGGCGGAAAGAGGCCGCTTGCGGCCAGGGGCGCGGCCAGGCTTTGGCCTTCTTCAACTTCCTTAGCCGCCTGCGCAATCGTTTCGCTGATGACCATATTATTAACCACATTCCGAACAATTTCCATGGCCGTCAGAAGCGGGACACCGCTTTGCAGGAGCGTCGCCAGCGTCCGTGAAAAACGCGCGATGACGATTTTGAGATTCACCGAACCCCAGATGGGCGCTTTCAGGCGAACCGAGTCCCAAAAACGATGACCGGTTTGCGTGCCTGCCGTTAGGTATTTAAAGGCGGCAATCCCGGCCAAGATGAGAAGAAAAATCAACCACCAGAAAGATTTCAAGAAATTACTGACCGCAATCAGGATGACCGTAATCAACGGCAGCGTTTGTTTCATGTCGGTAAAAATGCCTGTAATTTTTGGAACCACAAAAGTCATGAGCAAAAAGATAACCAGAGAGCCGACCAGAAGCATGATCAACGGATAGGCCAGAGCGGAGCGGATTTTGCTCATCAGCGCCTGTTGGCTTTCACTGAAGTCGGCCAGACGCTCCAAAACCAAATTGATAGTGCCGGATGCCTCACCGGCTTTGACCATATTGATGTAAAGAGGGGGAAAAACACTCGGGAAATTCTCCATACCGGCGGTCAGGCTTTTGCCTTCATTCAGATCGGCTCGAATCTGCGCTAATATTTTTTGCAGGACGGGATTCTTGGTTTGAGCCAGTAGCACGGAAAAGGAAGGCACTAGCGGAATGCCCGCACCTATTAGCGTGGAGAGCTGACGAGTAAAAATCGAAGCCTCCTTGGCCGAAACCTTGCGCAGGAAACCGACTTCCAGAACGCTGGACAAAGACACGCTTTTTTTCTGCCGTGCCGGAGAAATCGAGACCGGATAAATTCCCTCCTCGCGCAACTGCTGCCTGGCCACAGAAACGCCGGCGGCATCCACAAAACCTTTGCACTCACGCCCTTTTTCATCCAAGGCCACATATTCAAAAACACTCATCCGCCCAATCTCCGCCTGAAAAATCAATGATATAACTTATGAAATTTGTCTAACACAATTTAAATAATGATTCAAATGGTTATGCCGTCCGGACGCGCCTTTTGCATTACCAACATCGGATCAAAACCGTGTTGACCCCCCTTCACGGACAAGTCATCTTTTTCTACAAGCAGGAAAGACCAAAGTGGCCCCATCTTATAAGGCTGAATAAACTCATCGTCTGCAGACTGGTAAAAAATAAGAACCTCAACCATCACGGCATCATTCTTGATCATACTGATCCGGAAGAAATGGCATTACTGGAAAATGCGAGAGCGCCGAAATGAAATACTGGTTGGTGGAGAAGGTCTCAGAGCTTTTCGCATGACTCTATCTCTCAAACCATAAGATCGTCTATTTCATATTCCGAATACGGACTTCAATGCTCTTCTCGTTTTTGAGCAGCGTAACCAATTTTGCCGTATCAGTCTCACCATAGTGATAGGGATACAGAATTTTCGGCAGAAATGCTTTAACTGCATCGGCGACCATTTCCGGTGTCATGGTGTATGGCAGATTCATCGGCAGAAACGCGATATCGATAGCCCGGAGTTGCTTCATCTCCGGAATATTTTCTGTATCCCCGGCCACATAGAGGCGCTTGTCTCCAAAGGTGACAATATAGCCGTTGCCGATGCCTTTCGGATGGAAAGGTTTTCCAGGTGCGCGCATATGAACAATGTTGTAGGCGGGTACCGCCTCAATCGGCAAACCATCCACCGTTTGCAGATCGCCGTTTTTCATTACCACAATGCCGGGTATTTGCCCGGCCACCTCGGGCGAGCCGACGATTTTGGTGGCAGCAGTTTTAATATGACCCACGGCATTCAAATCCAGGTGGTCAAAATGCCCGTGGGTAATCAAAATCAAGTCCGCCTTGGGTAATTTTGCATAATCCGCCTCGCTCGATACGGGATCAATATGAATGATTTTACCACCCCAGGACATCATTAACGAGCCGTGTCCCAGAAAACTGATGATCAGATCTCCTTTTGACGTTTTAATGGTATCGGATTCCATAGCCCCCTCCTTTGCGGTACAGGTTGACGCCAAAATCAAGAAACTCATAATAGAAAATACGCTCACAAGCATCAGTAATTTTTTGTCTCTCATCCGGCGCCTCCATGTATTCTGATAGTTATGTTTTTTGGCCTGATTAAACATCATCCTTTTTTATTTTCTCTGCAGACGCGCCATGGTATTCATATAAAGGGCGCTGAGTTCTTCTACCGGCTCCAGACACAAACATTTCAGATATGATTTGACAAATCCCTTCAGAAAAACAGTTGCCGGTAGTCGCGTGACATGATCTTCTTCAATACTACGCAGATGATCCTGCCGTATTTTCGTCTCCTGTGCGATTTGTTCAATAGGCACCCCAAGCTCCGTACGGATTTTTTTCAAGTCCGCCCCGCATAATTCATTCTGGGCCAGGATATCGCCAATGAGTTGGCTTTGACTGATCTTGCTTTTCAATGCTTCATTATTTGTTGAAACCACGCCGGATGCGGAACCGCGGCTGATATCAAAAATACTCACCGGCTTTTTAACGGCCGCCGACGCTACTTTTTCCGCGCCAAGTTCACCTTTGCGAATCAGATCCTCGTCGTAATCTTTCCTGGCCTGATCATGAATGAGCGTTGAATAAGCTTTCTCGATCAGAGAAAGGATCGCTTGTCTTTCATCCCCTGAGAAAAAAGAATAGCTCGCCAGCGAGCCTTGCTGATACACCTGCAGAGCGGCATTGTAGGCGTGGCGAATGTCAAACGTCGTTGCATCCGGTTCGATGTCCAGCATTTCATAATAATTTAATTGGGCAAAACTTTTGGGCATGTAAAAACTCCCTTGGCATTGCTTTGCGTTTGAAGTTGAAGACTTTCCTTACCCACAGCGGGGCATCAATTGTTTGCCTGCCGATTCAACAATCTGCTTGGCCACTTCACGCAGATCACTGACGGTTTTGGTATAGGGATAACGTTCCAGGTAAGATACCTGCAGACAAATTGCGTCATGGACATGTTCGTCATACGCCACATTACCCAGGAACTCAATATGCAATCCCAGATGCTTCTCGATCATTCTGGTCATCTGCGACCCCAGCGCGGCATTGTCCTGTTTGCGCAGTTGATTGATTATGAGCTTGAATTGAAACGCACTGAATTCATCTTGCAGTTGTTGGTATTTCTCCAAATACATCCGGGCTATAACTTTCATCATACATTCAGGATTGTTTGCGGCGCCATCTCCGAATTGGCGACCCACCTCACTCTCCAGCGCTCTGAAATCCGGCGCATTGAAGCAGGAATGAATCCGGCGCATGTAAATGGCGTGGATCAGGCGGTATATATTTTCAACGGACGTCGGTTCCGGCGTAGCGATGAAGACGCCGCTTTGCGAGATCAGGAAAAAGTCAAGCGCGTTGAAAGACGTTCCGGCGCCTAAATCCAGCAGGATGCGGTCATAATCTAATTTCGTGATGGCTCGGAGTATTTCCATTTTCTGTTCATAAGATAGATTGGCCATATCGAAATTGCCGTGAGCAGCGCTGATGAGAAAAAGGTTTTCAAAAGGCGTCTCCACAACGGCCTCTTCCAGTCGAGAAATTTTTTTGTGAATAAAATCGTAAAAACCTTTTGGGGGATCCGGGACGCCGACCAGGGTATGCAGATTTGCCGCTCCCAGATCGAGATCAATCACCAGTGTTTTTTTACCCAGCGCAGCATAAAGCTGTCCCAATGAACTGGTTAAAAAACTCCTGCCGGAACCGCCTTTTCCTCCACCAATTGGCCAAATCTGCGCCATAAACCATCCACCGATCTTTTTGTGGTGTTTATACACGACATATTGATCATATTCAATTATTTAGTTCAGTATGGTCAATGTAGGAAGCGGCCTGAAAAATATATAAAACAGGCCGTCAGCCTCTTCTTTCAAAGACAGTCTGAAAAAATGATGATAACTTTCTTGACTTATCTTTATATTGTTTCTAAAAAACCCGTAACGTTTTGAACGGCGCGGATGAAGGCATGATCGATTGCGAACCGAAAATTAAAGTAGCCCTGCTGCAAAACTCTTCCGAAGCACGCCTGAAGCTGGAAGGTCCTTTTTATCTATCGGACGGGCGCGTCGTTGCTGGCGAATTTTCCGTTCGCGCCGCGAATGGACAAATCCTGCTGACTGATTCCGGGGGCGGAGAGATCATCCGTCAAAAAGAAATTTTACTCACACCTGATGCCTCATCCACAATTTGCTTTACCGTCCTAAACGTAAAAATCGGCATCGATTTTCACTGGCAGAGAGTCCAAGAGCAATCTTTTCGCGGCGCGCTGCTTCTTTCCTGCCATAGCGAGACCACCTTCAATCTCATCAACATCGTCTCGCTCGAAGAATACCTCGCCTCGGTGATCTCGTCGGAAATGGCGGCAAGCGCTCCCCTCTCATTTCTTAAAGCGCAGGCCATTGCGGCGCGCAGCTGGCTTATCGCAATGCTCGCGAAAAAGAAATCCATCCGGACCCTGCCCCGGCAAAAAGAAGATGAAATGATGGTCTGGCAGGATGTGAACGATCATCAAGACTTCGACGTCTGCGCCGACGACCACTGCCAGCGGTATCAAGGGATCACCGGAATTATATCAGCAAATGTTCAGGAGGCCGTCAACACGACCCGCGGAATATTCCTGACCGCCGAAGGCCAAATCTGCGACGCGCGCTACTACAAATGCTGCGGTGGAAAGACGGATGTTTTCGCAACGGCCTGGGAGGAAACGTCTTACCCCTATCTTTGCAGCATAACCGACCATGCTAAAAAACGTGCGCCGATCAACACGGAGGAAGACGCAGCAGTCTGGCTGCGCTCGAAGCCTGAAGCATACTGCAACACAGCCGATCAGGAAATTCTGCGACGGATACTACCCGCATTTGATAGGGAAACCTTGAATTTTTATCGCTGGCGGGTCGTTTATACGCGGAAAGAGTTAGAGGAAATTCTCAAGACAAAATCCGGCATCGACTTCGGTATGCTGCGAAATCTTGAACCCCTGGCACGCGGCCCGTCCGGAAGAATCTATCGCCTAAAAATCGAAGGCTCTTCCCGCACCGTCATTGTCGGCAAGGAACTGGAAATCCGTCGCTGGCTCTCGCCCACACATTTGCTCTCCAGCGCATTTGTCGTTGCCACTGAAGGGGAGGCAAACGGCGTCATTTCCCACTTTATCCTTGACGGCGGCGGATGGGGGCACGGCGTGGGCCTGTGCCAGATTGGCGCGGCGGTAATGGCGGTTCAAGGACATGAAGCGGAGGAAATTTTAGCGCACTACTTCACCGGCGCGATTTTAAAGAAACTGTACTGAGCGGCTCACCCATGAAGAACCGGAGAAAGCGCGCAACAACTCGTTAGAGGATTTTCATGCCCCGACCCCGCGAAAAAACTGCGGCAAGAACCCGCAACCCCTGGCTCTGGGTTCCTTCCATCTACATAGCGGAAGGCATTCCCTACATGATCGTCATGACCGTCAGCGTGGTGCTTTACAAAAACCTGGGACTTTCCAACACCGACATCGCTCTTTATACGGGCTGGCTGTATCTGCCCTGGGTCATCAAACCACTGTGGAGCCCTTTTGTCGATTTGTTCCGCACCAAGCGTTTCTGGATCATCGCCATGCAACTGGCCATCGGCGGATCTTTTGCCTGTGTCGCGCTGACTTTACCCGCAACAGATTTTGTAAGATATACTCTGGCGATGTTCTGGATCATGGCTTTCAGTTCCGCCACCCATGACATTGCCGCCGACGGCTTTTATATGCTGGGACTCGATACCCCGCAGCAGGCTGCCTTTGTCGGTGTGCGCACCGTTTTTTACCGCGTGGCCACCATCGCCTCCAAAGGCGGGCTGGTGATTCTGGCCGGCGCCCTGCAAAAATTCGGCTATTCAGTCGCTTCCGCCTGGTCGATGACATTTGTGGTCGTTGCCGCCGTTTTTCTGGCTCTCTGCATTTATCATTTTTTTGTTCTGCCCAAGCCTCTCGCTGATCACAGCGCGCCGCTGGACAAAGGCAGGGGCGCTGTGGCCGAGTACTTTCGCATTATCACGCTGTTTTTTCGGCGCAAGGATATTCTCATCATTATCTGTTTCTTTTTGTTTTATCGGTTTGCCGAAGCGCAACTGGTAAAGATGGTCGCACCCTTTCTGCTCGATTCTCGCGCCGCAGGCGGCCTGGGGCTATCAACTGCCGATGTCGGCTGGATCTATGGCACCGTCGGTGTTGTGGCCCTTATGCTGGGCGGGCTTCTGGGTGGTTATGTCATTTATCGCAACGGTTTGAAATTCTGGCTGTGGCCGATGGTGATCATCATGCACGTTCCTGATTTGATTTTTGTCTATCTGTCGCATGTTCAGCCCGAAAGCATCTGGCTGATCGGTTCCGCCGTGGCCGCAGAGCAATTCGGTTACGGCTTCGGCTTTACCGCCTACACGATGTATATGATCATGGTCTCGCAGGGGGAATACAAAACGGTCTTTTATGCCATCGGTACAGGCATTATGGCGCTGGGCATGATGCTGCCCGCCATGTCGAGCGGCTGGATTCAGGAAAAGCTGGGTTACATCCATTTTTACTACTGGATTTTATTGACGACAATTCCCGGGTTCATCGTCACGGCACTGGTGAAGATTGATCCGGAGTATGGTAAGAAGTTTAAAGGCTGAAGGCCAAAGGCTACAAGGATAAAGGTGCAAGGTGGAACAAGCAAAGCAGTTCCACCTTGGTGTGCCAATCTTCCAAGGAAACCTAAAAAAAAGACTCTTTCAGCCGACGAGGAGACAACATTAACGTGTCATCCAAGATAATTAGAACCGCCTTCATATTGGGCGCAGGGCTCGGAACCAGGCTGAGGCCGCTCACAGAATACATGCCTAAACCGCTTTTACCTATCGGCGGCAGGCCGATGATTACTTATGCGATGGAGCATCTGCAGGCCGTTGGCATTCAAAAGTTTATCATCAATACGCATCATTGCCCTGAAAAATACGCCGAGGTCTTCCCAGACGGAAACTGGCAGGGTATCCCAATCACGTTCCGCCATGAGCCGCTACTTCTGGACACGGCGGGCGGCATCAAAAACATCGAGGACTTAATCACACAAGACAAACGTATTCTCGTTTATAATGGCGACATCATCACCAATCTTCCGATTGCACCGCTGATTGACAGGCATTTTGAACTCAAAACTGAAGTCACTCTCGCGCTTCGCAGCCACGGGCCGCTTCTCAATGTCAATATTGACTCCCGTGGGTTTATCTGCGATATGAGAGACCGTTTGCATAACCCAGGTGTTCAGCGCTGTCTTTTTGCCGGCATTTATGTTGTGGAAACAAATTTTCTGCGGCAACTCACCGCGGGAAAGATAGAATCGATTGTTTTGCCGCTGATTGAAAGTATTCAACAAAATCCCCGCTCCGTGGGCGGCATGGTCATTGATGAAGGTTTCTGGTACGATCTCGGAACGATTGAAGAATACAATAAATTGCGCGAGCAATCCTTATGAATAAAGCAATACGAAAATTCTTAAATGATCACCTGAGCGTGGTGGATTTTCAGTATGATCCCATCAAAAAGGGTGGTTCCGACCGCAGCTTTTACCGTGTGCGCCTGCCGGAAGGCAAAACCTTCATCTTCATGGAATACGGAACCGATGTCGAGGAAAACGCCTACTGGGCGGAAATCAACCGCTTTATGACCGAAATCGGCATGCCGGCCCCCCGGATTATTGCTTATGACCACCGGCAGCGTTTTTTGTTACTCGAAGACCTGGGCGAAATTGATTTATATTCGCTACGCTCTCTTCCCTGGCACAAACGGCGGCGCCATTACTTGACGACGCTTTCGGAAATCCACCGACTGCATCGCATCCCATTAGCCGACTTACCAGCCAGTTTAAAACTAACCCAAGGTTATGACAGATCTCTTTACTTATGGGAGCATAATTATTTCCGGGAAAACTTTGTCGAGGCGGTTTGCCAACTCACCTTGTCCGAATCGCTGAAGCGCGCCTGGGCAGAAGAATCAGACGCGCTGATCAACCGTCTGGAAAAAATTTCACCGTGCCTGATCCATCGAGATTTTCAATCCCAGAATATTATGATTAAGAATGACCGGCCTGTTTTCATTGATTTCCAGGGCACGAGGCCCGGCAACCTGTTTTACGATTTGGGGTCGCTGATCTGTGATCCCTATGTAACGTTTAACCCGGACGAAAGACACGAATTGTTTTCTTTTTATTACCGGATTATGGAGCCGGATTACAGCCTTGATCTATTCACTGATTATTTCTGGGAAGGGGCCGCCCAGAGACTCATGCAGGCATTGGGCGCCTATGGTTTTCTGGGGCTCAAAAAGAACAAGCCGGATTTTCTCAAGCATACTGCCAACGGCATCAAGAATTTAGTGACTGCCACTTCCAACACGGGAACCCTGCCGGTTTTGAACGACCTGGCCAGGAATTGCATGAACAAACTTTCATCGAGGTCTCTTTGATTTGCGGTTTGGTAGAAAGCTGGAAAGAGACTGTATGTTTACGAAAAGAAGTCTGTAAATAACCAGAAGAAGAGAAAACATGAAAGACTCTAAAAAACTTGGAATAATACTTTTCATCGTTATAGCTGTATTTATTATACTTTGCCTGTTTGGATACTATGCTTCACGCTAAATGAATACCTGGTATTTGGAGATAGATCTCGCGGCTATTCTTGAGTCAATTTTGACCTTGACTGAGCTGGTTTGGACTCTTCGGACAGGGAACAGGGCGCTATAAGTGTAAAGCTGCTCTGGGTTGATGATCATGCCGCAGCCTGTTTCTGCGCCAGTGAATCGAAGTAAACCATACTTGGCGTCTTCC
>Ga0209202_1002486_pt1 | contig 10173 bp, 11 predicted proteins | sample AD_UKC032_MetaG_FD_184416 | JGI IMG/M metagenome (GOLD analysis project Ga0209202, IMG submission 184416) | Active sludge microbial communities of municipal wastewater-treating anaerobic digesters from USA - AD_UKC032_MetaG (SPAdes) (version 2) | ecosystem: Engineered > Bioreactor > Anaerobic >... | reverse complement strand
AATAATTTCGAAATTATACTATAAACGAATTGTGGTATTGCGAAGCGGGAGTGTTTTTTCTGGAAAATCCGGCTTTGCCGGTTTTTCGGAAAAATAAACTCATTCTAGTATATAACCTTAAAACGCCCTCCCGCAGTATTTGCGGGAGGGTGTTGTTTTAGGGGCGGGTTTCGTTCGCCCCTGCTATACCCATACTCAGTTCTCGCCGCCCGCAGGGCGGCACGAGCTGTAGATATTAGTTTTTTAACGAATTAACGAAAACTTATTTGGATTGGTATAGAAACTCAAGTAATTTGGTTTATTTTTAAACAAAAAAAAAGAAGCTTAAAAACTTCTTTTTATTAAGTCGAAAACCTTCCCCTTCTTTTTAAAAAATGGTTTTTCTCCTAGTCGATTTGTATGTGTGTGTCTTTTTTCCTTTTCCCCTGTCCCTATAATATTTTTTTAATTTATAATTCCTTTAATTCTCTTTCTGTAAGACTTTAAACCCTTTTTAAATCCTTTGATATTATTATAAAAACAAAAATTTTTATAAAATTTCCTTTTATAAAAGGAAATTTTATTATACAAAAACGAATTAGCATATAAATAAAATCTCTTGTATTGTTTAACAATGTATTGATTATATAAACTTAATACCGTTTGTATTTAAAAACTTTTTCGCAAAAAAACTTAACAATTGCGATTTTATTTTTCCGCTTCATTTTTTATCGCTCTCATTATATCGTCCGCATCTGATCTTAAAGCTTTGCAAACAACTTCAGGAATTTTAAATCCCGGATCTGAGTATATTCTATATCCTAAAATAGTTGAATTTCCGTGGGGTATAAATTCAAAAGAGCCGAAAAGTTCTTTAAAACAACCATCTATTTTATTAAATTTCATTCTTCGATATTTTTCGCTTTGATCAAAACTAAGAACATAGTGAAATTTGGGCAAAAGCTTGCTTATTTTTATTGAAGTTTTAACCTTTTGATTATCGGGGTTGCTTTCTATTACTTCCACTTCTTCGATCATGCTGATAATGTTAGGAAGATTATGCTTTTTATCAAGAACTTCCCATACTTTTTCTGTTGGAGCATTAATTAAAATTTTACTTTCTGAACCATTAATGCTATTTGATGATTTTAACGACTGTCCTTTAATTGATTTTTGAATAACATTGCCGTTTTCAAGATATTTAATTTCATAAGAATCTATGGCAAAAGCCGGTGGAGCCGTAAACAGAAATGCCAATCCCGTTATTATTATAAAATATTTTAAATTAATGTCGAAATGCCGTTTTTTCACATTCCTCCCTCCTTGATATAAAAACAACAAATATTTTAAATTAATTTAGTAATCAATTTATGCTTCACCCGTCTAATTTTAAAAGTTAATTTTATACTGGCGCTTTGTTAAATTATTGTATTTTGAATAAGTTTTTAGGAATTTATAAAAAGTTGTTTTTATAGAAGGGGGTTCGGGGGCTTGCCCCTGATGGATATGTCAGTTTGACATGTTAGTTTTTTCTTTTCTTTTGCGCGCCTAATGCGCATTCACAGGGAAATGTTACTTGGATTTTGTCCCAAGTGTCCCGCTTTGCGGGTTCTTTTCTTTTGCGTTCAAAAAGAAAAGAAAATGAAGAAGCGGCAAGCGTTCTATTGCATACTGGAAAGATGCTGAAACAAGTTCAGAATAAATTCAAAATCCTGCATTAGCGGCTATGCAATAATTTCTTCATGATTGACTTTAAAAAATCTATTTGTTAAAATAAAAACAGGCTAATGAGAAATATTCTCAATAAGCAACATGGCAAAATTAAATTATTTTAATTTTTATATGCTAAATGACTATTATAATTATTTATAAAAGAAAATTGAGGCAAATATGGTCAGTCTTTGTGAATTAAAACCCGGACAGGAAGCAGAAATTTCAAATTTTACAGATTCATCGGTAAAATGTAATTCTCAGCGATTTGGTCTTTTTGAGGGCGGTAAAATTAAATGTATAGCAAAGCCTGGACCGGTAATTGTAGGAATCGGCAAACAAATTATTGCTATTGGAAATAATTTGTCTAAAAAAATATTTGTTACTGTTTGTGAAAACAAGCGGTAAGCTTTTTGGCATTTAACTTTTTAGCAAATTAACGAAAACTTTTTGATTAATATATTAATTTTTATTAAAATAGTGTCCTTAAATGTAAAATTAAGTTAACATTTTGTAAAAAAGAGATTATTTTTTGAAAAAAATGGAATAACACCTTTAGGGATATTTATATTCTATATTGTTTTTATTTTAAAAAAATAAAAAAGGTTTTTAGTAAAACTGGAGTGTATAAAAGATGAAAAAAAGTAGAGGGCAATCACTCATTGAATTTGCGGCAATTGGAGTTCTGGCGGTAGCCTTAATTATTTTTGGACTAATGAAATATGGAGAAAAATTAGCGGATTTCTTTATGGGAAATGATCCTGAAAAAACTTTTAACAATTCAAGAACAGTACAATTTGAAAATCCTGAAGATTTAGTAACTAATGTTACTGTTAAATTTGATGGAGTAACAATTAATCCGCCGGTAGAAAAAGTTATTAAAGCTAGTCTTGCAAGCGGAACTTATATTCAGACCAGCGGCTCAGCAGGTCGTATCGCGCAAATGTCTGAAATTATGAAAGAGTATGTTAATGAAATTCAAAATATTGCAACAACAGGCGGAGGTCCTGAATTAGCCGCATTTACCGCCGAGTTAAATAATTATAAAAATAGTATTTCTAATGGAGCTACCGGTTATCTTGATATACATAATTCTTTTACAAGCGATCAAATACTTGAACAAAAATTAAATTTCATTAAAATGGCAATCAACCTTAATTCAACCACGATGGTTTCAAACCTTAAAACTTCTGCTGATGATTATACCCCTACCCTTATGACAGGTAACAGAAAAGCTATAATTGAAGGTTTATTTAGCGACCTTATGGGATTTGGAAATTATTTAGACTATTTTATAGATCCCAGCCTTTATATGAAATATTTAAACAAGGAAAAAAAGGATATGGTAACTCAGGACAAGGATTTGATTGATGCGATACAAGCTGATCTTGCATCTTTATCGCAGGAAGAAAAACTGAATTTGGCTGGTTTAATGAAAGTATATTACAACGGCGGATACAGTCAGGCTTCTCCTTCCGCATATAACGGCGAAAGATTATGCAGCGCTTATGGAGGAGTGATGGTTTCTGAAACCGAATGTGAAATTTCCGGTCCATAATTTTGATATAAAAAATTAGTTGTTCCTATAAAAAATGTTCTGAGGGATTGCCGCGCATTGCGCGGCAATCCCTCTTTTACCGCTTTTTTACGCCAGGCGCATACTAAGATTACTGCATAACTATTTTTTATTTTGCATTTTGCGAAATTAACAACCCCATCCCCCATACCCCCTTCCCACACGGGAAGGGGGCTTTGTTTAGATATAGGGGCTTCGCCCCTATATCCCCAATAAAATTTATTTCTGATTTTCAAAAACATTTTTTAATTTAAATAAGTTATGCAGCAGTCTTATACTGTTTATTGTATTTTGAATAAGTTTTCAAGACATTATAAAAAGTTGTTTTTACAGAAGAGGCGGGCGGCGCGGGCTGAGTAAAGGTAGGGCAGGTGTTTTGCCTTCGGAGCATGAATGAGTTAAAACTCCCGCTTGCGCTACAAAACACCTGCTAATTAAGGATTTTTAGAAGCAACAAAGCGAATTCTTATACCTGAGCTTCTTTAGTTGACTGTTGTTCCTGCTGATTTTGAAGATTTTTTACAGTTGCCTGAGCTCTTTCAATTCTTTGTTTAAGAGCCCCTACAGGAACATAATACGGCGTTACCGTCATAAGTTTTGCCGCTATATCAGGATATTTGTATATAAACCTTAATTCATTGTCAAGAAGCGGTCTTTGTGTGTGAACGTTCGCATATCTTGCCAGCTCGAGAATATTTCTTGCTTCGTCTTCATCATGAAACTCAAGTTCAAGTTTTTCATAAACGTTTCTGAATCCTTTAATTCCGCCGTATTCTCCGACTGTAATCAACCTTCCTGTTTCTACAATCTCAGGTTCGCCTCTGCCAAGCTCCTCATAATCGTATAATTCATAGTTTCTTCTGTCTTTTAAGGCGCCGTCAGCATGAATGCCGGATTCATGAGCAAACGCATTGTTTCCGACAGCGGGCTGGTTTATTGGAATTGGAACATCAAAGGCATAAGCGGTATATTTTGCAAGTGTCCATGCCATACACAGATCAATATTCGGATCAATCTGGTATTTTCCGCTGAATCCGCTTGATTTTAGGATTGCAAGCAGACATGAAATAAGATCGGCATTGCCTGCTCTTTCTCCCATTCCATTTACCGCCGTATTTATATAGGCGTCAACGCCTCCATCAATGGCGGCTTTTGCTCCCATTACCGAGTTTGCGGCTGCCATGCCTAAATCATTGTGATAATGAAGTTCAACAGGCAATCCTACTGATTTTGCAAGGTTATAAATTCTGTTATAAGTTGTATGAGGATCGTCATAACCAAGAGTATCGCAATATCTGATTCTGTGCGCTCCATGATCCTTTGCCGCTTTTGCGAACCGAATAAGAAATTCCTCGTCAGTTCTTGAAGCGTCTTCGGCATTAACTCCAACAGTCAATGCTCCGCAGGATAAAGCGGCTTCAACAGCCTGAGTCATTTGACTAATAATGTCATCTTTGGATTTGTTGCCTCTGAATTTGCCCTGAATCATTTGATCAGAAGTTGATACCGAAAGATTAACATGCTGTAATCTTGGAACATTTTGAAACGATTCGTAAACATCGCTTACAAGTCCTCTCATCCAGCCGCTGAGTTTTGTTTTTGCAATAATGCCTCTGTCTACAAGTTCAAGGTTTGCATTTAAGTAATTAATTTCATGCCGTGTGTTAGGAAATCCAAATTCTGACTGTGTTATTCCCATGTCGTTTAATAAAACATTGATCATGGTTTTTTGCAGTTTTGCAAGTCCCAATCTTGAAGTCTGAACACCATCCCTGTTTGTTACATCCACAAAATAAATTTTATTGCCTGTCATTTTACCCTCCTTTTCCTTTTTCAAAATTTTATACTAATATCATTAAATAATAAATATATTTGACATAAACTGCTTAACAGTTTTTATTGAGAAAAGCTTAAAGACTTAAAAAAAGGGATAATTTTATGTTACTTGTTGCAGATATTGGAAATACAAACATCACTCTGGGAATTTATCAGGGATCAACTTTGATTGAAACCTGGAATCTTGCCAGCGATAAAAATAAAACTGAAGATGAGTACGGGCTTAATCTTTTAAACCTTATAAATCATAAAATTAAAGGCGCAAGTATAGATTCAGCGGTAATATCAAGCGTAGTTCCTTCTCTTACAGAGAAATTCCGGACGGCTGTTGAAAAATATCTTGATTCATCAGTACTTGTAATTACATCAAAAACAAAAACCGGCATTATTCTTGATGTAGAAAACCCGAAAGAAGTCGGATGCGACAGGATAGCGAATGCATGCGCCGCATATAACCTTTATAAAGCTCCTGTTGTTGTTGTTGATTTTGGCACGGCAACAAATTTTGATATAGTAACCTTTGAAGGCAAATTTATCGGCGGAATTATTGCGCCGGGGCTTAAAATATCCGCTGAATCCTTTAGTTCCTTTACAAACTTACTTCCAAAGCTTAAACTGGAAGAAATTAACAGTGTTATTGGGAAAAATACCATTAAAAATATGCTTAGCGGAGTAGTGGTAGGTCATGCCGCAATGATTGACGGTTTAATCCGCAGAATTGAAGAAGAAATGCAGACGAGCGTTACAACCATCGCCACGGGAGGATTTTCTTCCATAGTTACAAAACACATGGAAAGACCGTTTGACCATTTTAATAAAAACCTGACTCTTGAAGGGCTAAGACTTATTTATGAGCTAAATAATACCAAGTTGCAGTCAATATAGCGCTTTGTTTATTTAATTTTATGCAACTTACGACCGATAATATTTTTTATGCATTTTTTAATTAACGTGGAAATCGTCACCCTGAACTTGTTTGCGAAATGCGGACAGCGCCGACTGCTTCGCAACAGGGTCTTTCCAGCATTCAATAGAATGCTTACCGTTTGTTCATTTCTTTTTCTTTTTGACGCAAAAAGAAAAAACCAATAAGTCAAACTGACATATCGCTCAGGGGCTTGCCCCTGAACCCCCTTCGCAATGCCACAATTCGCTTATAGTATAAATTCGAAATTATTAATGCAAGGTGGTATATTGCTATGGGGTGGATTGCTTCGTTATCGCTCGCAATAACATAATAGACGCCTGAGTAGTTGATACATGGATCCATTAAAAGTATTTTTTTACAAACCTTTACATTTTTAAATATTTGCCTAAAGTTTCAATAAAATAAACCGATTGAAATAATGTAAGGCCATTAAAGACCATACCCAAAACCTCCTCCCCGAGTCTAGTTGCCGCTAAAGAAAGCGGCTTTTTTTTTGCTAAATCTCCTTTATTCCAATAATAGACACCTCTAAAATCACATGAATTTGAAATTTTTATTGGTTGCTTATAAATCAACATTAAATGCTAAAATTAATTTTATAATATAGTAGCTGGAGATACTTTTTTGAGAAAAGATAAAGATTACTATAAAATTTTGGGAATTGCCTACAACTGCGATAAAAAAGAAATTAAAAAAGCTTACAGAGAGCTGGCAAAAAAATTTCACCCTGATATTAACCCGGGAAATAAGCTTTATGAAGACAAATTTAAAGAACTTGGCGAAGCTTATTCAATATTAATTGATGACAAAAAACGTCTTCAATACGATATTTTAAAAGGCTTTATAACGACAAAAGAACAAACGCCTGAACAAACAAAAAATCAGGCGTCAAAAGCGTATTCCCCTAAAAAACCCGGGGCGGAATCTTCTGCCGAAAAAAATAAAAAATCAGAAATAAATTTTGATAATATTTTTAAAGAGTTTACAAAAAATTTCACAAAAAACTTTGAAAATACCAAATCAGATAAAAAATCTTCTAATGAAGCTAAAAAACAATCTCCTCAAAAAGGCGAAGATATTAGCTCAGAAGTTAATATAACCGTTACAGAAGCTTTTAATGGCGCAATTAGAAAAGTAAACATTCTTAGAGTTGATACATGCCCAAAATGTAAAGGCAAACGCATAATTAATGATTCATCCTGCAATAACTGTAACGGGCGCGGAGAGATTTCCTCGCATAAACAATTGAACGTTAAAATCCCGTCTAATGTAAAGGAAAATTCAAAAATCAAAATTGCGGGAGAAGGAAATAAAGGTTTAAATGGCGGAGAGAACGGCGATCTTTACCTTTTAATCCACATAATTAAAAATTCCTATTTCAGTTTTGACGGATTGCATGTTCATTGCGAAATACCGATTACGCCTTCAGAAGCCGCGCTTGGAGGAGAAATACAGGTACCTTCAATTGAGGGGTTTGTAAACATGAAAATTCCGCCTGAAACCCGATCAGGACAAAAATTTAAGCTGTCAGGAGAAGGCTTGCCCGATGGAAATTCAGGAAAAAGGGGCGATCAAATAGTTACAGTCAAAATTGAATTACCGTCAAACCTTACAGAAAGGGAAAAAGAGCTTTATAAAGAACTTTCGAGAGAACGCAAATTTAATCCGAGAGAACATATAATTTTTGAAAAATAAAATGGTTTTGTTTTTAGAGGCGCCTTCTATAAAAACAACTTTTTATAATTTCCTGAAAACTTATTCAAAAAACAATAGTACAGTGATTCATTAATTTTCAAGGTCATCCTGAGGGTAAAAAACGTCATGTTGAGCGAAGCGAAACATCCCATGTCAGTTATACAACAAGATTCTTCGGGCTAAAGCCCTCAGAATGACGAACCCTCATAATTAATGAATCACTGTAATAGCTTCTACTTTCTATCATCATGACTTTTTAATCCTAACGCAGGATTTACCACTTTTTTAATAAAAAGTTTTTCTGTAAAAATATCTATTGGAAGAGCAACAAAAACTAACGCTGCAAGACCAACGCCTGTTTTAAACCTACTGGTTAAAAACTCTTTATTTGTTGCATTATTTTTTAACATATCTAAAAGTTTTTTACCGATTAAAGGAGTTTTTTCTATTTTGGAGGCTAATTTTGACCCCGGCTCTTCAATTTTTTTCAAAGTATTATTAATAAACTTTTCGCCGCCCAATCTCATACTTGCCTCTTGAGCCCCGTGAACTGCGGCGACAGGTCCTGCAATGCTGGCAATAAGATGAAAAATAGCTTGTCTGGCTCCGGTTTTTGCATCAGGGTTTTGATAAGAATCATCAGTTCCTTTTTTATATTTATCCCAGACATCAGCGCCAAAATACAATAAAGCGGGCGCCCAGAAAAGAGTAGCGGCAACATTGCCTATTGCAGGTCTTAATGCCTCGCCAATTTCGTCTGTATATGCCAAAGCCCTTCCCGGATAACAAAGAAAAGGGTCTTTTTTATCTTTTGAATCACTTGAAGGTTTATGTCCTTCTGAAAAACTGTTTTTTCTTTGATGAAAATTATGAAAAACATCATTTTGAGTGGGTGTATAGGGATTTATATTTCTAAAACTTATTGTCATTACCTGTTTTTTCCCCTGAATATCTGCCCTGACCTTTTATATAAGCATTCTCAATAAAAAAATTTACACATTAGTAAAAAATTATACAAAAAATTTTTAATTTGAAAAGATAATTTTCGTTAAGGAACGGGATCATAACCGCCGAGATTGTACGGATGACATTTGAAAATTCTCTTCATGCCCAGCCAAAAGCCTTTGAAAAAGCCGTATTTCAAAATAGCCTGTTTAGTATATTCAGAACATGTGGGGTAAAACCTGCATATTTTAGGGAAAGGTTTTGTAACTTTTTGGTAAAGATTAATAAGAAAAACAGAAATTTTTTTCATTATACTGCCCCAAAAATGAATTTGGAATTTTGTTGTGTGGCGGCGAAGCCGCCACACAACAAAAATAATTTAACAAAAATCTGAAATTTATTTTTATTTGAGTATAATTTCACTATACGGTTTATTCTCCAAATCTTTTAGATGCCTTATTCAGGCAATCTTCAACTGCATTAAATATTTGACTGTAATCTGATTCAATTATAGCAGGTCTTGCGATAAATATCAGGTGTTTATAATCTTTTAATTTGAACTCCTGAGCTTTTCTGAGTTCCCTGTACGCTTCTCTTACGCGTCTTTTGATTTTATTTCTCTTAACCGCTCTTTTGTGAACTTTTTTGCCTACAACAAAACCTACCTTGGTTGGCATGGCTTTATTCTGTTTTATATTTCCAACATATAAAATTAGCAGAGAATTTGCAACAGATTTTCGTATGCGATAAATGTATGCAAATTCTCTGCTTTTGGTTAATCTTTCCTGTTTAGGCAGCATTTTAAAAACAAATTCTTAAGCTCTTTTTTTATAATTAATGCCTAAAGAATGTCGACCTTTTGCTCTTCTTCTTCTGATGACATTTCTTCCGCCCGGACTGCTCATTCTTACTAAAAATCCGCTTACTCTTTGTCTTTTTCTTTTTGTGCCTTCAAGTGTGCGTTTCATTTATAAATTCTCCATTTATTTTAAATTCTCATAGTAAATAATATTTAATCACAAACACAATAATATACGCAAAACATTATTTTTTAAGGCGCGGCAAATTATATTAAGCGGGTATACCAATCAAAAGAGTATGTTTTTTGATAAGGTTTTTGCCGGCGTAGCCGGCAAAAACCTTATCAACTCTTCTTTCCCTCCCTTGGGGAGGGGGCAGGGGGAGGGAGATTTAATACTACTGTATTGACCGTTTAATTTTCAAGGTCATCCTGAGCGAAGCGAAGGATCCCATGGCATTAATACAACAAGATTCTTCGGGCAAAGCCCTCAGAATGACGAACCTTCATAATTAATCGGTCAATGTAGTACATTGATTGCAATAACTGCCTTTTTTATTTCCTGATTTCTTTTAATATCTAACTTGAATTGCTAAATAAATAATTTTATATTTGGCGTAGCGGCTGGCTTCGCCAGCCGCTACGCCGTTTTAAGGGCATGCGGCTCGCAGGCTTTGCCTGCGAGCCGCATAAAAAATTAAAATA
>Ga0209202_1002480_pt1 | contig 10194 bp, 7 predicted proteins | sample AD_UKC032_MetaG_FD_184416 | JGI IMG/M metagenome (GOLD analysis project Ga0209202, IMG submission 184416) | Active sludge microbial communities of municipal wastewater-treating anaerobic digesters from USA - AD_UKC032_MetaG (SPAdes) (version 2) | ecosystem: Engineered > Bioreactor > Anaerobic >... | reverse complement strand
AACCAGTAGGCGGGTGCCTGCGCGATCCTGCCGGCGGGCGTGCTGAGCGTTGCCAGGCAACGGCCGTCGTGCGTTTCAAGCAGGATGGACGGGATCGCCAGCAGGGCGTTGGGCAGTGGCTCCTGGCTGTGCTCGTCGAAAGCGAAACCGCAAAAGGCCAGCGCCTGACCGTTGTGCCGCCAATGGCCGGCGAGCCCGGCAAAGGCGTTGTCGAGCGCGGCGAAGCGGTTGGGGCCGGCGCTGGTGAGTTGCAGGGCGTGGCCGATGCCCAGCTGGAAACGGCCTTGCGCCGGGCGCGCCTGATACCAGAACGGGGCGCCGGCGGGCAGCGCGGCAAGCCAGTCGGGCGTTGCGTGGCGGCCGAGTTCCAGTGTCAGGCTGAGCGGCGCCGAGGCCGGGGCGCCAACGGCGAGCGAGTGCAGTTGGCGGCCAAGTGCCGGGTCGGCCAGGCGTTGGCGCAGGGTGTTCAGCATCGGGCGGCCTCGCGCGCCAGGCGGCGCAGGGCGGCGCGTTCCAGCTTGCCGGCGGCGTTGCGCGGCAGGGCGTCGAGGTGAACGATGCGGCGCGGTTGCGCGGCGCTGGGCAGCCGCGCCCGGCACCACGCCAGCAGGTCTTTGCGCGGCGTCTCGCCGACTACCAGCGCGACGATCAGGTCGCCCCACACCGGATCGGGCAGGCCGGTAACGGCGACATCGCGCACGCCGGGGCAGGCGGCGAGGCAGGATTCGACGACCAGCGGGTGCACGTTGTTGCCGCCGCTGACCAGCATGTCATCGGCGCGGCCGGTTACGGTCAACCGCCCGAAAGCATCGAATTTGCCGAGGTCGCCGGTGGTCAGCCAGCCGTCCTCGTCGATGCCGTTGCCGTCGAGGTAGCCGAGCATCAGCTGGGGGCCGCGAATGCGGATGCGACCATCGGCCGCCAGCGCGAATTCATTGCCGGCCAGCGGGCGGCCGACCAGCCCTTCGTGCCAGGGGCCGTCGGCGGGCGTCCAGGTGGCGATCTGGGCGGCCGTCTCGCTCATCCCGTAACTCGGGTTGAGCGGCCAGCCGGCGGCGGTGGCCCGATCAAAAAGGGTTTGCGAGAGTGCTGCACCGCCGATCATCACATGGCGCAGGCTGGCCGGTGGCGTCGCGCCGGTATCCAGCAGGCGGGCGAGCATGGCCGGTACCAGCGAAATATGGGTGACCGGGAAGTGCCGCAGGTCGGCCGCCACCGCCTCAGCATTGAAGCCGTCATGCAGAAGCACGCCCGCCCCGGCGCGCGCGCAGCGCCAGAGAATCGCCTGGCCACCGATGTGGTAGAGCGGCAGGCAGGCCAGCCAGAGATCGCCAGCGTGCAGCGGCAGATGCCGGTTGGCGGCGGCCGCCGCCGCGTCTAGTGCGGCGTTGCTCAACATCACCCCGCGCGGCTCGCCCTCGCTGCCGCTGGTTGAAATTACCAGCTCTACGCCGGGCGGCAGCTCCGCGCTCAGGTGTATCGACCGGTTGCGGTCGACCGGCCAAAAGGGCCGTTTTTCAAGGCTGCAGGCATAGGCATGGCGGGCCAGATCAAGGCTGCCGGCGGGCAGGATGAACGGCTCGCGCGAGCCGGAAAGGCCGTCGTTGAGCGCGGCGGCGTCGGCCAGCAGTTCGGCGAAAGTCCAGCATTGCTCGCCAAAGCGCAAGGCCAGCCCCTGCGGCGTGCGGCGCGCAGCGGCGGCGAGGTGGTGAGCAAGCGATGCGGTGGACTTCATAAGTTCCCGATTATAGACAGCCGGGGCGTAGCGCCAAGGCGAGGCAGATCAAGAAATCAGCGCCGTGTTCGGTGGCGGACTTTCGGCTCAGGCACAGGCGCGGCGGATGATGCGCTCGGTCTTGGCGTCGTCGACTTCGGCGTGCGTGCCAAGCGCGGCGTTGTCGTGGGCGCGAACGGCGGCGAGGACGCGCTCGGCGGCGTCCGGATCGGCGATGTCAGCCTCACGCAGATGCACCGGCATGTGCAGGCTGCGGTAGAAGGCTTCGATGGCGGCTATGGTCTCTTCGGCGCTCGGGTTGGCAAGGCCGAAGACGTTGCGGCCCATCTGCTCAAGCTTGGCGCGCTTGGCTTCGATCAGTTCGCGCAGCAGGCCGGGCTGGATGATCGAAAGCGTGCGGCCGTGGTCGATGCCCCACAGCGCGGTCAGCTCGACGGCGATGCGGTGGGTGACCCAGTCGGTGGGCATGCCGACGCCGATGATGCCGCACAGGGCCTGGTTGGCGGCCCACATCAGGTTCTGCTGCCAGGCGGTTTCGCGGCGCTGCTCGAAAGTGTCGGCCAGCGTCTTCAGCGCCTTCATCACCGCCTCGGCGTAACCATCCTGCACCAGCGCGCCGACCGGGTAGGTCAGGTATTGCTCGCAGACATGCACGAAGGCATCGACGACGCCGTTTTCAAGCTGGCGGTCGGGCAGGCTGGACATCACCTCGGGATTGAGCACGGCGAAGCGCGGCCGCGCCGGCGGCACGTAGAACACCCGCTTCTCGTGTGTCGCCTTGCGCGTGACCACGGCGCCGACGTTCGATTCCGAGCCGGTCGCCGGCAAGGTCAGCACGATGCCGACCGGCAACGCCACTTTCGGGAAGTGCTTGCCGCTGACGATGTCCCAGCCGTCGCCGTCATAGAGCGCGGCGCAGGCGATGTACTTGGCGCCGTCGGCCACCGAGCCGCCGCCGACGCCGAGGATGAAATCGATTTTCTGCCTTTTTGCGAGGTCGACCGCAACAGACAGGGTTTCCAGCGTCGGGTTGGGTTCGACGCCGGCGAATTCGACCACCTCGCGCCCGGCCAGAGCGGCAATCACCTTGTCGTAGACGCCATTGCCCTTGATCGAGCCGCCGCCATAGAGCAGCAGCACCCTGGCCTCGGCCGGCACAAGGCTGCCCAGCTTGGCGAAGCTGTTCGGGCCGAAAACGATCTGGGTCGGGTTGTGGTACGTGAATTCGAACAGGTAGGGCATGAGTGGAGCCTCGGGCGGCAGCATGGGCGAAGGGGAAAGAATACGCTTGCCGGGCGCTGACTCACCAGTCTTTTCACAGCGTACCCGGGAAAGCCGGGGAGATTCGGATTTCCCAGGTTCGCAGTTCGCATCACCCAGCCGAAAAAACGCTCGGGCGGCTTGAAATACGGCCCGCACGCAAGCTATGTTTGAACTGTCGCGTGCGTCTCGTCCGATCAATTGTTTCGTCGCGTTCCTGGAGGGGAGTTATCCATGTACGGCAACCTGATTCTTCGACAGCTATTCGACGCGGCGTCGTCTACCTACACCTATCTGGTGGGCGACACGGTCAGCCGCCAGGCCGTCATCATCGACACCGTGTTCGAACAGCACCTGCGCGACCGGGCGCTGATCCAGGAACTCGGGCTGACACTGGTTGCTTCGCTCGATACCCACTGCCATGCCGATCACGTCACCGGTAGCTGGCTGATGCAGCAGGCCACCGGCTGCCTGATCGGCATCTCGACGCACTATGGCGCCGCTGTGCCGGAAGCCGACCTGTTGCTCGATCACGGCGACCGCATCGATTTCGGTAGTCGCCACCTCGAAGTCCGGGCGACGCCGGGACATACCGACGGCTGCCTCACCTTCGTCACCGACGACCACAGCCTGGCCTTCACCGGCGACTGCCTGCTGATCCGAGCCGCCGGCCGGTGCGATTTTCAGCAGGGCAACGCCAGCCGGCTGTTCCGCTCGATCACTGAGCAGATTTTCAGCCTGCCCGACGATTGCCTGATCTACCCCGGCCACGACTACAGCGGCCGCACCGTCACCTCGGTCGGCGAGGAAAAAGCGTATAACCCGCGTATCGGCGGCCAGGCCGACGAACGGGATTTCGTTGGCTTCATGCAGAACATGAACCTGCCGCACCCCAAGCAAATCGCCATCGCCGTACCGGCCAACCTGCGCTGTGGCAAGCCCGAGGACGGCAAGGTGCCGCTGCCGGCCGACTGGGGGCCGGTCCGCAAGAGTTATGCAGGTTTGCTCGAAATCGATCCGGAGTGGGCGGCGCAGCACCTTGATGCGCTCTGCGTCCTCGACGTACGCCAGCCCGAAGAAATCGACGGGCAACTCGGCAAGATCGCCGGTGCCCGTTCGATTCCGCTCGGCGAACTCAAGGGGCGGATCGACGAAGTCCCACGCGACCGGCCGGTGATCGCCGTCTGCCACTCGGGAATGCGCTCCGGACAGGCGACCGTCATCCTGCGCGAGGCCGGCTTCGTCGAGGTCGCCAACCTGCACGGCGGCATGCTTTTGTGGCACCAGATGGCGCTGCCCACGGCGCTTCGCTAGCGCGGGTCTGCGCGCGGGGTGCTCACCAAGGGGAATTCGTATCCTGCCTGAACGTCAGCTTTTCGGGACAACGAAGGCGAACAACCGACCCAAAGCGGTAGTTCGATTGAGTCCGAAGCGGACATTCAACGTGCGCGCACAGGGGCGCGAAGCCGGACTGCCGGCTTAATTAGCGCTCAAACTTGACGCGTTCCTTTCGCGTTTGGAAGTTCAATTATTGCTTCACACCAATTGAAGTTGTTGACCGGGAAACCTGCGACTTTCTCAGTCGGGCCTGTGATATAGACTTCTGTAGCTCTTGGGCCATCGTATCTTTTGTGGCTGCCGAACCCTTTTCTGCTGAATTCAATAACCGCGCTTGGCGGAAGTTTGTCTATGAGCAGGGGTTCGTCATTTGCGAATTGCCATTCCAAAGGCATGTGAGTTGTATCGTGTCCAAATAATTCTGCCCATAGGAGAATGCTTTCGTATCGAACTCTTATGTTTTGGTAAGTCGATTGTCCAGAGTTCTTGACTGATATTTTGTAAGAGGTTTCTGATTCGTTGCTTGGGGAGATATGGATGGTTATGTCTGGTATTTTTTTGCTTGCGTGATCCGCTATTTTTTTCTCCAACGCTTTCAATCGGTCCATTACGATTTTTTCGTATTTTTCTTTGTCGCTTTCGTTTTTGAATGTGGTTCGCATTTTCTCTTGTCTCAAATGGGGTAAGACTACCCAACGAAGAAGCCTAAAAGTAGACGACAAAAATGTCCAATATTCCGTTTCATGTGCTTATAAACAAGCCAACCGGTCAGGCTTACCTTGCCCGCCTGGCATCGATGGTGCAACAGAGCGCCATATGTGACGTAAGGCCCCGAGCAACAATGTCTGCTTAAGAGCAAACTCACGGATGGCAGGTTGTGGCCGACAGTGTGAAATGAAGTGCTCGCCTATAAGCCGTCATCTAGGCATCAGCCACGGAAGGTATCCGGAAACTCCGCTTTCGATCTATTGCGCTTGAGCGGGGATTTTCAAGGACTCACATCTTGTTTGTCGCGAACCCGATGCCGTTGCCTTTCGGTAATTGCACTCGCCCATCGACGATGGGCGGCGTCAGGCCGGTGTCGACAGCAAACGAGTCCGCCGTCGCCAGCCCATGTACCGCATCGGGCGCCACGGCGGCGGCGAGGTGGGTGAGGGTGGCGAGGCCGCAGGCGCTTTCGAGGGCCGAGGTGATGACGATTTGGAGGCCGCTGGCACGGGCGCGCAGGGCGAGTTCGGTGCTGGCGAGCAGGCCGCCGTGGCGGGCGGGTTTGATGACGAGCCTGCGCACCGGCGGGTGGCGGAAAAATTGGGGGTCGAGCAGGTGCGTGGATTCGTCGATGGCGAGCGGGAAGTCGGCGCGCGCCTGAAGGTGGGCGAGTTGCGAAGGGTCGGGGTCGGCCAGCGGTTCTTCGAGGCCTTCCACCGGGAGGCCGGTGCAGGCGGCGATGAAGCGTTCTGCTTCGGCGAATGTCCAGGCGCAGTTGGCGTCGAGGCGCAGGGCTAGGCCGGGTGGTAGCGTCCGGGCGAGTTGGTGCAGCGCGGTGATTTCGTCTGCCAGCGGGGCGTGTCCGACCTTGAACTTGATGATGGAGTAGCCGGCGCTGGCGGCATTTTCCAGGCTGTTGCGGTCGACGGTGGAAATCGGCCCAAAATTGGCGTTGACCGCAACCGATGCCGGTGCGCGTTCGCCCGAGAGCCAGGCGGCGAGGGGCAGGCCGGCGCGCTGGGCGGCGAGGTCGAGGGTGGCGCATTCTTCGGCGTAGGCGGTTGCAGCGGCTTCGTCGATGCCGAATTCGGGGAGCGGGGCGCAGTCGCCCCAGCCGGTCAGGCCGTCGGCGGTTTGCAGACGGTAGAGCTTGCCCAGCCGCTCGCCGATGCTGCCGCGACTGGTTTGCCACGGGCGCTTGAGCGGCAGGCAGTAGGGCAGCCAGTCGGCGGCGACGATTTTCACGGGCGCTTGCGGTATTTGCCGAAGTTGGGCGGGCGGCGTTCGAGCCAGGCGTTGCGGCCTTCCTGGCCTTCTTCGCTCATGTAGAAGAGGCCGGTGGCGTTGCCGGCCAGTTCCTGGATGCCGGCCAGGCCATCGGTGTCGGCGTTGAAGCCGGCTTTGATCATGCGCAGGGCCATGGGCGACAGTTTGAGCATGTCGCGGCACCAGTTGACGGTTTCTTCTTCCAGCTTGTCGACCGGCACGACAGCGTTCACCAGCCCCCAATCCAGCGCGGTGGCGGCGTCGTATTGGCGGCAGAGCAGCCAGATTTCCTTGGCGCGTTTCATGCCGATGGTGCGCGCCATCAAGCCGGCGCCGAGGCCGGCATCGAAGCTGCCGACGCGCGGCCCGGTCTGGCCGAAACGGGCGTTGTCGGCGGCGATGGAGAGGTCGCAGACGAGGTGCAGCACATGGCCGCCGCCGATGGCGAAGCCGGCGACCATCGCCACCACCGGCTTGGGCAGGCGGCGAATCTGCATTTGCAGATCGAGCACGTTGAGGTGCGGTGTGCCGCCTTCGTCGATGTAGCCCTCGTCGCCGCGCACCTTCTGGTCGCCACCGGAGCAGAAGGCTTCGCTGCCGGCGCCGGTCAGGATGATGGCGCCGATGGCGTTGTCGTGGTGCGCGCGGTGGAAGGCGTCGATCAGTTGCTTGACGGTTTCCGGGCGGAAGGCGTTGCGCCGCTCGGGCCGGTTGATGGTGATCTTGGCGATGCCTTCGGCGGCGTCGTAGAGGATGTCGGAATAGGTGGCCTGGGGCTGCCAGGTGGGGAGGCGGTGGCGCATGGGTTTACTTGAGGGTTCGGACAGGCAGCGAGTATAGCCGCAGGCGCTGCCTGTCCGATTTGATGCCGATGCAGCTCAGGGCCGGAAGAAGTCTTCCAGTTCGCTGAACACCGCATGATCCGCATGGTGGCGGCGCACGGCGATGACGTCTTCGAGTTTTTCCGCCTGCTTCATCATCTGCGGCAGGCGGGCGTCTTCGTTGACCAGCAGCCAGATGCGGCTGCACGCGCCGTCGCCGACCGGCAGGCAGAGGATGCCTTCGACGTTGTAGGTGCGGCGCGAGAAGAGGCCGATGACGTGCGACATGACGCCGGGGTGGTTGTTGACGTCGATTTCCAGCACGGCGCGGGAGAGGGCGCGTTGTTCGTTACGGTTGATGGCGTTCATTTCAGGCTCCGATCATGTCGCGGTTGGCGGCACCAGGGGGCACCATGGGGAAGACTTTTTGTTGCACGTCGATGCTGGCGTGGATCAGGCACGGGCCGGGGCGGGCGATGGCTTCCATCAGCGCGGCGCAGGGGTTGGCGGCGCTGTCGAGATCGACGGCGGCGATGCCGAAGCCCTGCGCGACCTTGATGAAATCCGGTGTCGCCTTGAACTGCGAGGCGAACAGCCGCTCGCCATAGAACAGCGTTTGCTGCTGGTGCACCAGGCCGAGCGAGGCGTTGTCCATGAGCACGATCTTGACGTTCACGTTTTCCTCGGCGGCGGTGACCAGTTCCTGGATGTTCATCAGGATCGAGCCGTCGCCGGTAAAACAGACGACAGTACGCTGCGGTTCGGCCAGCGCGGCGCCGATGGCGGCCGGCACGCCAAAGCCCATGGTGCCGAGGCCGCCGGAAGTCAGCCACTGGCGCGGGCGGCGCAGCGGGTAGCCTTGGGCGACCCACATCTGGTGCTGGCCGACGTCGGTGGCGATCACCGCTTCGTCGTCCAGGCAGGCAGCAATGGTGCGGATCAGCCCGAAGTGGGACAACGGCTGGTCGAGATCGGGCATGTGCTGCGGGAAATCTCGCTTGAGTTCATCGACGCGCGTGTTCCATTCACGGCGCGGGTTGGCGCTGACCAGTGGCGACAGGCGTTCCAGCGCTTCCTGCACGTCGGCGGCGATGCCGACGTGGGCAGTTTTGATCTTGTCCAGTTCGGCGGCATCGATGTCGATGTGGATGATCTTCGCCTGCGGACAAAAGGCGGCGACCTTGCCGGTGGCGCGGTCATCGAAACGGGCGCCGACGGCGATCAGCAGATCGCACTCATCCAGCGCCAGGTTGGTGCAGCGGGCGCCATGCATGCCCAGCATGCCGAGCGACAGGCGATGGTCGACCGGCATGGCGCCCAAGGCCATCAGCGTCATCACCGTCGGCAAATTGGCCTTTTCCGCGAGGTCGACCGCAACCGGCGCCGCGCCGGAATGCACGACACCGCCGCCGAGGTAGAGAATGGGGCGCTTGGCGGCGTTGATCATCGCCGCGGCTTCGGAAATCGCCAAGGCATCGGCCGCGGGCGGCATCTGGCGCACGCCGGGCGCCGGCCAGTCGGTGATGTCGATGGCCTGCGTCTGCACGTCCTTGGGAATGTCGACCAGCACCGGGCCGGGGCGGCCGGAGAGGGCGATCTCGAAGGCGCGCGGGATCACCTCCAGCAATTCCTCGGCGGAATTCACCAGAAAGTTGTGCTTGGTGATCGGGATCGACAGGCCGTAGGTATCGACTTCCTGAAAGGCATCGGTGCCGATCATCGCGCGCGGTACCTGGCCGGTGATGGCGACGACCGGGATCGAATCCAGCTTGGCGTCGGCGATGGCGGTCAGCAGGTTGGTCGCGCCGGGGCCGGAGGAGGCCATGCACACGGCAGCCTGACCAGTGGCGCGTGCCATGCCTTGGGCCATGAAGCCGGCGCCCTGTTCGTGGCGGGCCAGCACGTGGTGGATGAGGCTCGATTGGCCAAGGGCGTCGTAGATCGGCAGGATTGCGCCGCCGGGGATGCCGGCTACGGTACGCACGCCCTGGCGTTCAAGCAGGCGGATGGCGATCTGGGCGCCGGTGAGGGTTTCGGTCATGCAAGGCTCCTTTCGGGGTTGGCGCTTCCGGCGGGGCCTGCAAAACAAAACCCCCGCCGTTTGCGTCGGCGGGGGTTTGAGAAATTCTGTGCTTTTTGCTGCTTACCCGATCCGCGACGCGTGCGTAACGACGTCTACGACAATGACGCGTACGACGACCGGTTTGGCGGCAATGGCAGCAGCGCGGCAGGGTCGAAGGGCGTTCATCGGGATGGGCAGGGCAAAAAAAATTGACGAGGACGAACTATCGCCGAGAAGGTCAAGAAAATCAACCCCTTGATAGTCATGGGTATTTTGCTTGTCGCCTTACTGCGGTTCGAGCCGGACGATGCGCCCTTGCGCGCCGTCGATCAGCAGGTAGAGCAGGCCGTCGGGGCCCTGGCGCACGTCGCGGATGCGACCGAGCGCGCCTTCGAGCAAGCGTTCCTGATGGACGATGCGTTCGCCGTCGAGCTGAATGCGCACCAGCATCTGGCCGGCGAGCGCGCCGACGAACAGGTTGCCGCGCCAGCCGGGAAAGCGTTCGCCGGTGTAGAAAGCCATGCCCGAGGGGGCGATCGATGGCGTCCAGTAGAGCAGCGGCTGCGCCATGCCGGGCTTGGCGGTGCCTTCGCCGATCTTCGTGCCGGTGCCGTAGTTACGGCCGTAGGTGATGACCGGCCAGCCGTAATTGACGCCGGCGCGGATGATGTTGATCTCGTCGCCGCCCTGCGGGCCGTGTTCGTGCGCCCAGATTTCGCTGGTCTGTGGATGCAGAGCGGCACCCTGCATGTTGCGGTTGCCGAGGGTGAATTTCTCCGGCTTCGCTCCCGGCTTGCCGACGAAGGGATTGTCGGCCGGCACCCGGCCATCGTCGTGCAGGCGAATCACCGAACCAGCGTGGTCATCAAGCCGTTGGGCGCGCTCCATCTCGCCGCGGTCGCCGAGGGTGATGTAGAGGTAGCCCCGGCGGTCGAACACGAGGCGCGAGCCGAAATGGTGGCCGGGCGTTGACTTCGGCTGCATGCGGAAGATCACCTGCTCAT
>Ga0209202_1002476_pt1 | contig 10212 bp, 13 predicted proteins | sample AD_UKC032_MetaG_FD_184416 | JGI IMG/M metagenome (GOLD analysis project Ga0209202, IMG submission 184416) | Active sludge microbial communities of municipal wastewater-treating anaerobic digesters from USA - AD_UKC032_MetaG (SPAdes) (version 2) | ecosystem: Engineered > Bioreactor > Anaerobic >... | reverse complement strand
TGACCGACCTCTTATCGAAGTGGTCATAGGTTGGATACTACCAGGTAATACGCACACTGTCACCCGATTTACGGTCGACATTGAATCCAAGAGATGCGAGTTCAGCACTCACATATGCAGGCAAGGAGCGTCGCGTGAATTGCAACGTGCTTGTGAATGGTAGGGTCACGGTGCAATCGAACCAGCCTTCTGCAACTGCTCGGTTGATTTCCGGCGTGATCAGATCATACCAGAACTGGATTGCCAGGAGTTGCGCTTGTGTTGCAGTAATGAGGGTTTTGTCAGACATGTCAGGCTCCTAACCAGTAAATAAAAACAGCAAGAAAGAACAGAACGACGAGGACATCTTCAAACAACATGGATAATTTAGAACGCACGATACACCTCGTAAATAACGATGAACAAGAACAGCGGAGAGATATTGGCAAGAGCAGATAACAGGAAGAATCCAAAGACGGATAGGTTTTCTTCCTTGCGGTAGATCTCGTACTTAGCATAGAAGTCTTGCTGTATCTGAGACCATGACCGACCTGTGTTGTACTTGTTGTATGGATTACGCATGATTGACCTCTTAATCGCAGAACTTGCAAGGACGTAGTTGATCCAGTAACCAGAGTGGGAACCAGATAGGCGATGTAAACACGAAGTACATAATCAACTGTACTACGAATTTAGAGAGCTTTTGGAAAGTTTCTGTAATCATTTTTAATTCCTTTATCTTAAGGTGAGGGCCAGGCCGATTGCCTGTAGGTGAGCAGGCGGGCAGGAAGGAATTGGTGTCAATGGAGTAGTCCTGTTCGCTCCTTCGTCGCCTCCTCATTACATTCGTCGTGGGCGTAGCGTAGGCCGTAGGGTATGGACGGGGCGTAGCGAACAGGCCATTGACAGCAAGGAGGGAATGACCGACCATCACCGTTAAGCAGGCAAGCGGATTGGACAACACCATACCAACAATAGTTAAGTATATACATATGTATGCCTGTAATATTTAACGACAAGCTTATGTATATTTCTAAGGACAACTGTTTGTTTATTTAATGTGGATAAATAACACTTATAGTCTTATATAAGACTTCTATCTATTACTTTAGTAATATAGGGGGTATCTACGTATATTTAGGGGGTAGGGGGGGAAACTTTCTATCCTAGGATCTTAGTGAGGCACACCATGACAAAATTCAATATACTTTTCAGTTTTAGCCCTTTTAAGCTATTATTTTATTGGGGGGAATACGGAGATAGGGGTGAATATAAACAAATCGATTCTAGGTACCTTATTTGCAGTCCTAGGGGTATATTTGCTAGCCACCTATCGCTCCTCTCCTGCGGAGACTCGCGGAGGGTACCTAAAGACCATAACACACATTATAGTTAATCGTATATACTTCGTATATACTCATAACTATAATATAATACTAAATAAAAAACTATACATAAAATATAAAAACATATACTCATAAATATATAAATATATTTACTCGTATATATATATTTTATATATAGCTTTTTATTAAGTATTATAATATACTATATAGAGGGTAACATAAAACACCCTCTTTGTCAATACCCCTAAAGGGGTCCCTTCCTTTGTTGATAAACACAGTAGCTTTGTTTATTAAACACAGTAGCTTTGTCCAAAACACTTGACAATTGATTTTTTTTATGGTATAATCTTTATATAGAGTGTTATTTTTTAATAACCATTCAGTTTAAGGATATTTGTATGGAGAATACATCAAAACAAAGTAACCGTGGTAGATTGGTTTATGTGCGCGCTAAGGGCAAGACCTCTGCGAACAAAACCGGCCACTGGGCAGACAAGATTAAAATGCGCGCCGTCGAGTTGGTCATGCAAGGTTTGACTTCACGCGAGGTTAGCCTGGAGCTTAAGGTTCCCATGAGCACAATCACGATTTGGCGTGGCGAGAAGTGGTTTAAAGAGACCATTAAAGAAATTCAAGAGGACGATGGGTATAAGCTTGACCACAAGCTAACCGCCCTCATGCACGGCTCGCTGGACGCCATGCAGGATCGCTTGCTTAATGGCGATCATGTACGTGATGACAAGACAGGTAAAATCGTCAGGGTCCCTGTGAAGATCCGCGATGCGAACAATGCCTTTAATACAATGATGGACAAGCGCCAGCTCCTACGCAAGCAACCAACAAAGATTACAGATAATGCATCTGTTAACCAACAACTACACCTACTCGCTAATGAGTTCAAGAAGTTTCTTGGCAAGCGGGTAGACGATACGCAAGTAACCAACATTATTGAAGGCGACCATGTGTTCATCAATGAGGATGGTACAGGTGATTGGGTAGATCCAGAGGAGAATATAAATGGCGAAGTTTAGTCCTGCTTTTGACAGTATGATCATTAGTGAAGGTGGATATCTTCTAACAAACATCCCAGGTGATACCGGTGGTCAGACATATGCCGGAATCAGCAGACGCCATTGGCCTAACTGGCCAGGCTGGCTCTATGTGGATCGTAAGGAAACCCCACCCACACAACTTGTGCGCGACTTCTACAAAAAACAGTTCTGGGATGTTATCAAAGGTGATGAACTAAATGACCAACGTATGGCTGAGTCTATCTTCAGCTTTGCTGTTAATACCGGTACTAAGGTAGCAGTCAAACTCGCCCAGATCGTAGTAGGTACTGCTCCAGATGGTGTGCTAGAATCTAAAACAGTGTATGCTTTAAACACCATCTCACCACATATTTTTATGCCTTCATACACAGTAGCCAAAATCGCTCGGTACCGTGATATTGTCATGAAGAATCGATCACAATCCAAGTTCTTGCTTGGTTGGATCAATCGCACTTTGAAGGATGCCTAATGAATCCAATATTAACTATGGGTCTTGGTAGTATTGTAGAGACAGTTGGTAAAGTTGCTGATGATTTGTTTACGAGTGATGAGGAGCGCATCAAAGCCGAACTGGAGGCATACACAGCAGAGACAGATCGCGCTGCCCTCCAAACTGAAGTAAATAAAGTAGAAGCCTCTCACTCTTCAATCTTTGTAGCTGGCTGGCGTCCTGCGATTGGCTGGATTGGTGCCGGGGCTATGGGGTATCAGTTTATTGTTTACCCATTCCTTACTTGGGGTTGGGCGCTAATGCAGGCTAATGAGTGGATTCCACTAACATTGACAGCACCACCGATTCTACCAACAGACGCTTTGTGGATCATACTTACAGGCATTCTGGGTCTAGGCGCAGCACGCTCCTTTGATAAAAAGATTGGTACTGCTAAATGACTATCACAGATAAACAATCTATCGGAGAACTATATGCCCTACATGTCCAACGGGAAGCGCGATTACAAGAAAGAGCTTGCGTGGGAACACAGCAAGAAAAAGAACAGAGTCAAAGACCGCGCCCAGAGGAACGCTGCCCGTGCCACAGTCGCCAAGAAGAGTGGGATTAAAGCCACATCTATCAAAGGTGATGTAGGCCACAAGAAGGCAGTAAGCAAAGGTGGGGCTAATGGCCTAGCTAACTTGTTTGTACAAAATCCAGGTCAGAATAGAAGCTTTTCCCGAAATAAAGATGGGAGCATGAAGAGTGAGCGAAGTAAACGAGAGTCCCGTAGAAAGTAAAGTAACACTAGATAAACACATTGTTGAGGGTTTCGTCGGTTCTTGTCTTACACCTTACTTTGACAACCCTGTTCCTTTTAAAGATTTTCATAGGGAGCTTTGGGAACTATGCACAGGCCCGGACCAGTTCGTAGCAGTGTGTGCTCCACGGAGACACAGCAAGTCAACAACGGTTACAGTAAGTTATACGATGGCCGCTGCTTTGTTTCGCCAGGCGAAGTTTGTAATCATTGTGTCGGACACCGTAGCCCAGTCTGTGTTGTTCCTGGGTCAGATCAAACAGATCTTGGAGGACTCGAAACAAATTCAGTCACTATTTGGTTTGCCAGTGGATGAAAAGGGTTTAATCTACGAGAAGTGCACAGAAGACGACATTATTGTAAAGTTTAATGATGGTCATAAGTTCCGCGTTATGGCCAAAGGTGCAGAGCAAAAGTTGCGCGGCTTACTCTTCGAGGGTGCTCGTCCAGATTTGATTATATGTGACGACATACTCAACGAAGAGCTGGTTGCCAATAAAGATCGCCGTGAAAAGCTACGTAGATGGTTCTACGGTTCGCTGGTTCCGTGCAGATCCAAGGATGGTAGGTTGATTCTTGTGGGTACTCCAATGAATTTGGATGATATTCTAGAATCACTTATGCCATCAGAGAGAGCAAAGACAACTCATGTAGAAGACCTTAAGATCTGGTCAGAAAAGAAGTCTGGTATGTGGCGTACTATGAAGTATCGTGCACATAACGCTGACTTTAGTAGGATCTTATGGCCAGAAATGCATAGCAAAGAGTCACTACAAGAACTTAGAACAGAGCTAACTGAACAGGGTATTCCTGAAGTTTATTCCTGTGAAATGTTATGTAATCCTGTGGATGACTCTATCCGCTACTTTCGCAAAACTGACTTCCTCCCAATGACGGAAGAAGATAAGAAAAAGAATTTAACATATTACATAACCGCTGACTTAGCGATTTCTGAGAAGGATCGTGCTGACTATACCGCAATTGTGGTAGGTGGTATGGACCATAACGGACAGTTACACATCGTACATGTGATCAGAGATCGTATTGCCGGTGATGCTATCGTCGAAACGCTCCTTGCCCTACAAAAAACCTACGATCCGCAGGCTGTGGGCATTGAGGATACACAGATTTCCAAGGCCATTGGCCCATATCTCAACAGAGCTATGATGGAATCAGGCATTTATCTAAACATTGTACTACTTAAGCCACACCGCCAAGACAAAATCCAGCGTGCTCGTTCTATTCAAGCTAGAATGCGTGCAGGTCAGGTCAAATTTGACAAGGATGCTGATTGGTGGGACATTTTCTTTGATGAATGCCTGTCTTTTCCACGTGCTAAACACGATGACGTGGTTGATGCACTGTCTTATCAGGGTATATTGATTGATTATATGTCTGAAGGTATGACAAAAGAAGAAATAGACGACGAAGAATATGAAGACACTTACAATAAATCTGGCCATAGCGACTTAGGCCGTGACTCTTGCACAGGATACTGACTATGGTTGAATTTAAATTGAAGTTGGACAAGATTATGTCCTCTAATAACATCGCGGATTCTCTTGATGAAGACCAACTGATTTACATTGGTAATCAAGTATCTGTTGGTTATGAAAATGATCTAGCTTCACGTAAGGACTGGGAAAAAGATCTAACTAATTGGACAGAGCTAGCCCTACAAATATCCAATGACAAGACATATCCTTGGCCGAATGCTGCAAATATCAAATACCCACTACTAGCTACGGCTGCAATGCAGTTCGCAGCAAGAGCCTATCCAACCCTGGTACCATCTAACGGCAAAATTGTTAAAGTCAAGATTGTTGGTTCTGATCCACAGGGGGAGAAAGCTGCTAGAGCCAAGCGTGTATCCACACACATGTCTTACCAACTAATTGATGAGATGTCTGATTGGGAAGAGGATATGGACAAGCTCCTTATCACACTACCTATCGCTGGTACTTGCTTCAAGAAGACCTACTGGGACCCCAACAAGCAACGTAACTGTTCTAAGTTGGTTCTACCAAAGACATTGGTTGTTAATTACTGGACTCGCAATATCGAGGATGCTGAACGCATCACAGAAATTTTCTACCTATCCAAGCGGAAAGTTACTGAGCGCATTAATCAAGGTATCTATATTGATGCAGAACTTGGTGATCCACAACAGTCTGTGGATGATCCCACTACCTCAGTAAATAAAGCATTTCAACGGAATACTTCAGACGATGATGCCACACCATACCTTATTCTGGAACAACATACATATTTTGATCTTGACGGGGATGGCTATCCTGAGCCTTACATCGTTACTGTAGAAGAAGCAACTAAAAAGGTTCTTCGTATTGTTCCACGATTTTCTGAATCAGGGGTGATGGTTAATGACAAAAATAAGATTATGGCCATCGAAGCCACACAGTACTATACAAAGTATGGCTTTATTCCCAACCCAGATGGCGGCTTTTACGACATCGGTTTTGGGCGTCTTTTGGGGCCTCTCAACAACAGTGCTAACACAATCATTAACCAACTGGTGGATGCTGGATCACTAAGTAATCTACAAGCAGGCTTTATTGGTAAAGGTCTGCGTATCAAGATGGGTGAATCTAGGTTCCAGCCTGGTGAATGGAAAGCTGTCAACGCCGTTGGCGACGATCTTAAGAAGCAGATCTTCCCGCTTCCTGTTCGTGAGCCATCTCAAGTCCTATTCAACCTACTTGATCTATTGCTCAAGTCAGGTAAAGAATTGGCCTCCGTCGCAGAAATCTTTGTTGGCAAGATGCCTGGCCAGAACACTCCGGCCACGACTACGATGGCGACTATCGAGCAAGGCATGAAGGTATTTACTGCTGTCTATAAGCGTATCTATCGTAGCCTCACTAAAGAGTTCCGCAAGATCTATGCACTCAACCGAGAGTATATGAATCACGAGGAGTATGTGTCCGTACTTGATGAACCTGTACCACAGTCTGATTATCAAGGACCGGAAGATGATATTATCCCCGGTGCTGATCCTACGGCTGTTTCTTCACAAGAGAAACAAGCCAAGCTTCAGTCCGTAATGCAGATCATGCAAATGGGTACTATTGATCCTATGTGGTTTACCCAACAGTATCTAGAAGCACACGAGATTCCAAATGCAGATAAGGCACTTCGTCAACCTAGCCCACCGCCCCCAGATCCTAAGATGGAAGCACTGAAGGCTAAGGCACAGATTGATCAACAGAAGGCACAGATGGACATGCAGATGGCCTCTGCCAAGCTACAGATGGAAGGTGCTGCTAAAGAGCAGGAAGCTCGCATGAAAGCTGACATGCTTCGTGAGCAGCTTAAGGGTAGACAGATGGAAGCTGTCCTTAAGGGTAAAGCAGCGATCCAAGACATGCAGATTAAGGGTGCTCAGGCACAACAGAATATGGCCACACAGGCCATGCAACACCACCAGAGCTTGGTGCAACAACATCAAACTGGTCAACAAACGCTCCGACTAAAAGAGCAACAAGCCAAACAACAATCCAAAGGGGATGTAAAGAATGAGTCTAGTAAGTCTAGGTGAGTTTCAAGAGTGGAAACAAAACGTAGTTACCAAGGCGTTTATGCAGGCAGCACAGGAGCGTATCTATGACGCTATGCAGGTGCTCTCTGTACAAGCCGGGATGGATAGTGTACAAGACAACTACCTCCGTGGCCTGATTACGGCCTATAGGGAACTGGCGGATTTTCGTATTGATGATCTCGTTAATATGGAGGCCGAATGATTATCCCTCTATTACATGGCATTCTAATTAAACCAGACAATGTCGAGAAGAAGACTGATGGTGGTATTATTATCCCAGATATGGTAACAGAAAAAGAGCGTAAGGCTGTTGAATACGGCACCGTAGTACGTACAGGTCCACGAGCATTCATTGATTATGGTAGATCACCAGACATCCTTAGTGCCGGAGATCGAGTTTCTTTTGCTAGGTATGCTGGCAAAGAAGTGCGTGATACAGATGATGCTGTATATCTTTTAGTAAACGATGTAGATATTTTATGTCTAGTGACGGAGAATGTAGATGAGTGAAGAAAACACCCAAGTTCAGGTAGAAGAACAAGTTGATGCACCCGCAGTAGAACAACAGGAACACCAATCTGCACCAGCGGATTCCCATGAGGAACAAGCTCGTGAACAGGGTTGGCGTCCAAAAGAAGAGTGGGATGGCGATCCAGAGAAATGGCGTCCTGCTAAGGAGTTTGTTGAGCGAGGTGAGCTTTTTGGTAAGATTGATTCCATGGGCAAAGAACTTAAAGAGACCCGCAAGGCTCTTAAGATGCTACAGGATCACCATACTAAAGTAAAAGAAACCGAGTACAATCGAGCCGTAGTTGAATTGAAGGCTCTGCAAAAGAAGCATCTAGAAGAAGGCAACTCAGATGGTTATCTAGAAACCTCAGAGCTTCTCACAGATCTTAAGGCAGAGCAGAAAGCTCGTGAAGTTGCAGCAGAGATGACACCACAACAGCCACACCCAGACTTTGTTAGTTGGGTCAATAGCAATAAGTGGTACACCGCTGATGTAGAAATGCACGATTATGCCGATGCAGTGGGCCAACGATATGCCAGCAATAATCCTGGTATTGACCCCAACGCAGTTCTCAACTTTGTTTCAAAACAAGTTCGTAATCGGTTTAAAGAAAAGTTTCAGAACCCCAATAGGGGGAAGCCTTCACCAGTAGAAGGGTCAAACGACACAAGACAACCCAAACAGGACTCTTTTAAGATGTCTGATGAGGAACGTAAGGTAATGAATACCTTTGTTCGTACAGGTGTTATGACAGCAGATGACTATATTACACAAGTAAAAGCCATGAGAGGTGTTAAATGAGTAGAGTACAAGAAAAGCGTGTAGCACGCAAGCCAATGTTTCAACGGGGTCCACAGAGTATCACTGGCGATAAGGACCCAGATTTCGAGTACCGCTTTGTTAACGATACCGGTAGTCGAGTAACCAACTTCCAATCCGCTGGTTATGAACTCGTCCAAGATGAGTCCATTGTGGTTGGAGATTCTCGTGTTTTTGACCCCTCGGATTTGGGATCTGCTAAATGTGTTACCAGTAATGATGGAACTAAATCATACCTAATGCGTATTAAAAAGGAATGGTACAAGGAAGATCAGACTGCGAAACAATCACAGATCGACGAAACTGAGAAGGCAATGAAAACCGATGCCTCCCGTGCTTCTGATTACGGTTCATTTAAGGTGAACTAATAACAACTAAACACGGGGAGCATCTCAATAATTCTGAAAGGAAATAAAGAGTATGGCTAACATCTCTAAAATCTCTGGCTTTAAGCCAGTAAAGCATATTAGTGGCTCCCCCTATTCTGGTCAAGCTAACATTTATGCCGTAGTCAGTGGTACTAAACTAGTCCCTGGTGACTTGGTTAAACTGACTGGTGCTGCATCACAAAATGGTATCGCAGAAGTCTCTGCCGCTACCAATGATGCCGCCGTTCTTGGTGCTGTTGTTGGCGTTGTTCCAGCAAAGATGGACCCTGTAACTGGTCGTATGTCTGGTGGTTCTATTTCACTAGACACTCCTGTATCCGTTACTGGTGGCGCAACTGCTGCGTATGTACTCGTTGCAGATGCACCAGACATTGTTTATGAGGCCCAGAAAGCTACCTTCTCTGCTACTGACGTAGGAACCGCTGGTGGTTTCGACTTCACTGGTACTGTTGGTGGCGATGCTGTTACTGGCACCTCCTCTTTCGCTATTACTGACACCGCCACTGGCGTTGTTCAGGTTCTCGGCCTAGTTCAGCGTGTTGATAATGAGTCCGGCGCATATGCCAAGGTACTCTGCCGCATCACCAATAACAACTTCGCCCTATAATTAGGAAAGGATAAATAATGTCAGGCATTATCACTTCTAGCTCGTTTGCTAAACTTCTCTGGCCAGGTCTAAACTCCATTTACGGTAAGGAGTATGCAGACTATCCCGTTGAATGGGACAAGCTCTTCGAGAAGAATTCCTCTGATCGTGCATACGAAGAGGATCTCGGTCTAAGCTCATTCGGTCTTGCTTCAGTCAAGAACGAGGGCGCTCCAATCACTTATGACTCAGAGCGTCAAGGCTTCACCTCACGGTACAACCATGTTGTGTATGCACTTGGTTTTATCATCACCCGCGAAATGTATGAAGATGACCAGTACGGTAAAGTCGGTGCCCAAAAGGCAAAGGCTCTTGCCCGTTCTATGCGTCATACTAAGGAAATCGTTGGTGCTAACATTTATAACCGTGCCTTCGCTGGTTCTGGTTTCCTAGGTGGCGATGGCAAGACCCTACTTGCTTCCGATCACCCCAATGTAGCTGGTGGTTCTTTCTCCAACGTCATTGGCACTGCTGCTGACCTGTCCGAAGCTGCTCTTGAACAAGCCGTTATCGACATTGCGGGTTTCCGTGATGATCGTGGTCTGCTCATCGCTGCTAAGCCAGAGAAGCTCGTCATTCCTTACCAACTCCAGTTTGAAGCTAAGCGGATTCTTGGTTCTGATGGTCGTGTCGGTACTGATCTAAATGATCCTAACGTCCT
>Ga0209202_1002475_pt1 | contig 10218 bp, 10 predicted proteins | sample AD_UKC032_MetaG_FD_184416 | JGI IMG/M metagenome (GOLD analysis project Ga0209202, IMG submission 184416) | Active sludge microbial communities of municipal wastewater-treating anaerobic digesters from USA - AD_UKC032_MetaG (SPAdes) (version 2) | ecosystem: Engineered > Bioreactor > Anaerobic >... | reverse complement strand
CCTGTACTGCGTGTCAATGAGTACATAAGACTGTTGTATTCAGGGCAGAAGCCTGATTCAATCTACATCTCATACTTCAAACTGCTTTCAGGAGCGCCTGATCCTCCTTCAATGATGCTGCCACAGAAGACTTTCGATTATGAACCCGACAGAGTAGTTGCCCTGGCATATTCCGATACACTTCCCATAATGCTTCCAAGGAAAGGAATATACCTGTGTTCGCTTGACAGTAATATCAGGGATGGTTATGCCTTATTTAATTTTGGTGAATCATATCCCAATATGACAAAACCGGAGGAAATGATTGATCCTCTTATTTATATAGCTCCCCAGCTTGAAATTGATCAGATGAAATCGAATCTGAAGCCAAAGCTGGCGCTTGATGACTTCTGGATTAAGTGCGGCGGCAACATTGAAAAGGCACGGGAACTGATCCGCATCTACTATACAAGAGTTGTTTATTCAAACCTGTACTTCACATCGTTTACAGAAGGATGGAAGACTGAAAGGGGAATGATATACATAATATACGGGCCACCTGACAAGGTATATAAGAATCCTGAAGGTGAAGCATGGGGCTACCGTAAACCCACTGTAAAATCCTCATGGGGAGGGCGTTACAAAGTCAAAGAAGACTATATCTTTTTCAATTTCAAACAGAGGGACAACGCTTTCTCAGATAATGATTTTTACCTGAGCAGAAGTGAAACACTTATAACGTACTGGGACCAGGCAGTACTGAGCTGGAGAAAAGGTATTGTATTCCGCCTCGATAATCCCGGGGGAATCTGAAATAATAACAAATATGATGTATAAAGAAACTGACTTCATTTTCGGTTTGCGCACAGTAATTGAAGCAATTAAAGCCGGAAAACAGATAGATCGCCTTCTTATTAAACAGGGACTGCAGGGATCCCTGTACCACGAGCTTATGTCGGAGGTAAAAAAATTCAATATTGCATACCAGATTGTCCCGCTTGAAAGGATAGAACTTGTAACCCGCAAGAACCATCAGGGAGTTCTTGCATGGCTGTCTCTTATTGAATTTCAGAACATAAGTAATATCCTGCCAGGCATTTATGAGAAAGGAGAAGATCCCCTGCTTATAGCGCTTGACGGTGTTTCCGACGTCAGGAATTTCGGTGCAATAGTCCGCACGGCAGAGTGCCTGGGAGCACATGCCATAATAATACCGGAAAAAGGTTCTGCAAGAATAACTGCCGATGCTGTCAAAACATCAGCGGGAGCTTTGCACACTTTTCCTGTATGCAGGGAAAAGAGCATTGTAAGAACGATAGAATACCTGAAGGAATCAGGACTTAAAATTATCTGTACCGGGGAAAAATCTGACAGCATTGCCTCAGAGGTAAGTCTTGAAGGACCTTCTGTTCTGATTATGGGATCGGAGGACAAGGGTATCAGCCGTGAGCTCCTGTCACTTGCTGACCTTAAAGTGAAGATACCAATGTCAGGAAAAATAGAATCCCTTAACGTATCAGTTGCTGCAGGAATTCTGCTTTATGAGATTATACGGCAGAGAAGCAGCTGATTCTTACTCAATTATGCTCCTGATCCTGTCGTCAAGTGCCTTCTGATCGGCTGTGAATGAAGCCAGACCGGCAAGTGTCAGAAGAGTATCCGGGGCAATCTTTCCATCAGCTATCTTATCTTTCCACCTTGAATGAACCGGTATTTTTCCGTCAGTTGAAATAAAATTCTTTTCCTCACGTGTAAGGCTGGGGAACATATCCTCGCACCCTTCTTCCCTGGCAATATGAATTAGTTCGGCTCCTGTAGCAGGAACATTTTTTGCGACTCTTTCAGAAAAAGCCAGAACTTTCCCGTCGACCTCCCAGAATTTTTCCACTGCCGATCCTGCGGCTGATCCAGAAAGGTTTACAGGATAATTCTCATGCATCCTTGAAGTAAATTCTCCTTTAAGTTCCTTCCTGCCTGAAGCAGCAACCTTAGGTGGCATTGTGAAAACATCTGTTCCGGCAAGAAGTTCAAGCTGATTATGATTCCTGAGGCTGGCAGCTATCAGCTTTGTCTGCCATTGATTTTCAGCAGATAATCCGGTTACCCAGTTCTGGGATGCAATTACAGCCATCTCACCGGCTCCGGATCCATCACCTAATTTATTGTCAGCTATATAAGCGCCTATCCTGCCAAGGAAAACATTCAAATAATCAGGTCTGGCGAGCCGTGTCACAAGGACATTCTGCCTGGCGCTGAACTCAAGTGTAAAATTAATCCGGACTCCTGATTCTCTCAGCAACCTGGCTCCAAGGAGTCCTTCGGCGGTATAGGGTACCTTAACAATGAATTTTTCAGGACAGATCTCATGCAGTCTCCTGCCATAATAAAGAATTGACTTAATATCATGGGCTGTATCGGTATGAAGCTCAACGCTTACAAATCCGTCAAAACGGTTTACAAGCCTCAGGCCATGCCTGGCATTAAGTATGAAGGCAATTTCTCTTACCCTGTCCTCAACCGGCAGATCTCTTACAACAGCCTTTGCTTCGGAAATAAAAACATCATATATTCCCTTCTGTATTTCATTGTTCAGCAGTGTGTTATTTGTTGTCAGTGCACTCATTTCAGCAGTCCAGTTCGATTCTGCCTCATTCATGTCTCCTGTGTCAAGCCACAACTCTGTTCCTGCCTTAACAAGGGCTTCCCAGAAAGGATCTTTCTTTCCTGTGAAGTGTTTTCCGTTTAAATCTTTCCAGAGAAAATCGCTTATGCGTGTGTTAAGATCTGCCATATACCCTGTTTATTATATTAATCTTCCTTTAAAAGCTTCGACATCTTCAGAAAATCATCACCTGTAGGCTGCTGATATACTTTAAGCCCGAACTCTCCAATTATTGCGAGAATATGTTCAAAAATATCCGACTGAATGTTTTCATAGGGAACCATCTGATTGTTCTTCGTAAAAACATATACCTGCAATGGAAGTCCGTTGCCTACAGGATCTCTGTGCCTGACAATTACAGTTTCCTTTGACTCAATATTAGGATGTTGCTTCAGATAAGCTTCCGCATAATAACGGAATAAACCCAGGTTGGTAAGTTTGGAATGATTGAAGAATGGAGTACCGGCATCAGGCTGTTTATCCCGGCAACTTTCAATATACTCCTTCAGAACGGGATACTCAGAGAACTTCTTAATAAGAGGCTCATCAAGAAATCTGATGCTCCTCATGTCGATAAAAATAGCTCTGCGTATCCTTCTTACCCCCGACTCCTCCATCCCTTTCCAGTTCTGGAATGATTCATTTACAAGTGAATATGTAGGAATTGTAATGATTGTCTTATCAAAGTTCTGAACCTTAACAGTGTTCAGTGTTATATCCATAACAGTACCATCAATCTCCCGTGCTGGGATTGTAATCCAGTCGCCTACTCCCAGCATCTTGTTTGCAGAAAGCTGAATACTGGCAACAAGTCCAAGCAGTGTATCCTTAAATACAAGTATCAGCACGGCAGCCATTGCACCAAGACCGGCAAGAATGCTTGTAATATCCTTTCTGAAGACTACTGATACAATAATCAGTATGGCAACGAGAAAGACAAAAATCTTTACAAGCTGAACATAGCCCTTAATGTGTCTGTGCTTTGATATTGGCAGTGTGTTGTAAATTGTATGCCAGGCTTCGATGAATGAAATCATGACTATGGTTCCCACCATAACCATATAAATATAGGTAAGGCGGTGTACAACAATAAGCCAGACAGGATATGGCTTCAACGCCCATCCGGCCATAGTCCATATAACAAGTGCCGGTGCAAAGTGAGAGAGCCTTGTAAATACTTTTTGCTCAAGAAAGATATCATCCCAGGTTGAGGTGGTCCTTTTTACAATTCTGTGAACAATTTTCAGGATTATGGCCTTTGTGACAAGGTTGGCAAGCCAGCTGAGGATCAGGACTCCCGTAATAAGCGTAAGTGCGCTCAGAAAAGTTGAAAGGCTGTAGCTGAGACCAGTCTGAATGAACAGGTCTTTAAGCCATATTGACGGATCAGTCCTGAAAAGCATAAAAACATTTAATTAATCCGACGCAAAATTATATAATATTTCGATTGATTTTCCTTAGCTGATCCCTAACCTGGAAATAAGTCAGCAATAACTGAACTATGAATGACTGGCAGAACATAAAAATGAGATACCCCATCCGGTTAGCCGGATGAGGTATCATGGAAGATTTATTAAATGAAACGTGGGTTATTTGATTTTTCTGTCAACTACATAGAAAAGAACAAGGCTGAGTCCGCCGAAGAAAAATATCGATGAGGGATAAAGTGCATCTTCATCAATTGTCACAACATTTACAAGCAGGGCAGCTATCAATATTCCAAGGGCAATACCCATTGAAAGCATGCCCAGCTTCAGTGTTAACTTGCTCCATTGAATTCCTGATTTCATTCCCTCCCTGCCGGTATTGAAAAGGCTTGCATCTGCACCTTTCTCTATAAGAGCCATTCTCTCCTTATTACGGGTTGTAAAATACATATACAATACTCCGAAAACTGTTGCAAAAAATGCAATAAATCCAATTAGTCCCTCCATAATTTTATTTTTTTAAGTTTACTATTTTTGAAACTTTAGACTACGGTTTATATTCTCAGGTTACAAAATCCCGCAGAAATTTTTTTCGGAGTCTTATGTAACCTTTGTCATAAAACCTTCGTCAAAAGGAACAAATGAATATAAATTCGGATATACCCTGGATCAAGCAGGTGCTGGATGGCAATACAAATGCATTCAGGAATATTGTAAATACGCATAAAGACAGGGCATTCAACCTTGCATTCAGAATCTGCAGGAACAGGGAGGAAGCTGAAGAAATAATCCAGGATTCTTTTATGAAGGCATACAGGTCACTCGGCGATTTCAGGATGGATAGTTCATTTACAACATGGTTCTACAGAATAGTATATAATACCTCAGTTTCATTTTTAAGGACGAAAAAGGATAATAACATTAACCTGGATACAAATTTTACCGAAAAATACAGATACTCGGAAATCAATTCTTACGAATATGAGGCAGAATCAGAATATAACAGGATCCTTGTGAATAGGGCTCTGGGTAAACTGAACGATGAGGAAAGAGGAATCATAAGCCTCTTCTATTATGATGAACTTTCACTTAATGAAATTGCAGCAATAACCGGAGAGACTGTTTCAAATATTAAGGTTAAATTGCACAGATCAAGAAAAAAAATGTCAGAAGCACTGACAGTGGATAAAACGAAGGAGGTAATGCAAAATGAATGACAGGGATGAATTCAGGGATGATCTCCTGAGGAGGTATCTTAACAGGGAGAGTATTGAAAAGGCTCCTGAAGGTTTTACTGAAAGGATGATGAATCAGCTGATGACTGAACCTGCCCACTCCCCGGAAAAGCAGGTGAGAAAAAGCATCTCTGCAATACCTCTTGTGTCACTGATAATCACCATTATACTTATTTTACTGGCAGTATTCGCGGGAAAAACAGAGCATGCCGGTACAAACATCTTCCTTGCCGGTCTGCTGAAAAGTATAAATATAAGCTGGCCGGTACACGTTCCTGACCTTTCCGGATTTACAGTTTCCGACATCACAGCCTATGTAATGTCACTGAGCATTCTCCTGCTGGTCTTTGACCTTGCACTGTCAAAGTATTTCAGGAACAAAATACGCTAAAACACTGATTAAGTGTTGATTGAAAGAATCAACTAACCTTGAGATCTACTTTTGAATTAAGCCCTTTCCTGTTAAGTGAACGGCTCATTGCATTGAGCACTTCAACAGGGCCTGATTTCACTTCGCACTTGCCCTTGAAATGCACAATCAGTGCGCATTGCTCTGCCTGCACCTCATCATGCCCGCAAACCTCAACAAGCGATTTAATAACATGCTGGAAAGTATTTACTTCATCATTATAAAGAATCAGTGAAGCATTTTCGCCCCCGCTGTTCAGCCTGTCATTTTTATGTAATGCCTTTTCCTTCATCTCAGATTATCAAAAAGCTGCTTTGCTGTATCTAACGGTATTTCCCGCTTACCCAGCCAGGCTACAACCCTGGCATCACGGAATCCGTTTCTGACTATAAGATCAGCATATTCCGCAGCGCTTTCAAAGGTAATAAAATTCCCTATTAAATATGCTATCTTCTTATCCTCAAGTGTCAGAATATCCAGTCCCCTGCTTCCGGCAAGGGTCTTGATCGATTCGATAACATTTGGCTTGGGAGCTTTTGTCACTCTCATTACCTCCACCCTGAAAATAAGAGTCGGAGGAAGTGTATCAGCACTTATTACAACCTGCTTATTGGTGACAAGCCTCTCAAAAGGTTTTAAGCCCCACTCTTTTTCAAGAACAGCTGCCCTGTCAGGTGAGACCTGTTTATTACCATTGAAAGAAGAAATAAATGAGTCTTTGAATCCTTTCCCCTTTACCTCTGCAAGTGCTTTACGCGCATCTGCAAGTCGCCTGAACATTCCGGCATAATAAGTTTTAGGTTCCGATCCCTCATTTCTGAAACCATATACAGGTGAAATACCCTTAAAGAAAACAGGTGAGACCGGATTCCTGAATACTGCAATCTGTATCCTGTAAATTAGGCCTTCAGGCACTTCAGGATCTATAGTAATAATACTCTTGGGTTCAACAGACGAAGAATCGGATTTGCTGAAATAGGAAAAGATTTCAAGTGTATCTGCAATCTGTGCTGCCTGAACAACTTCTTCAGGCGCGGTTCCGGCTGAATCAATTTCAGCATCCTGTTCAGCAACAAACAATATTGTATCACGATCCGGTTCCCCGGGATTCATAAGAAAATGAGCATCCGCGTATTTTTTATCAGCAGATTTCTGGTAATTTTCCGCTGCTCTTTCATACTCGGCGATCTGTGCCTTTGATGAACCTCTTTTATCATCCGGAAGCTTGTCAAGCGACTGTTTTGTGCTCTGTGCCAGATCCAACAGTGAATCAGCAAGATACTGGTAAGCAAGAGCCTCATCGAGCAACACAGAATATGATTCTGCAAGTGGTTCGGCAGCAGACTGCAGCTTAATTTCCTTCGCTTTTACAACAGTTTCAGGTTCCGGTCCAGCTGCTTTCTGCTTTTCCGGCTGCTTATTCTCAGGAAGTTTAATTACAGGAGCTTCAGTCTTTACAGGAGCTACTGCGTTCTCAACCTTCAGAGCTCCTTTCTCCTGGGCACATTGCTGGATAAAATCAGGAACACCTGACTCCCTTGAAGCTTTGCGGCCTGCCTGATCGGCAAACCTGTTATAGGAAGCTGTTGCAACGCTGAAATTACCACTGAGATGCTGTGCACGTGCAAGATAGAAGAGGGCATCTTCAGGGAGGGGACGTGCTGCTGTATTTATCTCAAGAGCCTGCTGCAAAAGTGATTCAGCTTTCAGAGGATCCTTTTCAAGTTTAACAAGGCACACTCCTGCATAATATTTATATAAGGGGTCCTTTGAGTATGTCAGTAAGAGCTCGCTGAATTCCTGGTATGCTTTTTCATAGTTCCCTTTCGAGAAGGCCTCAAGCGATGATTGCCTGGTCGGCTTTGTCGTGGAAGTCTGGGCAGAGGCAAAACCTGCAGATAATGAGAAAAAAATTATTACGATTATTGCCTTACGTATGGTAAATTTCATTAATTTTCCGTGTCTTAGTTGCATTAAAACAGTGTCCTCTGCTAATTGTCATGGAACATTATCCCATAATCTGTGTTGATAACAAAAAACCGTTTTTATATTTAATACAATTCAAACTTCGTAAATTTACCCGTAATAACAAAATTGAAGAATGTATGGCTCAATTGAAGGAAGGCTCAAAAGCTCCTCTGTTTGAGGGAGTTGACCAGAATGGAAACTTAATAAAATTATCTGATTACAAAGGAAAAAAGGTAATCCTGTATTTCTATCCCAAAGATAATACTCCGGGATGTACAGCAGAAGCCTGCAACCTGAGGGATAACAGCGACCTGCTCCTAAAAAAAGGCTTCGTTGTTATAGGTGTCAGCCCTGACAGCGAAAAGTCACACAAAAACTTTTCCGGAAAATTTTCGCTTCCTTTTCCGCTTATTGCTGATGAATCGAAAAAAATACTGAACGATTACTCAGTATGGGGAGAAAAAAAGATGTACGGAAAAAGTTATTTCGGAGTACTGAGGACAACTTTCGTAATCAATGAAACAGGCCTGATAGAGAAGATAATAGACAAGGTTCAGACTTCAGATCACGCAAAACAAATTCTCGACTTATACAAATAATAATACAATATGAGCACTGAAAAAAAGGAAATAAACAAGGAGAAACTAAAAGCTCTTGAAGTAACAATCGGTAAAATCGAAAAGGATTTTGGCAAGGGTACAATTATGAAACTTGGCGACCATGCCATTGAAAATATACAGGTTATTTCAACCGGATCAATAGGTCTTGATGCAGCCCTTGGAATAGGAGGACTGCCGCGCGGCCGCGTGATTGAGATATACGGTCCGGAAGCTTCAGGTAAAACAACCCTCGCAATTCATGCCGTAGCTGAAGCCCAGAAAAACGGAGGAATAGCTGCAATAATTGATGCTGAACACACTTTCGACCGCAATTATGCCGAGAAACTTGGCGTTGATGTGGAAAACCTTCTGATATCACAACCCGACAATGGGGAACAGGCTCTCGAGATCACTGACAACCTGATCCGTTCAGGTGCAATTGACATAATTGTAATAGACTCTGTAGCAGCCCTTACACCAAAAGCAGAAATTGAAGGTGAAATGGGAGATTCAAAAATGGGCCTCCAGGCAAGGCTTATGTCTCAGGCTCTCAGAAAATTAACCGCTAATATAAATAAGACAAACACCTCGTGTATTTTCATTAACCAGCTCAGAGATAAAATTGGAGTTATTTTTGGCAATCCTGAAACAACTACCGGCGGAAATGCCCTGAAATTCTATTCCTCAGTGAGGCTTGACATAAGAAGAACAAACCAGATTAAGGAAGGTGAGGAAATAGTTGGAAGCAGAACACGCGTGAAAATTGTTAAGAATAAACTTGCACCGCCATTTAAGAAAGCTGATTTTGACATCCTCTACGGAGAAGGTATTTCCCAGATCGGAGAAATTGTTGACCTCGGTGTTGACTTCGAAATAATAAAGAAAAGCGGATCATGGTTCAGCTATAATGATACAAAACTGGGCCAGGGCAGGGATGCTGTAAAACAGATTATTAAAGACAATCCTGAACTCTATGATGAACTAAAATCAAAAGTGTCAGAGGCTCTTAAATCAAAAGTATAGTATTTCTTATCTCCTTATCCGATGAAAAAGCTTAACTGTCTTCTGCTGACAGCTGTTACTGTATTTGCAGTATCATGCAATCAAAAGCCTGCAGAACCAAAACAGGCTGCCACCACAATCAACAACGCTCTGACTGCTGATGAAAAAGCAGGCGGAGTGATGACGCCTGAAATACTCTGGAAATTCAGGAGGCTTGGGACTTTTGCACTATCACCTGATGGTTCCCAGGTATTGTATACAGTAACTGATATTGATGTTCCTACAGAAGCAAGAATAACAAATATCTATAAAATTCCCTCTGCCGGAGGAGATCCCGTTCAACTGACAACCGAAGGAGGAACTTCTCCCCAATGGTTCAGTGAAGGGAAAGAGATTGCCTATGTCAACAAGGGGAAACTTATTGTAATGAATCCTGACGGCAGCGGGCAGAAGACGATTACGGGACTTGATGATTTTGAGATCTTCAGCATAGCTCCATCCTCTGACAAGATATATTTTACAAGGAGAGTCAAGCTTGATCAGACTGCCAATGAAAAACATGAGCTCCCGAAAGCAAATGTCAGGATAATCAATGACCTTATGTACAGGCACTGGAACACCTGGAGTGATTATTCATACAGTCACCTTTTTGTTGCATCTTTCAACGGCAGCGGGGTAACAGATGAAAAAGATATCCTGGAAGGCAAAAAATTCGAAACACCAACCTCTCCATATTTTGAAGAGGGTGAGATTTCATGGAGCCCCGACGGAAAATATATCGCTTACACCTCCAAGAAAATGAATGGAGTCGCCGATGCAAAAAGCACAAATTCAGATATTTACCTTTACAATTTAAAGACATCTGAGGAAAGAAACATCAGCGAGGGCAATAAAGGTTATGACAAATATCCGGTCTTTTCTCCTGACGGATCAAAAA
>Ga0209202_1002472_pt1 | contig 10223 bp, 6 predicted proteins | sample AD_UKC032_MetaG_FD_184416 | JGI IMG/M metagenome (GOLD analysis project Ga0209202, IMG submission 184416) | Active sludge microbial communities of municipal wastewater-treating anaerobic digesters from USA - AD_UKC032_MetaG (SPAdes) (version 2) | ecosystem: Engineered > Bioreactor > Anaerobic >... | reverse complement strand
ACCGCCCCCAAAATGAATTTCGGATTTTTTCTTAAAACGTTAGGGGCGGTATGGCGAAGCAGGAGTGATGAAGTTGGGAAAATCCGGCTTTGCCGGTTTTCCTAAATTCAAACTCATTTTAGTATACCTACTTATCTCTTTATAAATAAAAATAATACTTCCAAATTGTACAGGTGGGTAATATTTCAAAAATTTTTGTTTGAGTATATTAAAACTTGTATATTCCACTCTCACTCATAAGCTGTTTATTCAGATCGGCAAGTCCGATCTTTTTTATTTCCGGATTTCTTTCTATAAATAACTCGAATTGCTAATTAGTCGAAACGCTGAAATAGCTTGAAATTTTATTTTAATTTTTTATACGGCTCGCAGGCTTTGCCTGCGAGCCGTATGCCCTTAAAAAGGCGTAGCGGCTGGCGAAGCCAGCCGCTACGCCAAATATAAAATTATTTATTTAGCAATTCAAGTTAAATAAAAAAGACAATTTGTGTAAGTCTTAAGCTTTTTAATCAATTAATGAGAACTTATTGGGATTGGTATAAATTAAGGGTGTTTCAATTTAGGAGAAACACCCTTAATTTATTGTTTTATAAAATTATAATCTTTATGCAATTTCTTCTAAAACTTTTTTAGCGACTTTAGGAGCTTGTGTTTCATCCGGAATTGGAACTTTCTTCTCAAAACTTTTTAAATAATTTGATACGGCTCTTAATAAAGTAAATTTGCCTGCTTCTTCAGGAATTAGCTGTTTTGCGCCTACCGGGTTTTCAGAAGCATCTTTTATAGCAATTAAATCCAGTTCTTTTACTATTTTTACATCAAAAGGAGTTTGACGGGAAGGAGGCGTTAAAATTAATTCCACACGAGGATAAATATGTGTTGAAGCCTCAGGCGGAGTTCTTTTTTCTATTTGGTTAAGCACACTGGGACTAAAAAATTTTGCTACACTTGGAGATACACTTACAAAGCCTTTAAATGCAGGAGTTTTGTTTTGAGTAGCATTAAAAGAATTTTGCGCGCCATTAATCAACATAATTTTCCTTCTCTCTTTCTTTTTTACCGAGTCTTTTTAACATATATATTTTACTTTTATTTATATAAAACTACTAAAAAATAATATTTCCGTATGGAATTAAAATTTTTTAAATTTTTTCACAAATTAAATATTAAATTTATAAAATAAGAAAACATTTTTAAAACAATTTTAATATATATAATAATTTTTTTATAATGTCAATACAAATAAATGTTATCCCAAAAGACCTTGCCATTAATTTTTAATGAACTTGTCCTGATTTTACTTTCTTTTATTGTATTGTTTTTAATAACTTGGTATTATTTATTAATAAACTTAAAATTTTGTAACCGGACATTTAAACAATTGGAATTAATTTAAATGAAAATAAATACCAGCAGATTTGGAGAAATAGAAATAAACGAGGAGCTTATTTTTAATTTTATTGAACCTATTTTGGGTTATGATAATCTGAAAAAATATGTATTGATTGATAACCAGCCTGATTCGCCTTTTAAATGGCTGCAATCTCTTGAAGACGGCAATATTGCTTTTCCGGTAACTTTTCCTTCTCTCTTTGGCTTTGATTATCAGTTTGTTATTCCTGAAGAAAAATCTCTAAAACTTGAATTAAAAGGAATAGAAAACGTCATAACCTTTAATATCGTATGCATTCCTCAAGGAAAAGTTCAGGATACCACAATAAATCTTGCGGGTCCTATTGTTATAAACTCGGAAAATAAAAATGCAATGCAATTGGTGATTACTAATACAAAATATACCGCTAAACATAAGCTTTTTAATGAAGATATACTTAAAAAACAGCAGAAAAAAACAGAAAAAGAAGAATCAAAACAAACATAATTTAAATTTATTAACCCAAGGACTACTATAAATGCTAGTTTTAACTCGAAAAAGAGGTCAAAAATTAATAATAAATGACAATATAGAGATTACAATCCTGGAAACACGAGGAGAATCTGTAAAAATTGGAGTGAAAGCTCCAAAAGAAATTTCTATTTTCAGGGAAGAAATCTATGAGGAAATTAAAAAAGCTAATGAACAAGCTCTTAATGAAATGGGTTGCGCGGATTTAAATAAATTAACCGGTTTTGGCGGCATTAAAAAAGATGTTTCTTCTGATTACTTAAGCAAAATTCAATCATTTACAAATAAATTAAGCGTTGATAAACCTAAAGATCAATAATGAGCGCATCTGAAAACATTATAGGTGTCTTAATGACAAATAATGATAAATCTGTTAAAGATTTAATAATTAAGGCAAGAAAAGAAGTTTTAATAAATAAAAATTATTTTAAAGCTTTAATTTCTATTTCTGAAATAGAAAAAACTAACGCTTTAAATGATGAAGAAAAACTTTTTTTAAAAAATACCGCTGCGTTAGCATACCTTGAAAACAAGGAATATAATAAAGCCGCTGAACTTTATAAGGAAATTAACGAGAACTATCAGGCGGGCTTTTGCGAACTTTTGCTTGGAAATGAACAGGAAGCTGAACGTTTATGGCATAATGCGCCGGACGCTCCTGCATGTCAGTGGGGAAAGTGTTTGCTGGATTTTATAAAACTTAAAAAAGGCAAAAAACCCACTTTTTTCCAGATAAGAAATCATCTTGAAACCGACATCGGGTATTTTATACAAGCAAACAGGATTAAATATACAGAAAATTTAATCAAGCATGATGAGCTTTTTATGTCTGTTAATCTTGAATCATATAAACTTATCGGAAGAACTTTATTGAATTACGGTTTTTTTAACATGGCAAGGAAATATCTTTTAAAAAGCCTTCAAATACTGCCTAATGAAGCAGAAACATTATATTTTTTAGGAAGATATTATTATTTAACGGGAGCATATAGAGAATGTCAAATAACGCTTGGCAAGTGCCTTGAAAGCAACTTTGACTACACTCCCGCCAGAGAACTGCTTGCAAAAACAGAATTAAAGCTGGACAATATATGGTGATGCAACAGCATAATACAATTACAGAAATATAATAATCGGAGATAAATTAGTAAAATGTGTATCAAAAAAATAATTAACGGGCTTAAATATGGTCTTTTTGAAGATAACAGAGTCGGAATAATAAAAGTGGAGGGGATAATCATTGATGCAGGCAATTTATCGTCTTCCTCAAAAGTGATTGAATCCTTTGAAAATGCGGAAAAAATGGGAATAAAAAATATTGTGTTAAGAATAAACAGTCCTGGCGGAACAGTAGGGGCTTCTCAGGAAATTTACAGAGAAATTAAAAAATATCAAAAAGAAGGCATGAAAATAGTCGCATCTTTGGGGGACCTTGCCGCCAGCGGCGGATTATATGTTGCTGTTGCCGCTGACAAGATTGTAAGCAATCCCGGAACTGTTACAGGCTCAATCGGCGTTATAATTAAAACAAATGTGGTTAAAAAATTGTATAAAAAAATCGGAATTGACAGTCAAACAGTTAAATCCGGCAAATTTAAAGACATTCTTTCCTCTACAAAAAATCTTTCAGAAGAGGAAAAAGAAATTTTACAGGAGCTTATAGATTCTACTTATGAGCAGTTTGTGGAATCAATTTCCGAAAATCGTAACATAGACAAAGAAGACATTAAAAAATTTGCTGATGGTCGTATATTTTCAGGGCTTCAGGCTAAAAAGCTTGGACTTGTTGATGAAATTGGTTCACAGTCTGATGCTGTTGATCTTGTTGCAAAAATTGCGGGCATGAAGAAAAAACCGATTTCAATTAATTTAAGTCCTAAGAAATCTTTTATGCAAAAAATTACCGGATCAAATCTTCAGGAACTTCTTGAAAACGCAGGAGTTAACGCTTTTTACAAAAAAACTCCGCTTTGGTTAATGCCGGATTTTTAAAAAATGTGAACATTTATTAATAAACCCTGAAGATAGTTATAAAATTGCCGACATTATTAATATATAAAATCATCGTCAGTTTAAAAATCTTCAGGGAGTCAACTCAAATGGGGCTTACTTTAAATTTTAGAAATATACTTGATCTTTATGGTCTTAAAGCCGGAAACCTTTATCAGGAATCGTTTTCTCTCGCAGAAAATGTTGACCTTTTTCTAAGTGTTTTTGATATTAATGATGATGGGATTATCGATAAAAGCGCTGAATTTAAAGCGTTTTTAAAAACTATCGGTTTGCCTGAGAGCATGGCAGATAATATATTCGCCGCTTATGCAGGAGGAAATGATCAGTTAACTAAAACTGAAATCGAAACAATGATAGCTTCCCTTGATAATAATAATGACGGTAAACTTGATTTTAAAGAATCTCTTGAATTTTATAATACTTCGGCAAATCTTGATTTAGACGCTGATACGCTTAATTATCAGCAATATAACTCATTTTTTGCGGCAACTAAAAGCGCAATTACCGGAATAGATACCGGAACTGTTGATCAAAAATTAGATGACAGTGAATATGCGGCTTATCTTGTTAAAAACAATTTGCAAGGCAGATTTGGCGATGATTTTGTGAATTTGTTTGATAAAGGCAATGATGGCATTGATTTTGAAGAATTTATAGCTAAATTAATTCAGTGGGATAAAAATAATGACGGCTCGGTTGATTATACAAACGCTGATCCTTTTAAAGCAGAAGGAACAGAGTTTTATGATCTTTATAAACAGGCTGTAAAAATTACTTCGAGTTCTTATATTCCCCAGGATTTTAATAATATAATGAATATCTTTAATATTAGCGTTAATGATCCGTTCAACGGTTCAAATAATACTGTAGCAAGTAACGCTAATAGTTTTGTTAATATTATTGACGCTAACGGTGACGGATTTGTCGCTAAAGCAGAATATGAAAGCTTTTTAGAAAATATCGGGCTTTCTTCTCAAATGTCAAATAACCTTTTTAATGAGAATGACTCTAATTCGGATAATTTATTAAGCCTTGCGGAATTAACAACTGTTATGAGTTCTTTTGACGCAAACAGCGATAATTCCATAAATTTTGAAGAAGGACTTACTTTTTTAAATCATTATTCCAATGCGAATATATCAATTGATATGAGCGAATTTAGCGAATCTTCAGAAGCTTTTAACTACTATTCAACACATTTTGAATCCGCAAAATCATTAATATTAAACTATGACATGGATGAAGACGGCAAAATAGACAGCAGTCAGGACGAAGCAGGCATCGTTCTTGAGGCTTTTAAAATAATGCCCGCAGATGAATATTCCGCCGGTTATGTAAATCTTTATGATTCCAACGGAGATGGAGCAATCAGCTTTGAAGAATATTTGAAAAAACATCTTGACTGGGATTTAAACAGAAACGGCTCTCTTGATATGTATAATTCAACTGCTCCTGAAGCGGCTGAATACTATAATTTTTTACCTGAAGTCTATAAAACAGCCAGCGATGATGTGGAATTAATGGCTCAAAACCTTATTTTAGCCGTTGATCAATATGATAATCTTAAAATTGAAAAAGAAGAATTTGCGACTTTTATGGCGCAAAATTACGGACTTTCCGGTCAAATGGCGGAAGATTTAATAACTTTATATGATTCAAATACTGACGGTTCTGTTGACTTCACCGAACTTACAGCGGCATATAGAGCTTTTGATTCCATAACAGTTGATGCGGAAGGAAATGAATCAGGAGGAGCAGACGGAAAATTATCTTATAAAGAAATGATAGCGTTCCAAAATTCTCTTACACCTATAGACATTGATCCCGAACTTGTTTCTATCGAGCAGTATTCAGGCTTATATAATCTGGCATTATCTCTTACTTCAAGTTTGGATGAAAATAAGAACGGCGAAGTAAGCGTTGAAGAATACAGAACCGTTTTAAAACAAATGTATGAACAAGCAGGACTTGAAGTTCCATATTATGCCGCTGAAAATTTTATCAGAATTTTTGACCAGGATAAAAACGGAACAGTCAACGTAATAGAAGCCATCAATAAATATGCCGAATATGACACAAATAAAGACGGCGTTGTTTCAGCGGAAGAAGCGGCTGATCTTAACGCTAAGCTTGAAAATAAAAAATTATATAATTCTGTTAACGATGAAATTATGGATAAAGCTGATAAAGACAATAACAATAAATTAAGTGTTGATGAATATTCAGCTTATTTAAAAGAAAATATGCTTCCTGAGCTTTTAGCTGATGATGCATTCGCTATGTTTGATTTAAATGCGGATGGACAGTTAAGCCGTCTGGAATTAATGGAAGCTTATTCAAGATATGATAATACAGCGGAAAATACAGCTTATATAGAAAGTCAGACAGGCGTTCCTTATGTTTTATATACAGGAGATGCTGACGGTAAACTTGATGCGGACGAAAAACTTCGTATGTATCAGGATTTAGCGGCTCTGGATTATGCGGGAGTTGATTTTAATATTGATTCTGCAAAAATAAATCAGTACAATTCAGTAACAGCTTCGCTTGAAGAATTTATAAACCAGATTGATTTTGACAAAAACGGACTGGTAAGTTCTGTTGAATATCAAAAACATCTTGAAGAACAAGGTTTGCCGGATTATTTTGCCGATAACGCAATTGATAATGCGATAGTTAATTTTGATTTAAACAATGATGACAGCCTTGATTTTATTGAATGGGTAAAAGTAAATCTTGATTATGACACAAACGGCAATGGCGAACTTGAGCTGGATGAAGTTTTGCAAATGTGCGGCGATCTTTCCGGCGTAACATTAACAGTGGATTCGACTAATATTGACCAGCATGAACTTTTGTACGACAAAGCAAACGTCATAATGCAAAACTATGACATTAACGGCGACAGAATTATAACCGCAAATGAACTTGAAGATTATATGAAACAGTACGAACTCCCTGCTGTTTACGCTCAGGATATGGTTGACGCCTATAATACAGGAATTAATGCCGATGCAGGGCTTGATGTTATTGAACTTCTTAAAGTTTACGTTGATTTTGACGCAAATAAAAACGGTATTCTTGAATTTGAAGAAGAATTTGCGATGTATGACAATATGTCAGCGGTAAATTTAGGAATTAATCAGGATAACGCAAACCAGTATAAAAAAATTAACGATGTAGTAAGCGAAATTATTGGAACTTATGATTTAAACCTTGATAAAAAACTTGATACCAATGAAATAGCTAAGTTTTTTAAAGCTCAGGGAATGTCAGAAGATTCCGTTACTGAGGCTTTAGCCGCTTATGACGTTGAAGGCGGACCTGATAATGCTTTAGACGTTCTTGAGTGGATGAAAATGTATTATGATTTTGACGCAAATAAAGACGGTATTTTAAACAATCAGGAAGACCTTGCTCTTTTTGACACTCTTGCAGGAACGGGATTAAATCCAAATCCGGCTAACGCCGATCAGCTTGGTAAAATTCAAACTGTTGTTGATTCAGCGATACAAAAACTTGATATGGATCAGGATAAAAAATTAAGTGTCGCAGAAATGCAAAAAAGAATGAAAGAGCTTGGATTGCCTGATTATATAGCAAACGAGTTTATAAATAACGCTTCAGGCAATCTTGCGTTTACTTATGACCAGGACGGCGACGGCAAGGTTGATAAGCTTGAATACATGAAAGCATTAGTTGATTTTGACGCTAATAATAACGGCGTACTTGAATTTAACGAAGAAATGGCAATGTACAGCGGAATGTCAGGAGCGAATCTGAATCCTTCCGCCGATGAAGTTACACAGTATTCAACAATTTATAATCAGGTTAAAGCTTTATTCGCTAAAGAAGACAGCGTTACCGACAGAATTTTAACTGCCGAAGAATTTGAAAATTATTTTACAGACCTCCAGCTTCCTGCGTATATGTCGGCTGAAGCAGTTACTATGTATGACATTAACGGCGACGGCGGACTTGATATCTACGAATGGATGAAATCTCAGGTAGCTTTTGATGTTAACAAAAGCGGAAAACTTGAGTTTAATGAACAAATGTCGTTAATGGGCATTATAGCTGACCCTGATATTCCGATAGACCCGAATACGATGAATGTAAATCAGGTTACAGCTCTTTTTAATTACTCAAAAAATTATGTTGCATATCTTGATAAAGACGGCGACAAGAAATTTTCAGTCGATGAATACGCTACTTATCTTAAAACAATAGGACTTTCTGATAATGTGGCGGCTGATATAGTAGCTTCTCAGGATTTAAACGGCGATTTAGGCATTGATATAATGGAATGGCTGAATACCAATCTGGTATTTGACGCAAATCACAGCGGAGTTATTGATTTCAACGAAACAATGGCTTTATATCAAGCTACAACAGGAATAGAATTTAATACAGATAACAGCAATTTAACTCAACATCAGGCATTATATAATTATGCCGTATCAAATATTAATGTATACGGAGCATTTGACAAAAAATTATCAGCTGAAGAATTTAAAACCTGGTTTAGCGTCTGGGGAATGACTGAAGATCAGGCAAATCAGATCATTTCTAACTATGATCAAAATGCTGATGGCGGAATGGATGCGCTGGAATTCACAAAAGCCTTAATAGACAATGATACTAATAAAAACGCAAAATGGGACAGCGCGGAAATAATGAACTTCTTTGATGCGGCATTACCTGCAATCGATTTAGGCGGGGTTGACGATACTAACGTTACGCAAAAATGGGCATTATATAAATATGCGTTTGATAACGTAATTGCTCAGGATAAAGATTATAACAAAGAATTATCAGCAACTGAACTGAAAACCTGGTTTACAACATGGGGAATGACTGAAGATCAGGCAAGTCAGATCATTTCTGCCTATGATTTAAATTCCAACGGAGATATGGACGCTCTGGAATTCACAAAAGCCTTAATAGACAATGATACTAATACAAACGGAGCATGGGACAGCTCGGAAATAATGAACTTCTTTGATTCCGCATTACCTGCAATCGATTTAGGCGGGGTTGACGATACTAACGTTATGCAAAAATGGGCATTATATAAATATGCGTTTGATTCTATAAACGCATATGATAAAGATTATAATAAAGAATTATCAACAACTGAAATGAAAAATTGGTTTGCAACATGGGGAATGACTGAAGATCAGGCAAATCAGATCATTTCTAACTATGATTTAAATTTCAACGGAGATATGGACGCTCTGGAATTCACAAAAGCCTTAATAGGCAATGATACTAATACAAACGGAGCATGGGACAGCTCGGAAATAATGAACTTCTTTGATTCCGCATTACCTGCAATCGATTTAGGCGGGGTTGACGATACTAACGTTACGCAAAAATGGGCATTATATAATTCCGGTATGTCTTTAGTTAACGCCCAGGACATAGATAAAAATAAAGCATTAAATCAAGCCGAGCTTGAAATTTACTTCAAAAGTCTTGGATTGCCTAAATATATGGCTATTGGAGCAATAGAAAAACTTGACATAAATGGAGATTTATCAGTTGATGCTTTAGAATTTGCTCAAGCTTATATGGATTTTGACGCAAACAAAACAGGCGCATTGGAATTTAACGAATTGACGCAATATTATGAAACTATAGCCGAAGAAGGATTACAACCAGGCGTTGGATCAGTTAACGCATTCAATTTCAATCCGACAATAGACAATCTTTATCAATTAAATAAGCTTTATACCGATTATACAAACTTTATTAAAACTAAAGATGTGAATAATGATCGTATAATAAGCGTACAGGAATATACCAATCATCTTTTAGCGCTTAAATATACAAATGCCGCCACTTTAGCTTCAAATGCCGTAGCGCTGTATGATAAAAACAATGATGGCGGATTGGATGCGTTTGAATGGATGGATGCTTTATTAAGCTTTGACCTTAACGGCAACGGAATAATAGAAGGCGCAGAAGGAACAAATTATATTAACAGCATAAGTTAATCATTGCAAAAACGTGAATGTAAAGGCACAGATTGCACATGCTGGACTTGCTGCGAAGGAACATTCTTCCGATAGTAGTATTGTAATCTGAAAAAGAAATCGGTAAATAAAAAAGATAGTTTTTGTAAATCCCTAATTAACTCGAATTGCTAATTAGTCGAAACGCTGAAATAGATTGAAATTTTATTTTAATTTTTTATGCGGCTCGCAGGCTTTGCCTGCGAGCCGCATGCCTTAAGAAGGCGTAGCGGCTGGCGAAGCCAGCCGCTACGCCAAATATAAAATTATTTATTTAGCAATTCAAGTTA
>Ga0209202_1002465_pt1 | contig 10239 bp, 12 predicted proteins | sample AD_UKC032_MetaG_FD_184416 | JGI IMG/M metagenome (GOLD analysis project Ga0209202, IMG submission 184416) | Active sludge microbial communities of municipal wastewater-treating anaerobic digesters from USA - AD_UKC032_MetaG (SPAdes) (version 2) | ecosystem: Engineered > Bioreactor > Anaerobic >... | reverse complement strand
ATTTTCACCTTTGCTTCAATTTGATCTGGTCTTAATCTGTCCTTCAGTGTTTGACCTCCTTTCATGTACGATTCGACCATTTGTCTCGTCTTTCTTATTTCACTTGGTTTATACGGATCTTTTTTTACTCCTTCAAATTCAATTCCTGACATCCACATTATCTTATAATTTTGATTTTTCTTTTCAATCCCTATCTTTCTTTTTTCTCTTTTGCTATCATGAAATAGCCACTAATTTCACTTAAAATTTTGTAACCTTTTTTACTGTTTTATTTCTTGTAAAAGCATTATCCCCACAGATTTTACTCGATAACTATTGGCATAAAGAGGTTTATCTAAAGCTGTTAAAAAAATATTTGTATTAATATTTTTTTTATCTTTCATGTAATTACTTAGTCCTTTTGCTTTTGATTGTGTCAAGGCAGACCATATCCCTCCCCAGTCACCCTTTCCAGGTACAATCAAATCATCATCCAAAATTACCCACCGCCCCGGAGGAAAAGTCAAAATGTTTGGGTTACGTCTCAAACCCAACGATTGATAACTTTCAGTTACTACCTTAAAAATCACCGGTCTGCTTATTCCCTCAATTGTCGTCCAATCATGTGGCCTAAAACAACAATATTGATTCTCAAAATTTAAAATATTTTCTCTGCTTTCTCTCATTTGCTCTTATTTTACTCTGTAAATTTAGTTATAATTCACCTCATGCAGGTGGAATCTGATCATTTGAGCCCCGTCGAAAAGGAATATCGATTTGATAATTGGCGTCGAAATAATAACATTCAATTATTTCTTCTCGATTTAGACGATACTCTCTGCGATACCCAATCAGTTTTTAATCGTCAAATTTCACTGGCCTGTAATTATCTAGCCAACAACTCCCCTCTCCTTGAGAATAATGTCTGGGAAAAAGAAATCAGAAGTATCAATGATATTTATTTCGAACAGTACGGTGTCAACCCTAATCGCTGGAATCAGGTTGTTGATACTCTTAGCAACAAATATCTTTTACACTTTCAGGTTGCAAGTTATGTTAAAGAAATATTTCAAGATATTTACACTACTCCGCTTCAATTTAAAGTCGGTGCCAAAGAAGGCCTCGATTTTTTTAAAAAAACTGACACTCCCATGGCCATTGTCACTCACGCCAACAAAGATTGGACTTGGAGAAAATATAACTGGCTAGGGCTTAATAAATATCTAGACTGGAATGATGTCTATATCGTTGATGAAAACGGCCATAAAACGCCCCAGTCTTGGCAATCAGCTCTAAATTATTTCAAAATTAAAGCCAATAACTGTGCCGTTGTCGGAGACTCTCCCCGCTCTGATATCAATCCCGCTACCAGTATCGGTATCAGACATTCTTTTTTTGTTAAAAATCCAAATTCCTGGTCTATTCATAAGCAAGAAGTGCCAAAGGAGACAATACTTATCGATAATTTAAGTGATATATTAATATATACTTTATGAAAGAAAGAGAAGTAGTTGTTGTCGCTGACTATGCCGCTGATTTACCCGATGATCTAAGTCAATTTGGAATTAGACAAATTCCTAAAATCCCTCTTGGTGTCAGTTTTGATACTGAGGATTATCTAACTGGAATTGATATTGACCTTGACCTCTATCGAAAAAGAGTCCACCAGTACTGGGAAATAGGTAAAATTATTCCCAAAACACACACCACCGGGATAGATAATTTTTCTAAATTTTATAAAGATCCAGTTGAAGCCGGTTATAATGTTCTCTCTATTCATATTGGTGATAATTTAAGTAACACCGGTAATATTGCCAGGGCGGCTGCAAATGAATTTCCCACTGGTAGGGTCAAAATCTACGACACTGGTACTCTTTCGATGGCGGAGGGTTTTATGGCTATTGAAGCTCAAAAAGCTGCTGAGTCTGGTGCCACTCTTAAAGAGATAACTAAAATTCTTGATTCTCAAAGAGAAAGGAGTCATGTCAGAGTTATTACTCCAAATATCCCTTATCTCAAAGCCAGTGGTCGAGCCAACAAACTGGTTAGTATTTTTGCCAGCGCTCTCAGTATTATTCCCATTATTCAGCTAGATCACAATATAGTTGGGGTCGACGGTAAACCCAGAACTATGAGAGGAGCTCTTGATTGGAGTAAAAATTTGTAGAAAATATTGGTCCAGTTGAAAGAATTTGTCTTTTGGACTATGAAACAGAACCCTATAGTCAGCTCTTAAATGATCGATTGATAAATGAGCTTGGCATTTCAAAAGAAATAATATATCGGGGAGAAATTGGTCCTCTTACCGGCAGTCACTGTGGACCTGGTGGCCTTGGTCTAATTGTCATCAGAAAATAAATTGTCTTCAGCTTCTATTTATAGTATCTTATATATAAGACTGTCATTAATCTTTTAAATAAATATGTCAAAATATATCATTGACGGTGGAAATCCTTTAAATGGTGAAGTTTTTATCAGAGGCGCCAAAAACGCTAGTTATAAACAAATAATTGCTTCTATGCTCACCTGTGATCCAGTTGAGCTAATTAATGTCCCTCAAATTTCTGATGTTAGAATCACCAAAAGTATCGCCACTCACCTTGGCGCCAAAATCGAAGAGCTCGGAGAACATTCCCTCTCGATTGAGACAAAAAATATTACTGATACTATTATTCCCAGTGGCACAGGAGAAAAATCTAGAACTTCTTTTATTTTTGCTGGCCCCCTCCTCGCTCGTTGTGGCCAAATCACCTTTCCCTCCCCCGGTGGAGACAAACTCGGGCAAAGACCCCTCGATCGGCTTTTTGCCTGTCTTGAACAAATGAACGTGCAGGTTTTGTCAGATGAAAATTCTTATACTCTCAAAACCAGTGGTCTTATCGGCACCGATTACACTTTTCCAAAGCCCTCTCACACCTCAACTGAAGTTATTTTAATGGCTGCTGTCACTGCCAAAGGTGAAACTATCATTCGAAACGCCGCCTGTGAACCAGAAATTGATGATCTCATTGAACTGTTAAATAGCATGGGAGGTAAAATTAAACGGGACGAAAACAATCCCGCCCTTATCTATATTAGCGGGGTAAAAAGCCTCCACTCAGCCTCTCATCAAATCATTTCTGATCGCAATGAGGCCGTCACCTTTGCCTGCGGGGCCCTCAGCACCAAAGGCTCGATCAGTATTCTTCGGATTAACCCAAAAACTATTTGTACCTTTTTAAAAACCATTGAAAAAATGGGAGCCAAGACCAACTGGGGCAAAGACGAAGTATTTATTTCCTGGACAAAGCCTCTCACCGCCATCTCCATCGAAACCGAGCCCGAGCCAGGTTTTATGACCGACTGGCAGGCTGTTTTTTCTTTAGTTTTAACCCAGTCTGTAGGTGTTAGTAGCATTATTGAACGAGTCTTTCCTAGCCGCTTTCAGCACATCAAGCTTTTAAATGAAATGGGAGCCAAAACTAAACTTTTCCAGCCAGAAGTCAGTGACCCGGCTACCTATTACCACTTCAATCCCGAAAGTGATAAGCCCGAATATTTTCATGGAGTCAAAATTTATGGCCCCTCAAAACTTCACGCCACCAATTTAGCCGTGTCTGATCTGAGAGCCGGCGCCACCACCGCCCTGGCTGCCCTGACCGCCGAGGGTCAATCAACTATTGACGGAGTCGAATATATTGAGCGCGGCTACGAAAAACTAGCTGAAAGACTCTCTTCTCTTGGCGCTAAAATAAAATATATCAAGACCTAAGCCAAATATTTTTACAAAAATTTGCTCAAATCCACAATTAAAGTGGCAATAATTCCTACTCCTCCAACAATTAGCCACTGATCAAGGTTAAGCGGTACCGTCCCCAAAATTTTATTAAAAACCGGGATATAAATCCCCATAAACACTAGCCCAAAACCATAGATCACAGATAGAAACAAAACCTTGTTTTTAAAAAATTTTTCAGTTTTAATAATGGGTCTTTTAAGATTTTTGAAAGCAAAAACATAAATTAAATCCACTGTCGCTACCGTCGCAAAGACCATACTTCTAGCCAAATCTAAATTATTCAAAATAATAGAATAATAGTAAAAAATAAACAGCGACAAGCCACCTACCAGTAAACTAATGACCACAATAATATTTCTCATTCTAGTGGGTAATATTTTTTCTTTTTTGATAGCCTGCGGCCTTTGTTTCATCAAATCAAACTCTTTTGGCTCAAATCCCAGAGCAATATCGGGTGGTCCATCGCAAATTAAATGAACCCACAATATTTGAACTATCGTCAGTGGCGCCGGGATTCTCAGTATTGTCGCTCCCAGTATCAAAAATATTTCTACAAAGGAATTTGATAGGACATAGGCCACTACTTTTTTCAAATTAGTAAAAATCCTTCTCCCTTCTTCGACCGCTGACACTATCGTTTTAAAATTACCATCAAGAAGTATTAAGTCAGCCGCCTCCTTGGCTACCTCTGTCCCACTACCCATGACCACCCCTATATCAGCTTTTTTCAAAGCTGGAGCATCATTGACCCCATCACCAGTCATGGCCACAATTTCTCCGTTTTTTTGTAAAGCATTTACAATTCGGAGTTTTTGACTTGGGGTAATTCTCGAAAATATTATTATCTTTTCGACTCTCCGAGTGAGCTCTTTCTCAGACAATTTTTCCAGTTCATCACCATCAATCGAATTTGACTCAGAGATTTCAAAACCCAGCTGTCTCCCAATTTCTTCCGCCGTTTTTTGATAATCTCCAGTCACCATTTTTATTTTTATTCCCGATTCTATCGCTTTTTGTATCGTTTCCCGAGCATCAGCTCTAAGTGGATCTTCAATTCCACAAAGACCATTCCATAAAAAATCTTTCTTATTTTTCAAATCACTACTTTCTTTAGTAGCACTCCCGAGGACCTTAAGTCCTCGACTAGCCAGCTTCTCAATTTCAGCTAGAACTATTTTTTTCTTGGCAGCGCTTATCGTACAAAAAGATAAAAGTATCTCTGGGGCTCCAATCATCAAAGCACTTTCTTTATTTCCTGATTTTACAATAGTTAGGGAATGTTTTTTAATACTATCAAAGACCTCTTCATAAGTTTTCTCCATCGAATCAATTATTTTCTGAGGATTTAGCTGACCTTTGTTTTTGACAAAATCCCAAAGAGCAATTTCCAAGCTATCTCGCTGTTCATTGGCCAATATCATTGACATCTGCCCCTTAATTTCATCTTCAAAAGCATATTCGACCACTTTCATTTTCCCTTCAGTTAAGGTTCCCGTTTTATCGCTACAGATGACCGTTGTCGACCCCAGGGTTTCAATCGAGAGCAGTTTTTTAACAAGGCCCTGTTTTTTAAGTATTTTTTTCATCCCAATCGCCAAAATAACCGTAACCGCAATTGGTAACCCTTCAGGAATTGCCGCCACTGACAAAATTATTGACAGCCTGAGAGAATCAAAAAGATTCGTCCCATAAAGTAGTTCAACGACAAATAGCAAAAAACAAACGATTAAAATAATCTGCGCCAGTTGTTTGGTAAATATTTCCAGTTTATTTTGCAATGGTGTTTTTTCTTCTTTTATTTCAGAGAGTGATTTTCCAATTTTACCCATTTCTGTTAGAGTTCCTGTTTTTTCTAATTTCATAATCCCCTTTCCGAGAAGCACCGTTGTCCCCATAAATAAACTATTTTTACCTTTTTCACCAGTCATTTTTTCTATCGCGCGACTCTCACCCGTCAGCATTGATTCATCTATCAGTAAATTATTTCCTTCGAGCAGTATCCCGTCTCCAGGAATCTTGTCACCTGAATTTAAAACGACAATATCCCCAGGTACCAGCTCCTCAATATTAATTTCGAGGCGTACCCCACTTCGAATTACCAGGGCACTTGGTTTTAAGATATTTCTGAGTGAAAGTAAAGTTTGTTGACTACTAAGCTCTTGAAAATAACCCATAAAGACATTCAAAAGGACCACCGCCATTACTAGTAGCGCATCAAAATATTCTCCAAAAAGCAGTGATATGGCAATTACCAAAAACAAAATATAAATCAGTGGGCTTTTAAACTGGGAAAAAAATATTTCTCTTTTAGAAAAACTATCTTTTATGGGAAGCAAATTTTTCCCATATTTTTTTTGAATACGATTTATTTCTTTTTCTGATAAACCAAAATAGCGCATTAAATTATTATATATAGTTTTGACGAGATATTTTGTATCATTAGACATGTCACCAAAACTTCAAAATCTCATCAAAGCCTTTGGCCACGCCCTTGACGGCTGGAAAAGAGGTCTACAAGAAAGAAATCTCAAAATTCATTTAATCGCCACTCTTCTCGTCTTGCTTGCCTCTTTTTTACTAAAAATATCGACCATCGAGTTGATTATTGTCTTAATCTTGATTGCCGTGGTTATTTCTGCCGAGCTCTTTAATACTGCCATCGAAGATGTTTGCAATACAATTACCGCCAGCTTAAAACTTCAATATGGTGAGACCACCATCCCCCGTGATGTCGCCGCCGGAGCCGTCCTCATCGTCGCCTCAATCGCCGCTCTTGTAGGTTTAATTATCTTTATTCCCAGGCTTTTTACCCTACTTTGATATAGCCAAAATAGACCAAGTAGCCAAAGTAAAGTAAAAACTCCAAAATTTCTCCACAACTTTTTTCGATTAATCTGTCTATATTCTTCCTTAAAAAACTTCCTTTTATATTCAATATAAGCCACAATTACTGCTAGCGATGCCACCCCCAGGGACAGGGCTCCAAGCACATCTGTCGTCCAGTGGACTCCCAAATAAATTCTTGACAGTCCCAAAAGCAAAATATATAAAAAGCCTAATATAAATACCCCCATTCTCGCCCATTTTTGATAAAAATGGCGTACCCAAAAATAAGTCAAAAGACCATAAAAAGCCACCGCAAAATAGCTATGGCCACTGGGAAAAGAAAAACCATGTTCAAGTATCAATGCATTTTCTACTGGTGGCCGGACCCGAGCAACTAGATTTTTAGCTATTCCCACGATTATCATTGCCAAGGCATTACTTAAAATCATCGCCATGAGATAACGTCTTTTTTGAGCAATGATTAGCAGTATCGCTCCGAGTAGGCTCCCCCAAGTTATCATTTGCCAGTTTCCCGTCAGAGTAATTAACAGCATAAATTTATCAAAAAAAGGCCTTCTTAACTGAAGCACTATTTGATTAATCGGGCGATCAAGCATCATCAGACCATCTTTATCAAGATAGCCATCAAGCACTTTTCCAAAAATAACCACAGCCAACAAAAAGATTACAGCCAGTCCCAGCCAAGTTTTATTGAGCCAGACTTTTTTTAGCCACATATAAGAGATTATAAATTATTTCTTCCTTTTAAGTTATGATATTCATATGCTTTCTATCCTTCTCATCGCCCTCAGTTTATTTTTTTTAGTTAAATCAGCTGAAATCTTTATTGACCAGGCTTCGGCTCTGGCTAAAAAATTAAAAATCAGTGACTTTATTATAGGTTTCACTGTGGTTGCCTTTGGCACCTCTATTCCCGAGTTAATTTCAACTATTTTTTCTGCCATTTCCGGACACAATCAGCTGGTTATTTCCAATATAATTGGGAGCAATATCACTAATTTTTGCCTTATATTAGGTGTTATTGCTATATTCAATAATTTTCAAATCAGAAAAAGAGAGGTTGACATCAATATCCCTCTCAATATGGCCGCCCTTATGGTTTTTTGGGCTCTCTCTGTTTTTATGAACTTCAATTTAAACTGGGCTGCAGGCATATCTCTCATCTCTATTTTTATCCTCTTAAATATTTTATCGAAAGATTACAACCATCTTCAAATATCTCAAAAAATCTATCCCCAATTTAAACCCACACTCTTAATAATTTCTCTTGTTCTTTTAATCATTTCTGGTAAAATTTGCGTTGATCAAATTATTCAGCTTTCTGTTCAATTTAATATTTCCGAAACTATATTAGGCTATTTTCTCCTAGCCACGGGTACCTCCCTCCCAGAGCTGGCCACTGCTTGGGTAGCTATTAAAAGACACGATAAAGAGCTTGGTATTGGTAATATTTTGGGTTCAAACTTATTCAATCTTCTCTTTATTCTTGGTGTTTCTACCTTCATCAGACCTCTGGATTTTAGTGACTTTAAAGTTGATCTTTTTTTCTTAACTGGCATCACTCTCGCTGTTTATTTTTATGCCATTATTGGCAAAAAATATTCATTTAGTCGTAAAGAAGGCATCGGCCTACTCTTTCTTTATCTGGTCTTTGTCATCTTCCAAGCTACTAGAAATATAATCCCCTAACTTTTATCTCATCGCTCCAAAATATAAGACAAGGAGAAAAATCAGCGTTATCGCTCCAAAAATTAAAATGGTTTTTAAAAAAAGATCAAGAGCTTCTTTCTTTTTATTGTCAAAATAGAGAATAAAAGGCTGGTAAAAAAATAAATAAGCCATTACCGCCACCGACAGAGTTAAGACAAAAAGCATCATAATTGGCGCAAAAAAAGTGTCTGGCTTATTCTTCATGGGTCCGGTCACAAAAGTCATCACCGCGACAACAAGGATAATATAAACCGATGCTCCCAGAGCGTTCAGGATTGGATTCTTGGTCATATAATCAATTATATCTCAATATGCTCACGGGGTTTTTCGGCCAGCATAATAATATTTTCAATTGTTTTATTGCCAATTGGAGTTTGCACTGTTTCCACAGAATATTTTCGAAGATCGAAACCTGCATTTTTAATTAAATCCATCAGTTCAGATGGGGTATAGTGATGTGCATATCGCTCAATCGCACTTGTCCCTTTCATAGCTGCCACCTCCTCATCGCTTTTACCAACAAAATTTTCTCCACTTTTTAAAACAGCAATAGTCCCCTTTTCTCCAGTTATGAGCGAGTGTCGATCATAATTTACTTGATAATTATCCATCAGATGCTGGGCTCCAAAATCAGAAATAACAACGCAGCCTCCAGGTTTTACTGCCCAGTATAAATTTGATAATACTTTTGCTCTCATTTCCTTTGCCACCCTTGGATTTTCATCAACAATATTCGTCATTACTCCACACACATTAATAAAATCGAAACTGTTTGCCTCAAAGGGTAGCTCTTCAGCCTTCCCCTGAACCCTATCTCGAGTTTGAGTCAAAGTCAGACCCGAAAAGCTAAGATCAAGGGCAGTAATTTTACTACCTACCAGATAATTTTCTAGGACTCTCGTGCTTCTTCCTTGACCCGAACCAAGATCAAGACCAAAAAGACCTTCCGTTTTCCCGTTAAAAAATTCAGATATTTCTACTACCGGAATTCTAGTTGAGCCTGGAATTTTATCTCCAGTTATTTGTTCATTCCAGACAGGAATTCCTCCAATTAAAGCCTCAGACATAATTAATTATAATCTATTTATCCAAATCACTGTTAACAATATCGAAAAAACTATCGACACTACCATTACACACTGCCAAAATATTTGGTAAATAAACCAAATAGAATCATTTTTAAAAAGTTTATATCCCAGTAAAATATTGGGTGGATTCCGAATAATTGGAGAAAATTGCTGATTTATCCAGTATACAATCTCCCCCAAACTTCTAACTACCCAAAAAATAGAAATAATCAGCAAAAATAAAATCCAGTCACTTATCAACAAACAAATTAACGATGCCAAAAAACCAAATAACCCGATTATTGTCGCATCACCCCACACGAATATCCCCAAAAATGATAGGGGCAAAGCTTCTCCAAAAGGATTATTTTTTTTATAGACCTCATAAAAACCTTTTATAAAGGCTAGTAACGAGATTAACCCATAAACAATAGTGGCACTAAGTTGAAAAGTGTTCATAATTAATTTTTTCGACTATTCCATGTTCCAAATACATTTCTTAAATCAATCCCGAAATACGCCAGAGAGGAAAGTAGTAAAAACGCTGCTGTTCCTTCATCTAAATTCCCCACAAAAGGAACCGCATCAGGAATAAGCTCAAAAATCCCAAAACCAGGATTTAAAAGATATAGTGCCGATAAGATACCAATAACAGCTATCCATAATTTTTTCATGTTGATATATTCTACATTATTTTGAATCATTTAATTAAACAATGACTTTATTAAAAAAAACGAAGACAAAGATCTAAAAACAGATTTTAAAGCAAAAGAATATTTGGAGAAAATAGATTAACCATCATATAAATTGTGATAATGTAGCAATTTATTTAAAAATCATAATATAAAATCTATAATT
>Ga0209202_1002464_pt1 | contig 10244 bp, 8 predicted proteins | sample AD_UKC032_MetaG_FD_184416 | JGI IMG/M metagenome (GOLD analysis project Ga0209202, IMG submission 184416) | Active sludge microbial communities of municipal wastewater-treating anaerobic digesters from USA - AD_UKC032_MetaG (SPAdes) (version 2) | ecosystem: Engineered > Bioreactor > Anaerobic >... | reverse complement strand
GGTAATCGGACGCCCGCAAAATCGTTGTTAGCGGCGCTTGCTAGGAGATTGATTTTTAATGAATGAAATCGCGCCTTTAGACCAAGATCAAGTAGCGGCTATCATGGGAGTTTCTACCGTCACCGTCTCCCGAAAACAACGTGATGATAGTGATCCGTTGCCCATGATTTCCGGGGCAAAAGGGCGCGGAAACAAAGCGCAATATGACCCCGGCGCGTTTGGAAAATGGCTCAAACGACAATGGGCGCAACAAGTAGACGCTTTGGATTTAGACCGTGAACGCGCCCTGAACCTTCAAGCCGATACCGCACTCAAGCGCCTCAAAGAACAGGAACTACTGGGCAACCTAGCGCCAATCGCCGTACTGGAATGGGCGCTATCTTCCGCGTGCGCGCAAATCGGCGCGACTCTGGAAACCCTGCCCGCAAAACTCAAGCGCCGTCTCCCTCAACTCAATGCTGCCGACCTTGAAATCATCCGCAAAGAGATTGCTAAAGCTCGCAATACCGCCGCCGCCATTCGTCTTGATCTTGGCGACAGTGACGAAAACCCGGCTGAACCAATCCCTGGCGCGGGCGATGACGGCGCTCCGACAACCGCTTCCGTTAAAGTTGTCGGAATGGGCGGCTGAACATTTTTATTTATCAGCGGAGTCGAGCTACGTACAAGGCAAGTGGGAAGCGTACCCCTATCAAATCGGGATCATGGACTGCATGGGCCATGACGATATTCGGGAAATCACGCTACTGAAATCGGCGCGTGTTGGGTATGCGTTAGCGATTGATACCCAGTTACCTACCCCGACAGGATGGGTAACGATGGGCGATATTGCTGTGGGCGACCGGCTGTTTGATGAACAGGGGGCGTCCTGTGCTGTGGTTTACAAATCACCGGTCTATACCGATCATGATTGTTACCAAATTCGTTTTTGCGACGGGTCTGCAATGATTGCTGACGCCGGACACTTGTGGCAGGTAGAGGCCGATCAAACGATTGAGTATCTGACTGGCGAAAGACAGGGAGAGAAAAATAAGCGGATTGGCAGACCAAAGCCTGGCCAACAATCAACAAAAACAGGCGTTATCAATACCGAAACGATGGCAAGGGCGCTGCATACCTTTCGAGGGCGTAACGCAATCACTATTTGCAATGCAAAGCCGCTATTGCTTCAAGATGCAAGCCTCCCTATTCCGCCATACACGCTAGGTTTGTGGTTAGGGGACGGCAATCGAGAGTCGCCAAGAATTACCCAACATCGCCCTGATGTAGAAACCGCTTTGTATATCAAAGAAGAGGGGATTGATTCTGAAGTTCGGTATATCGACAAGCGGTATCCAAATAATGCAACCATCTTTTTAGATATTCCAAAAACAGGTCGGCCTGTTTCGCCGTGGGCAAAAGTTTTTAGGACACTAGGCTTAGTTGTAGAAAAGCACATACCAGACGTTTATTTTCGAGCCAGCATAGCGCAACGATTGGCGTTACTGCGGGGGCTGATGGATTCAGATGGTACTATCGGGAAAGATGGGCGCGCTGAATTTTCAAACACTAATGAAAAGCTTGCAAAAGGGGTTTATGAGCTAGTGAGTTCATTAGGTATGAAGGCATCACTCAGGCATAGGCCACCACAACGCGACGGGGTTTTGGATCAATATCGCGTCAATTTTAAAGCCGTTCCTGAACTCAATCCGTTTCGTATTCAAAGAAAAGCCGACTTGGTACGTGATCTAGTAAAGCCATCCATTACTTATCGCCGCCGCGTGGTATCCGTAGAAAAAATAGATTCCGTACCCGTGCAATGCATTCAGGTTGACAGCGCTAGCCGCCTATTCTTGGCGGGCAGGCAAATGATACCTACCCACAACACCAAAATGATTATGGCGGCGATTGGTTACTACGCAGAGCATAAACACCGCAATCAAGCGGTCTGGCAGCCGGTGGATGATGACGCGGATGAGTTTGTCAAAACGGAAATTGACCCGATGATTCGGGATGTCCCAGCGATACAGCGCATTTTTCCGTGGCACAACTCCAGATCGAAGCATAACACACTCAGGCAAAAGACCTTTTTAGGCTCCATTCTGCATATTAGAGGCGGACGTTCCGCCAAAAATTACCGGCGCTTGTCGCTGGACGTGGCGTATCTGGACGAACTGGACGGCTTCGATCCGAACGTGGAAGAGGAAGGAACACCGGACGGACTGGCGTCCAAGCGCTTGGAAGGAGCGACTTTCCCGAAATTAATCTGTGGCTCCACGCCGAAAGTAGCGGACACGTCGCTGATTTTAAATCGCGCTACGCAATCCGACCGCTGTTTTCGGTATCACATCCCCTGCCCGCACTGTGGCGTTTTTATGCCGCTGGAATTTGGCGGAAAACACGAAGATTTTGGCTTCAAATGGCAACCCGGCCAGCCAGAAACCGCCGCCTATCTCTGCGCGGATTGCGGAGCGCTGTTCACGCAATCCGACTACCTGCAAGTATGGGAACAAGGGCGCTGGCAAGATGAGGACGGCGTGTGGTTTGATCAGGATACGCGATTCTGGACGGCGCAACAGGAGCCGCTCGCGCCTCCCGTGTCCATGGCCTTCAAAATCTGGACGGCGTACAGCCCCCAACAAACGTGGGCCGGTATCGTTTCCGATTGGCTGCGCTGTCAAGGGGATAGCCTACGGTTACGCACGTTCGTCAACACCACGCTCGGCCAGCCGTGGGCGGATGCAACAGAAAAATCCGACCCCGCTACCCTGCTGTCCCGCCGCGAAAACTACACGTCCGCCCGCTTGCCAGCGGGAATCCTTTACCTGACCTGTGGCGTGGATTGCCAGGATGACCGGTTAGAAATGGAAGTCGTCGGCTGGCGACAGGACGGACGGGATAGCCCGCCTGAATCCTGGGGCGTGGAGTATCACGTCTTGCGCGGCGATCCGGCGCGAACCGAAGTCTGGAATCAACTGGACGACCTGCTCAAACAGGAATGGCGCTCCGAAGAAGGCCGAATCCTGCGCATTGGTGCAGCGTGCGTGGATTCAGGCGGTCACCACACGGCACAAGTCTATGCGTTCTGTGAGGCGCGCAAAGGCCGTCACGTCTACGCGATCAAGGGCCTGTCCGGTTCCCGCCCGATCTGGACGCCAAAAGCCGGCAAGTCGCAGAAATACCGCGCTCAGGTGTGGCATGTCGGCAGCGACACGGCGAAAGACGCCTGGTATGCCCGGCTGCGAACGCAGGAATTCGGGCCGGGATACTGCCACTTCCCGGTCGCGTATGACGAAACCTACTTTGACGGATTGACGGCGGAACAGGTACGCACCAAATACAGCAAGGGCCGGCCAGTCCGGGAATGGTTTTGCCCGCACGGGCGCCGAAATGAGCAACTTGATATTCGCGTTTACGCACTCGCCGCCTTGCTATCCCGCCCGGTCAACTGGGCCGCGATGGCTGCGCAACCGTCCGCGCCCATCAGCAAGCCCGCGCCGAAAGCGCAACCCAACAGCTTTATTAACCGCCCTTCTGGCTCACCGTGGATACGCAGATAACCGATGGAACCTACCTTAATAACCGTCCTTCTGGATCGCCATTCTTGCGCGGCAGTTGACATTAAATTCCTTTGTGAATATAATCGTCAATATGAAGATCGTACTGCAAATCAAATTGCTCCCGGATGAAACCCAACAGGCGGCGTTGAAAGACACGATGCGCGTGTTTAACGCGGCGTGTAACTTCATCGCCGAAGTGGCCTTTCGGGAACAGTGCGCCTCCAAGTTTGTTTTGCAGAAACTCATTTATGACGAGGTGCGACAACAGTTTGGTTTGTCGGCGCAATTGACCATTCGGGCGATTGCCAAAGTGGTTGAAGCGTACAAGCGCGACAAGTCGAAACAATGCTTTTTCAAGCCGACCGGCGCAGTCGTCTACGATCAACGGATTCTGAGTTTTAAGGGATTGGAAGCCGCCAGTATCCTGACCTTGCAGGGTCGATTGACCGTTGCTATGCAGATGGGGGATTACCATCGAATGCAGTTTGGGCGCGGGCATGGACAAGCCGATTTGGTGCGGGTGGATGGCGTGTTCTATCTTCTGGTGGTCATCGAAACCCCGACCGCGCCGCCGATAGACCCCAAGGGATTTATTGGCGTTGACCTGGGGATCGTTCAGATTGCCAGTGATTCGGATGGCGAATCGTTCTCTGGCGAAGCGGTCGAAAATACCCGGCGTCGCTACCATACCTTGCGGAAAAACCTGCAATCCTGTGGATCGCGTTCCGCCCGTCGCCACTTGCAACGAATCCGGCGCAACGAAGCTCGGTTCAGGAGAAATCAGAACCACGTTATTTCCAAAAAGCTTGTCGAGAAAGCCAAAGACACCGGACGCGGAATTGCACTGGAGAATCTCCGGCATATCCGCGAACGGACAACGGTTCGGAAACCCGACAGAGCGAAACACAGCGGTTGGTCGTTCTTTCAGCTTCAATCGTTTATTGAATACAAGGCGAAGCTGAATGGCGTTCCGGTTCAGTATGTTGATCCACGCAATACCTCGCGCCAATGCGCGGCTTGCGGGCATACGGAAAAAGCCAATCGCAAAACCCAATCCCGTTTTCTGTGTGTATCGTGTGGTCATACAGCTAATGCGGATGAAAACGCGGCGATTAATATCGCTGCAAGGGCTAATGTCAATTAGCCTATCGTGGCGCACGATGACGACGATGGAGTGTCCGAGTGCAGCCACAAGCCCCGTCCTTCAGGGCGGGATCATTGACGAATGTAATTTTGAGTTTGAAGATGATCTATTTGATATTATTAATCGGTTTATTGATGATTTGAATGATGGGAGGAGTTTTGAAGAGTTGGATAAAAAATTGTTTAAAGACAGACTTCTTGAAGCTATACAGAGGATTCAATAATGCCTTGGAATCACCCGACCGGGAAAGCCCCGAAAACCGTGGCCCTGGTGTGCCTCGGCCCCTCGCGCAATAGCTACATCGGTGCGTGTTTTGAATCCGATTTGTCAGATTCGCTGGCCGGCGTCGATGAAACCTGGACGCTGAACCGGGGACACAGCGCCTTTCGGCACGATCTCTGTTTTGTCATGGATCACCTCGGCGGTGAATCCGACAAGTTCCCCCGCTATGGCGCGTCGTTGTGGAACCACAGCAAGCCGATTATCACCAGTGATAACTGCGACGGCTGGCCGGCGCATGTCCACAAATTCCCCTTCAAGGAAGTGTGGAACTGGACGATTGGCGCGGTGAATCCGCAACATGGGGATTGGTATCACAACAGCGTCGCCTACATCATCGTCTATGCCGCTTACATTGGCGTGAAAGAACTGCGCATTTTCGGCGCGGATTACTCGATGCACAGCAGCGGCGTGGTGGAAGACGGCCATCCGTGCGTCGCGTACTGGGTCGGCAAGATGGAGCAAGTCGGCCTGCGGGTGCTGGCTCCGGGCGATTCGGCTTTTCTGAATATCAATCAGCGGTCCTGGATTTACGGCTATCGTGACGATCCGCGCCGCATTCCCGCCAATCGCGCCCGGTTCCGGGCGATGGTTGGGATGCCCGCTGACCCTGAATCTACGGCGCTGCTGTCCGGTGAACGCCAAGTCGCGCCGGCGCTAGAGGGTATTCAGCAAGATCATCTGGAGCGTTACCGCTGGGCCGCCGCACAGTCAACCGGTACGGTACTGGATATTGGCGCGGGGATTGGCTACGGATCAGCGATTCTGGCCGATGCGCCGGGCGTGGAGCAGGTAGTGAGCCTGGAGCGTAGCGAGGAATCGCTGGATTATGCGAAGGCGCATTATGATCGGGACACGATTACCCGGCAGTCCGTGGATTTAGACGGCCATGCTTTCGGGAACTATCCGCTGGCCGACTCCGCCACGGCGTTTGAAATCATCGAGCATCTGGCGAACCCGACCCCGATGCTGGAATCCTTGCCGGCACAGCGATTGTTCGCTAGCGTACCGAACCAGGACGTGATTCCCTATTCGCCGGAAACCGCGCCCTTTCACCAGCGCCACTACACGCAAGATCAGTTTGAACGGCTGTTGAATGCGACGGGCTGGCGGGTCGATGGATGGTACGGACAACGCGACCGGGAAAGCCCGGTTGAACCGCTGACTCCGGATTGCCGGACTCTGATCGCAACCGCCCGCCGATGCCCGCCGCTCGTTTCATAACATGGCAAGGTCAAACATGGACGTTACGCCGCCTCGCTAGCGCCTACCGACTCCCGGTTTCCACGCTCAATCACCGGATTGATCGCTTTGGCGAGAGCGCTACGGGACTGGCGCGGGCGCTGGCGACCGGGATTATGGACTGCCGACAAGCTGGTCGCATCGGCGCGTCTCGTAGTTCCTGGAATTATGTTTCACAACGAGGTGATGTATGCAACAAGATTGTGTTCCCCTAGCCGAAATCATGTTATTTTCCAGACGACCCGATGAAGTGGGCTATGAAACGCTGATCTCATCGATTGAGCGGCTTCTGGAGGTCGCGGTTCAGCGGATGTCAGAAAATGCGAACGAAGAACCCTATCGCCGGGCGCTGTTGCTGGCGGCGCTAGCCGGGCCGAAAGAACCGCTCATCGCAGAAGCCCCGCCCGTTCCGATGACGCCCGTTGAACCGGAAGCGCCGCCGAAACCCGAGCCTCCGAAACCGAAAGACTCCCATAACCCTCCCTCCAAGTCCCCTGGAAAAGTCACCTAATTTCACGGGAATAAAAAAGCCCAGACTTTTCAGCCTGGGCTACCATTCCTCTCCGGTCCAATCCTTTCCATTCCTCTCCCGTCCAGTCCTTTACTCTGCCAGCCATCCCTTTGATGCTTTCGCACCCGGCTAACCCCTGTCGCCAAGGGCTAACCGGCTGTTAGGCCCAATCCTTTCCCTTCCACTCCCATCCCGTCCGGTACCCTCCGGTACTTTCCTGTCCAATGTAGTCCGTTCCCTTACTCCACAACCGCAACCGAAAACCGCCCAAACTTCGGCCTCCATTCGCACAGCCCGATCTGCCAGCCGGCGATATGAACGACCTCCAAAATGTCCCTCCGGTTGATCAATTCTTCGATGAAGGAAATTCCGAAAGTGAGCGCCCATTCCGGGAATTGCGGGCGGGTACGCATCACCCGCGCCATACCGACCTTGACCCCGGCCACGTTGCGGAACCGTTCGTCATTCCACAAGTCATCGGGCTTCGTCGGGCCTTGGTATTCAATGAAGGGAGAATCATCGATCACCATGCCTGATTTGAAATCCGCGCCTTTCCGTAGCTTCTTGGCGGCGCTAATCATCATCGCCTCCAAAACGACGGAGGGTATATAAGGGCGCTGATCTTTGAGGTACAGCCCGCCCAGAAACTCCAACCTCGCCAGCTCCTCGTAATCCGCATCGACCTTTTTCCGCTTCCCCGTGACCGCTTTCATGGCTTTCGAGAATTTGTTGAGAGGATCGGCTAATTGCCCGTTGTGGACAATCAGGGGTGTCAGCCCGGAAAGTTTCAACGTCACTTGCCCGTAACCGGTTGTTGCGTCCATAATGTGCCTCTGCCTTAACATTCGTGTTGAAAAATACGGTATCGGGGACTGTGTGAGAGCGTCCCTGATACCGCTCTGATCTTAACCTGCTGGTAATCGCGTCATGACACCAGACGCAGAGCGTGGTCAGGTCTTCTGCCTTTTCATTTCCCCATCGGTTGTAATGCCGATGATGAACTTCCAGATTTTGGGTTTCTTCGCAACACCGGCAAGCGCCGCCGTCGCGATCTAAAACCAACTGGCGTATCCGCTCCCAATGCAAGGGGTTCGGATGATTGCCGCTTGGCCTAAAGGTGCAATTAACTGTTTTCATTTAGAAAACCCCATCCTCTCCAGACCCGTCCACACCTTTCCCATCCCATCCGTTCCGTTCCTCTCCTCATCCTTTCCTCTCCTCTCCCTTCGATGCTGTTCACACCCGGCTAGATTTTCGTTTTGCAACAAAAACCTAACCGGCTGTTAGGCCCAATCCGGTCCGCTCCTCTCCATTGCCTTCCCGTCCCTTCCAATACTGTCCCTTCCAATCCTCTCCGCTCCATTTAGCACTTTCGCACCAGGAACAGCGCCGTTTCCGGTGATGTTCCTTGCTGAAAAAGCCCTTTCCGTTCCGCTACATTCCCGTCCTCTCCGATACTCTCCTCTCCTATCCTCTCCTTTCCAGTCCTCTCCTCTCCAATCCCTTAGTAGTACGATTATAGGATAGTCGGTAAAAATCTACAATCGTTTTTTGAAAAAAGGTAGAATGAGAATATTGGCGTGGCGTGGACGGGATTGGATAGGCAGGCCGATGAATGGGTAAGACAGCCCGGTAGAAATACCGGGTTTTTTATTGCCTGAAACGCTTGACAAAATCTGTTGACCGCGCTCTACAGATTTTCATGAGTGAATTCTCCGGTATTCCAGTCTCAACCTTGAACGCTTGGCTCTCAGAAGCCCAGACGGCGTTGCATTCCCTCGCTATCGGCAAAAAAGTCGTTTCCATTAGCGCCGCCGATGGTAAGCGCATTAGTTTCACGCCCGCCGAAGTCGCCAGCCTGCGCTCGTATGTCCTGAGATTGCAACGGGCTATCAGTATCGCCACTGGCGTATCGTCTCCATTGGGTATCTCGGTAGCGACCTGGGTACGATGATGGACGCTCTAACCCGCTGGATTGCGCCACTGTTTCCCGGTTGGGCTGCGTCCCGGCTAGCCGGTTTCGCCAGGATTGCGGCGGCAAAAAGATATTACGATGCCGCGACCGTCACCGCTCAGCATCCGCGCCGGGGCAACAACGCCAGCGCGGACGCAGTCATGGATCGGGCGCGGGGCAGCTTGAGGGAGTTTTCGAGATGGTTAGACGAAAATCATGATTTGGCCATTGGCGTTCTCGATGATCTCGTGACCAACATCATTGGTTGCGGAGCCGGTGTCGAGCCTATGGCGACGCAGGGCCGCGACGCATTGCCCGCAGTTGAACTCAATCATTCGCTGGCCGGTTTGTGGGATGAATTCTGGCAAGCGCCCGATGTAACCGGCGAACTGCCGGGGCCGGAAATGGAGCGCCTCGTGTGCCGTTCCTGGTTGCGCGACGGGGAAATCTTCGCTCAGCACGTAACCAAACCCGCCGCGCCTTTCGGTAGCAGAATTCCCTACTGCCTGGAATTATTGGAAGCCGACTTCGTTCCCTACGATCTCACGGATCCCGGCAACCGGATTGTTCACGGCGTCCAGAAGGACGGTTGGGGCCGGCCACTGGGTTACTACCTGCATACGGTGCATCCCGGTTCCACAGTCAGCGTTCCCGGTAGTCGATTTGAAACGATTTTCCTGCCCGCCGACCGCATGATGCATCTCAAGCTCGTGCGTCGCCTGCATCAAACCCGTGGGGTGAGCGTGTTCCATGGAGTTTTGACCCGGATAGATGATTTACGGGATTATGAGGAAAGCGAGCGAATTGCGGCCCGTGTGGCCGCCGCATTAACCGCGTTCATCAAGCGCGATAGCGCCTTGGCCGATACCGCCGTTGCCAGTTTGACGGAAGACGGAACCACAACGAGCCGCTCCTTCGCCATGGAGCCGGGCCTGATTTTTGATGGCCTGTTGCCCGGCGAGGATGTGGGACTGATTGACAGTAAGCGCCCCAATCCAAACCTGGAAACGTTCCGCAACGCTCAACTCCGGGCGATTGCTGCCGGAACCGGAACGCGCTTTTCCAGCATCGCCAAGAATTACAACGGCACGTATTCCGCACAACGCCAAGAACTAGTCGAGGCGGTTGCGCATTATCGCCGGATGTTCAGCTATCTCAAGCATCGATTTTATTTGCCGGTCTGGCGACGGTTTATTGATGCGGCCCGGCTATCCGGTGTGTTGCGGGTTCCCTTCAATGTCAACGAAGCCAGCCTGTATTTACCAGAAATCAGACCGCCACAGATGCCGTGGATAAACCCCCAACATGAACTTAATGCCTTTAAAATAGCAGTGGAGTGTGGATTTAAATCGCGACAGCAGGTTATCAGGGATATGGGAGGCGATCCGGCTACTGTTGATGCGCAACTAGAAGCTGATCCTCTTGATATTCGCCCAGTGATAGGTGCAGCCGTTCCGGCGAATCCGAAGCCCGCAGCGGTAGATGAGGAAGATCAACAGGAGGAAGCGGCATGAAGCGCGATTTAGCCGGACAACGCTTTGAACGCCTGGCAACGCTGGACATCCGGGAAGCGAA
>Ga0209202_1002463_pt1 | contig 10244 bp, 6 predicted proteins | sample AD_UKC032_MetaG_FD_184416 | JGI IMG/M metagenome (GOLD analysis project Ga0209202, IMG submission 184416) | Active sludge microbial communities of municipal wastewater-treating anaerobic digesters from USA - AD_UKC032_MetaG (SPAdes) (version 2) | ecosystem: Engineered > Bioreactor > Anaerobic >... | reverse complement strand
GATGTTGCCTATTTTGAACCTTTTTATTTAAAGGATTTTATGCTAACTCAAAAAAGTTAAGACTGTTTAATGTGAATATCCCTTTGCGGAAAAGGAATTGTGATACCATTCGCATCAAATTCATTTTTAATTTGTTCTAAAATATCAGAACGCATTTCAAAAAAATCAGGCAATTCAGACCAAGGTCTTACAGCTAAATTAATTGAACTTTCTGCTAAATCTTTAACCAATACAATAGGAGCAGGGTCTTTTAAAACCATTGGATGTTTTTCCATCACTTCCATGGCAATTTCTTTTGCTCGTTTTATATTGGAACTGTAACTGATTCCAATTGTTAAATCGGCTCTTCTAGTGGTAGCATACGTGTAATTAATGATTGTTCCGTTAGACAAAACGCCATTGGGAACAAAAATGATTTGATTATCAACAGTCGATAATTGCGTCACGAAAATCTGAATTTGTTTTACGGTTCCCATAACGCCTTGTGCTTCTATAAAATCGCCAACCTTAAAAGGTTTGAACATGATAATTAAAACACCTCCGGCAAAATTTGATAGCGAACCTTGCAAGGAAAGTCCAACAGCTAAACCGGCAGCACCAATAATGGCGACAAAGGAAGAATTTTCAACACCTAAGCGGGATATTACAGTTACAAAGAGTAAAATTTTAAGAGTCCAAATCAAAATATCCGCTAGAAATTTTGAAAGAGTTGGTTCCATTTCTCTTTTGACCATAATACGCATGATTAATTTTTTAATCAATTTAATCACAGTCCACCCTACCACAAAAATAATAGCCGCAGAAATTAATCGAGGGGAATATTCAATTAATACAGTTGTAAAATAATCCCAGTAACGGGTAATAAAATCAGTGTTTAGCGTTATCAATTCCATAAAAAAACTCTCAAACAATTAATTCGTTTGAGAGTTGCAAGATAAGATTTTAAGGTCTGTTTTTGTTTTAAAAAAAACCTAAAATTTAGTCAGCATTTTCATCTGCTGCTTTTTTTATTTCTTCTACTTTTTCTTCTATATCTTCAGTCACTTCTTCCGCTTTTTCATCTGCTTTTTCAGTGAAATTTGATACGGTTTCTTCGGTTTTTTCAACAGCTGGAGCAGTAAATGCATGCACTTTTTCTCTCACATCATCTACTACATTTTCAACGGTATCACCAACTTTTTCAGCATATTCTGTAACCGTGTCTTTTGCTTTTTCTGCAAATTGTTCAACCTTTTCCTTTACTTCAGGATAAGATTCTTTTGCACTTTCTACCGCTTTTTCTACATATTCTTCCGCTTTTGAGGCGTATTCTGTTGCTTTTTCTTTGGCTTGATCGATTACAACTTCAGTTTTGTCAACTGCTTCTGATGCCGATTCTTTGGCTGAACCAAATAAATTTTTAAAAAAACTTCCTAATCCCATGGTTATAATTTTTTAGTGAATGCCAAATCTACTAAATTTTGCTAACTTTTTTAAAATTAGTTCTTTAAATCTTTGTAAACTTCTTCAAAGTTGGTAGTGGGAGCCAAACATGTTTTGTTTTGACAAAGATAAAAAAGGGTTTTGTTTTCAATAAATCGATTTTTTAAAAAAGGTAAAGTAGCGTTGTTTTCACATCCGGAAAGGAGAACATGTGGTAAATAACTTCGGTTTAATTGCAATCGGTATGCTGATATATTTTCCCCACAAATCGCCAATTCTTTTTGGTAATCTGAAAAACGCAATAATACGGATAGCCAATTTGAAAAAGCGGAAGGGTAATCAATTGAGGGCAAAACTTGTTCAAGCATTAAACGGGCGACTTTTTCATAATATGAATTTTCAAAATACACACTCAATTTGAATAAATTTTCAGCCATTACGGAGTTAGAGGCCGGAATCACATTATCTTCCGTTTCAAAATGAGCAACAATCAAAGACTCGTCTAAATCAGAAGTAAATCGGAAAAGTTGTTTGGTTTCGTCATAAAAATGATCTAAACAATAGTTGGTTAAGTTTTTAGCATGTTCAAGCCAAGTTTCCTCAAATGTAGCTTCATATAAGGCAATAAAAGCATCAATTACAAAAGCATAATCTTCCAAAAAACCATTGATTGTAGCTTTTTCATTTTTATAGGAATGAAACAAATTTCCATCACTAGACCAAAGTTTTTCTAGAATAAAATGAGCATTTTTTTTAGCAATTTTTAAATAGTTTTCATTTTCTAATGCCTTGAAACTTTCTACAAATCCTTTCAACATGATTGCATTCCAAGAAGTAAGGCATTTGTCATCTAATCGTGGTTTTGCTCTTTTTTCTCGATAGTGATAGAGTGTTTTTTCCCAGTTTTTCTTTTTTAGTTTGAGTTGGTCAAGAGAGATATTTTGCTCTCCAGAAATTACGGCTAAACTTTCTTTTTGAATCAAAACATAGTTTCCATTTTCCCAATGTCCAAAATCATTGATGTTGAAAACCAAACAGAATAATTCATAATCATCATTTATCAGGTTTTTTAATTCTTCTGTTGTCCAAACATAAAAAGCTCCCTCTTCTAACTGATTTTCCTGGTTGTTACTATCAGCATCTAATGCAGAATAAAAACCTCCTAAATTAGTAAACCACTCTTTTTCAATAAATGTTGTCGTTTTTTCAATAATCTCTTTATATAATTCGTTTTTAGTAAGTTTGTAAGCATTTGCATACAGTGACAAAAGTTGCCCATTGTCATAGGTCATTTTTTCAAAATGAGGAACATGCCATTTGACATCAACGGAATAGCGTGAAAAACCACCATCAATCGTATCGAAAATTCCTCCAAAGGCCATTTTTGTCAAGGTTAAATTCACATATTCCACTAATTTTTCGTTTTGAGTCAAAAAGCTATACTGCAAAAGAAATTGATAATTACTGGGCATCATAAATTTAGGAGCCTTAGCATAACCTCCATATTCCCAATCAAAACTTTTTTCCCATTTAGACAAAAAGGATTCTAAAACGGTGACATTAATTTCTCCCTTTTCATTTTTTGATAAACCAAGTGATTCAATTCCTTCATGTAATTTATTGGCATATGCCAACATTTTTTCGGGTTGGTTTTGAAAAAGTTCCTGTAATTGTTCCAAGGTATTTATCCAGTCATTTTTTCTGAAATAAGTGCCTCCCCAAACAGGTTTTCCATCCGGAAGGCAAACAACATTGAGCGGCCATCCTCCACGACCGGTCATTAATTGTACCGCTTTCATATAAATAGCATCTACATCTGGACGTTCTTCACGATCAACTTTAATGTTGATAAAATGTTGATTCATCACTTCGGCAATTTCTAGATTTTCAAAACTTTCATGTTCCATCACATGACACCAATGACAGGCGGAATAACCAATGCTTACTAAAATAAGTTTCTTTTTTTCTTTCGCTGTAGTCAACGTTTTAGAATTCCAAGCTTTCCAATGAACCGGATTGTTGGCGTGTTGTAATAAATAGGGACTGGTTTCTTGCGTGAGTTCGTTTTGCATAGTTGAAAAAATAAAAAGCGTTCCTTTTGAGAACGCTTAAAAATACAATTTTAATACATTACTCAATTTCAAAAGTGAGTTTTACATTTACACGAAATTCTGTGATTTGTCCGTCATCAACTAGAGCACTTTGCTCCTGAACATAAACGGAGCGAATATTTTTTAACGATTTTGATGCTTGAGCAACTGCTTTCCGTGTTGCTTCTTCCCAACTGATTTCAGAACTGGAAAGAACTTCAATTACTTTTAAGATAGCCATGTTTTATAATTTAGTATTTAAAGATACCTTTTTTTATTAATTTTTCAAAAAAATTGTCTAAAATTGATAACATTAGCTTAACATTTGATTGAAATAGTTAACGGAATTTTGCAAAAAATTATCTTGATGGATCAGATATATATTATCATGCTTTTTGCACTTGCCTTATTGGCAATTACTGATTTAATGGTGGGTGTTAGTAATGATGCTGTTAACTTTTTAAACTCTGCAATCGGTTCTAAGGCTGTTTCGTTTAAAACCATAATGATTGTTGCAAGTATCGGCGTGGCAGTTGGAGCATTATATTCAAACGGAATGATGGAAATTGCCAGAAATGGAATTTTTACACCCAGTATGTTTAGCTTTAATGATGTAATTATCATCTTTTTGGCAGTAATGATTACGGATGTTTTACTGTTAGACGTGTTTAATACTCTTGGTTTGCCTACTTCTACAACTGTTTCCGTAATATTTTCATTATTAGGAGCTTCTGTTGTTTTAGCAATTTATAAAGTTTATGTTGCTGATGGCAATATGGATAATTTGGGGGCTTATATAAATACTAAAAAAGCATCAGAGATTGTTTACAGTATCTTGCTGTCAGTTATACTTTCTTTTGGTCTTGGAACTTTAGTGCAGTATATTTCAAGGCTGATTTTTACATTTCATATTGATAAGAGATATAAATATGTTGGAGCAGTTTTTGGTGGTGTTGCTATGACTGCTATTACTTTTTTTATTCTTGTAAAAGGATTAAAATCAGTTACTTTTGTGCCTTCAGAAATAAAAGATTTTATCAAAGATAATCCATTTACGATTATCGGGTATTCGCTTGTTTTTTGGACGATTTTTTGTCAATTTTTAATGAGTATTGTCAAGTACAACATTTTCAAATTTATTATTATAGTCGGTACTTTTGGTTTGGCTTTGGCTTTCGCCGGAAATGATTTAGTTAATTTTATAGGTGTACCTATTGCTGCTTACCAAGCATATGAAATTTATATTGCTCCGGGTCAAAATCTGGGGGCGACAGAGTTTATGATGTCCGGCTTAGAGGAAGAAAATTTACCTGCTCCGTTTTTGTTTTTAGCATTAGCAGGGGCTGTTATGGTTTATACATTATGGACATCAAAGAAAGCAAGGACTGTAATTGAAACAGAACAAAACCTTTCTCGTCAAGGTGATGGAACAGAAAAATATAATGCTAATACACTTTCCAGAAACTTAGTTAGAGCAATGTTATATGTTGGAAATATAATAAGTTTCATACTCCCAAAATCATTACAGGAAAAATTAAATGCTCAGTTTATTCAACCTGAAGTAAAAGGGAAAAGAGATAAGCAACCTATGTTCGATATGGTTCGTGCTTCAGTAAATTTAGTTGTGGCCTCTGTCTTAATTTCAATTGGAACCTCTATGAAATTACCACTTTCTACAACTTATGTAACTTTTATGGTGGCTATGGGATCCTCTTTTGCAGATAGAGCTTGGGACAGAGAAAGTGCAGTTTACAGAGTTGCCGGTGTATTTAATGTTATTGGAGGCTGGTTTATAACGGCTATAGCAGCTTTTTTGTCGTCAGCAATTATAGCTTATATTTTATTTATTGGAGAGGTTTATGCGTTTTTTGCTTTTATGATCATAGTAGCTATTTTCTTTTACCGAAGTAATCAAATTCATAAAAGAAAAATGAAGGATGAAGATGATATTAAAAAATTAAAAAAGGAAGATATTGTTACTATTAAAGAAATTATAAACGAAAGTTCTCAACAAATATCTAGAGTAATATTTACAACAAATAAAGTTTATACAGATGTTCTCGATAATTTAGGTCTACAAGATTTGGCTAAACTTAAGGAAAACAAAAAAGCATTAAAAAAACTTGAAAAAGAGGTTGATGAATTGAAAAGTAATGTTTACTACTTCATCAAAAATTTAGATGAAACATCCGTAGAAGCCAGTAAGTTTTATGTAATGATTTTGGGTTATCTGCAAGATATGATACAGTCGTTGGCTTTTATAACTCAAAATAGTTATTCACATATTAACAATAATCACAAACAACTGAAATTCAATCAAATTAGAGATTTGAAAAGTATTGATGTTGAATTGCAAAAATTATTTGATACTATAGAAACAATTTTTAAAGACCAAAGTTTTGATAGATTAGATGAGGTTTTAAAAGAGAAAAATCAAATTCTAAATAATGTCTCGGAATTAATTCAAAAACAAATCACACGAATCAGAACGGTAGAAACCAGTCCAAAAAATAGTAAATTATATTTTGGATTGTTATTAGAAACAAACGATTTGATAAAAGCAACCATGAATTTACTGGAACTTTTCAAAGAGTTTACCATTCATGTGAAAAGTAAAAAATAAAGCAAAAATCCTTGAGTAATCAAGGATTTTTGCTTTTAAAAAAGTTTGTTATGCGTTAATTGCTTCTACTTTTATGGCTTCATCATTCAGCATGTCTTTTAACATGTTTTCAATACCGTTTTTCAAGGTAAATGTGGAAGAAGGACAGCCACTACAAGCCCCTTGTAAAACAACTTTTACTCTTTTTTCAGCCTCATCATAGGAATCAAACAATATATTTCCACCATCGGCTTGAACAGCCGGTTTTACGTATTCCTCTAAAATATTGATAATTTGTTGGGATGTAGTATCTAAATTATCAAAATTAGCAATTTGCTGTTTTTCATTTTTTGGAATAGAAACCAATAAACTTTCATTGATAATTTCATTACCATTTTCAATATATTCTTTAATGAATGAACGAATTTCATTTGAAATTTCCTGCCATTCCACACTGGTATATTTTGTGACGGAAATGTAGTTTTCATCCATAAAAAGTTCTTTCACATACGGAAATTTGAATAGTTCTTTGGCTAAGGGAGAGGCAACTGTTTCATCAATATTTTTGAATTCGGCAGTTTTAGTAGTTAAAAGTTTATTGGCAACAAATTTAATAACAGCCGGATTTGGTGTACTTTCGGCATAAATCGTAATTGGTTGTTTTTTTATTTCGCTTTCTGAAAAATTTAGGATGACACCACCATTTTGAACATATGTTTCAATTTGTTCCGCCACAGCCTCTTTAACATCTTCCCACTGAACTATATTGTATCGTTCAATGGCAATAAAGTTTCCGGAAATAAAAACTGTTTTTACAAAAGGTAAATAAAATAATTGTTGTACTAACGGACTGTTTTTAGCTTCATCAATGTTTTTATATTCAAAACTTTGACTTTTTGTAATAAAATCCGGAAATTCAAATTTTAGAATGGTTGGATTTTGTGTTTCTTTTATCGATAATTTTGTCATTTGACCTTTTTTGTGCAAATTTAACAAACTTATTTTTGGCAAATAGTTATATTTGGAGATTAAATTTATATTAACAAAACTTTATCAAGTGTTTTATTGTTTATTGAAAACATGAAAGACTTGCTTTTTTTATATGAAAAAACTACTACTTTTCGCTGTATTTCTTATACTTCCCTACTGTTCCAATGCTCAATTATTTGTTAATAATGTAACACAAACGCCTGCACAATTAGTGCAAAATGTGTTATTAGGGCAAGGTGTTGTGGTTTCAAATATTACATACAACGGAACTGCCGCAAATGCAACTGCAGTTAGAGATCAAGTAGGTTTTTTTACAACAGGAATTACGCCCACAAATTTGGGAATAGCCGAAGGACTTATTTTAGCAACTGGTAACGCTACATTAGCGGAAGGGCCAAATAATGCGAATAATGCTTCTGATCCAACTGGTTTTCCGATTGAAGGGGATCCCGATTTATTGGCGTTAGCTAATGGGGCCATTAGAAATAAATCAGTTTTAGAGTTTGACTTTGTGCCAACCGGTAATCAATTGAGTTTTAATTTTGTTTTTGCGTCAGAAGAATATCCTGAATATGTTGATTCGGGATTTAATGATGTATTTGGTTTTTTCTTGAGAGGACCAGGTATAGCAGGGCCTTTTACTGGAGGTGCTGCTAATGTAGCTCTCATACCTACTACTACAACTGGCAATAGTACAGTATCTATTAATAATGTAAATGCCGGAAATCCAGGTTTTCCGGGATGTCCTTTTGTACCACCTGGGGCTAATCCAAGTAACCCATTATATTATGTTAATAACTGTGGTGGTGCATCAATACAGTATGATGGTTTTACTACTGTTTTAACAGCTTCAGCTACAGTACAATGTGGCCAATTATATCATATTAAACTGGCTATTTCAAATGTGGGTGACAATGCCTGGGATTCTGCGGTTTTTCTACAAGCTAATAGTTTTAATGTAAATCCAATTAATTTAGGAGATGATTATTTAGTGGGAGGTGATAGTGCTTTGTGTGCTGGTGAAACACTTTTATTAGATACTGGTTTAGGGAATTCTGTCCCACATCAATGGTATTTAGATGGTGTTGCTATAGCTGGTGCAACAAGCTCAACCTATTTGGTAACGGAGCCTGGTGTTTTTAGTGTTGTAGCTTTTCCTTTTGGTGCCGGTTGTCCTATTGATGATGCTATCACTGTTGAATATTTTGAAGATGAAACAGATAGCCCAATAGATTTAACCGAATGTGTTAATTTATTTGATTTAACTGAAAATACTGCAACAATTCTAGGGACATTAGATCCGAATGATTATGAAATTGCTTATTTTTTAAATCAAACGGATGCAGAAAATTTTGCAAATGAAATTTCTAATCCAACAACTTTTGTTAGTACTTCTAATCCACAAACAATTTATGCCGGTATTTCCGGTTTTGTAACGGGTTGTGTTATTGTCAAGGAATTCGAAATTTCAGTAATATCTTGTACTTTAGACCCTCAACCTAATCCTTTATCGTCATGTGATGATAATCCGGTGGATGGGTTTACGCTTTTTGATTTAACGCAGTCAGACACAGCGGCATTAAATGGGTTAGATCCGACTTTATATACGGTTACATACCACAACAGTCAGGCAGATGCTAATACGGGTAATGCACCAATCACACCAGCTACTGCCTATAATGGTTTTAATGGCGAGATTGTCTACGTTAGAGTAGAGGAGAATGCGGCACCAACGACGTTTGGTACGACTTCTTTTGCTCTGACAATTCGCCCAACACCAAGCATCGCGGACGTAGTGCAAACAATCTGCTCAGGCGATACTTTTACGGTCACACCAACCAATACAGCCCCGAATGTAGTGCCAACAGGCACGACTTATACGTGGACTGTAGCCGCACCGGCAGGCATCACGGGAGCCTCTGACCAAGCTACAGCACAAACGAGTATCAGTCAAACACTAACCAATACGACTTCCACTAGTTTAAGTGCCATTTACACGGTAACCGCTTCGGTGGGCACAGCACCAAACATTTGTACGGATACCTTCACCATTACGGTAACGGTTAATCCAAAACCAAGTATTGCGGATGTAACACAAGCCATTTGTACGGGTAATACCTTCACGGTCACGCCAACTAATACAGCACCGGATGTAGTACCAACAGGTACGACTTATACTTGGACGGTAACTGCTCCGGCAGGCATTATGGGAGCCTCGAACCAAGCCACGGCACAAACAAGCATTAGCCAAACTTTAAGCAATAGTACCTCAAACAGTATTGTTGTAACCTATACGGTGACCGCTAGTTTTGGTACGGCTCCGAATAGTTGTACAGACACCTTTGCGATAAATGTAACGGTGAATCCAGAACCACAGATTGCGGACGTAGTGCAAACGATTTGCTCAGGCGATACTTTTACGGTCACACCAACCAATACAGCTCCGGATGTAGTGCCAACAGGCACGACTTATACGTGGACTGTAGCCGCACCGGCAGGCATCACGGGAGCCTCGAACCAAGCTACAGCACAAACGAGTATCAGTCAAACATTAACCAATACAACTTCCACTAGTTTAAGTGCCATTTACACGGTAACCGCTTCGGTGGGCACAGCACCAAACATTTGTACGGATACCTTCACCATTACGGTAACGGTTAATCCAAAACCAAGTATTGCGGATGTAACACAAGCCATTTGTACGGGTAATACCTTCACGGTCACGCCAACTAATACAGCACCGGATGTAGTACCAACAGGTACGACTTATACTTGGACGGTAACTGCTCCGGCAGGCATTATGGGAGCCTCGAACCAAGCCACGGCACAAACAAGCATTAGCCAAACTTTAAGCAATAGTACCTCAAACAGTATTGTTGTAACCTATACGGTGACCGCTAGTTTTGGTACGGCTCCGAATAGTTGTACAGACACCTTTGCGATAAATGTAACGGTGAATCCAGAACCACAGATTGCGGACGTAGTGCAAACGATTTGCTCAGGCGATACTTTTACGGTCACACCAACTAATACAGCTCCGGATGTAGTGCCAACAGGCACGACTTACACTTGGACCGTAGCCGCACCGGCAGGCATCACGGGAGCCTCGAACCAAACTACAGCACAAACGAGCATCAGTC
>Ga0209202_1002456_pt1 | contig 10268 bp, 9 predicted proteins | sample AD_UKC032_MetaG_FD_184416 | JGI IMG/M metagenome (GOLD analysis project Ga0209202, IMG submission 184416) | Active sludge microbial communities of municipal wastewater-treating anaerobic digesters from USA - AD_UKC032_MetaG (SPAdes) (version 2) | ecosystem: Engineered > Bioreactor > Anaerobic >... | reverse complement strand
AGTTCGTTGAGCACCGCCCCGAAACCTCCCCGGCTGACGTTCTCGACGATCCAGCTTTCCAGCGGCCCGCCGGCAACCGGCGTCGCGAATTGCCCGGAAAATGCCTTGCAGGCGTTGGCCAGACCGGGCGCAACCAGGGCCCGCTGCTTGACGCTGAAACGGTCATGGCGCCGCTGCGGCGGCACCGGCGCCAGGTAAGCGGCAAGATGACGCAAGACCGGCAACAGGGTACGTGCCGGGTACTGACCGCCAAGGTTGATGGCTGCCGGCATGTCGCGCCCCTGCTCGATATCGTTCAACAAGCCGGCGATCCCGGCATGTGCCGCGCCCGGCTTGAAAAAGCGCAGGGTCGCAGCGGCATGCGACGGCATGCGGGCCAGGCGCGTCGGCGGCTCGGCACGCGCCAGGTCGACCCAGTAAACGCAATCGTGCTCGGCGAGAGGCGAAAAGTAGAAAGCCGACGCAAAATGGGCAATCAGCCGCTCGGCGAGTTCGATTTCCAGCGGCAGCAGGCTGTCCAGTGAAGCCGCCTGAATAGCGACGATCTTGACGAATTCCTGCTGCGGGCTGGTCAACCCCGAAGCATTCTCGTGCAGACGGACCGCCCGGCTCGCCACCCCGCCCTCTTCGGCCAGGCGCATGGCCGCGCCGAGACGTTGCCAAAGCGTGCCGCCCGAAGACCCGTAATGAAACTGCTCCCACTTGCTGACGCTGCCGAGCGCGGCAATCAGACGCGCGCTCAAGGCCGGCAGAACCTGCTTGAGCTGTTCGCCGGCACGCGTTTTCTGGCCGGGTGCCGGCAGGCAGCGCTCGTAGCTGGCGGCCAGCAGGGTCCAGAGACCGTGATTGATCGACCACAGACGCTTTTCCTCGGCACCGGAAAGACGTGGGGAATGCAGATAATCCCTGGCCAGGCGCCGGAGCGACGGTTGCGCTGCGTCGTCGAGGCGGCTCACCGCCTCGTACAGGCGATCCTGCGGAAAATCCGCGGCAGCACGCAAGGATTCGAGCCAGACGACGATCTCGTCGAGCGCCCGGCTGGCGTTGTCGGCCGGAATCTCATCGATGACGCGGCGCAACTCGCGTGCGTCGGCCAACGGATGATCCGGCGTTTTCCCCCCGAGCCGGCTCAGGCCGCGCAATTTTTCGAACATGCAATCTTCCTCTTTGGGACTCCCCTGCCAGCCGGCAGTTTAGCGCGTGACAAGCGTCCTGACATGTCTTCCGCCAGCGCGGCCTGATCGCGTAGACGCTGGAGCATGTAAAATCTCCTTTTGACATTTGCCCGACAGCCCCATGCAGCAATACCTCGACCTGATGCGCCACGTGCTGGATAACGGGCACGACAAATCCGACCGCACCGGCACCGGCACGCGCTCGGTCTTCGGCTGGCAGATGCGTTTCGACCTGAGTCGCGGCTTCCCGATGACGACCACCAAGAAACTGCACCTCAAGTCGATCATCCACGAACTGCTGTGGTTCCTGCAGGGCGACACCAATATCGCCTACCTCAAGGAAAACGGCGTTCGCATCTGGGACGAATGGGCCGACGAGAACGGCGACCTCGGCCCGGTTTACGGCAAGCAGTGGCGGCGCTGGGAAACGCCGGACGGGCGCCTGATCGACCAGATCACACAACTGGTAAACAGCCTCAGGAACAACCCGGACTCGCGCCGCCACATCGTTTCCGCGTGGAACCCGGGCGATGTCGACCAGATGGCGCTGCCGCCCTGCCACTGCCTGTTCCAGTTCTACGTCGCCGACGGCAAGCTCTCCTGCCAGCTCTACCAGCGCAGCGCCGACATCTTCCTCGGCGTGCCTTTCAACATCGCCTCTTATGCGCTGCTGACGCTGATGCTGGCGCAGGTCTGCGGCTACCAACCCGGTGAGTTCGTACACACTTTCGGCGACGCCCACCTTTACTCGAACCACTTCGAGCAGGCGCGGCTGCAACTATCACGCGAACCCCGAGCCCTGCCGACGCTGTGGATCAATCCGGAAGTTAAAGACATCTTTGCCTTCCGCTTCGAGGACTTCCGCCTCGACGGCTACGATCCACACCCGCACATCGCCGCCCCCGTCGCGGTTTAGGCGATGATCCTCGGCGGCGACCTTGGCGGCACCAAGACCCTGCTGGCGCTGGCCGAAACCGTGGGTGGCGAAATCCGCATCGTCCGTCAGCAGCGCTACGCCAGCGCCGACTATCCGACCTTCGACGCCCTGCTCGGCGAATTTCTCGCCGACACCCCGGCGATCGAATCCGCCTGTTTCGGCGTCGCCGGCCCGACCGACGGGCAAGGCGCCCAACTCACCTACCTGCCCTGGCGCCTGAGCGCAGGCGATCTGGGCCAGCGCTTCGGCATCGCCAGAGTCACGCTGGCCAACGACTTCGCCGCCGCCGCCCACGGCCTGCCGCTGGTCGAAGCGCAGCAGGTGCGCACATTGCACGCCAGCCAACCGGTTGCCCAGGCACCACGCGTCATCCTCGGCGCCGGCACCGGTCTCGGCGTCGCCGGACTCGTCTGGGAAAATGGCCGCTACCGCGTCATCCCCGGCGAAGGCGGCCACCTCGGCTTCGCGCCGCAAACGCCGCAACAGGGCGAACTGTGGCGCTGGCTGCTGGCACAGAATGGCCGGGTGACAACCGAAGACGTCGTTTCCGGCCCCGGCCTGGCGCGGATTTATGCCTTTTTGGGCGGTCGACCGCAACTGCCCGAGCAAATCGGCACTGCCGCCATCACCGGCCAAGATCCGCTAGCCAGGCAGGCTCTCGAACTCTGGCTCGCCTGCTATGGCGCCTTCGCCGGCGACCTCGCGCTGCACTGGCTGGCCCGCGGCGGCGTCTACCTCGCCGGCGGCATGGCCGCCAAGCTGATGCCTGGCATCGACTGCGCGCCTTTCATCGACGCCTTTCTCGCCAAACGCGAACATCACGACTTGGTTCACGGCATGCCGATCTACCTGACGACTGCCGAGGATCTCGGTTTACTTGGCGCCCTGGCACTGGCCACCGCTCGCCCCTGATCGGTGCTGGGGATGGCGGCGCGCCTAGTTTGCTATCATGTTCCGATGTGCCGTTGCCTTCTGCTCGTGGAAGGCAATTGGCCCCCTTAAACCTACCGCCCAATCCGAGACACCATGTCCAAGCTGAAGAAAACCTCCAAACTGGCATTCATCGTAATCATCGTCGCGATGCTGACTTTTTTCGCGGTGCGCATCTACGACAGCCGACAGATGGCGCCGCTCGAGCGCTGGCACAAGCATGTGCCGGTCGAACTCACTGTCAGCGAGATGGATGCCGGCGACTGGGCAGCCTTCCTCAAGGCCGAGGAAAAGATATTCCAGACGCTGCGTGCGGAAGTCACCGACAAGCTCCCGCCGGAAGCCCAGACCCCCGCCAATCGCTATTACGAAGGCAGCATCATTTACCCGCCGAAATTCGCGCAGGACTGGAATCGCTCGTATGTACTGGAACCGGCCGGCAAACCGGGCGGCGCGGTCGTCCTGCTGCACGGCCTGACCGACTCCCCCTACAGCCTGCGCCACATTGCCCGGCGCTACGCGGCTGCCGGTTTCGTCGTCGTCGCCATTCGCCTGCCCGGGCACGGCACCGTGCCCGCCGGTCTCAGTGACGTGCGTTGGGAGGACTGGATGGCTGCCACCCGCCTCGCCGTCCGCGAAGCAAAGCGGCTCACCGCACCGGACGCGCCACTGCATCTGGTCGGTTTTTCCAATGGCGGCGCGCTGTCCGTCAAGTACGCCCTCGACGCCATGGAGAACCCAAAGCTGGCGCCGCCCGACCGCCTGATCCTGCTTTCGCCGATGATTGGCATCACCCGTTTTGCCCGACTTACTGGCATTGCCGGCATGCCAGCTGCGCTACCGCGCTTCGCCAAGGCAGCGTGGCTCAGCATCGTCCCGGAATTCAATCCGTTCAAGTACAACTCCTTCCCAGTCAATGGCGGCCGCCAGTCCTTCCGCCTGACCCAGGAGCTGCAGGAGCAGATCGCCGCCGCGGCAAATAAGGACGGACTCAAGCGCATGCCGCCCATCCTGACCTTCCAGTCGGTTCTCGATTTCACGGTGAGCACGCGAGCGGTCATCTCCTCGCTCTATGCCCACCTGCCGGAGAACGGCAGCGAACTGGTGCTTTTCGACGTCAATCGCTCGGTCAAGTTCGGCCCGCTACTGCGCCGCACGGCGGAAAACGCTCTCGCCCGCACCATGCCCGAACTGCCGCAGCCCTACGGCATCACGATCATCGGCAACGACCCCGCCCACCCCGGAGAGACCTTCGCGCACATCATCGATGCCGGCGCCACGTCGCCGCGCACCGTGGCGCTGGACATCAACTACCCGCCGGAAATTTTCTCGATGTCGCACGTCTCGATTCCCTTCCCACTCGACGACCCGCTTTACGGGCTGCGGCCGGATTCCTCGCAGGAGGATTTCGGCGTCCAGCTCGGCACCATGGCACCGCGCGGCGAACGGGGCGCGCTCGTGGTCAACATGGATTTCCTGTCGCGCGTGGCTTCCAATCCCTTCTTCCCGTTCCTGATCGAACGCATCGAGGCAGGCATCCGCGACCCCCGGCCCAGGCTCCAGACCGCGGTACCTGGCCTGGCCAAGCACTATGGCAAGTCACAACAACCGGATGCGGACGAGGTTGAGGCCTATTTGGCGGAACTGACTTCCGAGACGCAAGCGACCCCGTAAGGGGGCCGCAAAATAAAACGGCCCCGGTGATCGGGGCCGTTCTTCTTTGGCTTTGTCGCTGCGCCTGCTTCAGAACGAGCCGAACATCCCGCCGAGGACGATGACTGCGACCAGGCCAAGCATCGCGCTGACGACGCAACACATGACGATGTCGAAGTAGCTCTTGCGGTGCGTCGAACCGCAGACAGCGAGCAGCGTGATGACCGCGCCGTTGTGCGGCAGACTGTCCAGCGTACCGGCGCCGATTACGGCAACACGATGCAGCAGTGCCGGATCGATACCCTGCTCCGCGGCGATCTGCAGATAGATCGGGCCCAGCGCCTCGAGTGCGATGGTCATGCCGCCGGAGGCCGAACCGGTCAGCGCGGCCAAGATGTTGGTCGACACAGCCAGCGATACCAGCGGACCGCCTTCGATCGACAAGACCCACTCGGCAACGGTGGCAAATGCCGGCAGCGCCGCCACCACCGCACCGAAGCCAACCAGGCTGGCGACGCTGACGATCGGCAATACCGAAGCATTGGCCCCGGCATCGACGGTCGCACGCAACTCCGGCAGGCGCTGGCGGTTGAGGGCGACCAGCACCAGGATGGCGGCGATCAGGGCGACGATGACCGACCAGATACCGCTGACCGAAGCCAGCGAAATGCCGCCCCATTGCGGTTCGGCCAGGAAGCTGGTGTCGATGCGCGGGAGCACCACCATCGACATCACCAGATTGACCAGAACCACGACCGCCAGCGGCAGTGCGGCAACCAGCAGGCCGGGGCTTTGCTGGCTACTGCCGCCGTGCTTGATCTCGGCCGGGTCGAAGGCGCCGGAAGTGGTCGCCCGTTCGCGGATGACCGGGTCTTCGGCGGCCGTCTCGACGACGCCAGCGACGTCACCGAAACCCTCGCCAGCGAGACGCGCCGCGCGCTCGGCACGCGCCAGCCACCACAGACCGAATGCAAGCATGATGACCGAGGCAATGATGCCAAGGCCCGGTGCGGCGAACGGCGTCGTCCCGAAAAAAGGCATCGGGATGGCGTTCTGGACGGCCGGCGTGCCCGGCATCGCCGACATCGTGAAGGTCGAGGTGCCGAGCGCGACGGCGGCCGGCGCCAGGCGGTTCGGGATATTGGCGGCGCGGAACAGACCCTGCGCCATCGGCACAATCACGAAGAAGGCGACGAAGAGGCTGACGCCGCCGTAGGTGACGATCGCCCCGGCCAGCACGACCGCCAGCATCGCTCGCTTGGCACCCATCTTTTCGGTCATGAACTGGGCGATGGTGCCGACCGACCCGCTGTCGTCCATCAGCTTGCCGAAAACGGCGCCGAGCAGGAACAGCGGGAAGAACTGGGCGACGAACCCGGCCGCCGCCCCCATGAAGGTCTGCGTCCAGTGCGCGAGGAGCGGCTCGCCTGAGGCGAGCGCCGCGACCAGTGCCGCCAGCGGCGCCAGCACCAGCACGCTCCAGCCACGGAACGACAGGCCGATGAGCACCATCAGGCCGAGAAAGATACCGAGCAAGCCCATCGCGTCAGACCTCCGTCAGAAGATGGTCGATATTCAGGGTCGACCGCACCCCGATGTCGGCACCGTAGGTTTCCAGGAAGGTTTCAGCGGCACGCCGCCCCTCGTCGCGCAGCATCTGGAAGAAGGCCCATTCTGCGAGCAGCTTCGACGAATAGCCCAACTGCAGCATGATCTCTTCGCCGGCGACTCGGTGAATGCGCATCTTCGCCCACACCGCGCCCTCGCCGGTGCCGGGGTCGGCCACTTGCCGAAGCAGTGCCGCCATGCGCAGTTCCTTGATCAGCGGCGAGTTGAACGAAATCTCGTTCAGACGGTTCTGGATATCCATCGCCGTGCGCGGCGTGCCCGGGCGCTCGATGGGGTTGATCGAGACCAGAATTGTGTCGTCCGAGTCGCATTCTCGGATCAGTGGCGTAATCGTCGGATTGCCGGTGAAACCGCCATCCCAGTAGGGCTCGCCGTCGATCTCGACGGCCTGGAACATGGTCGGCAGGCAGGCCGAGGCCATCAGCACTTCGGGAGTCATTTCGGCATTGCGGAAGATGCGGCCGCGCCCGGTATGCACGTTGGTTGCGGTCACGAACAGTTTGGGCCCGGCCTTGGCGAGACCGGCGAAATTGACGGTCTCTTCCAATATCTTGGCCAGCGGATTGGCGCCGCCACCCGGGATGCTGTAGGGCGAATAGAGGCGCGCCGCCAGATCGGCGGCGATGAAGGCCGGCGAGAAATCGAGCGTCCACTTGCCGGTAAGAATCTCGAGCGGCCCGCGGCGGAAGGGACTCAACAAGGCCGCATCGGCAACCCGCTTCCAGAAGGTTTCGAGTGCAATCTTGGCGCCCTGGGGACCGCCCTCGTTCAGACCATGCGCCATCACCACCGCGTTCATGGCGCCGGCCGAGGTCCCGGAAATTCCGTCGAACTGAAGCCAGGACTCTTCAAGCAGGCGGTCGAGCACACCCCAGGTATAGGCACCGTGCGCGCCGCCACCCTGCAGGGCGAGATCGACCAGAACCGGTTTACGTCCAGCACCCGTTTTTTCTTTTGCAGCAGCCATTTTTCACATCCTCATATCAAATATAAAACCCTGTCGCCCCGACGAACTGCCTGTTGCGGTCGACGACTCAAAAACGGCCATTTTCGCCAGCCTCCCGGCTGGCGCCTTGAAAATCAGCCGAGCGCCTTCGCCTTGAGCTTGGCAAATTCTTCCGCGTTGATCGTTCCGGCATCGAGCAGGGCCTTGGCATCGGCGATCTGCTCCGCCGGCGACTTGCCGGCCACTTGCCGGATATAGGACTCGGCCTCCGACTTCGAGCGCTCGATGGCAGCCCGTTGCCGGTTCGCCATGCCCGTGCCGCGGGTGATCACGTAGATGAGCGCGGTCAGCATCGGTACGAAAATCAGGCCGATCAACCACAGCGCCTTGGACCCGCCGCCGAGTTCGGAATCGCGGAAGAGATCGGCGACGATCTGAAAGAGGATAAGAAGATAGGCGACGAAGACGAACGTCGACAGAATCAGCCAGATGAAATCCCAAAAATTGCTCATAACCAACCTTTCAATTAAAAAAACGGAAAAAGGGAATATTTCGCGTGCAAGCTCGCGCCTCAGTCGGCCTTCTGCATGGCGCCCTTGGCCCAGGTGCGCAGCAGGCCGACCACGGCGCTACCGGTGAACATGCCCAGAATATAGACAGCGATGATCAGCCACGAAACTGACATCGTCATGTTCGCACCGAAAAATGACACGGTGACTGCGGTGAGGTTCTGGATCTTGAACAACAACACGAGCACGGTGAGCACGACGATCAAAAGGATATAGACATAACGCATGGTGCATCTCCTTTTTTCAGCGCTGCGGCGATTGGCCGCGCAGCGATCCCTCACTCCGCACCACCGGCGCAGCTTCCTTCAGGGTCCGCTTCATCAGCATGTAGCACACGGCAAAACCCGCCGACGCGGCCGCCAAATGCTTGAGCGTGTGGCCGCTGACGAAATGGCTGAGCGCCAGCACCTCGGCGTCGAAGGTTTCCAGCACCTTGCTCAGCACATACCAGCCGAACACCCAGTAGATATCGCTCCCCCGCGTGTAGCGGGACGGATTGAGTATCGCAAGCAGCAACAGGATGACTACCGAATAGCCCTGGAGAATTCCGTAAGGCAGAACATTGCCCGCCCCCATGCGCTCGGTGATCCGCCAATAGATGACGGATGCCGCCCCGAGCAGCAGCATCGGCAGCAGCAGGGCCAGGCCGGCCCGCACATTGATGCGGTCGACGATCTGGCTGGCGACCAGGCCCATGAAGGCGATGGTCATCGGCAGGCGGTCCCAGAACAGGGTCTCGTTGTCCGGGGCAAGGTGATAGTAGCCCGACCCCAGCGCGGTCAGCAGCACGCCGACGAAGAAGACGGCATACGGCCAGCGCTCGCCGGGCGAGGCGAAGCAGGCACGGCGGCCGGCGACGATGACCAGCCCCAATATCCCGGAGAGCAGGAAACCGACGTTGGAGACGACGTCAAGGAAATTGTCGATCCCCATCGCATGCCGGTGATCGGCGAAGTCATGGTATTCGAGGGGTTGCCTGACGGCGGGCAGCAGGAATGCCGCCAGCAGGGCGACGACCGTGAATGCCAGTATCCAGCGGGTACGCGCGTTCATCGTCGCTGCCCGGGCCTAATCATGCGCAGAGCCGGCATCGCTTACTTGCCCTGCACATTGGCCGTCAGCGCGCGCTCGCCATCGGCCCGGTGCATGTCGAGCATGCCGCGGCTGATGTCCCATTTGACCGCCGTTTCAAGCGCCGCCAGGAATTGCCGCTCCTGTTCCATGACGCCCTTGCCCGAACACATCTTGCGCGTGGCCGCCGCCGGCCCGACGACGATACGATTTTCTTCGGCCTTGTACGATGCCCGGAAGGTGTTGCAGCCACTGCTGCCCGACAGCGTGCCATCCTTGAACGAAAGCGTCAGCTTCGTGCCGAGCACGGCGCTGACCACCGCCTGGCGACCGTTGTTGAAGCCGGTAACCTCCCACTTGACTCCTTCCAGGACCGGTTTCGGCTCCAGGTCGAAGACCAGCGGTGCCCCCGAAACCGGCGTCAGGGTCAGACGGTCGTCAACGATTGCATAGCGGAGCGTCCCGGCCAGCGATCCCTTGAAGGCGCCCTCGATGGCCATCGCGGTCTCCGGACACGCCATCATCGTCCCGGCGAGTTGCCCGACCGTGAGCTGATTGCGGTCGACCGTGTACGACCCCATGAATCGGTTGCAGCCGGAAAAGCCCGAAACGTGGCCGGCCTCGAAGCGTGCGGTGAGATATTGCCCGGCGCCCAGCGCCCCGAGATCGTGGCCCGGCAGGCTGGCCAGCCGCCACGCCTGGCCCTCGATCGTCGCCGCCGAGGCCAGCACGGAAAACGCCAGCGCCGCGAGGGCGAATACCGCTACCCGTTTCTTCAACCTGTCCATGCCACCACCTTTGTTCGAAAGCTCAAATCTAATCATGTATCCGTGATACCCGTATTTCAATTGAAGGTACCGACAACCGGCATTACGGCGGAACGATGTGCCACCATCATCGGTTCGGCAGCAGTTCCATGCCGTTGTTGCTCACCCGCACGCGGTCACCGATGCGCACGGCGGGGGACGATGCCTGCTGAATCGTCGCCAGCGAACCGTCGTCGTAGCGGATGCCGATGATCCACACCAGCGACGATCCACTGGCCATGCGGTTGCCGGCGTAGGCGCCACCGGCGGCGCCGACCACGGTCGCCGCCGTCCGCCCGGAACCCTGGCCGACCTGGTTGCCGAGGATGCCGCCGACCAGCGCGCCGCCGAGGGCGCCGAGCGTGGCGTTGTTGTTTTGAACCGTCTGCGAACGGATGGACTCGACGGTGCCGATACGCGACGAAGGCTGCGACACCTGGAAAGCCGGCTGGGTTTCGCAGCCGGCCAGCAGGGAAGCCGCCAGCGCGGCACAGAGCGCGAAAATGCGCGGCAACTGGATGATGTTCATTCTTTGATCCTTCTTGACGATGA
>Ga0209202_1002450_pt1 | contig 10286 bp, 8 predicted proteins | sample AD_UKC032_MetaG_FD_184416 | JGI IMG/M metagenome (GOLD analysis project Ga0209202, IMG submission 184416) | Active sludge microbial communities of municipal wastewater-treating anaerobic digesters from USA - AD_UKC032_MetaG (SPAdes) (version 2) | ecosystem: Engineered > Bioreactor > Anaerobic >... | reverse complement strand
CGGTAGGGCGAGCGCGGCGCCGTGGCGATCAGCCAGATCCACCAGACGGTGACCAGCAGGCCGACGAGCATGGCCAGCAGATCGAATTGGCCGACGAAGCCGGGGCGCAGCACCACGGCGCGGTTCGCCAGGCGCTCGGGCCAGCCCAGCGCCATGGCCGACCAGGCGACCCAGGTGACGATCAGGAAGACGCTGAAGGTCATCATCGCGAACCAGTCGAAAGCGCTAGCCGCCCCGCGGCGCAGACTAAGCGCGCCGGGCGTGGCGAGCAGGGCCAGCGGCGGCAGCATCAATAGCGCCGGAATTTCGCGTGGACGGAAGGCAAGCGCCAGCATCAGGAAAGTGAGTATCAGGAAAGCCAGCGGCAAGAGTTGCGGCATCTCCTGCAGCGCCCGGCGTCGCGTCCACAGCGTCCAGCCCGCCAGCGGCAAGGCAGGAAAGGCGAACCAGGGCAGCATGGAAAGAAAGCGTCCGGCCCCGGTAAAGGAAAAGGGGGTTCTGAGCGGTACCAGTTCGGTGTTCAGCCAGCCGTGGAAACGTGCGGGCTCCAGGGCCAGCAGCAGCAACGGCCAGGGCAGCGCTGTCGCCGCTGCAACGGCCAGGCCGATTGCCAGGCCGCGCAAAGCCTTTGCGCGGTCGGCGGCCAGCCACCATGCCAGCGGCGCGATGAGCAGCAAAGGCAGGGTCGGCGCGATGCCGGTGCCGAGCAGGCAGGCAGAAAGCGCGAGCCCGTAGAACGCGCCGGCCAGCGGCGGCCGCCGGCCAAGTGCCGCCAGCGCCCCAAGGCCGCCGCCGTAGGCCGCCAGTGCGATCAGCATCGGCTGCGCGTCGTGGGCGTGGAACAGCAGGCCGGCACAACCGGCGAGCAACAAGGGGCTGGCGGCGGCGCTTTCCTGCCCGTACAGTTCGCGCCCGGCGTAATAGAGGCCCATCAGCGCCAGCGCGACCCAGACGCCGCTGGCCAGACGCATCGCTTCGTGCAGCGGCAGCAGCCAGCCGAAGACCTTGCCGGTCAGGGCGGCAGTCCAGTAATACAGGGGCGGTTCGTGGAACGGCCGGCCGGCGAGGTCGGGCGACAGCCAGTCGCCGTAGTGCAGCATGTGCCAGGCGGCGCCGATGTGGATCGCGTCTTCGCCCTTCCACGGGTCGCGCCCGAAGAGCCCGGCCAGCACGTAGAAGGCCAGCATGCCGGCGAGCGCCCAGCCGGCCGGGGGCAGGCGGATGCCGCGACGGAGCAGGGCGCTGAACTCAGACATGGAAAGAGGATAGCCTATAAACGAAAAAGGCAGCCCGCCGGCTGCCCTTTATTGTTGCGTCAAACGGATCAGGCAGCAGCCTTGCCGCGCATGGCGCCGAACTTCTGGTTGAACTTCTCGACGCGACCGGCAGTGTCGACGATCTTCTGCTTGCCGGTGTAGAACGGGTGGCAGGCGGAGCAGACTTCGACGTGGAAGGCGCTCTTGCTCATGGTCGACTTGGTCGTGAAGGTGTTGCCGCAGGAGCAGGTCACTGCGATCTCTTTGTAATTCGGGTGGATATCGGCTTTCATCTTTTGTCCTTTAAACGAGCGACCGGCGGATGTGGCCGATCTGGGAAGCGCGTGATTATCCTAGAATAATCACACATTTGCAATAAATTTTGGCGATTTAGCCGCGCCGCATCGCGTCGAAGAACTCGGCGTTGCCCTTGGTCGATTTGACCTTGTCGAGCAGGAATTCCATCGCCGCGAGGTCGTCCATCGGGTAGAGGAGTTTGCGCAGCACCCACATTTTCGACAGTACATCCGGTTTGAGCAGCAGTTCTTCGCGCCGGGTGCCGGAGCGGTTGACGTTGATCGCCGGGTACATGCGCTTCTCGGCCATGCGGCGATCCAGATGGATTTCCGAGTTGCCGGTGCCCTTGAATTCTTCGTAGATGACTTCGTCCATGCGCGAGCCGGTGTCGATCAGCGCGGTGGCGAGGATGGTCAGCGAGCCGCCTTCCTCGATGTTGCGCGCGGCGCCGAAGAAGCGCTTCGGCTTCTGCAGGGCGTTGGCGTCGACACCGCCGGTCAGCACCTTGCCGGAGGCCGGCTGCACGGTGTTGTAGGCGCGGGCAAGGCGGGTGATCGAGTCGAGCAGGATGACGACATCCTTCTTGTGCTCGACCAGGCGCTTGGCCTTCTCGATGACCATTTCGGCAACGGCGACGTGGCGGGTGGCCGGTTCGTCGAAGGTCGAGGCGACGACCTCGCCCTTGACGGTGCGGGTCATTTCGGTGACTTCTTCCGGGCGCTCGTCGATGAGCAGCACGATCAGTTCGACATCGGGGTGATTGGCCGTGATGGCATGGGCGATGTTCTGCAGCATCACCGTCTTGCCGGATTTCGGCGGCGAGACGATCAGGCCGCGCTGGCCGGCGCCGACTGGCGCGATCATGTCGATGACGCGGCTGGTGATGTTTTCGTCCGACTTGATTTCGCGCTCGAGACGAAGGTGACGCGTCGGGTGCAGCGGCGTCAGGTTCTCGAACATGATCTTGTTCTTGTTCGCTTCGGGCGGGAAGCCGTTGATCGACTCCAGCTTGGTCAGCGCGACGTAGCGTTCGCCATCCTTCGGCGTGCGGATTTCGCCGGCGATGGTGTCGCCGGTACGCAGGTTGAAGCGGCGTACCTGCGAAGGCGAGACATAGATGTCGTCCGGGTTGGCGAGGTAGGAGGTGTCCGAGGATCGGAGGAAGCCGAAGCCGTCCGAAAGAACTTCGAGCGTGCCGTCACCGTAGATGGTGTCGCCGTTCTTGGCCTTGGCCTTGAGGATGGCGTAGATCAGTTCCTGCTTGCGCATCCGGTTGGCGTTTTCGATGCCAAGTTCGGTGGCCATGTCCAGCAGTTTGCTGACGTGTAGTGTCTTGAGTTCGGAAAGTTGCATGTGTGCGAATGTGTGGCGCCGGTACAAGCCGGGCGAATGCCGGGGGCGCGGATGACTGCTTGGAAGAGGGGAATTGACGCCGGCTTGAGCCGATTTCTGCGTCTGCCTGAAGGCGCAGAACGCACCTTCAGGCCGGGAGGGTACGGAGATTACAGGTTGCTGTCAATAAAGGCAGCGAGTTGCGATTTCGACAAGGCGCCGACCTTGGTCGCCTCGACGTTGCCGTTCTTGAAGATCATCAGGGTCGGAATGCCGCGGATGCCGAACTTGGCCGGAGTCGCCTGATTGTCGTCGATGTTGACCTTGGTCACCTTCAGCTTGCCGGCGTAATCCTTGGCGATTTCGTCGAGGATCGGAGCGATCATCTTGCAGGGGCCGCACCATTCGGCCCAGTAATCCACCAGCACCGGCTGCTGCGATTGCAGCACCTCGGCTTCGAAGGTGTCATCGGTGACGTAATGGATATGCTCGCTCATCTATTGCCTCGTGGTGTGGGAAAGTGCCCGAAAAAAATGCAAGCCGGAAATGGCTTTCGCAGGGTGCGGGGAAATGCTAGCGAAAAAGTGTGAGCAAGGGAAGGGTCAGCGCTGGGGTTTCAGCAAATTGGCCAGCTCGACTGCGGTTTTTACCTTCATTTTGTCGAAGAGGTTCGCGCGATGCACCTCGACGGTGCGCATGCTGATGTTCAAATCGTCGGCGATGACCTTGTTGAACTTGCCGAGCAGAACCAGTTCCATGATCTGCCGCTCGCGCGTGGTCAGGGTGGAAAGGCGCGAGTTTACCGAGTCGACCGTGGCATTCGCCGCGCGCTGCCCGGCGTCGAGCGCCATCGCTTCCTGGACGCGCGTGGCGAGATCGTTGTCATTGAAGGGTTTCTCGAAAAAATCGAAGGCGCCTTTCTTGAGCGTCGCGACGGCCAGCGGCACGTCGCCGTGGCCGGTCAGGAAAATGACCGGCAGGGTCGAACCGCGCTCGCGCAGCGCATCGAAACAATCAAGGCCGCTCATGCCGGGCATGCGCATGTCGAGAATCAGGCAGCCACTCAGCTTGGGCGTCCAGGCGGCGAGAAAAGACTCGGCACAGTCGTAGGTCTGGCATGGCAGAGCGCGTGATTTGAGCAGCCAGGCCAGCGCATCGCGGATGGCTTCGTCGTCGTCGACCAGATGGGCTTGCGGCAGCATCATTGGGAATCCAGCGGCAGGGTGAAGTGGAATATCGTACCGCGTCCGCTCGGCGATTGTGTGTTGTCTTCTACCCACAGGCGGCCGCGATGGAATTCGATGATCGACCGGCAGATCGACAGGCCGACACCCATCCCGTCGGGTTTGGTCGAAAAGAACGCGGTGAACAGCTTTTCGCGGACTTCCGGTGCGATGCCGGAACCGTTGTCGGCGATGGTAACGATCACCTCGTTGTGGCCAAGTTGGGCTGAAATACCCAGTGCGCGGTGTTTTTCAGGGGTTTCAGCCATCGCCTCCATGCCATTGCGGATCAGGTTGAGGAGTACCTGCTCCAGCATCAGGCGGTCAGCCAGCACCGGCGGCAATGCGGGCAACGCGGTGTCCAGGTGGACGTGGCGCTTGCGTGCCTCCGCTTCGACGAAGCCGATACAGTCTTCGACAATTTCGCCGAAATCGCAGGGCGCGCGCTTGGGTTCGCTCTTGCGGACGAAATCGTGCACACGGCGAATGATGCGTCCGGCCCGCTGCGCCTGAACCCCGAGCTTCTCGAGCGCCGGCTTCAAGTCCTGCGGGTCGGCATGGCCGCTGGCAAGCAGGTTCAGGCAGCCGGCGTTGTAGCTGGCGATCGCTGCCAGCGGCTGGTTCAGTTCGTGCGCCAGCGTTGAAGCCATCTCGCCCATGGTCACCAGGCGCGAAGTGAATTGCAACTGTTCCTGTTGCTGACGCGCCAGCTCTTCGGCGCGGCGCCGCTCGGTGACGTCGAGTACCGATGCCATCCAGCCTGTCTGGCGGCCGTTGCCGTCAATCAGCGGCGCCTCGTAGATCAACGCCTGGAAACGCTGGCCATCCTTGCGCCGGAACGTCAGTTCGAAACCATCGGGCGGTGCCTGGCCATCCAGCACCGCCTGGTGCAGCGCCATGGTTTCATCCATCTGTTCGGGCACCCAGTAGGGCATCGGCGGTCTGCGGTCGACCAGTTCCTCGCGGCTGAATCCGGTCATCCGGCAAAAGGCCGGATTGACGTAGATGATCCGGCCAGTCAGATCGCGCGCCCGCATGCCGACGGTCAACGAGTCTTCCATCGCCATGCGCAGTGCGTGTTCAGCGCGCAAGGCTTCCTCGGTCTGCGCCCGTTTTTTCATCAGGTCGCGGGCCAGCCACAAGCTCCAGAAAACGCCGGTAGCGAGTAACAGAATGGCTCCGGCCAGCAGGCGCTGCAAGGGGTTGCCGGAGCTACGGTAAGTGGTGACGCGGAATTTCAGGCCGTAGCCGGGTGGCTCGAAAGGCAATTCGTAGCTAAGACTGGGTATGCCCTCGATATTCGATTTTGCCGCGAACTGAACCTCGTTGTCATCGATCACGACGACCCGGTATTTTTCGGCAAACCACCATGGCACCAGATTGTTCAACAGGCCTTCGATCGAATAGGAGGCGACCAGCATGCCGGTCAGCTTGCTCTCGGCGAAGACTGGAACGGCGAGCGCGAAATGTCCGATATTGCCGGAAAGCAAAAACGGCTCGCTGTAGACGCGCTTGTTCAGGCGGCTGGCCAGTTCGAAGGCTTTTTGCGTCATCGGCGGGCCGAAAGCATCCAGTTCGCCGTCGGCCAGCGACACGGAGGGCAGGGCGTCGATGACCTTGTGCCGGGCGTCGTACCAGACCAGTTGCGACACCTCGGGATTGTTTTTGACGAAATGGGCGGCGCGGACGCGGAACAACTGCTTCTTGTCCGGCTGGTTGCCGATGTCGGCGGCCAACTGCTGCAATTGCTCCTCGTTGTTGCCGAGATGAAAACGCAGGTTCTGTTCCAGCCAAAGCACATCCTTGATCAGGCTAAGGCGCTCTTCTTCGAGCTCATTCTGGTGCAGCAGCCAGAGCAGAGCAATGACGGCCGCCAGCAACAGCGCCACGCCGACCTTCGGTAGCGCGAGAAGCCAGCGCAGGCGCCGGGAGCTGATGGGTTGGGGTGGCGGGTGCATGGGTGGATGTTAACAGAGGGAATGGCGTGCTGCCCGCATGCTGTGGAAAACCACAATACGGATGTCCACAATGGCGCTGGTTGCCGCCGATGACGATACTTGCGCCAGAAATCTTTCGATTATTCCAGGGTCGCCACTACAGGAGCTCGTTTCCATGGCCAAGAAAGCGATATACAAGAGTCTTTACTTCCAGGTCATCGTCGCCATCATCATCGGCGTCGTGCTTGGTCATTTCTATCCGGAAACCGGGGCGGCGATGAAGCCGCTGGGCGACGGTTTCATCAAGCTGATCAAGATGATCATCGCGCCCATCATCTTCTGCACCATCGTCGTCGGCATCGCCGGCATGGAAGACATGAAGAAGGTCGGCAAGACCGGCGGCCTGGCAGTGCTCTACTTCGAGATCGTCAGCACCATTGCCCTGGTGATCGGCCTGGTCATCGTCAATCTCTGGCAGCCAGGCGCCGGCATGAACGTCGATCCCTCGACGCTCGATACCAAGGCCATCGCCAAATATGCTGCGCCGGGGCAGATGCAGGGGACGGTCGATTTCCTGTTGAACATCATTCCGACCAGCGTGGTCGACGCCTTCGCCAAGGGCGACATGCTGCAGGTGCTGTTCTTCTCCGTCCTCTTCGGCTACTCGATGAACGCCTTCGGTGAGCGCGGCAAGCCGGTGTTCGAACTGATCGAAAAACTGTCGCACGTGCTCTTCGGCATCGTCGGCGTGATCATGAAGGTGGCCCCGATCGGTGCCTTCGGCGCCATGGCCTACACCATCGGCAAGCACGGCCTGGGTAGCCTGGCCCAGTTGGCGAACCTGATGGCGGCTTTCTACGTGACCTGCATCATCTTCATCTTCGGTGTGCTCGGAACGATTGCTAGGTTGCACGGCTTCTCGATCGTCAAGCTGATCAAGTACATCAAGGAAGAACTGTTCCTCGTTCTTGGCACCTCGTCTTCCGAATCGGCGCTGCCGCGCCTGATGGCCAAGATGGAGAACGCCGGCGCCCAGAAGTCGGTGGTCGGCCTGGTCGTTCCGACCGGTTATTCGTTCAATCTCGACGGCACAGCGATCTACCTCACCATGGCTGCCGTGTTCATCGCCCAGGCGACCAACACGCCAATGACTCTGCAGCAGCAGATCACCCTGCTGGTCATCCTGCTGCTTACCTCGAAGGGCGCTGCCGGCGTTACCGGCAGCGGATTCATCGTCCTTGCCGCAACGCTCTCCGCCGTTGGTACCGTACCGGTGGCCGGGCTGGCGCTGATCCTTGGCATCGACCGCTTCATGTCGGAAGCGCGCGCGCTGACCAACTTTATCGGCAACAGCGTGGCGACGCTGGTCGTCGCCAAGTGGTGCAAGGCACTCGATAGCGACCGCTTGACTGCGGTGTTGAACAACGAAACGGACGACGAAGCCGAACGTCCCGAAATGGTTCTCGACGATTCCGAGGAGCCGCCGATTCCGCATAGCCCGCGCCCGATCGTCGAGCACAACTGAGCACACCGGGATTTTCCCCTCAAAGCCGCTGGCGATCCGGCGGCTTTATTCGCTGCAAAAGTGGCGGACTACCGATGTGGAAATCCACAATACGCGAGCGTTATCGCTTTCGTAATACTTTGTTCCAGTCGCAACGATCAGAGGCGACGTTCAATCTCTGGAGGAGAAAACAATGAAAATTTCTAGACTTCTGGTTGGTCTGTTTGCCGGCGCCCTTTCCCTTGCCGCTTATGCCCAGCAACCGATCGTCATCAAGTTCAGCCATGTCGTCGCCAAGGAAACGCCGAAGGGCCTGGCCGCCGAGTATTTCGCCAAGAAGGCGGAGGAGCTGACCAAGGGCAAAGTCAAGGTCGAGGTCTATGCCAACTCGACGCTGTACAAGGACAAGGAAGAGATGGAGGCGTTGCAGCTCGGCGCCGTCCAGATGCTCGCACCGTCGCTGGCCAAGTTCGGCCCCCTCGGCGTCAAGGAATTCGAAGTCTTCGACCTCCCATACATCTTCGACGACTACAATGACCTGCACAAGGTCACCCAGGGCCCGGTCGGCCAGCAGTTGCTGAGCAAGCTGGAACCCAAGGGCATTCGCGGTCTCGCCTTCTGGGACAACGGCTTCAAGTCCTTCTCACTGAATTCGCCGATCAAGGTGCCGGCCGACCTCAAGGGCAAGAAGATGCGCATCCAGTCGTCCAAGGTGCTCGAGGAGCAGATGCGCGCGCTTGGCGCGCTGCCGCAGGTGATGGCTTTCTCCGAGGTTTATCAGGCGCTGCAGACGGGTGTGGTCGACGGCACCGAGAACCCGATTTCCAACCTGTATACCCAGAAGATGCATGAAGTGCAGAAGCACCTGAGCATCACCGACCACGGCTACCTGGGCTACGCCGTCATCGTCAACAAGAAGTTCTGGGATGGCCTGCCGGCCGACGTGCGCGGTCAGCTGGAGACGGCAATGAAGGATTCCACGGCCTATGCCAACAAGATCGCCAAGGAACAGAACGACAAGGATCTGGAGGCGGTCAGGAAGAGCGGCAAGACGGCCGTCTACGTACCGACCAAGGACGAGCGCATGGCGTTCAAGAAGGTGCTGGTGCCGGTGCACCAGAAGATGGAGTCGCGCATCGGCAAGGAGATCATCCAGAGCGTCTACAAGGAAACCGGTTTCGATCCGAATTCCCTGTAATCCTCCAAACATAAAAAATCCGGGGGCGCTGTCCCCCGGGATCACACCGGGGGAAACCCATGATCAACAAAGCGCTCAATCACCTTGAAGAGCTGCTGGTGACCTTCCTGATGGGAGCCGCCACCCTCATCATCTTCGTTGCAGTCGCGCACCGCTACCTGGCCGGGGTCAATGTCCCGGGCCTGCAGGACTGGTTGCTGACCCTCAACTTCGGCTGGGCACAGGAGCTGTGCATCATCATGTTCGTCTGGATGGCCAAGTTTGGTGCCGCCTACGGCGTGCGCACCGGCATCCACGTCGGGGTCGATGTGCTGATCAATCGTCTCGACGATGCCATGCGTGGCAAGTTCATCGTCTTCGGCCTGCTCGCCGGCGCCACCTTCACCGGCACCGTGGCTGCGCTTGGCGCCAATTTTGTCTGGGAAAACGGTGCCCATTACTTTTTCTTCAACCTTTTCGGCATCGCGGGCGAAGACCTTTACGAAGGCCCGACGACGCCTGATCTCGAATGGCCGACCTGGATCGTCTACAGCGCCATTCCGCTCGGCTCGTCGCTGATGTGCTTCCGCTTCCTGCAGGTCACCTGGGGCTTCCTGCAGACCGGCGAACTGCCGCACCACGACCACGGGCATGTGGACGGGCTGGAAGACGAGGTGCCGCCGGTTGATGTCGATCCTTATGGCATGGATGACAACCTGCACATGCACGACCTCAAGCACACCATGGTCGGCGATCGCCGCAGCGGCGAGGAGCGCCGCCGCGATGCCGCCGGCAAGCCCGATCCCGAACGCCGTCAAGGCGAGCGCCGCACCCATGACGACACGGGAGAACAGCCATGAACGCCCTGGTGATCTTCGGCCTCCTGGCTGTCCTCATGCTCACCGGCATGCCGATCTCGATTTCGCTCGGCCTGACGGTGCTGACCTTCCTGTTCACGATGACCCAGGTGCCGCTCGAATCGGTGGCGCTCAAGCTGTTCACCGGCATCGAGAAGTTCGAGATCATGGCCATTCCGTTCTTCATCCTGGCCGGCAACTTCCTGACCCACGGCGGGGTGGCGAAGCGGATGATCAACTTCGCGACCAGCATGGTCGGCCACTGGTACGGCGGCCTCGGCCTGGCCGGCGTGCTGGCCTGCGCGCTGTTTGCCGCGGTTTCCGGCTCCAGTCCGGCGACGGTGGTGGCGATCGGCTCGATTCTGCTGCCGGCGATGGTCAAGGCGGGCTTCCCGAACAAGTTCGGAGCCGGCGTCATCTCGACCTCGGGCGCACTCGGCATCCTGATTCCGCCGTCCATCGTCATGGTCATGTACTCGGTGGCGACCAACACCTCGGTCGGCGCCCTGTTCATGGCCGGCGTCATCCCCGGCCTGGCCCTGGCTGGCGTGTTGGGCGGCGTGACCTGGTATCGCGCACGGAAATTCAATTACCCGCGCCAGCCCAAGGCGACCTGGGGCGAGCGCTGGAAGTCCTTCCGTGCTTCCGTGTGGGGTCTGTTGCTGATTGTCGTCGTCATGGGCGGCATCTACACCGGCATCTT